>Ga0209027_1000120_pt1 | contig 22565 bp, 18 predicted proteins | sample GraSoi013_1_20cm_3_FD_185821 | JGI IMG/M metagenome (GOLD analysis project Ga0209027, IMG submission 185821) | Grasslands soil microbial communities from the Angelo Coastal Reserve, California, USA - Sample 09_27_2013_1_20cm (SPAdes) (version 2) | ecosystem: Environmental > Terrestrial > Soil >...
CGCTTCCTGCTGATCCGCGACGCCTATCGCAACTGGGGCTTTCCCAAGGGTCACCTCGAGGTCGGGGAGCCTCCGGCCGTCGCGGCGCGGCGGGAGGTGGCGGAGGAGACCGGGCTCGACAACCTCGTGCTGCACGGACCGATCCGCGTGATCGACTGGTACTTCCGGTTCCGCGGGAAGACCATCCACAAGTACTGCCACTTCTTTCTGTTCGAGTCGAAGCACGGCGAGCCGGTGCCGCAGACCGAGGAAGGCATCACCGACTGCGCCTGGCATCCCGCCGACGCCGCCCGCCGCACCATCTCCTACGACAATGCGCGCGCGGTGCTGGAACAGGCCACGGCCATGGTGCAAGCCCTCGCGCACGTGGAGGAAGCAGCGGCCGGGGAAGCGACCGATGGCGGGGGAGGGGCCGGATGACGGCGGTGGTGCCGGTGTTTCACCCCCGCGCCGAGCCGCGGCGCGCGGTGAAGCGGGGATATCCGCGTGAGTCCGGGAGCGTGCGGTTGTGCCGCACGCTCGTCGCCGTGGAGCGGCTGCTGTATCAGCGGCTGGTGGACGCGGTGGTGCTCGACGTGAAGGCCGCGCCCGAAGCGGCGCTCGCCCTGCCGGCGCGCTTTCCGCGCATCCCCATGTTCGTCCTCTCGGCGCTGCGCCCCGACGACGGGGCGCTGCTCGCCACGTGCCAGGCCGCGGGCTTCGCCGGGATGCTCGTCGAGGGTGTGGACAACGCCGTGGCGGGGGAGTGGATCGCGGCGCGCACGGCCCAGGTGGCGCGCCGCGAGGCCTTGGCCGATGCGCCGCGGCTGCTGCGCCTGACCGATCGGCTGCAGCTCGCCGCCTGGGACGAAGTGCTGCGCCGCGTCGGGGTCCCCACCAAGACGGCCCATCTGGCGGCCGCCCTGCGCGTCACGCGCGAGCACCTGTCCCGCGAGTTCGCCGCCGGCGGCGCCCCCAACCTGAAGCGGGTGATCGATCTCGCCCGCGCCGCGTGCGCGGCCGACCTGCTCGGCAACCCCGGGTACACGGTGCGGGCCGTGGTGAAGATCCTCGGGCTTGCCTCGCCGAGCCATCTGGCCGGCTTGGCCCGGCGCGTGGCCGGCGCGACGCCCCAGGAATTGCGGAGCGTGGGGCCGGGGGGAGTGCTGGCGCGGTTCGTGAGAGGAAGGACGCGGTCAAGGGCATGACAACGCGGAACGCGGAATGCGGAACGCGGAACAGCAGCACGGGGGTCGGCCCGCCTGTTCCGCGTTCCGCGTTCCGACTTCCGCGTTTCAAGGGTTCCGACTTCCGCGTTCCGCGTTCATGTGATAATTTTCACAATCTTCTACCGGTACCCCCATGCCCACCGATTCCATCCTGCGACCCGGCGAGCTGAAAGAGATCCTCCTCAAAGAAATCCAGGCGGCCGACCTGGCCGAGCTCGACGTGCGGGAGGTCGGCACGGTGCTCGAGGTGAAGGACGGCATCGCGCGCATCTACGGCCTCACGTCGGCCATGGCGGGCGAGATGCTCGAGTTCACATCCTCGGAGTCGGGCGACAAGGTGGTCGGCCAGGCGCTGAACCTCGAGGAGGACAACATCGGCGCCGTGATCTTCGGCAATTACCTGGAGCTGCGCGAGGGCGACGAGGTACGCCGCACCGGCCGCGTGCTGGACGTGCCAGTCGGGCCGGCAGTGGTGGGACGCGTGGTGGATGCGCTGGGGCGTCCGGTGGACGGGCGAGGGCCCATCCACACCACCACGACCCGGAAGGTGGACGTCGTCGCGCCCGGCATCATCAAGCGGCAGCCGGTGAAGGAGCCGCTCCAGACGGGGATCAAGGCGATCGACTCGATGATCCCGATCGGCCGGGGCCAGCGCGAGCTGATCATCGGCGATCGGGCCATCGGCAAGACCGCCATCGCGATCGACACGATCATCAACCAGAAGGGCGAAGGGGTGATCTGCGTCTACGTGGCGATCGGCCAGAAGAATTCGACGGTGGCCGCGGTGGTGGAGCGGCTCAAGGAGCACGGCGCGATGGAGTATACGATCGTCGTCGTGGCCTCGGCCTCCGAGCCCGCCCCGATGCAGTACATCGCGCCGTTCTCGGGCTGCGCCATGGCCGAGTATTTCATGTACGACGAGAAGAAAGCCACGCTGTGCATCTACGACGACCTGTCGAAGCAGGCCGCGGCGTACCGCCAGCTGTCGCTGGTGCTGCGGCGCCCGCCGGGTCGCGAGGCGTATCCGGGCGACGTGTTCTACCTGCACAGCCGCCTGCTCGAGCGGGCGGCGAAGCTCTCCAACGAGATGGGCGGGGGCTCGCTCACGGCGCTCCCAATCATCGAGACGCAGGCGGGGGACATCTCGGCCTACATCCCCACCAACGTCATTTCCATCACCGACGGCCAGATCTTTCTCGAGACGGACATGTTCTACTCGAACGTCCGGCCGGCGATCAACCCGGGAATTTCGGTGTCGCGCGTGGGCGGGAACGCGCAGATCAAGGCGATGAAGCAGGTCGCGGGACGGCTGCGGCTCGACCTGGCGCAATACCGGGAGCTCGAGGCGTTCGCCCAGTTCGGCTCGGAGCTCGACCAGGCCACCCAGAAGCAGCTGGCGCGCGGGGCGCGGGTGGTGGAGGTGCTGAAGCAGCCGCAGTACGCGCCGATGCCCGTCGAGCAGCAGATCACGATCATCTTCGCCGTGACCAACGGCTTTCTCGATGACGTCCCGGTGGAGCGGATCAAGGACTGGGAGCGGGGCCTGCGGGACTTCATGGCCGCCCAGCACCGGGGGGTGGGCGAGGAGATCCGCACGCGCAAGGTGCTGGGCGACGATCTCGCCGCCCGGCTGCGCGCCGCCATCACCGAGTACAAGCAGATCGCTCGCTGATGGCGAAGCCCCGCGAGCTGCGCCGGCGGATCAAATCCGTCCAGAGCACGCGCAAGATCACCAAGACGATGGAGCTGGTGGCCACGTCCAAGCTCAAGCGCGCGCAGGACCGGGTGATCGCGGCGCGACCCTACGCCGCCGCGCTCGCGGAGGTGATCGCCGACCTGTACGCCCCGGAGCTGGCGGAGCGGTTCCCGTTGCTGCGCCAACCTGACCCCGGGCGCAAGCCCGGGGGGCGGGTGGCCCTTATTCTGATTACCGCTAACCGAGGGTTGTGCGGGGCATTCAACGCGAACCTGATCCGCGAAGCGCGGCGGCGCATCGAGCAGCTCGAGGCCGAAGGCGCGACGGTCGAGCTGCACCTGATCGGGAAGAAGGGGATCACCTACTTCAAGTTCGCCAAGCGACCGGCGGCGTCGCAGCGGATCGACGTCGGTGACAAGCCCACCGCGGCGCAGGCCGTAGACATCGTTACCCCGCTCATCGCGCAGTTCGAATCGGGCGCCCTGGACGCCGTGGATGTGGTATTCTCCCAATTCAAGAGCGCGGTGAGCACGCCGCCCGCCACGCTCCGCGTCCTCCCCATTGCCCCACCCCGGGCGGCAGAGGGCGGTAGAGGGCGGCAGAAGGCGGCCAACTACATCCTGAAGCCGTCCGCCGAGGCGATCCTCGAGCAGCTGCTGCCGCTATACGTGCGCAATCAGGTCTACCGGGCCCTGGTGGAGACGGCGGCGGCGTTCCTGGGGGCGCAGCGCACCGCGATGAAGAACGCCACCGACAACGCGGGAGAGATGCTCGACCTGCTGCAGCGCACGTTCAACCGGGCGCGCCAGGCGCAGATCACGCAGGAGCTGGCGGAGATCGTGGGTGGGGCGGAAGCGCTGAAAGGCTAGTCATCCGTTATCCGTGATCCGTCATCCGTATTGGACCCGGACGACGGACGACGGACGACGGACAACGAGAGGCAAAATGGCGACGAGAACGAAGAACCAACCGAGCAAGCCCGCTGGCGAGACCAAGCCGAACGTCGGCAAAGTCGTCCAGGTCATCGGCCCGGTGCTCGACGTGGAGTTCGAGCCGGAGCACCTCCCCGAGCTGTACAACGCGGTCGTGATCGATCATTCGGGCGACGGCGCGCCGCCCATCCGGCTGACCGCCGAGGTGCAGCAGCACATCGGGCGCAACCAGGTGCGCGCGGTCGCGATGAGCTCGACCGACGGCGTGGTGCGCGGCATGGAGGTCGTCGACACGGGTCAGCCGATCACGGTGCCGGTGGGCGCGGCCGCGCTGGGGCGGATCCTGAACGTGCTGGGCGAGCCGGTGGACGAAGGTGAGCCGATTCCGCCGACGGCCGAGCGGTGGCCGATCCACCGCGAGACGCCGAAGTTCGTCGATCTCGAGCCCAAGACGGAGGTGTTCGAGACGGGGATCAAGGTGATCGACCTGATCGCGCCGTTCGTGAAAGGCGGCAAGATCGGCCTGTTCGGCGGCGCCGGCGTGGGCAAGACGGTCATCATCCAGGAGCTGATCCACAACGTGGCTATGGGCCACGGCGGGCGCTCGGTGTTCTGCGGTGTGGGCGAGCGCACGCGCGAGGGCAACGATCTCTACCTGGAGATGAAGGAAAGCGGCGTGCTCAAGTCCTGCGCCCTGATCTACGGCCAGATGAACGAGCCCCCAGGGGCGCGGCTGCGGGTCGGCCTCACCGGCTTGACCGTGGCCGAGTACTTCCGCGACGTCGAGGGGCAGGACGTCCTGGTGTTCATCGACAACATCTTCCGATTCACCCAGGCCGGCTCCGAGGTGTCGGCGCTGCTGGGCCGGATGCCGTCGGCGGTGGGCTATCAGCCGACGCTCGCCACCGAGATGGGCGAGCTGCAGGAGCGGATCACCTCGACCAAGAAGGGCTCCGTCACGTCGGTGCAGGCGATCTACGTCCCCGCCGACGATCTCACCGACCCGGCGCCGGCGACGGCGTTCTCGCATCTCGACGCCACCGTCGTACTATCACGCCAGATCTTCGAGCTCGGCATCTACCCCGCGGTCGACCCGCTGGCGTCGTCGTCGCGCATTCTCGACGTGCAATATCTGGGGGAGCGCCACTACAAGGTGGCGATCGAGGTGCAGCGGATCCTTCAGCGCTACAAGGATCTCCAGGACATCATCGCGATCCTCGGCATGGACGAGCTCTCCGAAGAAGACAAGCAGCTCGTGGCGCGCGCGCGGCGCGTGCAGCGCTTCCTGTCGCAGCCGTTCTTCGTGGCGACCCAGTTCACCGGGCTCGAGGGCAAATACGTGAAGCTCGAGGATACCATCAGCTCGTTCGAGCGCGTGGTGGCGGGCGAGTTCGACCACCTGCCCGAGCAGGCGTTCTACATGGTGGCCGGCATCGACGAAGCGCTCGAGCAGGCCAAACGCCTGGCCAGCGCCTGAGTGATGCACGTCACTGTCGTTTCCCCCGAGCGAGCGGTATTCGATGGTGCCGCCGACGCGGTGGTCGCGCCGGCGTTCGACGGCCAGGTCGGCATCCTGCCGCGCCACGCGCCGTTTCTGACGTTGCTCGGCGCCGGTGTGTTGCGGGTGCAACAGGGCGGCGCCTCGAGCCGGTTCACGGTGGCCGGCGGTTTCCTCCAGGTGGTGGGGGACGCGGTGCGCGTGGTGGCCGATCGGGCCGAAGCGTCTTGACAGATCCGCGCATCGCTCTTAGCGATGTGCGCCCCTCATTCTTCCCTCATCCAGTCCAGGGAGGCTTCTCCATGCGGAAGTGCATCGGCAGCGTGCTGCTCGTGGCGGTTCTGGCGACGGTGCCCGGTCTTGTCGCGGCGCAGCGGCGGCCGGCTGCCCGCCCCGCCGCCCGGTCGGCGGACCGCACGTCGTTCGGGCTGCAGCTCGATTGGGGCAATGACCCCAACTTCGGAATCGGTGGGCGAGGTGTGTTCCCGCTGGGCTCCCTGCTGCCCGGGACGCCGCTCGACGGCATCGTGTCGTTCGACTATTTCTTTCCCGGCAATAGCGTGAAGTACTGGGAGATCAACGGCAACGTCGCGTATCGCTTCCGTGTCCCGGCCAGGACCTCCCTGCGGCCCTACGCGGGTGGTGGACTGAACATCGCCCACTTCAGCGCCACGGCGACCGTCGGGACGACGACCGTCAGCGCCTCCGACACGAAGGCAGGACTGAACGTGCTCGGCGGCACCACGTTCAGAGTGAAGGGCTCTAACCTGATCCCATTCGCAGAGGCTCGCGGAGAACTCGGCGGCGGGAAGACTTTCATTCTTACGGGCGGCGTTCGGTTCTAGGTCCTGGCGCCGGTCGCACGGCTCGCCCGCTCGCGGGCGGGCCGTCGCGTTTGGAGTGGCGGAACGATGGGGAGCTGCCTGGGTACCCTGTCTCACGCTCTCTATCTCCTGAGGCAAGCCATGGGACGTGAGGTGGCGTTGCTGGTGGCGGCGGCCGTGGCGGGAGTGGCGCCGGTCGCCCGCGCGCAGGCGACGGGCATGCCGTCGTTCAACGCGCCCTACCGCGCGTTTCAGCGATCGGAATTGGGAGCCGTGTTCAGCTTTCCCAACGGCGGCGGCACGGGGTTCGAGGGCGCGTACCGCTATGCCAGCGGTACGCTCGACGTGGGGCTGCGCGGCGGCATCTTCGATCCTCCCGGCTCCGGAAAAGCCGTGCTGATCGCCGGCGTCGAGGCGCGCGAGCGCGTGATCACCCACACCGTCGATTTCCCGCTGGACGGCGCCCTCGTGTTCGGCGCGGGGGCCGGGCTCGTGAGTGGCGGCTCGACGCTGTTCGTGCCGGTGGGACTGTCGCTCGGCCGGCGCGTCGATCCGCAGGGATCGACGGTCAGCATCGTGCCGTACGTGCAACCCACCGTCCAGTTCGTCGCGGGCAGCGGCCGCACGTCGGCCCTGGAGTTCGGGTTCGGCGTAGGCGCCGACTTCCGGCTCTCCCGCGTGCTCGACGCGCGCGTCTCGGGCGGGCTCGGGGACCACCCCCTGACTGGTGTGTCGATCGGCGCCGTGTGGGTGCACTGAAGGAGCTTGGTGGAGGGCGGTGGAAGTCGGTGGAGGTCCTCCACCGTCCTGCACCGTGCTCCACCGTCCTCCACCAACCTTCTGAATGGATTGCTATGAAACGCACAGTGTTGTCTCTGGCATTGGTGGCATTTCTCGCGACGCCCCTCGCGGCTCAATGGCTCGGCATGCCGGCGTGGAACAGCCCCAAGGGGGGGACCGGGGTGACGTTCTACGGCGACTACGGCTCGCCCAAGGACAGCGCGGGCGGGGGCGACGCGTTCGGCGGCCGGGCCGCGCTCGGCGTCGGCACGATCGTCGTGACGGCCGGTATCGCCTCGTGGAAGCCCGCGGGGCAGGGAGCCCGCGCGACGTCGTACGGCGGGACGGCGGCGTTCCGGCTCATCGGCGGCAGCCTGATTCCCGTCTCGGTCAACTTCGAGCTGGGCGCGGGGCACAACGCCAGGGGTACATCGGGTGTCGACACCGTGCCGGCGTCGACCACCGTTCTGGGCGCCGTCGGTTTCAGCGTGCCGCTGCCGACGCCGGGAATCAGCATCGAGCCATACTTCTCACCGGGCATCCGGTACCACAAACTCTCGGACGTTCCGGCGGGCACGAAGGACCACGAGACGAACTTCGGCTGGGTGATCGGGGGCAACTTCAGCTTCGGCCTGGTCGGAATTCACCTCGCATACGATTCCGAGAAATTCGACGACGGCACGACGCACGGCGTGTTCGGCCTCGGCGCCGATGTCGGCCTGCGGCTGCCGATGGGCCTGTAAGCCCGGTTCACAAGCGGACTTGAAGCCGCTACCTTTGGGGCGCGCCGTACCCGGCGCGCCTCATCTGTTTCCAGGAGCCCGAGTGAATCGTATAGTTGCCACGCGGGCGTCGATCCTGCTGCTCGCCCTCGCGCTGGGCGGTTGCGCGCTCACGCTCGACGCGACGCATCTCGGCGTCCCGGTGTCGCTGGCGAGCTCGGCCCAGCCGGACTCGGGCACGCCCTTCAGCGTGACCAAGCACTCGATTTACCTGCTCGTCGGTCTCGTGCCGGTCGCGCAGCCCAATCTCGAGGACGTGCTGGCCGGCCAGGTGGGGACGGGGGCGCGGATCGCGAATCTGCGCGTCAAGGTGCGGAGCCGCTGGAGCGATCTGCTCGTCACGGGGCTCACTCTGGGGCTGGTGGTGCCAAGGTCCGTCACCTTCGAAGGCGTCGTCGCGGGAAAGTAGGGCGGTGGAAGGCGGTGCAGGGCGGTGGAGGTTACGCCGCAGACGTGCCAGCCTCCACCGCCTTTCACCGCCTTTCACCGCCCTCCACCAGCCGCTTCACCAGTTCCGTCGTCCGCTGCGCCGCGCCGCGCCCCTGCCGCACCAGCTTCTTTCCGGCTTCACCCGCTTTCTTGCGTGTCGCGGGGTCGTGGTGCCACACGAGCCACTGCGAGTGCAGCGCGTGCCGCCCGTCGGCAGTGAGCGCAACGGCGCCGCCTCGCTCGATCAGCAGGGCTGCGTCGCGGCTCATGTGAAAGTGCGGCCCCACCACCACGGGGACGCCGAACACCGCCGGCTCGAGCACCGAGTGGAGTCCGGCGCGGTGAAAGCCGCCCCCCACGAACGCCACGTCGCCGACCGCGTACAGGTCGGCGAGGATGCCCACTCGATCCACCACGATCACCGGCGCGGGCGAGGTGTGCTCGACCTGGGACAGCCGTACCGGGCGAGGCAGCCCCAGTTTCGCGGCGAGCTGTGTGATGCCCGCCAGGTGATCCGGATTGGGCTCGTGCGGCGCGAGCACCAGCCGGGCAGTGGGGACTTGCGCCACTAAGTCGACGAATGCAGGGAGGACGACGGCTTCGTCACTCGGCCACGTGGACCCGGCGACGATGGTGAACGTGCCGGCCGCGGCGATCGCGAGGCGGGCGAACGGGTCGCGGGTGCGGTCGAAGCGCTCCGCCCGCTCCGCGACGCTGTCATAGCGCGTGTCGCCCGTCACCTCGAGGGCGCTGCGGCGCGCCCCCAGCTGCTCCAGGCGGCGGCCGTCCTCTTCGCTGATCGTGCCGATGCGATCGAGCGCCCGGTAGGCGGGCTCGGCCCAGCCGCGCGCGGGCCAGCGGAGCCGGGAGCTGTGGGGCGCCACGGTCGCCGAGATGAGGCCCAGCTTCACGCCGCGCCGCGCCGCCGCCAGCGTCAGCTCGGGCCACACATCGAGCTTCGAGAACACGAGGGCGGTGGGCTTGAGCGCGTCGAGCACGGCCGCGACGTCGACCGGGCGGTCGAGCGGCAGGTAGTCCGCCACGTCCGCCGGGAGGGTGCGCGCCAGGCGCTCGGCCGAGGGGGAGAAGAACGTGTAGGCGAGCTGCCAGCTGGGCGCTTCGGCGCGCAGCGCCTCGAGCACCGGCTTCGCCTGCAGGCCCTCGCCCACCGACGGGGCGTGCATCCAGACGAGCGGCCGCTCGGGATCGCGCTCGGTGCGGGCCCAGGCGGCGAACCGCTCGGTCACGCCGCGGCGCGCGTCCAGCCCGCGGGCGAGCTTCTTGTCGAAGCGCGCGGCGAGCGGCAGGGCCCGGTGCGCCAGCCGAATGCCGAGCCGATATATGAAGGAAGGGCGCGCCATCAGCGCGGCCGGGTCGGGCTGGCCGTCTTGCTCCGGTAGATCGAGTCCAGCACGGCGCGGAACACCGTCACGGGCGCCGCGCCCTCGAGCAGCCCGCCCTCGACGTAGAAGGTGGGCGTGCTCACTGCCCCGGCGCGGCGGGCCCTTGCCGCGTCCGCCTCGACTTCCGACTGCGTGGTCTTGGTGGCGACGCAGCTGGCCAGCTGCGTGCGATCGAGGCCCGCCGAGTCGCCGAGGGCGAGGAACAGCGAATCGGGTTTGGGGAGCTTGGCCCATTCGGCCTGGTGTCGGAACAGGAGATCGTGCATCGCCCAGAAGTGATCCTGCCGGCCGGCGCACGCGGCGATCTGTGCGGCGGCGACCGCGTTCGTATGGACGCTCGTGAGCGGCAGGTTGATGTAGACGAGGCGCACCTTACCGGTGGCGATGTACTCCCGCTCGAGCAGCGGCATGGTGGTGAGGGCGAACTCGCGGCAGAAGGGGCACTGGAAATCGGACATTTCGTAGAGGGTGACGGGCGCGTCGCGGCGGCCTTTGGAGCGGGCCGCGAGCGGGTCGGACTGCACGACGGCAGTGCCCAGCGAGAGCAGTGCGGCGTAGGCAAGGACGAGCCGAGTCATGCCGCCAAAAGTAATGAAATCTTTAATCGGCGGGGCAAAGGACCGGCGCGGCGCTGGGCTAGCGGATCTCCGGGCCGCCCCGGCGATTGTCGGGCACGAAGCGATCGCGCGCCGGCATGACCACGCGGGGCAGGGTCTGCGCGTTCATCACCGCGGTGTCGCTGATGATCTGGTTCCGCCACAGCAGGAACGCGACGAGACCGTACACCTCGTCCGGTGTGAGAGAGCCCGGGGCGGTGAGCGGCATCGCGCGATTCACGTAGTCGTACAGTGTCGTCGCATAGGGCCAGTAATTGCCGACGGTCTTCACGAGGCGCGGGTCGCGGCCGAACGGGAAGCCTTGCCGGGGCTCGCGACCCACGAGGCGGTCGAACGGCCCCTCCGTGCCCGTCCTGCCGTGACACGCCGCGCACTTGCGACGATAAATCTCGGCGCCGTGCGAGGGCGTGCCGCTGCCGGGCGGCAGCCCCGTCCCGTCGGGCATCACGTCGGTATCCCACGCCGAGATCTCGCCGGTCGAGGCAGCCCTCCCGAAGCCGAAGCGCGGCGGGGTGGGTCGCCTTTCTTGTCGATCCCGGGTTCCACACCCTCCCGCAACGACGGTGAAGACGAGGAGCGCGGCCGCTTTACGCACCCTCACCCCTCTAATCCGAACGTGACGGTGCCGTCTCTGTCGATCCGCCACGACCGGATGTGATTGAAGTGGTAGTACGTGCCCACTCCGCGCGCGGTCCGCAGCTGTTCGAGCGTGGGTTGCACGTAGCCGGTCTCGTCGACCGCGCGGCTCAGGATGGTCGTTTCGCTCCCGTCCCAGCTCCACAGGTAGCGGAATCGAGTGTGGCACTTGGGGAGCACCGGTGGCTGCAACTCAGCGGGCGCCCATCGGCGCCCGGCGTCCGTGCTGACGTCGACCCGGCTGATGCGGCCGCGGCCGCTCCAGGCGATGCCGCTGATCTCCCACCAGCCGCGGTCGGGAAGGACCACGGGATACGCGGGGAACGTGATGATCGACTTGGCGTCCATGGCGAAGCTGAACATGCGCGCGGTGCCGTCCGCCAGTGGATCGGTGTATTTGGACGTCTCCTCCCGCGTCATGAACGGCTTGTCGCCGACCTCGATTCGCCGGAGCCATTTCACGTTGGCGTTTCCCTCCCAGCCCGGCAGCACCAGGCGAGCGGGGTATCCTTGCTCCGGGCGCACCGCCTCCCCGTTCTGACCGTATGCGATCAGGGCGTCGTCCCATGCCTTGTCGATGGGGATACTCCTGGTCATCACCGCGGCGTCCCCGCCTTCGGCGAGGAACCATTTCGCGCCCGGCCTCACTCCCACCTCGCGAAACAGCGTCGCGAGCCGCACGCCCGTCCATTCGCTGGTGCTGGTGAGGCCGTCGACGAGCTGCGGCGAGAGATCGGGGCGGACGTCGCGGTAGCTCGGGCCGCCGTTCCCGGAGCACTCCAGGAAATACAGCTGCGACACGGACGGGAACCGCTTGAGATCGTCCAGATCGAATACGGTCGGGTGTTCGACCATGCCGTGGATGAGCAGCTTGTAGCGCTGGGGATCGATGGCCGGTACGCCACCATGGTGGCGCTCGAAATGCAGGTCCGCGGGCGTCACGATGCCGCAGAGGTCCTGAAGTGGTGCGAGCGAGCTCCCTTGGGCACCCCCGATGGGAATCCGGCGCGGCCGCTCGAACCGCGAGCGCTGGCCGACCTCGCGCAGGGGCGCTCCGGGGACCTTGGTGGGATCGGGCGGGACGGTGGCGTGGTCCGGCACTTGGGCGAACCCCGCCTTCTGAAGTGCGTGCACGCCGAGCGCGCCCGCGATGCTGGCGAGCAGGACCCGGCGGGAAAACGGCGCGTCTTCCATGGCTAGCGGTCCGGTTCGGGAAACCGTCGTCCGACACTACGGCGTTGCGGCCGCCATCATCGGGCGGCAGCTTGAACGTATATGCCTCGCGCGCTTCTTGCGTTGCTCGTGTCGACGCTCGGGGGGGGTACACCGTCCCATCCTGCGGCCAACGCCCCACCCGAAACCAGATCGTGCCAGCCGTGCCACCAGACGGTCGTCGCGACCTTCATTCAGACCGCTCATTTCCAGACATCCGCGGAGGCGACGGCTCAGTCCGTCAAGGCGCGGTTCTCCGAGGGGCACAATCTCCTCCGGACCGGGGCGGCGGGCATCTATTTTCGAATGGAACGGCGCAACGGTGCCTTCTATCAAACCGGCGTGGACTCGGGGCAGGGAACATCACGCGCGGAGCGTATCGACGTTGTGATCGGATCGGGCAGGCGAGGGCAGTCCTATCTCTACTGGAGAGGCGGGCTCCTCTTCGAATTGCCGGTTTCCTATCTGACGGAAATCGGACGGTGGATAAACAGTCCCGGCTATCCGGATGGTCGGATTGACTTCGGACGGTTGATCGTACCTCGATGTCTGGAATGCCACAGCACTTCGTTCACACTGAGAACGGACCGTGGCGCGGTCCGCTACTCCCGCCCCTACGTGCTCGGCCTTTCGTGTGAAAAATGCCATGGGAACGGGCAAGCCCACGTCAGGTATCAGTCGTCTCACCCGGCGGACACGGTCGGAAAATATATTCTCAATCCCGCGCGCTTTTCGAGAGATCGCAAGGTGGACAACTGCGCGTTGTGCCATTCCGGGGAGCGGGACGCGAGGGCAATGCCGTTCTCCTACCGCCCGGGTGAAAACCTCGACGACTATTTCCTGCCTCCGTCGAAGGGGCAGGTTCCGATCCCGGATGTTCACGGGAATCAGGTGGCCCTGCTGCGCCGCAGCAGGTGCTTTCGCACCAGCCCCGACCTGTCGTGCTCGACCTGCCACGACGTGCACGAACGCCAGCGCGACGTCGCCTGGTTCGCGCAGAAGTGTCTCGCGTGCCATGAGACTCGCCAGCATCGGCTGGCCGACCAGCTCGGCGAGCGAATGATCACGTGGTGCATCGACTGCCACATGCCTACCCGCAGGTCCAAGGCGATTGAAATCAATACGCCCACACAGCGAGTCGCGCTCCGTTATCGCAGCCACGCAATTGGGATCTATCGCGCGGCCGCCGCCGCGGTGCTGCAGTCACATGGGCTCGAGCCGCACCAATAGCCTCCCTGCGGCAACCGGCACGGCGTACATTCGTGGCTGGAGGATCGTGATGACATGAAACGCCCGAAGGTGAGGTGGCTGTGGATCGCGCCGACTTGGCTCATCGCGGGCGTGCTGCCAGCGCAAACGTCGCGCCTCGGAACGATTGATTTTCCCACGTCGGGACCTCCCGCTGCTCAGGCTCAGTTCATCCGCGGTGTGTTGCTGCTACACAGCTTCGAGTACCAGGATGCCGCGCGGGCCTTCCGCGAGGCACAGCGAATCGATCCGGAGTTCGCCCTGGCGTATTGGGGCGAAGCGCTGACGTCCACGCATCCGCTCTGGGACGAGCAAGACGCGAGCGCCGCGCGCGCGGTTCTGCAGCGCCTGGGGCCGACGCCGAATGCCCGCCGGGCCAAGGCGCCTACGCCGAGGGAGCGGGCCTATCTGAACGCCGTCGAGACCCTGTACGGCGACGGTCCGAAGGCCAGGCGCGACACGGCCTACTCGCGCGCCATGGAGCGCCTGGTGACGCGCTTCCCAGCCGACCGCGAGGCCCAGGTCTTCTACGCCGCCTCGCTCCTGGGTCTGAGTCAGGGCGTGCGGAACGTTCCGACGTACATGCGGGCCGCCGCCATCGTCGCTCGAGTATTTCGGGAGAATCCGGACCACCCGGGCGCCGCGCACCTGCTGATCCACTGCTACGACGATCCCGTCCACGCACGACTCGGCCTGCCCGCGGCACGCGCGTACTCCAAGATCGCTCCCGACGCCGCACACGCGCAGCACATGACGACCCACATCTTCCTCGCGTTGGGGATGTGGGATGAGGTGGTGTCGCAAAACGAGCTCGCGTCCGGGCGCGACCCTGCCACCTGGGCTCCCGACCACTACACCCAATGGCTTGGGTACGGCTACCTCCAGCAGGGCCGATACGGAGAGGCGCTGCGGCATCTCGAGCGGATGCGCGAAAACGTGGACAAAGGCCGCCGCGGTCGCGCCGTGCTCGCGCAGATGCGCGCCGAGTACGTCGTGAACACGGAGCAATGGGACAGCCCGTCCCTGCAGTGGAGCATCGACCTCACCGCGGTACGTGCGCGAGACGCGGCGGTGGACGCGTTCGTCGCCGGGCTCAGCGCCCTGAAGCGTGGCGACCGCGCCGGTGCCGACCGTGCCCAGGCGGACCTCGCGGCCCTGAACGCCAGTCGCGCTCCACCCGGAGCGGGGCAGCAAAGAGACCAGGTCCCCGACGTCCTGCAGAAGGAGCTCCAGGCGCTCCGGCGCCAGGCAGACGGAGCCGTGCCGGGCGCGGTCGCGCTCATGCGCGAGGCGACGGCGCTGGAGGACGCCATGCCAGTCGAATTCGGGCCCCCCGCGGACGTGAAGCCGGCGCACGAGCTGTTCGGGGAGATCCTGTTGCAGGCCGGCCGTCCCAGGGAAGCGCAACGCGAGTTTGCGCGTGCGCTCCAGCTCGCCCCGAAGCGCGCGCTGTCGCTGCGCGGCCTCGGTCGCGCGGCAGCGGCCGCGGGGGACGCGACGACGGCGGCCGGGGCGTACGCCGGGTTGCGGGCGATTTGGCATCGCGCCGATGCGGACCGTCCCGAGCTTGCCGAAGCGGCGCGATTCCTGGCGGCGCGGCCGTAGCCTGTTACCGCGGTCGTTCCGGCTCCACCACGTCCAATGCCTTGCCCCCGGGGATCGGGCCGGGCACCGTTTGCAGCCGTCCTGACGGCCAGCGCACGTCGAGCGAAGCCGCATGGTCGCCGGCCCCGAGGCCGAAGTAGAGCGGCAAGTCGCTCTGGGACAGGTAGCCCGACTTTCCGTCCATCACCTTCAGAATCCGCCGGCCGTCGGGCAGGACCACCGTCACCCGTGCGCCGAGTCCTTCGCGATTTGAGGCCGTGCCGCGCAGCCTGACCTTGAGGGAGTGAATGCGGTGCCGCTGGACGAGGTCACTGATCAGGACCTGGGGCCGCGCGTTGAACTCATTGGTCACGATGTCCAAGTCTCCGTCGCCGTCCAGGTCGACGATCACCGCGCTGCGGGTGCCACGTGCCGCCATCATGGTCAGGCGACCCGCGGCGTCGTAGCGGCAGCCGAGCCCTGCGGAGCCGCTTTGAGAGCAGACGGCGCAGAAGAATTGCCGCCGGTCGGCGCCCCGGCAATCGAGCTGGAACCACACTTGCTGCGTCGCGCCACCGGGGCGGGGCTCGACGCCGAGCAGGAATTCGCTGGGGAGGAAGTGTCGCCCCGCCTCGTTCAACAGCACCGAGTTGATCCCGTAGCGGTGCGGGAAATTCATTCCCGCGGTGACGAAGATGTCGTCCCAGCCGTCGGCGTTGAGGTCATCGACGCTCGGTCCCCAGGGCCAGTACGTCTCGACGCCGACCGTGTCCGAAACCTCGTCGAAACGGCCACCGCCGCGGTTCGCGTACAGCGCGTTCCCGAAGATGAACTGGCGCTTGCCCGTGGGGAAGAAATCGGCCGGCGCCGGGGCGGTGTCCGCCTTGCGTGTCTCCGCCGCCCAGTCGCCCGGCGGGATGTTGATCCACATGTCGGAATGCATATCGGTGACGAGAAGGTCGACCCGCCCATCCCCGTCGAAGTCGAACGCCTTGACGCCCATCGCGCCCCAGGGCGTCTTGGGGAAGTATTCGCTGGTCGCGTCGCGAAAATGTTTCCCGCCCTCGTTCAGCCAAACGTGGTTCTCACCCTGCATGTTCGGGATGTAGAGGTCGGGAAGCCCGTCGTCGTTCACGTCGATAACGGTGGCGTCGCCGCTCCAACTCAAGTCGACCAGACCGACCTCACGTGTCACGTCCTTGAACCGGCCGCCGCCCACGTTGCGGTAGAGGATGCTCGCCTCGGCCCGCTGGGGGTGTGTGTGTCCGTGGAATGCGTCCGGCAGGCCCACGTAGTAGCCGCCCGGTCCCTTCACGTTGCTGGTGTAGACGCCAACGTTGGCCACGAACAGGTCGAGCAGGCCGTCTCCGTCATAGTCGAAGAACACCGCACCTGACGAATGGCCGACATACGCGACGCCCGCCTGCGCCGTGATGTCGCGGAACTTGCCGCCGCCGAGATTCTGGAAGAGGCGGTTGCCGTGCCGCACCGTGGTCACAAACAGGTCGGGCAGGCCGTCGTTATCGATGTCGGCGAACGCGCACCCCACCGCGACGACGTCCGGCATGCGGAGGCCGGCCGCCTCGGTGATGTTCGCAAACCGGCCGCCGCCCACGTTTTTCCAGAGCTCGCTCGCGCCGAGCTGAGTGACGAAGTACAGGTCGGGCAGTCCGTCGCCATCCACATCGGCGGCGCACAAGCCAGATCCGTGATCGTAGTGGACCTTCTTGTAAGCCTTGCCGGCGTCGTCGACGATGCGGTTCTCGAACGTAATCCCGCTCGCCTCGCGCCGGTCGGTGAACCGGAAGTCGTGAAATGCGGGAGAGCGGGCTGCCTGCTCGACTTCCTGTTGGGCACGCGCGAGCAGCCACGGCGGCCCCACGGTGGCCACAGGTTGGCGACGATCGGAACGGCATGAGGCGAGAACGACGAGAGCGGACGCGAGCAGGCCGACGGGCCGCGTCAGGACCGTGTGCGTCATGCTGCCTAAGGTAGTTGGGTAGCGGAGGGGGCGCGGTCGCCTGGGCTCAGGGCGAGGACTTGGTCCAGATCGCGATGACGCCGCAGCCGGAGTTGCTGCCCTGGAACTCGGCCGGCGTCTCCGACGAGCCGCGGTAGATCTCGACTCCCTTCACGTCTTGCGGCGGGGTGAGCCGGGCGAAGTAGGCGCTCGACTCGCGCCCGTCGAGGTAGTACTGCGGGTAGCACCCCGCGGGCGAGCGAACCATCTTGGCGACGCATTGGTTCGAGGTGCACACCTGCTGCACCCCACGCACCGTGACGAGCACGTCCACCAAGGACGCGGTGTTGGCGCGCTCGATGCGCTCCTGGGTCAGGAACGCTCCCAACCCGGAGTGGCGTCGCCGCTCGAAGTCGGCGAAGCGACGCACCGCCAACGGCTCCCTCCCCTTGATCGCGACTTCCGGCAGCTCGTAGGGAAGGAGTTCCAATTCGAACTGGTAGGTGAGCACCTGGTGGGGCTGGAGGTTGACGCGCCACGAACCAGGGGCGTAGGCGACCGCGCGGATCTCGATCACGAAGCTACCTGCATCCAGGTCGCTGAAGCCGAACCGGCCGGCGGAATCCGTGGTCGTGGCGAGGGCGGTGCCTGCGACAGTCACACGAGCGCCACGGATCGGGTCATGCGACTCGTGGGCGGCGAGCTGGCCGGCGATGGCGCTGGAGTCCCTGCTGCGGGGCTCACCCTGTTGCACCGCGGCGGCGCGTGGCGCTGCCGCTACCTGGAGGAACGCAATGCAGATGAGGCTGGATCGCGCCCGGGAGACCGTGGGCGTCGGGCGATTTGCGGCCATGGGCCTGGGTTTGCTGAGCGTGGCCACAATGTAGCGCCGCCCCCTGGGGCCGGGTAGGGCGGGGGGTTGGGGGCGGTATTGCGGACTTCCCTAGTGCGGTGCACTATCAATCTCTTGGCAGGCAGCTCGGGCCCCCGTCCGAGCCGCCAGGAGTCGAGCGCGGGACCTTCTTTACCCAAAAGGGGGAATCGTTATGAGTCATCGTACGTTCGGCGTAGCCGTCTGCACTGGCGCGCTGCTCGCGCTGCTGAGCGCCGCGTCCAGCGTGGCGAACGCGCAATCCGCGGTGATCAGCGGGAAGGTCACCGGCAGAGCGGGCGAGGGACTGGGGGGCGCTACCGTCCAGATCGACGAGCTGGGCATCGCGGTTGCGACGGCCGCGTCGGGCACCTACACGCTCACCGTGCCGGTGGATAAAACGAAGGGTCAGAGCGTCACGTTGCGAGCGCGCTACATCGGATACTCCCCCGCGACGAAACGGATCACGCTCGTTCCGGGAATTCAAGGGCAGGACCTCGAACTCAAGTTCGATCCGATGACACTTGACGCGATCGTTGTAACGGGCACGGCGGCGGGAACTGAACTGAAAAAGGTTCCCTTCTCGGTGAGCCAGGTGGACCGCTCCCAGTTGCAGCAGGCACCGGCGGTGTCGGCGTTGGGGTCACTCGAGGGCAAGGTGGCCGGGGTGCGGCTGATCGACGCGAGTGGCGCGCCCGGCGGCGAGCCGGTGATTCGTCTGCGCTCCGCCACCGCGCTCACGAGCAAGTCGGCGTGCACCAGTCAACCTTGCCCGTCAACCAATGTGTCGGGTCCGCTGGTGATCGTGGACGGCACCATCACGCACCATGGACTCGCGGATATCAACTCGCAGGACATCGACCGCGTGGAGGTCGTCAAGGGAGCCGCCGCGTCCTCGCTGTACGGGTCCAATGCCGCGAACGGGGTGATCCAGATATTCACGAAGCGCGGCGACAAGCTCGCGGACGGCAAGCTCGCCGTAACGGTCCGGAACGAGTACGGCCAGTCGGTCCGCCCGAAGACGATCCCGGTTTCGCTGGCGCACCCGTACGTGGTCGATACGGTCGGGACGTACGTGGACGGGGTTGGCAACACGGTCAAGAACGGGGATTTCGTCACCTCGACGGGCAATTTGGTCGGTCCCCTCGACCTGCCGAGCATAAAGGCCAGCGGGATCGCCGATGTGCCCTACACGGCCTACAACCGCCCGGTGTACGACGCGCAGACGGCGCTGCTGACACACGGGCCCTTTTACACGAACTACGTCTCGATCGGACAGCGGCGCGGCAGCTCGAACTACAACGTCTCGTTCGAGAACACCAAACAGGACGGCGTGCTCAGGCTCCTCAAGGGCTATGGCCGGCAGAACTTCCGGCTGAACGTGGACCAGGCGTTGAGCCCGCGCATGGACCTGTCCGTCGGGGGCTTCTTCGGCAAGTCGACCAACAATCAGGTGACGGAAGGCCCGGGGGCGCCGTTCTTTGCGGTGACCTTCATCGAGCCGTACATCAACCTGTTCGCCCCGAACCCGGACGGCACGCCGTTCGCGGCGGTGATCCCGCACCAATTGCCCAACGCCGCCAACCCCCTGTACACGCTGGCGAACGAGCACCTCACCACCGATCGCACGCGTATCACGGGGTTCGCGAAGGCGAGCTACCGGATCTTCGATTGGCTGTCGTTCGAAGGCAACTACAATTACGACCAGGAATCGTCGAGTTTCACGGACGAGACACCGAAGAATTTCCTCAACGCGTCCGGTGTCGCCACCAAAGGCACGCTGGTGAAAATCGACAGCGCCGGCCGGACCTTCAACACCGGCGCCACGCTCACGAGCGCGCGGACGTTCCACCTGTTCGGCGCGCCGGTACGCAACACCACCAAGGCCGCGTACATCTACGAGGATCAGACCATCCGGAGCCTGGGCGACACGGGAAAGGTGTTCCGGGTCGTCGCCACGCCCGAATTGACGGCGGTAGATTTCAGCCAGCTGGCGCCCTTCTCCTACGACGCCACGATCCGCAGCAAGAACTACTACTTCGTCTCGAACTTCGACATCAACGATCGCTATATCCTGGACGGCCTGGTGCGGTGGGACGGATCGTCGCTATTCGGCCCGGACAGCCGGTGGCAGACGTATTACCGGGCGTCGGGGGCGTACCGTCTGTCGCAGGACTTCCACATCAACGGGATCGACGAGTTCAAGCTGCGCGCGTCCTACGGGACCGCCGGGCTGCGTCCCTCCTTCGCGGCGCAGTATGAGACGTTTGCGTTCGTGGGGAGCTCACTCCAGAAGATCACGCTCGGCAACACGGCACTCAAGCCGGCGCGCTCGGGTGAGCTGGAGCTCGGTGCCAACCTCGACTTCCTGTCGCGCTTTTCGCTCGAGTACTCCTACTCTCGGAAGAACACCACCGACCAGATCCTGCTGGTACCCCTCTCGGCCGCCGCCGGCTACCGCTACCAGTGGAAGAATGCCGCGGCGCTTGTCGGGAAAACGCACGAGCTCTCGTTGGGGGTGATTCTCGCGGACCGCCCCGAGCTCTCCTGGCGATTGAACGTGGCGGCCGACCGGACGCGCCAACGCATCACCGCGCTCAACACGGCGCCGTTCCTGACCGGCCCGAGCTACGCCGGCAGTAGCGACGTGACCCAGATCTTCCAGATCGCCCCGGGCGAGACGTTCGGCGTCATGTACGGGACCAGGATCGTGCGCAGCATCAACCAGCTGTACGACGATCCCACAAAGTCTTCGGCGTGTCCCGGGACCTGGTGCCCCGACAGCGTGATCGTCAACGAGGACGGGTATGTGGTGCGGAAGAGCACCTACCACACCAGCAACGAGAAGTTCCTCACGTACGTGGACCGCAACGGGAACGGGATCGTCAAGATCGGGGACGTCAACCCCGACTTCAACGCGAGCTTCACGTCGAACCTGCGGTACAAGAATTTCTCCGCCTACGTGCTCGTGGACTGGGTGCAGGGTGGGAACATCTACAACGGCACACGGCAATGGCCGTTCTTCGAGTATCGCGACCGGCTGTACGACCAGCAAGGCAGGCCGCAGGTGAGTTGCGCCGGCAGTCCCGACCCGACGCATTGCCCCTACAGCACCGGGAAGAAGCCCATTGCCTACTACCAGGGCCTGTACAACGGCATCAACCCGATCGACTACTTCGTCGAGTCCGGCACGTACGTGAAGATCAAGGAGCTGAACGTCAGCTACACGTTCGATCGCAGCACGTTGGAGAAGCTCAACCTCGGCCTCAGCAGTCTGCGGATCGGCGTGATCGGGCGCAATCTGTTCACGTTCACCAAGTATTCCGGGTACGATCCCGAGGTCGCCGGGCTGTCGGGCGATCCCTACTCGTTCCGGTTCGATGGCTTCTCGTACCCCAACTTCCGGACTTTCACCGGCTTTGCGGAGATCAACTTCTGACCGCGCGGACCAACCTTCTGAGGAGCACGATCACTATGAGGCTGATCAAAAGCGCTCCGCGGGTGTTGGGCCTGTGCGCCCTGATCCTCGCGGCTGCATGCGACTCACTCAGCATCTCCAACCCGAATGATCCGGATCGCAAGCGTGCGCTTTCGGACCCGAACAGCATTCCGAGCATCGCGGTCGGCGCCTTCCAGACATGGTACCTCACGACGCAAGGCGGCTTCGGGGAAGACCAATTCCCGGGCTTGACGATGTCGGTGATGGCGCGCAGCCACGCGGCGATGTGGAACAACTACAACATCCGGTTCTACACCGGATGTACCACGGACTGGCCCGCGGGCGGTTATCCGGGTCCGTTGGGGACCTGCGGCAACCTGACCGAAGGCCCGGCGTACCCGCGGGCGGCGTGGCAGAACAGCCTTTCATCGGCGCAGCGGACCCAGATCGAGGCGATGTGGTACGGGTACTATTCGTCCCTCTCGTCCGCCAACGATGTACTGACCGCAATCCGCGTGAATCACCTGGCCGTGCCGGACGCCAACATGGTCGAGACGATGGCGGTTCTCACACAAGGGTTGGCGCTGAGCGGCATTGCCTTGAACTATGACAAGGGGTTCATCGTCGATTACAACACCGACCTCCAGGCGCCGCTCTCGTTCTCCACGCGGACCCAAATGCGGGACGTCGCACTCGCCAAGTTCGACACGGCGATCACCATGGCGACCGCGAACACGTTTACCGTGCCGACGAGCGACTGGTTCGGTGGGCCAGCGGTCGCCTATGACAACGTCAGCATCGCGCAGATCGCGAATACGATGGCGGCGCGGTTGCTGGCCTATTTCCCACGCAACGCGGCGGAGAACAAGGACGTCTCAGCCGGCGGCGTGGTGGACTGGAGTCTCGTGGCTGGCTACGCCTCCAAGGGTATCAGCTCCGGAACCCCATTCAACCTGACGTTCCATCAGGATGCGTGCACATCGTGGTGCGACTTCCTCAAGGTGTGGAGCAACGACATGACCACGATGCGGGTCCACACTCGCGTCGCCCACATGATGGATCCAGCCAGCCAACCCGATCCATGGGACGTCACCGCCAATCACGAGCCCAGCTCGCCCGACAAGCGCCTGGGGGACGGGACCTCCCGCGCGCCGGTGGCATACGACACCCTTATCCTGCGGGCGTATCCCGACACGAACTGCAAGAAACCGGTCGGCTGCACGGGCGGAACAGACTTCGTCTGGACTCACACGAAGGAGTTCGGCAACAAGACGCGGGGCGCCTGGCACCAGAGTGCCGTGGGGCAGGTCCGCTATGACAGCCTGACCGCCTGCGGCGACAATCCCCAGGGCGAGCAGACAGGGGCGGGAGATGCGCCGATGGTGCTCGCGGCCGAGAACGACTTGCTCTGGGCGGAAGCCCTGATTCGGAAGCCCACACCGGACC
>Ga0209027_1000121_pt1 | contig 22540 bp, 18 predicted proteins | sample GraSoi013_1_20cm_3_FD_185821 | JGI IMG/M metagenome (GOLD analysis project Ga0209027, IMG submission 185821) | Grasslands soil microbial communities from the Angelo Coastal Reserve, California, USA - Sample 09_27_2013_1_20cm (SPAdes) (version 2) | ecosystem: Environmental > Terrestrial > Soil >...
GGGGCGGGGCGTCGGTCGCTGGCCGGCGCGGATCCCAGGGTCTTCTGGAGCGCCCGCAGCAGATCGGACTGTTTCACCGGCTTCGTGAGGTAGCACTCGATGCCCACCTCGCGGCAGCGCGCTGCGTCGCCGAGCTGGGCGGCCGACGACAGCATCATGATCGTGGCGCCTGCGAGCTCGGGCGCCTGCTTGATGCGCTCGGCCAGGGCGAAGCCATCCATCTCGGGCATGTGCGCGTCCAGGAGCACAAGCGGAACCGGGGTGCCGGCGCGCGCGGCCTGCTCCAGGGCGGCCAGGGCGGCTTTCCCGCCGGCCGCCACGGTGGGCTTCAAGCCCCAGCGGACGAGCACCTCCTCGAGAATGCGCCGATTGGTCGCGTGGTCGTCCACGACAAGCACCTGCAGACCCTTGAGGTCCGCGAGATCGACATTCTCCGAGATCGGGGTCCGCGGCTCGGCGCGCCGCTCCTGCACCAGGCGCACCGTGAAGTGAAAAGTGCTCCCCTTGCCGACTTCGCTTTCCAGCCAGATGCGGCCTTCCATCATCGCGACGAGCTGGGAGGCGATGGCGAGACCCAGACCCGTGCCGCCGAAGCGCCGCGTCGTGGAGCTGTCGGCCTGCGTGAAGGCGCCGAAGACGAGCGACTGCTTGTCGGGCGGGATGCCGACTCCGGTATCGACCACGCTGACATGGAGCACGACGTGCTCGGGAAGGTTCGCCTCCAGCTCGACATGCACCACGACTTCCCCCTGCTCGGTGAATTTGATGGCGTTCCCGAGAAGGTTGATGACGATCTGACGCAGGCGCCCCGCGTCACCCACGAGTGCGTCGGGCACATCGGGCGAGACGCGCAGGGCGAGCTCCAGACCCTTGTCGTGCGCCCGGAACGCCACTGCTTTGAGCGTGTCGTCCAAGCTGTCGCGCAACGCGAACCCGATGAGCTCGAGTTCGAGCTTCCGAGCCTCGATCTTCGAGAAGTCCAGGATATCGTTGATGACTGTCATCAACGCGTCCGCGGACGCGCGGACCATCTCGAGGTGCTCCCGCTGGTCCGGGCTGATCTCGGACTCGAGGACCAGCTCGGTCATGCCGATGATGCCGTTCATCGGTGTGCGGATCTCGTGACTCATGTTGGCGAGAAACTCGCTCTTCGCCTGGTTCGCCGCTTCGGCGGCGCCCTGCGCCCGCTCGCGGACCGCGATTTCGGTCTTGAGCTGCTCGTTGGCCCGTGCCAGCTCCTGGGCCTGGGCGGAGAACCGCTGGTCGACCACCGACGTGACGATCGCGACGGCGAGGACCATGAAGGTGCTCGTGATGATCGCGGTCGCGCTCAGCGCGGAGATGTCCACGGCGTGCGCGACGTCGAGCGCGGCGGTGGAGCTGGTGAAGGTTGCCGCCGCCATGCCGGTGTAGTGCATGCTGGGAATCGCGGCGCCCATGAGCAGCGTGCTCCCGATCTTGCGCCAGCTCCAGGCGCCCGTCGTCAGCTCCCGCAGGCGGAAGGCCAGCCACAGCGCCACGAACGAAACGACGATCGCGATCGCCACCGACAGCCCCACCAGGAGCGGATCGTATCGCGCCTCCGCCTGCACGCGCATGGCGGCCATGCCGATGTAGTGCATGGCCGCGATGCCGATTCCCATCGCGAGGCTCCCGGGGACGGCCTCGCGCATGCCCATCGCTCGGCGGCTCACCACAAACAGCGCGATCGCGGACGCGAGCACGGCGGCGAGCAGTGACGCCAGCACGGTCGGGACGTCGTACAGCACCGGGAGCGGCAGCTGGAACGCGAGCATCCCCGTGTAGTGCATCGACCAGATCCCGATGCCCATTGCCGTCGCGCCGCCCGCCAGCCAGATCGCGCGCGCGCGGCCGCGCGCCGCCGTCACCCGCCCCGCGAGGTCGAGCGCCGCATAAGACGCCACGATGGCGATGAGGACCGACAAGACGACGAGGTGACGATCGTAACCGCTCTCGAGGGCGGTCGCTATCGGGGTCATGGATCGGCCCTCATCCGCCGACGTAGGGCTTGAGGTGTTTGTCGTAGCACTCGGGGCAGACGCCGTGGCTGAACTCCGCCTTGGAGCGCTGCTCGATGTAGCGCTCCAGCGAGCCCCAGCCGCCCTCCGTGTTCCGGATGCGCTTGCAGTAGCTACACACCGACAGCAGGCCCTCCAGGGCCATGAGCTCCTCCCGGAGCCCCAAGATGCGCCCAGCCACCCCCAGCCGCGCTTTGAGCTCGTCGCCGGGAACGGGCTTCGTGACGAAGTCGTCCACGCCGGCATCCATCGCCTCGAGGAAACTCTCACGGCCGCTGCGCGACGTCTGGAGAATGAAATAGGTGTAGGGCCGGCCGGGCACCGCCCGGATGCGGCGGCACAGGTCCAGTCCGTCCAGCCCCGGCATCAGCCAGTCGGAGACAACGACACGCTGGCTCGAGAGCTGCCAGGCCCCGAGCGCGAACTCGCCGTTGTCCGCTACGTCGACCTTGTGGCCATCCCCTTTGAGCACCGCCTCGAGCAGGCGCCGCGTAACCGGGTCATCTTCGGCGACGAGGATGTGCATCAGCCTTGTCCCGTTTCCCGCGCCGGTGGCGCGTCCCCGACGGCATCGCCCACCCGCTGCGCAGCGAGGGCGCTGAGCAGCCGGAACATCGCTCGCTCCAGGTCCGCGTAGGCCACGTCGGCGCCGTTCAAGTCACCGCCGCGCCCCAGGGACTCGAGCCTCGCGGCCGCCGCGACGGTGTCCTTCGCCCCGAAGTTGGCGGCCGAGCCCTTGAGGGCGTGCGCCCCGTGTTCCACCCCAGGGGCATCGCGGCGCAGCAGGGCCTCGCGGATGTCGGACAAGCGCCGAGGACCATCCTGGGCAAACAGGTCTGCCAGCTCGGCGAACAACTGCGCGTCCCCGCCCACCTCCGCGAGTAGGGCTTTCAGGTCCAGTGGCGGGTCGGCCGGGCTCCCGTCGCCGGCGGCCGCTCGCCCGGCCCCCGCGGAGCGGGGACGCATCCTGTCCAGCGCGTCGAACAGCTCAGCTGCCCGAAGCGGCTTGGACAGGTACTCGTCCATCCCCGCCTCGAGGCACCGCTCCCGGTCTCCTTTCATAGCGTGCGCGGTGACGCCCACGATCGGGACGTGGGCCCCGGTCAGGAGCTCTTTGTCGCGGATCACCGCCGTGGCCTCGAGCCCGCTCATGTCCGGCATCTGCACGTCCATCAGGACCAGGTCGAAGGAGCCACGCTCCAGGACCTCCACAGCTCGCTTGCCGTTTTCGGCAACGACGACCGAGTGCCCGCGTTTCTCGAGCAGTCTCACCGCCATGCGCTGGTTCACGGGGTTGTCCTCGGCGACGAGGATCCGCAGGCCCTGGGCGCGCGTGGCGGAGGTTGTGACGTCTGGCGGGGCCGGTGCCGGCGGCGGCGTCCGAGGCGCTGCACCGAGCGTGGTCAGGATCGCCTCGCGCAGGTCTGACTGTTTCACGGGCTTCGTCAGATAGGCGCTGATGCCGAGCGCCCGGCAGCGGGCCGCATCGCCGATCTGGTCGGCCGAGGACAGCATCATGATGGTCGCGCCGGCGAGGTCGGCGTGCTGCTTCAGGCGTGCCGCGAGGGCGAATCCGTCGAGGTCCGGCATTTGCGCGTCGAGGAGGATCAAGCGGTACGGAGTGCCGGCCTCTGTCGCACGCTCGATTGCTCGCAGGGCCGACTCTCCGCCGTCGGCCAACGTGGGACGCAAGCCCCAATGGCTCAAGACCTCTTCGAGAATGCGCCGGTTTGTCAGGTGGTCGTCCACCACGAGCGCACGCAGTCCCTGCAGCTCCGCCAGTGTCGCCCGCTCGCGCACCGGCGTTCTGGCCTGCGAGCGACGCTCCCGACCGAGGCGAGCGGTGAAATGGAACGTGCTGCCCTTACCCACTTCGCTTTCGACCGAGATGGTGCCGCCCATCAGCGCCACGAGCTGAGAGGCAATGGTCAACCCCAGCCCCGTGCCTCCGTAGCGACGCGTGTTCGACCCGTCGGCCTGCGTAAAGGCCTCGAAGATCGGCTCCCGCTTCTCCCGAGGGATCCCGATCCCCGTGTCGGTGACCGAGAAATGCAGCTGGACCTCGTGGTCGTGGACCGCTTCCACGGCCACGCGGACGGCTACCTCGCCGTGGTCGGTGAACTTGATCGCGTTGCCGACCAAGTTGAGCAGGACTTGGCGCAGGCGCCCCGGGTCCCCCACGACGGCGTCGGGCACCTGCGGCGCCACCTGGAAGGTCAATTCCAGCCCCTTATCGTGCGCCCGGAACGCCAGGGTCTTCAGCGCATCCCCCAGGCTGTCGCGGAGGAGGAAGCCCTGCGACGCGAGCTCGAACTTGCGCGCTTCGATCTTCGAGAAGTCCAGGATGTCGTTGACCACCGCGAGGAGGGAATCGGCGGAGACTCGCACCATGTCGAGGTGCTCCCGCTGATCGATGGTGAGGTCGGAGTCGAGCAGGAGCTCCGTCATTCCCATGATCCCGTTCATGGGTGTACGAATCTCGTGACTCATGTTGGCGAGGAATTCGCTCTTGGCGCGGCTCGCCGCCTCCGCTGCTTCCTTAGCGGACACGAGTTGGGTGTTCGTCTCGGCCAGTTTCTGGCTACGCCCCTCGAGCTGTTCGGTAGCTCGGGCCAAGCGCAGCAGTGTGTAGATGACGTACCCCAGGAGCGAGACGGCGAGCACGTAGAGCGCGAGGCGATACACATTGGCCCGCTGCTGCGCCTCCTTGTACGAGGCGATGTACGCGCCGTACAGATCGTCGCCGCGTTGCGCGGTCGGCACGGCGAGCAGGGCCTGCACGATGCTGTCGAGATGACTCTTCTCCGTCAGGACCAGTTGGGCGTGGGTGGCCACGACGTCCAGTGCGGCGCGACGGTTGCCAGCAGCGGCCCGGCGCTGCGCCCGCACGGTTTGAATCAACGTCTCGATCCGGGGTCCGCGTTCATCCCCGGGCGACAGGTTGTGGATCAGGATGTCGCGGAGCAGACCGGTGAGGAGCACGTTGCCACCGCCCGCATCCGATGCATTGGCGACGGCGATGGGAAGATATCGCAACGAGTTCTCGAGGACGGAATTGTGAGACTTGAACTCCTCAACCAAGGCCTCCTTCTCGGCCACGGCGCGGCCGTAGGCGTCGAGCGCGCGGTCTATGGCGGGATGGCCCTTGCCCGCCACGGCGATGGGACCGGTTCGGAGACGCCGGTCCACGCCACGGAGCTCGTCGAGCGTCGCCACCAGCGGGTCGTAGGTCGCGAGCAGGTGGAATCGCGCCTGGAGGATGTCCCGATCCAGCTCCGCGTCGAGTTGTTTGATCTTGCGCAGTGCTTCCACGGTCTGGTTGTGTGTCTCAACATTCACCGTTCGCGTTCGGAGAAACACATACGTGAGCGTGAGCCCCAGGGCCAGCAGCACCAAGCCGCGCTCGGCGCGACGCGAGCGCGTCCCGAGGCGCGCGCCGATCACCGCAGCGGCTCCCCGTGGTACTCGCCCGTCAGCGTGCGGAGAAAACCAACGATCAGATCGCGATCGTGCGAAGGGAGTGTTCGCCCCAGCTGGTATTTGGCCATGATGTTGACGGCCTGCTCCAGGGTCGCCGCCGAGCCGTCATGGAAATACGGCGCTGTCAGGGCGACGTTGCGCAAGCTCGGCACCTTGAATCGATGGAGGTCACGCTCGAGGCCCGTCACGTTGAACCGACCCAGGTCCGACTTCGCCACATGCCCGCGGTCGGCGAAGTAATCCCGCGCGACGCCGAACCTCTGGAACATGTTCCCACCGATGTTGACCCCCTGGTGGCAAGCGACACACCCGTACGCCTTGAACAGCTGGTAGCCCGCGAGCTGCTGCTCGGTGAGCGCTTGCCGGTCGCCGCGCAAGAACTTGTCGAAGGGGGAATTGGGCGTGATCAACGATCGCTCGAAGGTCGCGATCGCGTCCTTGATGTTGGCGCTTAGCATCCCGTCGGGATAGAGATCTCGGAACGCCCGCACGTAGTCCCGATCCCGCTCCAGCTTGCTGATGACCTCCGGCCAGTTTGAGCCCATCTCTTTGGCGTCGTTTACCGGCCCGTCGACCTGATCCTCCAGAGTCGCCGCCCGGCCGTCCCAGAACTGTCGGAAGTTGAGCCCGCTGTTGAAGACAGTAGGCGCGTTCACGTCGCCCGTGGCGCCGCCGATGCCTAACGAGCGGATGCGCCGATCAGTGCCCCCGAGCTCAAGGTGATGACAGGATCCACAGAAGATCGTGTTGTCGTGGGAGAGTCGTGAATCCAGAAACAGTCGGCGTCCGAGATCGACTTTGGTCTGATCGAGGTCGATGCGCAGGGGCAGCGGCATGACAGGCTCGGCGCCGAGGGCACCGCGCGTGTAGGCTACGCCCGCCGCCGTCGAGCCGGCAAGACCGACCCTGAACGCGGTGAGCCCCATGAAGCCCAGACAAAACCATCCGATCGCGCGGGTCGTGTTACTCATGCGCCCCGCGGGTGGCACTCCGTGCGAGGGTCGCAACTTCCCTATCTCCTATGTCGGGCGCCGTCCACGGTACCCGTGGCGCACTCCCGCGTGCCGTGACCTGCGTCGCAGCCAACCGGCGGTCCGCACGGCGGCCGGCGTTACGACGCCAACACCTTGTGAAATACTAAGTTGGCTTGCATGACGCGACGGTCCAGGGTGGAACGTGGCGAACCACCCCGCCTGGCCGCATGCGACCTCGACCCGGTCGCGCGATGCCGCAGCCGGCGCTACATTGGGCCGCTTCATCAACTCAGGACGCCCCCATGATCCTCGGCCTGAGCATCACGACGTTCACCCTGATCCACACGGTGTTGAGTCTGGTCGGTATCATCGCGGGCCTCGTCGTGGCAGGGGCGCTCGCCACGGGAACGCGGCTCGACCGCTGGGCCACCGTCTTTCTAGTCACCACGGTCCTGACGAGTGCCACCGGATTCGCCTTTCCGTTCGCCAAGTTCCTGCCGTCCCACGCCGTGGGAATCGTGTCGCTGGTGGTCCTGGCGGGCGTGATCGTGGCGGACAACGTCAAGCATCTGGCTGGAAAGTGGCGCACGACCTACGCGGTCGGCGTAGTCGTCGCCACGTACTTGAACGTCTTCGTCCTGGTCGCGCAGCTGTTCAAGAGGATTCCGGTGCTGTTCGTGGCCGCGCCGACCCAGTCCGAGCCGCCTTTTGCCCTCACGCAGGCGCTCGTGCTGGCGCTCTTCGTCTGGCTGGGGCTTGCCGCGGTCAAGGGGCGTCAGGCGGAGCCGAGGCTCGTGCCCGGATCGGGTCTGGGGCGCTCAGGCACTGGATGAGGCGCGAGGTACGGCTTCAGCGTGGATACTGCGTCCGGTCGATGGGCATAGGGATCAGGGATCTCGTGGTGCTCCGACGCCAGCAGGTCGTAGACGAGCCGATCGTACGGGCGGCCGTCGATCCAGTGGCGCTGCCGCTGCCGTCCGACGTATCTGAAGTTGAGCTGCTCGATTACGCGACGCGACGCCATGTTGTTCACGACCGTCCAGGCAGTCACGGCTTCCAGGCCGAGCTCGCGGAAGCCGAGCGTCAATAGTTTCGACACCGCCCGACAGGCGTACCCAGCATAGCGCTTGGGGCCCAGCACGATCCACACCGATCCCGCCGTCTTCCACTGGCGCCGCACGTCCGACAAGGCCACCAGGCCGATCGGTGTGTCGCTGTCATCCGGCGTGAACACGCGCAGCACGTGGATGTCTCGCTGCGTCATGATCTTGAGGGACACGGCGCTGAGGGCGCGGGTGCCGTCCCCGAAGTCCAGCCACTTCCAGTTCTCTTCGCGCGCGAGCCACCCGACGGCGACCTCGATCAACTCGGGCTTGTCCAACGGTAAGAGCTTCATGGGCTGGTCCCCGACCGTGAGTGGCACTGGCGCAACAGGTGGGCTGCGTCTGAGTGCACCACCGCAACAGTTGGACCATACGCACCACAGAAGTTCGCACACTCAACAGGGTCGAGCAGATGAGCGAACCGCTGCCGCCTACGAGCAACACCCGGTGCACAGTAGCGTCAAAACGCCAGCCCCAGTCCAAGTCGCGCGAGGGTCTGCTGGATCGGTGCGTCGATCTCTCCCTTTCCCCCGGGGTCGGTCTTGCGATTCATGCGGTTGAAGGCGTAGGCCGCCGTGCCGTGCAGCCGGCCCGCGAGCCGGACGTCGAGGCCGAGCCCCAGATCGAGCGAGACGGTCGCGCGGCCCCCTCCCGAGAATTTCGGGGCCGCGAGGTAGTTGGCGCGGAACACGACCGTGGCGCCCGGCCCGATCTCGTAGAACGACCGCGCGCCCACACGCACCGCCCCCACCGATTGGGCGTCGAACTCCGGGTCGGCGCTGCGGTGGAGCACCCCCACCTCGACGCTCGCGTACTCGGCCACATCGTACGCGATCCAGGCGTCCACCTGGGTGGCGGTGAAGCCGGTCGTCGCGGCGCTGCCGTCCGTAGGGTCGAAGCTCAGGCGCACCACGGCCGCCTCGACGGACAGCTTGTCCCGCCGTGCCGACACCGCCCCCCCAATCCCGCTGCCGCGGTAGCGCAGCCCGGGGGCGACCTCGCGATAGTCGGCCAGCGCAAGCTGCGGCCCGATCGTGACGTGCTGGCCCGCGGCAGGCCGCAGCGCGAGCACGAGCAGGAGCGCACCGGGAGCGGCCCGCGTCACTTGGGCAGCGCCGCTACCGTGACCTGCACCTGCTGGCGCCGGGCCACGTTCTCCTTCGCGATGTCCTGGTTGCGCCGCGCGATCTGGTCGCGCAGCAGCCGGTTGTAGAGGATGTTGGCCGCGGCAGGGCGCGGCGCCGGCTTGCGGAGCATCATCACGAACCCCGTCGCCAGGGCCGCTCCCCCCACGAGCCCGAGCTCCCGCTTTGAGCTGGCGCCGAGGCTCGAGCTCTCGAGACCCAGCGTGCCGACGAGCGCGCCGCCCGTATAAAGGAAGGCGAGCCCCACCGGACGCCAGCTTTGGGGCGGAATCTCGGTCTCGGGGAGAAACTGGTAGCCCGGCAGGCTGGCGACGGATGGCAAGGTGTCCACCCGGCCGTGGCTCACGCGGATCGGCTGCGACGCGGAGAACGTGTTCTGGCCCAGGCGCGCGTCGACCACCACGGTGTACGTACCAGCCGGCACCGGGTCTCCGCTCGCAAGCCGCGCAGGCCAGCGCAGGTTGACCTGCCCGTTCCACGCGCCCGAGTCGATCGCGAAGGTTCCCCCGTTGCCGATGGCGCGCGCGACGACGCGGGCCGGCTGGGTGACCGTAAACCGCAGGGGCACGGCGCCTTGTCCACCGACGAAGCTGACGCTGTCCACGCGCAGCTGCCGCACCAGCAGGACCTGACGCAATGCCACGTCGAACGCGCTGTACGCCTTGGGCGACACCCGGTTGGGATCGAGCTGTCGCTCGGGGTCGATGAGCACGACCTGCTTGAACGCGTCCACCGCCTTGAGAATCGAGTCCATGGCGCCGTAGGTGAAGCCGAGCAGCTCGTACGCCCGGGCACGCTCGCCGCCGGCGAGCCGCTCGCGCAGCGCGGCCCGTGCGAGCGAAAGCACCTGCCGATACTCGAGGTTGTCGTAGGCCTGCTGCGCCCGGCGCAGCGCGGCGCTCGGCACCGCCTGGGCCGCTCCCCCGGCCGGGACGGCGAGACCCGCGAGCAACACGACGGCGCTGAAGTGGCGGGACATGGAAGTCACTCCGGGAGCAGCGAGTAACGCTTGCGGACCGTATTACGCGCGTCGACCTGCACGGTCTCGGTCACCGTCTTGAACCCGGCATGCTCGATACGGATCGTGTGGCGGCCCGGCTTGACGACGTATTCCACCAGCGGCGTCTGGCCGGCATCGACGCCATCGATGTACACCTCTCCGAACGGGTCCGCGGCGACGGTGAGGAGCCCCTGCGCTTCCACGGCCGGCGCCGCGACCCGCGGCTTGGCGCGTTCGGCCCGGCGACTCGATTGCACCGGCACGCGAACCGTGTCCTGAACCCGCACCGTGTCGACGGCCGGGGGCGCGGCTCCTTGTCCCCTGCTCCCTTGCCGGCCCAGCGCCAGATACCCCCCCACCCCCGCGGCCGCGACAACGACGAGCCCGATCAGCGCGCCGGCTCGCGACCTGTTGAGGCGTGCGGGAGGCGCCTTGCTCGAGCGGGCGGAGAGCGGCGCCGTCGGCGCCCCGGTGATCTGGGTCGGCGCGTCGGCGGTCGGCGCGGGACGGGGGCGCGCGGCGCCGCGGCCGCGCGCGGGCGACGCGACCGGCTGCTCCGGCCACACAGCGGTGGCGAGGTCTTCCATGGTCGGATAGCGCAGGTCCGGGTCCTTGGAGAGGGCGCGCGAGATCGCTGCCGTGAGGCCTCCGGGGATGCCCGGGCGCTTGGTGCTGACGAGCGGCGGCTCCTCGTAGATGTGCTTGTAGATGATGGTGTGGACGGAGTCGCCGCCGAACGGCAGCTCGGCCGTGATCATGCGGTAGCCGACCACACCCAGGGAGTACTGGTCGGCACGGCCATCCACGGAGGCCCCCTTCCCCTGCTCCGGCGCCATGTAGTGGGGCGTGCCGATGATCATCCCCGTCGCCGTGAACCCCGTAGCGGCCTGGAGCGCCTTCGAGATCCCGAAGTCCGTGAGCATCACGCGACCGTCGTGGTCGAACATGATGTTCGCGGGCTTCACGTCACGGTGCACGACGCCGCGCTGGTGGGCGTGCCCCAGCGCGCAGGCGGCTTCCCACAAAATCCGCTGGATGTCGGCGACCGGGAGCGGCTCCTTCTTGTCGAGCAAGTCCTCCAGCGAGGTACCCGCGATGTACTTCATCACGAAGTAGTTGAGCCCGCCCTCGCTCTCGACCCGGTAGATCGGGATGATGTTGGGGTGGTCGAGCTTGGCGGCGGTCTTGGCCTCCTGCTGGAAGCGGCGCACCACCTGGTCGTCCTGCGCGACGTCGGGCGGCAGCACCTTGATCGCCACCTCGCGCTCGAGGGTGAGATCGTGCGCCAGGAAGACCTGGCCCATTCCCCCCTTCCCCAGCAAGCGCTCGATCCGGTACTTGCCCTCGACGATGCGCTGCAGCCGCTCGCGAACGATATCGACGCTGCTGGTGCTCGCACCCGTGCCCGCGCCGGAGATGTCCGCGCCGCACGACGAGCAGAACCGGCTGTTCTCCGGGATCGGCGTGTGGCAGCGGAAGCACGCGAGCGCGCCGTCGGTCACGGCCGCCGGCTCCTGAGGAGGGTGGACCGGGCGCCGGCGACCGACGCGCGGCGGCGGCGGAGCGCGGCGCTCGCGGTGGCGGGTGGCGACGGCCAGGCCGGGGTGTTACAGGTCCCCACTGCCAGGAGCTGGACGGAGCCCACACAAACCTCGTAGGTGGTGGTCGTGCCCGCGAAGTCCACGATCGCCAGGTAATAGTCCCCCGTGGCGAGGGAGGGCGTCAGGTTCACATCCGAGCCCGCCGCGGTGTCGGCGGCGACCACCGAAACAATGGTGTCGGTCGAGGCGGGCACCTTGATGACGTACAAGTCCAGGTCCTTGAGCGAGTCCGGGTGCGCTCCGGGGAAGGCGTGCAGCAGCACCTGTGCCGTAGAGGTGACTCCCGGGTTCGTGTAATGGAATCGGATCCAGTCGACGTCGTGCGGATTTTCGATGGTCAAGGTGTCGCGGAAGGTCGGGGCCGGGAGGGTGCCGCGCAGGTCGGCGGCGTTGCACGAGTTGTCGTCTTCGTGCGCGTCGGCGGGGAGCTCGCTGACGTAGCCGGCAAGCACCGAGAGACCGTAGCGTCCGGGCGTGCCGTAGATGGCGATGGCGTCGAGCCCGGGCGCCGGCAGGTTCTTGAACGCCACGATCGTCGAATCGCCCACCGCTTCGGCGGGCGCGAAGCCGGCGCCGTGGCAGGCGTGCGATTTCGGCCCGAAGGTCCAGGAGTCCGTCCCGATCACGTACGTCTTGGCGGCGCCGTTCCAGCCCAGCGAGTCCGTGAGGAAGGTCGAGAACGTGCCCGCGATCTGCGGCGCCGTCAGGATGATCGTCACGTCCTGCGTCTGGGCCTGCGTCAACCGGTACCAGTCCACGCCGTTCTTTTCTCCCCGCCGCAGGGGCTCGAAGGCGAGCGCGGGGTTGAAGAACCGGAGCATGGGGTACGCAGGGAACGGCGCCGGCGCGCCCAGGTTGATGGGTTGGGGAATGGTGTCGTCCGGCTCGAACAGGTCGCGCTCGATCACTCGGGTGGTGTCTCCGTGAACGAATCCCAGCACGCCGTTGCCCCCCGAAATCCCCAAGAAGAAGAGCGAGTCGGTCTGCGCGGGCGGCGGCACCCAGTACAGACGGCGCGACGTGCCGCCGGCGAACACCGTGTCGGCGAACGGATTCAGGATGAGCGAAGTGCCCTTCAGCTGCGCCGCGAAAATCGAGTCGACCCCGACTCCGTACAACGACAACAGCTCGCCGTAGCGCACGATCCTGGGCCGTACGCTGTCGATCTCGAGGGGAGCGGAGACCCGGATGGTGTCCGCGGCCGCAAGCTGTGCCTTGTCGAAGTTGCGCGCCGCCGCCGTGACGATCACCGTGCCGGACTTGATCCCGACCACTCGGCCCGCCGCGACCGTGGCCACTGCCGAGTCACTGCTCGACCACACGAACGCGACGTTGGGGATCGGCTGCGAGTCGCCCGGTCCGCGGATCTCCCAGGCCCGGGCCGCCACGACCGTGTCGTTGCCGCGAAACAGAATTCGCACGGGCGGGAGGCTGACGTGCACCGACGCCTCGTGCTCGGTGGGATAAACGCAGGTCGCAAGGGTTGCACAACTGAACAGCAGCGCCAGGGCGGTCGCGCCGCAGCGGTGTGGCATGTGCCGGAGCCCGACGGAGTTGGCAGTCAATCTAATAGCGCCCGCTGCGACGCCCGTCACGCGCATCACCTAAAGCCGTCCCCGACGCTTCAAATCGAGATACTGCGCGACCACCGCCTCGGCGGCCCGCCGGGGCGCGACGTCCAGCACCTGCACGCCCGAGCGACGCATGTGTGCCAGTGCCTCCTCTCGGGCCCGCAGCAGCTCCTCGGCCGCCGCTTTGCGAAACGCGTCGCGCGCCACGGTCGGCCGGAGCGCCGCAACCTGCTCGACCTCCGGGTTCTTCAGCGTGACGGCGAGCGGCAGGTGGCGCGGCCGCAGGCTGGCGACGTTCGCCACCAGGGCGTCCGAGGCGAAGCGGTCGATCACGTCGGTGAACAGGACGGTGAGCGCGCGCTTGCGGTTGCGGGCGGCGAGGTAGCGGAACGCCCCGGGATAATCGGGCTCGACGAGCGTCGGCTCGATCACCGCGAGCACGTCGAGCACGCGCTTCAACGCCGCCCGGCCGCGCTGCGGCGCGACGAAATGCTGCACGCCGTCCGCGAACGCCATCACGCCGACGTTGTCGTCGTGCTGCGTCGCCGCGTACGCCAGCTCGAGGGCCGCGCGGACCACGTAGTCGAGGCGCGACAGGCCGGCGATCTCCGCCGTGAGCAGCCGGCCCGTATCGAGCACCAGCAGCACCTGCTGGCGCCGCTCCGCTTCGTACTGCCGCGTGATCACCTTGCCGCGGCGGCCCGTGGCCTTCCAGTCGATGTGCCGCAGATCGTCGCCCGGCACCCAGTCGCGCAGCGACTCGAACAGACGGCCCTCGCCCAGCTGTCGCAGCGGCGTGATGCCCTGCTCGCGACGCCGCTGCGCCCGCGCCACCGACGCCTGGAGCCGCACGGTGACGAGCGGGGGGTACACGGCCGCATCCCATGGGAGGTCGATCCGGTCGCGCCGCGCCCCCAGTCCGAGCGGACCGATCGAGTCGACCGCGAACCCACCGCCCCGTTGCCTGCCCCGCCGCACCGGCCGCACCGAGACGCGGTCCCGCACGGTGCCGAGCGGCGGCACCGCAATGCGCCGCGGCGGCTGCGTGCCCCCCAGCACGTCGGGCCGCAGCTCGCGCACGCGCAAGCGGGCGGTGCGCCCTGTGCCGTTGATCCAGCGGTAGGAGACGTCGACCTCGCGGCCCACCGAAAACGCGGGAGGCGTGTCGCGCCGCACACTCAGCCCCGCGCCGCCAGGGCGGGCGGCGAGCGCGGCGTCCAGCCACACCGCCGCGACGAGCGCCACATCGGCCGCCAGCATGGCGTCGAGACCCCAGGGAACCCAGAGGGCCGAGAGGCCGCCGAGCGCGCCCGCGGCGGCGACCCACAGCCCGCGCCGGGTCCACAGCACCCCCGCCCGCGCGCCGACGAAGTACCAGATGCCCCAGAACGCCGTGACGATCGCGAGGTACGCCAGCCACGTGAGGGGCGTCACGCGGTCGGCACTTCCGTCTTGTCGAGGATCGCCTTCAGCGCCGCATCCGGTGTGACGCCCTCGAGCTCGAGCTCCGGCGCGACGCTCACCCGGTGGCGCAGCACCCCGGGCGCGAGCTGTTTCACGTCGTCGGGGATGACGTAGTCGCGTCCGTCCAGCAGCGCGGCCGCTCGCGCGGCCTTGAGCAGAGCCACACCGGCCCGCGGGCTGGCGCCCAGCGTGAGGGACGCGGCGTCTCGCGTGGCGCGGACGACGGCCGTGATGTACGCGGTGATCTGCGACGCGACCCGCACCGCCTCGACCGCGGCGCGCAGCCGCTCGAGGCCCGCCGCGTCGGTCACCTGGCTCACCCCGTACGTGGCGGGCCGGTCCGCCTCGAAGCCCTGGACCGTGCGCTCGAGTATCCCTTGCTCGCGCGTCGCGTCGGGGTAGCCCACCAACACCTTGGCCGTGAAGCGGTCGAGCTCGGCTTCGGGGAGCGGGTACGTGCCCTCGAACTCGACGGGGTTTTGCGTCGCGAACACGGTAAACGTGGCGGACAGCGGGTGCCCCACGCCGTCCACGGTGACGGTGCGCTCCTGCATCGCCTCGAGCAGCGCGGCCTGCGTCTTGGCTGGCGCACGGTTGATCTCGTCGGCCAGCACCAGGTCGGCGAAGATCGGACCCGGCCGGAACGTGAACTCGCGCGCGCCGGTGAGCAGCGTGACCCCGGTGATGTCGGCGGGCATCAGATCGGGCGTGAATTGGATGCGCTGAAATTTCACGTCGAGCGCCAGGGCCAGCGTGCGCACCAGCAGGGTCTTCGCGGTGCCGGGCACGCCCTCCAGCAGCACGTGGCCACGGGCCAGCAGGCACACCAACGCCTCGCGGGTCGCCGCCGCCTGCCCCAGGATCACCCGATCGAGCGCCTCTAGGATGCGGCGCGCGTCGTCTGCGGGCGAAGCTCCTCCCACACGTCCTCCACTGCTTGGGCGGCCGCGAGCGCGCGCTCGGGGCCGCCGGGTTGGCTGATCGTGCGCTGCAGCTCCCGCACCGCATTCCGACCCGCGGGCGTCGGTAACCCCAGCTCCAGCGCCGCGAGCCAGGAACGCTGGCCCTCGAGGGACGGCACGCCGGCGCGACCGAGGCGACGCCGCAACCCCGAGACCGTGAGCGCCACCGCCGTGTCCACACCCCCGGCTCCTTCGAGGCCGGCCGCCAGCGCCTCGAGATGCTCGAGGGGGGAGCGCCGCCGCCGCACGATCGCCGAACGGGCCGGCCCGAATCGCACGGCCACGACCGCGAGCGCCACGAGCGCCACGCCGAGTAGCTGCAGGATGGCCCAACCCGGTGGATGGCTGACCAGCCAGGCCGCCGACGCCGCCGGCAGCGAGCCGCCCGTGCCGAACCCCTGGTGATACTCGTCCACGACCACCCGGCGCGTGCGCCCGTCCGCGAACCAGGGCAACACGGCGAGCCCGGCGTCCGACTCCTTGAGGGACCGGTTGCTGAGAAACTCGGCGTCGGCGAGCAGGGTCGCTTCACCGCCGGACGGGAAGGCGAGCCGGAACGCCACCGGACGGCCGTCGCGCGTGCCGAGCAGCGTGTCCACGCGGCCGGCGAAGCGCGGCGGGCAGCGGTCGCCACCGGGCCCGTCCGCCCGCAGGTTGGCGAGCGACTCGGCCGGGAGGGGCAAGAGCACCCGCCGCGCCCGGGGGAGCCGCCCGGGCACGCTCGTGCGGATCACGCTCGAATCCGCCGCACCGCCGCGCCGCAGGCGGCCGGAGTAATACCCGAAGCACGTTTCGATCCCCGTCACGCCGGCGACGAACACTCGTCCCCCGCGCGTCACGTAGTCCCGCACGGCCGCGAGCTCGCGCGCCGTCGGCCGGTCGATGTCGAGGAACGCGAGCAGCACCGCTCGCCGGGGCCGGCCGCCGTCGCTCGCGACGTCGAAGTAGGAGCGCCGCCGCTGCTCCACCGTGATCCCGAGGTGACGGAGCGTCTGGGCCAACCCCTTGGCGCCGTGCGGCCCGGCCAGATAGGTGGAGAGCCGGGGGTCGTCCAGATCGCGCGTGGGCGCCGTTATGACGCCCGCGACCGCCGCGAGCACGATGGCCACGATCGCTCCGAGGACGACCGCCCGCTCACCGCGTCGCAGCATGGAGCCCGAGGCCCGCCGCAAGCGCGTCGAAGCGGTGCCACTGCTCGGCATCGCACGGCGTCCCCCCGAACACGTGGCGATACAAGGTCGCCACCAGCTCGGTCAGCCCGGAGCGCCCGGCAGCGTCGAGCCGAGCCTCGAGCGCGTACTCGGCGGGCGTCTTGGACGGATGGAACTGCACGATGCGGCGCTCATCCAGGTCGAGCACCGCGGCGAGGAAACGGTACCCGAGCGCCTCCGCGAACCGACCCGCGGCGCCGAGGCGGCGCGCTTCCGCGGCATACCAGGCGGCGTCGCGCGGCGGCGCGGCGGCGGGGATGGGCGCACGCACCGGCTCGACCGGCCGCAACGCGCGCCACACCACCCACGCCAGGTGCACCAGCGAAGCGACGAGCGCCACCGTCAGGACGCCGAGCACGAGGTAGTAACGAACCGGGGAGACGAGGCGCAGGCCTTCGAGCCAGTCGAGCACCCGCTGCCACTGGGCGAGCAGCCAGGACCATGTACTGCTGGGCTCGCTCCAGCGGTATTCGCGCGCGGCGAAGACGGTGCGAAGCGCGGCGCGCAGCGAGTCCGGATCGGCGGCCTGAGGCGCGAAGCTCACGCCCTCGCGGCTGCCACCCCGAGGTGTTGGCTCAGGAGCTCCAAGTCGAACGCTTCCTTCCGTACCCGCAGGTCGTAGTAGAACAACGTGAAGACGCAGCTGACGAACGGATACAGAAAGAGGGAGATCAGCCCGAGGCCGATCACCGCCGGAACCATCAGGGGCGGAAAGATGGCGGCGGCGATCCCGGCGATCACGCCGAACCCGAGGATGAAGAGAAGGAACAGCACGGTGCCCACGAAATACAGTCCGAACGCCTTCCATTTGAACCCGCTCGTGAGCTTCCATGAACGGCCCACACCGTCCGTGCCCCCCGGCAGGGGCTCGAGCACGGCGGCCTGCACCGCGACGGCGAGGCCGCAGGCCACCACGATTCCGGGAATCAGCAGGAGCAGGCATGCCAGGCCGATCAGAATGCCCGAGGCAAAGCCGGCGCTGAAGCTGCGGCCCATCTTCGAGAAGGCGAAATCGAGCGCATCGCCCATGGAGGGCTCGTGGCCGAGGTACGCCTGCGACACGACCCGGATCGACGCGCCGGTCACGAGCAGGTATCCCACGAAGCTCAGCACCTGCGACAGGATGTAGAGGCCGAAATGCTCCTGCGGCCCGCCGGCGAGCTGGACGAACAAGCCCAGCGCCGTCGGGAGGCCCTGGCAGACGATCGCGATACCGAAGAAGACGCCGGCGTGACGCCGCAGTAGCGCGAACGATGCATCCAGGATCTCGCCCAGCGCCATCGGCCGGAGCTGCGTGGTAGCCATGGGTCCTCCTTCGTGAGTAAAATGACTCCCGGATGCCCGCCCCGCGAGCCCCGACGGTCCCCCAGTTCGCGCGGCGCCTCGCGATCGAGACGCCGGAGCACCTCGTGCTCGAGCTCGAGCTCGCCGGCGTGGGGTCCCGGATCGCGGCCGCCGCGTGCGACGCCCTGCTGCTCGGCGTGCTCTACGTCGGGCTCGGCCTCGCGCTCGCCGTTCTGCTCACGAGGCGCGAGTCCCCCGGCGCGTGGTCGACGCTCGTCGCCGTGCTCGCGGTGCTGGCCCTCTTCCTCCTCTTCTGGTGCTACTTCCTGCTGTTCGAAGCCCTCAACCACGGCCGGACGCCGGGCAAACGCCTCATGGGCATTCGCGTGGTCATGGATACCGGTCACCCGATCACGTTCGCGGCGGCCGCCGTGCGGAACCTGATCCGCGTCGTCGACGCGCTCCCGTTCGGTCTGGTGGGCCTCGCCTTCGTGCTGTTCCATCCGCAGAACAAGCGGCTGGGCGACATCGTGGCCGGAACCGTGGTGGCGCGGGACCGCCCCGAAGACCTCCAGCTCGCCGGCGTCCCCGCGGATCGGGCGAGACCAGCGGAGCCGCTCGAGACCGGCCCGCCCGAGCTCGCGGACGAGGAGTTCCGCCTGCTCGACCAGTATCTCGAGCGGCTGGAGGGTCTGGACGGCGCGCTGCGCCGCCGCTTCACCGCCGAGCTCGCGGCCCGGTTCGCTCCGCGCTTTCCGCGGCGGGATCCCGACCCGGAGGCGTTCCTGGTAGGGCTTCACACGGCGGAGTTCGAGAAGCGGCGCGGCCGCCTGGCCACGCGGCGGACGGAGGGCGTGGGACGAACCACGCTCGCGGCGGAGCGCTTCGTGACGCGAAAGCGGGACGCCTGGGAGGCGTTCCGCACGCTCGCGGCACGCGCGGAGCGGTTCGGCCTGAAGCAGCTGGGTGCCGCGGAGATCCCGGCCTTCGCGGCGCGTTATCGCGAAGTGGCGGCCGATCTGGCGCGGGCCCGCACCTATGGAGTGGACCCCAGGGTGCTCGAGTATCTGGAGCGCGTCGTGAGCGCGGGGCACAATGCGCTCTACGGCCGCCACACCGGCCACCGGGTGCACGTGGGCCGACTCCTCCTCCGGGAGCTGCCCGCCGCCGTCGTGGCGGCGCGCGCCTATGTAGCGGCGGCCCTCCTCGCGTTCGCCGTTCCGGCCATGACCGGCTACCTCTTGATCCGCGAGCGACCGGCGATCGCCGAGCAGGTGCTGCCTGACGAGATGCTGGAGCGTGCGCGCGCGGGAGCCGAGCGCCGGGCGCAGGGAATCGGCTACGCGCAGGCGCCCTCGATGTACCTGCCGTTCATCGCGTCGCGCATCATCACGAACAACGTGCAGGTGGCGTTCTTGGGGTTCGCGTTCGGGATCACCGCCGGCATCGGCACCTTGCTGCTCCTCGTGTTCAACGGCCTGTTCTTCGGCGCGGTGCTGGGCCTGTTCGCGAACTATGGAGTGGCCGGGTGGCTGCTCACCTTCGTCGCCGGCCACGGCGTACTGGAGCTCTCGGCGATCTTCATCGCCGGGGGCGCTGGACTGCTCGTGGCACGGGCCCTCGTCGCCCCCGGAGACCTCACCCGGCGCGACGCGCTCGTGCTCGCCGGCCGCCAGGCCGCTCACCTGGTCGGAGCCGCCGTGCTGCTGCTCGCGCTCGCCGGCACGATCGAAGGATTGCTGTCCGCGAGCGACGCCCCCGCTCCCTTCAAGCTCGCCACCGGCGCCGCGACGGCCGTCCTGTTGATCCTGTACCTCGCGAGCGGCCGGCACTACCTCAACACACAAGCCACCGCACCGTCCGGACAGGAGGGGGCCACCGCAGCCAGCGGCACCGACCGGCGCTGAGCCGGTGCGGGGCCCACCACCGCGCGGGAGGAGAGAACCGCGGCCGGTGGCGACGACTCACCGAGTCATCGGTCCAGGGCTTCGAGGATGCCGCGCATCTTGCGCGACAGCGCTTCGATCTGCTTCAGGCCCGCTACCGTCTCCTCGTCGTACTTCTCCGCGCCCAAGAGGAGCAGCTGCGTCTCGGCGAGGATGGCCGCGAGCGGGTTGGACAGGTCGTGCCGGAGCTTCTTGATCGCGTCTGCGGGGTCGGCCATCTAGAGCAGAGACCGATACAGATCGCGCAGGTGATGGTCACGCAGGTCACGCACCGCCTGCCACAGGTCGGGCTCCGATGTGGCGCAGAAGATTTCGGCCGTGGTGCGTTCCGCCTCGGTGTCCGCCGCCCCGAACAACACCCGACCCCGCCAGATGCCATCCTCGCTGCGGCGAACCTGGAGACGAATGGGGATGAGTTGTCCGTCGAAGCGAATGGGGGGAAGGTCGTGGACGACCGCGTCGCCCGAGTCAGGTGCATTGAAGCGTGCCGGCTGTGCAGGCATGCGACCTGTAGGCTGGTTTGGGTAAAGATATAAGAACGGCGGACTTACGCAATACGGAAATACCGGTGAAAGGCCCGTGAGAGACCCCTAAGAGGCCTGGGAAGGGTGACCGTCCCAACCCTTCCCGGGCCTTCCACGGGCTTCTCACGGGCCTCTTACAGTCTGAACGGGACCGGCGCGAACGTGATGGCGAACAGCGCGAGCGCCATCCACGCGAGCCAGCGCCGCGACGCGGGCAACGGCCGCTGCGCATCGAGCACCGGCGGGTGACCGAGGCGCCCCCGCGACAACAGCAGCACGAGCAGACCCCACACGTACCACCCCGACCACCAGCGCCCGAGCAAGATGACGACGCACCAGAAAACGAAGGCGATCCGCTGGTGCCAGCGCGGCAGCGTCGCGTACAGGATGTGCCCGCCGTCGAGCTGCGAGATCGGCAGCAGGTTCAGCATCGTGACCAGCATCCCCACCCATCCGGCGAAGGCGACGGGATGGACACTGACCGCCGCCGCGCGACCGAGCACCAGCCGCTGCAGCAGGAGGGTGACCAGGGAGTCGCCGAGCGGAATCTGCGGAGCGCCGCCGAAATACACGGCGAGCCCCCGAAACCCCGCCTGCGGAGCGACCGGGTGACTCAGCGCCAGCCCGGCCGCGAGCACCGGTAGCCCGATCAGGAATCCGGCGATCGGTCCGGCCACGCCGACGTCGAACAGCTGGCGTCGATCGGACAACACGGTGCGGAGCCGAATGAACGCGCCCATGGTGCCGATGAACGTGGGGAACATGGGCACCGGGATGAAGTACGGCGGTGAGACGTCCAGCTGATAGCGGCGTGCGACCACATAGTGGCCGAGCTCGTGGCACAGGAGAATGGCGAGGAGCGGGCCAGCAAACGGCAGCCCGCTGGACCAGGCTTGCAGAAAGCCGGGATATCCGGGGTATCCGCTCGTGAAGAAGACCAGGACACCGGTGTACGGAATGCCGTTGGCCAGCACGGCGCCGGCGAACGTGATGGTGTAGAGCGTCGCGAGAAACAGGAGCAGGTGCAGCCCCCACCGCTCGCGCCGCCGAGCCAGCGGGCGTGTGAGCACCAGGTGCCGCCCGTCGGGCTCGTCCGACCAGTAGTAGCTGCCGGGCCACTGTCGGAGCAGCTGCGCCAGTGCGGGGGATGGGCCGGCGTGCAACGGATGTACAAGTGCGTCAACAACTTCGCGGTCTGGCAGGGAGGCGGTCCGCCAGGCCAACAGAAAGTCGCTGAGGTTCACGAGGCGCTCTTGACTGGGGCTTCGGGGTAGTCTAGTATAGCTCTTTCGCACTCCTTCGATTCCCAGATTCCACTTTCGACTTCACCGCGCTCACGCCCCCACCTCGGGGTTTCGCCCGCCGTAGCATGGAGCAACACACACGTGGATATCGCTGAACTGAAGCGGAAATCCGTCGCGGAACTGCACGCGATGGCCGAAACCCTGAACATCAGCAACTACTCGGGGCTGCGCAAGCAAGATCTGATCTTTCGTATCGAGCAGTCGCTGCTCGACTCGGACACGGTGCTGCGGGGCGAAGGCGTCCTGGAAATCCTGCCGGAAGGCTACGGGTTCCTGCGCAGCCCCGACTGGAACTACCTGTACGGCCCCGACGACATCTACGTCTCGCCCAGCCAGATCAAGCGGTTCGATTTGCGCACCGGCGACACGATCATGGGGCAGGTGCGGCCGCCCAAGGAGGGGGAGCGCTATCTCGCCCTGCTGAAGGTCGAGGTGGTGAACGGGGACGAGCCCGAGAAGGCGAAGCACCGGGTCGCGTTCGAGAACCTGCGGCCCCGCTATCCCGAGGAGCGGCTCAAGCTCGAGCGCCCCGACGGCGACCTGTCGATGCGGGTGCTGGACCTGCTCAGCCCCATCGGCAAGGGGCAGCGCGCCCTGATCGTCTCGCCGCCCAAGGCGGGCAAGACGATCCTGCTCCAGAAGCTCGCCAACTCCATCATCGAGAACCATCCCGAGGTCTACCTCATCGTGTTGCTGATCGACGAGCGGCCCGAGGAGGTGACGGACATGGAGGAGAACGTCAAGGGCCCGAACGTCGAGGTGATCTCGTCCACGTTCGACGAGCCGGCCGACCGCCACGTCCAGGTCGCCGACATGGTGATCGAGAAGGCCAAGCGCCTGGTCGAGCACGGCAAGGACGTCGTGATCCTGCTCGACTCGATCACGCGCATGGGGCGGGCGCACAACGTGGTGGTGCCCCACTCCGGCAAGAT
>Ga0209027_1000122_pt1 | contig 22520 bp, 26 predicted proteins | sample GraSoi013_1_20cm_3_FD_185821 | JGI IMG/M metagenome (GOLD analysis project Ga0209027, IMG submission 185821) | Grasslands soil microbial communities from the Angelo Coastal Reserve, California, USA - Sample 09_27_2013_1_20cm (SPAdes) (version 2) | ecosystem: Environmental > Terrestrial > Soil >...
GCTTCTGTAGGCGCGCTGCGGGATGGCGCGCTCGACCTTTTGCTGCCGCGGGCGTGCATTTCATGCGACGCGCTCATGACCCGGTCCGACAAAGGAGTTATCTGCGGTCTTTGCTGGTCGAGACTGCCGCTGCTCCCGTCACCGCAATGCGACAGATGCGGACATCCTCAGCTCGGCGATGTTTGCCGCTGGTGCGAGCTGCTGCCGCCATTTGTGCGAGCCGTCCGGTCCGTCTGCTGGATGCCAATGGCGCCGGCATCAAACATCGTTCACGCACTCAAGTACGAAGGCTGGTCGGCAGTCGGGCGCGAGCTGGCCGAGCGGATGAGCAGGTTGTCCTGGCCACGGGACGTGCTCGATGAAAGGAAAGCTCTTATTCCCGTTCCGCTCGCATCAGCGAGAAAGCGCCAGCGTGGCTATAATCAGAGTGCGCTAATCGCTCGAGTACTCGGCGAGCGATGGCAGCTGCCGGTGTGGGAAAACGTGGTGCAACGAACGCGCGAGACGAGCACTCAAACCCGGTTGACACCTGAGGAAAGGCGCGCGAATGTTGCCGGTTCGTTTTGCCTGGCTGGCGATGCGCGAGAGTTGTTGGACGCGCACCTGGTACTCGTAGATGACGTCGTCACGACGGCGGCGACGCTCAATAGCTGTGCGAAGGTGCTGTACGGTGCAGGTGCTCGAATAATTTCTTATGTGACCTTCGGCCGGGCGCACGCGAGTGGCGATCGGCTTTAATAAAATGGAGCGAATGGAATGGCGATAAGGGTTGGCATCAACGGCTTCGGCAGAATTGGTCGGCAGGTTGTGCGCGCGGCAAAGAACGCCGGCGTAGCTGATCTCGATTTCGTAGCGGTCAACGATCTTACGGATACGAAAACACTCGCGCACTTGTTCAAGTACGACTCCGTCCACCGCCGCTATCAGGGCGATGTCGAGGCCAGGGCCGACGCCATTGCCATCGATGGCGATGAAATCAAAGTCCTCGCCCAGAAGGATCCCGGACAGCTGCCGTGGAAGGATCTCGGGGTCGACATCGTTCTGGAGTCCACCGGTCGCTTTACCGATGCTCCCGCCGCTCGCAAGCACATCGACTGTGGTGCGAAGAAGGTGCTGATCTCCGCGCCGGCAAAGGGTGAAGACATCACCATCGTCATGGGCGTAAACGACAACAAGTACGATTCGTCGAAGCACACGATCGTGTCGAATGCTTCGTGCACGACAAACTGTCTCGTCCCGATGGTCAAAGTCGTGCGGGATAACTTCGGCTTCAAACACGGCTCGATGGTGACGATCCATAGCTACACCAACGACCAGCAGATTCTCGATCTGCCGCACAAGGATCTCCGCCGCGCACGCGCGGCTGCGCTGTCGATTATCCCGACGACCACCGGCGCGGCAAAAGCGACGTCGCTGGTAATCCCGGAGGTAAAGGGCAAGATAGATGGCACCGCAATCCGAGTCCCGACACCAGACGTCTCCTATACAGTATTGACCGTCGAGATCGAGAAGAGCGGGGCGACCAAGGAGTCCGTCAACGACGCATTCAAGAAAGCAGCGTCGTCCGGCCCGCTGGAGGGAATCCTCCGCTACTCCGATGAGGAGCTGGTGTCCTCGGATTTCATCGGCGATCCCGCTTCGTGCATCCTCGACTCGAAGACTACCAACGTCATCGATGGCACCTTCGTGACGGTGCAGGGCTGGTACGACAACGAATGGGGCTACGCTTCGCGTTGCGTCGATATGCTGCGCTTTATGGGCGAGCGACTCTAGCCGAACGATGCGCAAAAAAACCGTCAAGGATCTGGACGACACGCAGGTTCGCGGGAAGCGCGCGCTCGTGCGCGTCGACTTCAACGTTCCGCTCGACGAGGCTGGACATATCACGGACGACACGCGCATCCGCGCGTCGTTGCCGACTCTCGAGTTGCTGCTCGAGCGCGAGTGCCGGCCGGTAGTTCTGTCCCACCTCGGCCGACCAAAAGGCAAGCCCGAGGCAAAGTACTCCCTCCAACCGGTAGCGCGCCGACTGCAGGACCTCACTGGTTGCAACGTCGTTTTCCTCGAGTCCACCGACTCCGACGAGGCCTACAAGGCGTCGCACAATCTGAAGAAGGGCGAGATCCTGCTTCTCGAGAACACGCGCTTCCTCGGCGGGGAAGAGAAGAACGACCAGCGCCTCTCCCGATCGCTCGCCGAGCTCGGTGATTTCTTCGTCAACGACGCTTTTGGTTCTGCGCATCGCGCCCACTCGTCGACGGTGGGTGTCGCTGAATTCCTGCGGCCCGCGGTCGCTGGCCTGCTGATGGAGAACGAGCTCGAGTACCTCGGTGGCGCTCTCTCGGATCCGAAGCGTCCCTTTGTCGCGATTCTTGGCGGTGCCAAGATTTCCGGCAAGATCGACGTCATCGAGCAATTGCTACCAAAGGTCGACGCACTGCTGATTGGCGGCGCGATGGCCTGCACCTTCTATCGCGCGATGGGTCTCGAGACGGGAAGGTCGCTGGTCGAAGAAGATCGGGTCGAGATGGCGAAGAGTCTTCTCGATCGCGCTGGCTCGCGTCTCACATTGCCGCACGACGCGATGGTCGCTCCCTCGCTCGAGCGTGCTAGCGAAGGCAAGGCCGTAAAGCGAGACGCGATTCCAAAAGATCAGGCGATGTTCGACATCGGGCCACAAACCACGCAATCGTACTCGCGAGCGATCGCGTCGGCGAAGACTGTCGTATGGAACGGGCCGATGGGAGTCTTCGAGACCCCTCCATTTGACGCCGGCACGAACGGAATCGCCAAAGCGATGGCCGATGCGACCGCGAGAGGGACAACGACGATTGTCGGTGGTGGCGACTCGGCTGCTGCGGTGAGCGAAGCCGGACTCGAGAAGAAAATGAGTCACGTCTCTACCGGTGGGGGCGCGTCGTTGGAATTCCTGGAGGGCAAGAAACTGCCCGGTGTCGAGATTCTCGACGAGGCCAGTTAGTGCAGCGTCCTGTCCTCGCCGCCAACTGGAAGATGAACAGTGGTCCAACGGCGGCGAAGCGTTTCATGGACAGTTTTCTCCCAGCCTACGGAACTCATAACGACCGCACAGTTATCATTTTTGCGCCCAGCGTTTCTCTGACGACGGTTGCGCAAGCGACTTCCGGGCGAAAGGACGTCATTGCCGGAATCCAGAATATCTACTGGGCGGAGAAGGGTGCGTTCACCGGCGAGATCTCGGCACCGATGGCACGCGACGCCGGTGCCCAGGTGGCGCTCGTTGGACACTCTGAGCGGCGACACATCTTCGGCGAAACCGATGCCCAGTGTGCAAAGAAATGCGCGGCGGCCGCCCGATTCGGATTGACGTTCATGTTGTGCGTGGGTGAGACGATCGAGCAACGGGAAGCCGGCGAAACCGAGCGCCTCGTGAAGCGCCAGCTGCGCGAAGGTTTGAGTCAGATCGACAATCTGCTGTCCGTCGACTTTGCGATCGCCTATGAACCGGTTTGGGCGATCGGTACCGGACTGACCGCGTCTGCGGCCGACGCGTCGGCCATTCACACCATGATTCGGTCAGAGCTGCGCGACATGATCGGCACTCGTGGTGATGAAATCCCGATTCTGTACGGCGGCAGTGTGAATCCCGCGAACGCGGCCGCATTGCTGCGTGCTCCTGAGATCGATGGTTTGCTCGTTGGAGGCGCGAGCGTCGAAGCAAATTCGTGGGTTTCCATCGCTCAGACTTGACTCGACCAGTCGTCCACGAGATATTTCAAGGCTAGCTGAACTTCAACTCTATCAATGCTTTACACGTTTCTTCTGACTCTTCTCGTCATCGACTGCATCGTGCTGATGGCGGCAGTGCTCCTCCAGGCGGGAAAGGGCACTGGACTCGCCGCCAACTTTGGTGGCGCGAGCTCATCACCCGATGCGTTCATTGGAATCCGCCAGGCCGGAAATCTTCTGACCAAGGCGAGCTGGTGGAGCGGTGGGATTTTTCTCTTCCTCTGCTTTGTCCTCCAGTTGATGTCGACGCACACCTCGGCGCCGCGCTCAGTGCTCGAAAAAGGTTTGGGCAACCAACCGCAGAACGTCGCACCGCCACCGACATCAGCGCCCGCGGTTCCTCTGGAGCCTGCGCCGAGCAACACTGCTCCGGCGACGACTCCCAACTCCAAGGCTCCGACCACGACACCGGCCCCGAAGCGCTAACTTGGCCGAGACTCGCGTGACAGAATCCGGGTTCCTCCTCCTTGAGGATGGAACCCTTTTTCGTGGACGGATCGCGCCAGCCTCCGGCGGATTCCTGCCGGCCGTTGCTGAAGTTGTGTTCACCACCAACATGACCGGCTACCAGGAAGTCTTCACGGATCCGTCCTATCGAGGACAGATCGTGGTGATGACTGCGCCCCAGATCGGCAACTACGGAATCAACCTCGAGGATCCCGAATCTGCGGCGCCTCAAGTCGCCGGCGTAGTCGTGCGAGAGCTGTCGGCGACCTACTCGAACTGGCGTGCGACGGGTGGATTGGAACCATGGCTTGCGGCCGCGCAAGTACCCATCATTCAAGACGTTGACACGCGACGCCTGACCAGACATCTGAGGTCGGTCGGCGTGATGCGCGGCGTCATCGGCGCTGGCGAGGACGCGGACGATAGGAGCCGCGCGGCACTCGAAGCTTGTCCGTCGATGGTCGGACTCGATCTCGCCTCGAGAGTCTCGACGAAAGAGCCGTATACGTGGGGCGACCCACGCGCGCGCCACCATATCGTTGCTTATGACTACGGCATCAAGCGCAACATTCTGCGTCTGTTCACCGAGAACGACTGCCGGGTCACCGTGGTGCCGGCTGATACCCCGGCAGCCAAAGCACTCGAGTCAGAGCCCGATGGTGTCTTCCTGTCCAATGGGCCGGGCGATCCCGAGGCAGTCGCCTACGCTCCGGAGAGTATCCGGGCGATCACGACGCAGGGGGTTCCTACTTTCGGTATCTGCCTCGGTCATCAGCTTTTAGGTCTCACCTTCGGCGGCTCAACCGTGAAGATGCCCTACGGTCATCGCGGCGGAAATCATCCCGTGAAGGAAGTCGACACCGGACGTGTGCTCATCACTTCACAGAACCACGGTTTCGCTGTAACCGGCAACGATCAGTCGGTGACTGGCGCGGCCGAGTTGGAAGTCACTCACGTGAACCTGAACGATGGTACGATCGAGGGGCTTCGTCATCGGGAGCTTCCGGTGTTTGGCGTGCAGTATCACCCCGAGGCGGCGCCGGGCCCTCACGACGCGCGACCACTCTTTCAGGAGTTTCTGAGCGCACTACGCGGGGCCATCCGCTAGCTCCATATTCTGCTTGACAGCATATTAGTAAAGTCATAGGTTCAAAGCACTTACGCGTCTTGGCGCGCATACATACCGGAGTATTTCATGACCAAAGCCGACCTCGTCGAGCGTGTCACGGCTCAGATTTCACGCACCGCTGGGCCGATGATTTCCAAGAAAGACTGCGCTCGCGTCGTGGATGCTTTCCTGGAAGCGATTAAGGAATCTCTGCAGTCGCAGGAAAACATCGAGGTAAGAGGTTTCGGTACGTTCAAGATCAGAAACCGCAAGACGAGAATGGCGCGTAACCCACGCACTGGTTCTCCGGTTGAGGTTTCCGCGCGTCCTGTCCCGGTATTCAAGCCATCGAAGGAATTACGTGCCTTGGTGGCTGGCGTGGATGTATCGCAGATGTCGGAGGCGTAAGCACTTAGCGGAGGCCGTGCCTTGTCCGCGGTGACGGTACATCTCTTCGCTTCCTACGCCGAGAGCTTCGGCGCACACGACCTCAAAATCGATCTTGCACCCGGCGGCACCGTCGCGGATCTCCTAGCCGAGTTGCGCATGCTTCCTGGTTCCATCGTCCTGCTGTCGGCTCCGCGCGTCGCCGTCAACCACAAGTTCGCCAGCCTGGATCAACCTCTGAGCCATGCTGACGAGGTCGCACTCATTCCGCCGGTGGCCGGCGGATGATTCGCTCCGCGATCGTCGAGCGTGAGATAAACATCACTGCCATAATCGATGCGGTGAAATCGGACGACGCTGGTGGTTTATCCGTTTTCATCGGCACCGTTCGCGACGCCAGCGATGGTCGCGGGGTCGCCAAACTCGAATACGAGGCGTACCGCGCGATGGCAGAGCGCGAGCTGGCTGCAATCGTGAACGAAGCAGTCGGCAAATTCGCAGTGCGGTCGGTCGTCGCTGAACATCGCGTCGGCGAGCTCACCGTCGGCGACGTTAGTGTTGCGATTGCATCCGCCCATGCGCACCGCACGGGCGCGATTGAGTGTACGCACTTCGTAATCGAGGAGATCAAGAAGCGGGTGCCCATCTGGAAGCGTGAGCACTTTTCCGATGGAACCCAGGAGTGGGTCGATCCAACGGCGCGCACCGAGGCATCGGCTCCGTGACTGATTCGCTCGTTGATGGGTACGGGAGAAAAATCGAGTATCTCCGGATCTCGATCACTGATCGTTGCAACTTCCGTTGCCTCTACTGCATGCCACTCGCTGGTCTGCAGTGGCTGCCGAAGGAGAAGCTCCTTTCATACGAAGAGATCGCCAGCGTAGTCAGACAACTTGCGCCGCTCGGTCTCCGGCGCATTCGGATCACGGGCGGCGAACCGACGATTCGCCCCTCGCTCGAGCGCCTGATCGCCATGCTACGCGAGATTCCTGACATCGAGGACCTCGCGCTTTCGACCAACGGTTTGCGATTGGCGGAGCTCGCGCCATCATTGAAGTCCGCCGGTCTCGATCGGGTCAACATGAGTGCCGACTCGTTGCGTCCGGAGCGCATCCGTGAGATCGCGCGTCGAAATGTTGACTTCGATCCGATCGCAGCTGCGACCGCGGCAGAGGGCGCGGGTCTTTCGCCAATCAAGATCAACGTTGTTGTAATGCGCGGCATAAACGACGATGAGATCGCCGACTTTGCCCGCCTTACACTCGATCACCCCTGGCATGTTCGCTTCATCGAACTGATGCCCGTAGGAGAGATGCGCGACACGACGTGGGAGCACGTAGTGCCGATGGATCAGGTACTCAGTCGCATCGAAAAAATCTCCCGAGTCCACGACTGCGCTCCTCCTGATCGCGGCAACGGACCAGCGCGGTATTACAGGCTCGACGGCGGCCAGGGGACCATCGGTCTCATCACACCGCTATCGCACACCTACTGCGCGAGCTGCAACCGCGTGCGTCTTACCGCGGATGGCAGATTGCGTACGTGCTTGTTCGGGGAGCATGAGGTGAATCTTCGCGAGCCGCTTCGCGAGGGACTGCCACTCGAAGCTTTCTTTCGCACCGCTCTCGCCGGTAAGCCGAAAGAGCACGAGCTGCTGCGAATGCGAGTGGGTGGACTGCGCGCGCTGTCTCAAGTCGGCGGCTGAGCAAGCGTGGAGCGCAATTGATCCACGTGTGATGCGCGGGTAGCTTTCGCGCACCCTCCAAACTTTTCGGACTAAATGGTCAACAAGATTACCGTAGTCGGCGCTGGCAACGTCGGTGCGACTACTGCGCAACGTATAGCAGAGAAGGAGCTGGCCCGCATAGTAGTAATGGTCGACGTCGTCGAGGGAATTCCTCAGGGCAAGGGACTGGATCAGTGGCAATCAGCCCCAATCGAAGGGTTCGACTCGCGCGTCGTGGGTACGAACCGCTACGACGAGACGCGCGACTCCGACATCATCGTCATCACCGCCGGCATCGCGCGCAAACCAGGAATGTCGCGCGACGATTTGCTCAACACCAACGCCGGCATCGTCAAACAGGTATCGGAGCAGGTTCGCTCGACTTCACCGAACGCGATTCTGATCGTCGTGTCCAACCCGCTCGACGTGATGTGCTATGTCGCAATGAAAGTCACTGGTTTTCCGCGCGAGCGCGTTTTGGGAATGGCGGGCGTTCTGGACACCGCTCGTTACAGAGCATTTCTCGCCGAAGAGCTCGATGTCTCCGTTCGTGACATTCAGGCGATGGTGCTCGGCGGTCACGGCGACACCATGGTCCCGCTCGTCTCCTACACCGCCGTCAGCGGCATTCCTGTTACTCAGTTGATGACACAAGCGAAGCTGAATGCAATCGTCGACCGCACGCGTAGCGGTGGTGCCGAAATCGTGAAGCACCTGAAGACGGGATCCGCCTACTATGCGCCATCTGCAGCAGCGGTTCAGATGTGTGAGGCGATCGTTCACGACCAGAAGCGCATTCTTCCGTGTGCAGCGTGGTTGGAAGGCGAGTACGGGATGACCGGTCTTTTCCTCGGCGTGCCATGCAAACTCGGTCGGCGTGGGCTCGAGAAAATCCTTGAGGTCGATCTTACGCGAGAGGAGCGCGATGCCCTGGTGAAGAGCGCCGATGCGGTGCGTGAGCCAATGGGCGCCGTAAAGCTCTAAGTTTCTGATGGGCCGCATTCGCAGTTTCTACGCGTCCATGGTCGGCAAGAAAGTCGTCATGGGCGTCACCGGGCTCATCGGCGTCGGTTTTGTAGTTGTGCATTCGCTCGGGAATCTCCTGATCTTTCAGGGGTCGACAGCGCTGAATTCCTACTCGCATTTCGTGAAGAGCAGTGCCGAATTGTTATGGGCGCTGAGAATCACGCTGATAGTCGCCGTGCTTCTGCACGTGATCGCTGCGGTGCAGCTGACGCGGCAATCGCGGTCGGCGCGCCCAATCGGATATGTGAAGCAGCAGTCTCAGGTGGCGACCGTCGCTTCCCGGACGATGCGTTGGGGCGGAGTATTGATACTCGTCTTCATTGTCTTTCACATTCTCCATTTTACGACCGGTACAATTCGGCCCGCTGGTGTTTTCAGCCATGAGGATGTGTACGCGAACGTCGTCAGCAGTTTCCGGATCTGGTGGGTAGCGCTGTTTTACGTCGTAACGATGATCGCGCTCGGCTTTCACCTCTTTCATGGGGCGTGGAGCTCGATGCGAAGCATCGGGGTTAGTCCGCCGAGTCCGCGGCCACTACATAGACGGATCTCCTTGGCGATCGCCGTTCTGGTGTGGGCTGCGTTCACCGCTGTACCGGTAGCGGTCTTCTCGGGCCTGGTCCGATGACGTTACAGCTCGACGCTCGCATCCCGACCGGACCGCTCGCACAGAAGTGGGACAAACACCGCTTCGAGATGAAGCTCGTCAACCCTGCGAATAAGCGGAAAAACACCGTCATTGTCGTCGGCTCTGGTCTCGCCGGAGGAGCCGGCGCCGCGGCCATGAGTGAGCTCGGCTACAACGTGAAGTGTTTCTGCTTTCAGGACTCTCCAAGGCGTGCGCACAGCATTGCTGCGCAAGGCGGAATCAACGCGGCGAAGAATTACCAGAACGATGGCGACAGCGTTTACCGACTCTTCTACGACACGATAAAAGGCGGCGACTTTCGTTCACGCGAGGCGAACGTGTACCGGCTGGCCGAGCTGAGCGTGAACATCATCGACCAGTGTGTCGCACAGGGCGTTCCGTTTGCTCGCGAGTACGGCGGATTGCTGGCGAATCGATCGTTTGGCGGAGCGCAGGTTTCACGGACCTTCTATGCTCGTGGCCAAACCGGCCAACAACTGTTACTAGGCGCGTACCAGGCGCTCGAGCGCCAGATCAAGCGCGGTGGTTTGACGATGTATCCGCGGACCGAGATGCTCGATCTGGTGGTGATCGACGGCAAAGCGCGCGGGATCGTCACGCGCAATCTCGTAACGGGCAAGATCGATTCGCACGCAGCGGAAGCGGTAGTGCTTGCTACTGGCGGCTACGGGAATGTTTTCTTTCTCTCGACGAACGCGCAGGGCTCGAACGCGACGGCGATTTGGCGCGCTTACAAGAGAGGAGCTGCGTTCGCCAACCCGTGCTTCACGCAGATCCATCCGACATGCATTCCGGTAAGCGGCGAGTATCAGTCGAAGCTGACATTGATGAGCGAGTCGTTGCGCAACGATGGCCGTGTTTGGGTTCCAAGAGTGACCGCCGATAAGCGAGATCCACGACAGATTCCCGAGAGCGAGCGGGATTATTTCCTGGAGCGGAAGTATCCGAGTTTCGGGAATCTCGCGCCGCGCGACATTGCTTCGCGTGCGGCTAAGGAAGTCTGCGACGAAGGTCGTGGCGTCGGAGAAACGGGGCTCGGCGTCTATCTGGATTTCGCCGACGCAATCAAACGCCTGGGGCGGGGCGTCATCTATGAGCGCTACGGCAATCTGTTCGAGATGTACCAGCGGATCACCGACGAGAATCCGTACGAAGTGCCGATGCGGATTTATCCCGCCGTGCACTACACCATGGGCGGGTTGTGGGTTGACTACAACCTGATGAGCACGATCGCTGGATTGCACGTCACCGGCGAGGCGAATTTCTCGGATCATGGCGCCAACCGATTGGGCGCGTCTGCCTTAATGCAGGGACTCGCCGATGGCTACTTCGTGATCCCCAACACCGTCGGGGACTACCTTGCGTCGAACAGGATGGGGAAAGTCGATACGAGCCATCCGGAATTCAAAGCAATAGAGGCGCAGGTTGCCGAGCGTACGCGGCAATTGTTGGCGATCGATGGGACCCGCACGGTCATGTCGTTCCATCGCGAGCTGGGAAAGATCATGTGGGATTATTGCGGCATGTCACGGAATGAAGCCGGCCTCGAGACTGCATTGGCCAAGGTAAGAGATCTGAGACAGCAGTTCTGGAACGACGTCAACGTTCCCGGCAGCGACGCGGAGCTGAATCAGGCACTGGAAAAGGCTGGGCGTGTCTCCGACTTCCTCGAGCTCGGCGAGCTGATGATCATCGACGCACTGCATCGCAAGGAGTCGTGTGGCGCTCACTTCCGCGAGGAAAGTCAGACGCCGGACGGCGAGGCGCTGCGCGATGATGAGAACTTTGCTTACGTCGCCGCGTGGGAATACGCGGGTGAAGGGAAAGCGCCGATCCTTAACAAGGAGCCGCTGGGATTCGAGAACGTCAAGCTCTCTCGGCGGAGCTACAGGTAATGCGATTCACATTGCACGTGTGGCGGCAGGCAGCTTCGGACCAACCCGGCAAGATGGCGCGGTACGAGGCGACGGATGTAAGTCCGGACATGTCGTTCCTCGAGATGCTGGACGTGGTTAACGAGAAACTGACGCAGGAAGGTCAAGTCCCGATCGCGTTCGACCATGACTGTCGCGAAGGCATCTGCGGCATGTGCAGCCTGATGATCAATGGCGTCGCACACGGTCCGATGAAAGGAACGGCAACCTGCCAGCTGCACATGAGAAGCTTCAAGGACGGCGAGACTATCTACATCGAGCCGTGGCGAGCCCGCGCATTCCCGGTGATAAAGGATCTTATCGTCGATCGTTCGGCACTGGATCGTGTCATTCAGGCGGGCGGGTACATCACCGCGCGCACCGGCGGTGCGCAGGACGCGAATTCGATTCTGGTGTCGAAGGAGAGCGTCGATTCAGCGATGGATGCAGCGGCGTGCATCGGTTGCGGGGCTTGCGTAGCCGCGTGCCCAAATGCTTCCGCCTCGCTTTTCACAGCCGCCAAGATCACGCACCTCGGCTTACTGCCGCAGGGTCAACCGGAGCGGTACGGCCGCGCGCTGAGCATGATCGAGCAGATGGATCTGGAGAATTTTGGCAGCTGCACGCTTCATGGTGAATGTCAGGAGGCGTGCCCGAAGGAAATCAGCATCGATACGATCACGCGCATGAATCGCGATTTTATTCGCGCGGTGACACTGGGAACGCGGCCGTAGCTCGGCGTAAGCGGAACTGGCGAGAGCTCAACCAGTTCCGCCGTTTTAAGAGTGGGTCAGCCAGTTCCGGGAAGCTTTTCCTCTTCCTGGTAACCGCGCCGCTCGAGCTCGCGATGCAATCTGGTCTTCTCGCTCTTCTTCTCGGCTTCGTCATGCTGCTCACGATCGCCGAATAGCCGTGGCTCCGCATTGTGGCGAGCGAGACGCTTTGGGTGTTCGACCGTATCTGATTGTGGAGTGGTGTTCGAGCCAATTCCCGAATGAAGCTGCTCGAGAAACTTGCCGTGAGTTTTTGATCCGTGCTGACCCTCGGCGTGATCCTGGGGTCCTTTCTGAATGCCTTCCTTGTTCTGCATCAGGGTCGTTTTCTCCCGAGTAAGGTTTCTTACAACACCTTCGGCAAAGGGAGGGCCATCTCAGAGTCGGGGCAACGTCACGCCCTTTTGACCCTGATACTTTCCTTTCTTGTCTTTGTATGAGACTTCAGGCCCCTCTTCACCTTTGAAGAAAAGAACCTGAGCAATGCCTTCATTGGCGTAGATCTTCGCAGGCAGAGGAGTCGTGTTCGAAATCTCCAGCGTGACAAATCCTTCCCATTCCGGCTCAAATGGCGTCACGTTGGTGATGATTCCGCACCGTGCGTAGGTGGATTTACCGACGGTAATCGTCACGACGTCGCGCGGAATGCGGAAGTATTCCACGGATCTCGCCAGAGCGAATGAGTTGGGTGGCACGATGCATACGTCGCCCTCGAACTCAACAAATGACCGCGGATCGAAATTCTTGGGGTCGACAATCGAGTTGAGGACATTCGTAAAGATTCTGAACTCGGGAGCGACCCGCATATCGTAGCCGTACGAGCTGACGCCATATGAGATGACGCCTGACCTGACCTGACTGCTCTCGAAGGGCTCGATCATCCCGTGTTCCTTGGCCATGCGGGTGATCCAGCGATCCGACTGAATTGACATGGTGCGGAAAGTGGGAAGCGGGAAGGGGAAGCGGAATGGGCCCGATCGATCGACCGCTGACGAACGATATTGATCGCGCATGTTCGCGCCTTTTCGAGGGTGAATGTACGATTTTCGCACTGGCGTTGCCACCAAGCGGAGGCGTTGAATTAGAACTTCGGCGTCGGTAGATTCCGAAAATCGCACTAGTGAAATTTTTCACGAAGTCTGAGACGCCGTGTTTCGCGCCTATTTTCCGGTACTAATGCTGCTCGGTTTCGTGGCGATCAACGCGTTGGCGATCGTTGCGATCTCGACACTTACGATTCGTGCGCGGCCGACGCCGGTGAAGCAACAGGCGTACGAGTCAGGCGTGCCCACGCTCGGCGACGCCCGAGAACGCTTCTCGGTGCGTTTCTATCTGGTCGCCATTCTCTTCATCATCTTCGACATCGAGACGGTGTTCATGATTCCATGGGCCGTCTACTACAAGCAGCTCTCCTGTTTCGTGCCGCTCGTAAACGGCGCGTGCCCCGTTGGAAACATCTCGTTCTTCGGCCTCGGTGAGATGCTGGTATTCATGGTCATCCTCCTCGTCGGATTCCTTTACGTCTGGAAAAAGGGAGCACTGCAATGGGATTGAGTGCTCCAGCCGAACATAGCACCGTCGAGTACGCGCCGGAGTCGCAGGAAGGCTGGGTCGCAACGCGCCTCGATTTTCTGGTCAATTGGGCGCGCGCTAATTCCTTGTGGCCGATGCCATTCGGCACGGCGTGCTGCGCAATCGAGTTCATGGCGACCGCCGCGAGCGATTTCGACCTCGCGCGGTTTGGAATGGAGCGTATGAGTTTTTCGCCGCGCCAGGCGGACGTGCTCATCTGTGCCGGACGGGTTCCGTTCAAGCTCGCGCCAATTCTGCGTCGCATTTGGCAGCAGATGCCGCAGCCCAAGTGGTGCATTTCGATGGGCGCGTGCGCATCAAGCGGCGGCATGTTCGACAACTACGCGGTCGTGCAGGGAATCGACACCATCATTCCGGTCGACGTCTACGTCCCGGGTTGTCCGCCGAGGCCTGAAGCGCTGATCTACGGAATCCGTATGTTGCAGGAAAAGGTGAAGAATGAGCGCGCGGCGGACAAAGGAACTCGCGACGAGATGGAGCCCGACCCGACGAGTCAGCTCTACATTCCGCCGTCGGTGATCGACGAGCTCGGAGAGCCGTTCGGAAACTCCGTCAATCAGACAAGGTCCGGCTTGTGAATCGATTCGAAATCCTGCGCACCGGACGCGCAGGTTCCAACGAGCAAGTCGCGACACCAGGAGCGGTCAGTCACCGCGACGCTCCGCCGAATCCCTCCGCAGCTGCCTTGTCGGACAAATTCGGAAGCGCGATTCAACGCCGCGAAGTCATCTGGGGCGAGACCATCGTTTACGTCGATCCGGCGAAGGTGCACGACATTATTCGCTGGCTGCACGACGATCCGTCACAGCAATACGACTTTCTGAGCGACGTTACCGCCGTTGAGTATCGCGACGCCGAAGTGCCAATCGAGGTGGTTTGGCATCTCCGCTCGCTTCCGTACCGGCGGTTTCTTCGCGTAAAGGTCCAGCTGCCGAAAGGCCAGCCGCTGGAGGTCGCCAGCGTGTACGACATTTATCGTGCGGCCGATTGGCTCGAACGCGAGTGCTACGACATGTTCGGCATTCGCTTCCGTGGCCATCCTGATCTGCGGCGCATTCTCATGTGGGAGCAGTACAAGGAAGGATTTCCGCTGCGCAAGGATTTTCCGCTGCGCGGTCGTTTCAGTCGTTCGGAGCAGCTGCGGCAATCCTTGGCGCAGAATCCGGAAGCGCGGTATTCGATGGAAGAGCTCTCGATCGCTGACGCCTACGCCGAGCTGCCTGAAGACATGCGCAAGCGCTTGAGCCTGGGCGAGAGGACGGGCGAGTAATGTCGAAGCGCACCGTCGAAGTGGAGCTGTCAACCACCGGTCTCGACGCGCACGGTCGGCCGCAACGCGTTCCGATACTCACTGACGATGGCGGTGGTGGTCTCGCTCTTCAGGCGCCGGCCGCGCTGGAGCCCGAGCTCGAGGGTGAGCACATGCTCATCAACATCGGGCCGCAGCATCCAGCAACCCACGGCGTTCTGCGACTGGTGCTCGAGCTCGATGGAGAGACAGTAGTCCGCTGCATTCCGCACATCGGCTATTTGCATTGCGGATTCGAGAAGATCGGCGAATATCGTCAGTACAATCAGATAATTCCGTGGACGGATCGCGAGGACTATCTCAACTCGATCGGGAACAACGTCGCCTTCGCGCTCGGCGCGGAGCGGTTGTTCGGGATCGAGATCACCGAGCGTTGCAAGGTTTTGCGCGTGATCGCGTCGGAGCTTTCGCGCATCATGTCACACCTGGTGTGGCTCGGCACGTTCTGTATCGACATTGGTGCGTTCACTCCTTTCCTTTGGGCGTTCCAACGCCGGGAAGAGATCTATCGGCTGCTCGAGAAATGGGTCGGCGCGCGGCTCACGACCTCGGCAACGCGCGTTGGCGGAATGGCGGCGGACATTCCCAGTGGATGGATGGATGGTCTGCGTCAGTTCGTGCGCACGTTCCCGCAGACCCTCGAAGAAATCGACCGCGTGCTGACGAAGAATGCGATTTGGGTTGGGCGCACGGTCGGACTCGGCGTGATGACGCCGGACGAGGCAATCAATTGGGGACTGTCGGGACCGATGCTGCGCGCGTCAGGTGTCGATTACGACGTTCGCAAGGATTTCCCGTATCTCGATTACGAGACGTACGACTTCGAGGTCCCGGTCGGCACCAATGGCGATGTCTACGATAGATATCTGGTGAGGTTCGAGGAACTACGGCAATCGACACGCATTCTCGCACAGGCGGCGGATCGTCTGCCGGATGGCCCGGTGAATATCGACGATCCCCGTATCATCTTGCCACCCAAGTCGAAAGCGACGAGTGAGATGGAGTCGATGATCCATCATTTCAAGGTGGTGATGGAAGGGCCACGGCCGCCCATCGGTGAATCGTACTTTGCGGTCGAGAGTCCGAAAGGGGAGAAGGGCTACTATATGGTATCCGACGGGACGGCCAAGCCTGTGCGCTGGCGGATCCGTCCGCCTTCGTTCGTGAATCTCGCCGCGATCCCGAAGATGGTGGAAGGGCATTTGCTCTCCGATGTCATCGCAATAAACGCCAGCATCGACATCGTCATGGGAGAGATCGACCGATGACGCCTGAGCTCGTCGGCGGTCTGGAGTCACCCGACTACGCTTCGCACGATCGCGCGAGCCACGAGCCCTACACGCAGGTGTTCACCGGCGATGTGCGCCGTGAGCTCGATGAGTTGCTTAAGCGCTATCCGAACAAGATGGCGGCTTTGCTTCCTGCGCTCTGGATCGTGCAGCGCGAGCGCGGGTGGGTTCCCGAGGAGGGAATGGTTGAAGTCGCCGACTTGTTAGAGCTGACGCCCGCGTACGTGAAGGGCGTTGTGACGTTCTACACCATGTATCACCAGCACCCGGTCGGCAAATACTTCATTCAGGTTTGCACTACCTCGCCGTGCGGCATCTGCGGTGCCGAGGACGTCGTCAAGGCATTCCTGCGTCACACCAACGCTGGCGAGCTCGGTGTCACATCGCCCGACAAAAAGTTTACTGTCATCGAAGTCGAATGTCTCGGTGCCTGCGGATTCGCGACGCCCGTGATGGTAAACGATGAGTTCATAGAGTCGGTGACCCCGGACAGAGTTCCCGACATCCTGGCGAAACTGACCTAGAATGGGTTTTCCGCATCAACCTCACCCGCGCGAGACCACGGTGTTGTCGAAGTACTTCGGCGACGCTGAGGCGCGCACGCTCGACGGCTGGAAGAAACGGGGAGGCTACAAGGCGCTGGAGAAGGCGCTCGGAATGGCTCCCGCCGACATCGTCAACATCGTAAAGGAATCCGGATTGCGTGGCCGCGGCGGCGCTGGTTTCCCGACCGGACTCAAGTGGTCGTTCATGAAGCCCGGGGACGGTAAGCCGCACTATCTGTGCTGCAACGCTGACGAATCCGAGCCAGGCACGTTCAAGGACCGCGAGTGCATGCGCTGGACACCGCACGCACTCATCGAAGGGTGTGCGATCGGCGCCTACGCGATTGGCGCTGAGACCGCCTACATCTATATCCGCGGCGAGTTCACCGAGCCACTCTATTGGATGGAGAAGGCGGTGAAGGAGGCGTATGCGGCCGGAATCATCGGCAAGAACGCGATGGGCACCGGTAAGCGCGTTGATGTCCACGTTCACAAAGGAGCGGGGGCCTACATCTGCGGCGAAGAAACCGCCTTGATGAATTCACTCGAGGGACGTCGTGGCAATCCTCGCATCAAGCCGCCGTTCCCGGCGGTGTCGGGCGTTTTCGGGATGCCGACGACGATCAACAACGTCGAAACTCTGATCGCGAGCGCTCCAATCCTTCTCAACGGTGCGGATTGGTACAAGAAGATGTGCCTTTCCAATCCGAAGAGCACCGGCACCAAGCTCTTCTCGGTGTGCGGCAACGTGCAGCGGCCGGGCACGTACGAAGTCGTGATGGGTTTCCCGTTCCGCGAATTCCTCTACGATCTCTGTGGCGGACCGCTTCACGGTCGGAAGTTCAAGGCCGTGATTCCCGGTGGAGCCTCCGTTCCAATCCAGACGATGGAAGAAGCCGAAGCGACCCTAATGGACTACGAAGGCTTCGTAGAAAAGGGATCGATGCTCGGCTCCGGCGGCGTCATCGTCATCGATGATGCGCAGCCGATGGTGACGGTTATCGCGCGCATCGCCCGATTCTTCGCCCACGAGAGCTGCTCGCAGTGCACTCAGTGTCGCGAAGGAACTGCGTGGACCACCAAGATCCTCGAGCGCATCCGCGATGGTGAAGGCACGATGGAGGATCTCGATACGCTGCTCGACATCGCCGAGCAGATGACGGGGAAAACAATCTGCGTGCTGAGCGACTCGTGCGCGGTGCCGGTCGTCTCAGGTATCAAGAAATTCCGTAACGAGTTCGAGGCGTTGATCCAGGGCCGCCGCTTTCACCCAGTAGCTGCGGCGGTGGCGTAATGGCTGAGCAGAAGATGGTGAACCTGACGATCGAAGGCCGGCAGGTCAGCGTGCCGGAAGGAACGACAATTCTCGAAGCGGCGAAGACTGCCGGCGTGCTGATCCCGCATTATTGCTATCACCCGGGTCTGCCCGTAGCCGGTGTCTGCCGCATGTGCCTCGTCGAAGTCGAGAAGGCGCCCAAGCTCGCTCCTTCCTGCGCAACGACCGTCGCGGAAGGGCAGGTCGTGCACGTCCACAACGAGAAATCCCTCGACGCTCGCAAAGGGGTGCTCGAGATGCTGCTCATCAATCACCCGCTCGATTGCCCGATCTGCGATCAGTCGGGTGAGTGTGAGCTGCAGGATTACACTTATCAGGAAGGACGCGCCGATTCCCGGTATCGTGAACCGAAGCGCTTCAATCCGGCCGAAGATTTCGGTGGCGACGTGATGTATGTGCCGAACCGCTGCATTCTCTGCACGCGGTGCGTTCGCTTCATGGACGACATTGCAAAGGAGCCAACTCTCAATGTCAGCGAGCGTGGCGATCGCGCATTGATCGGGAAGTTCGAAGGGCGCGACATGACGCACCCGTGGGCCGCCAATGTCATAGACCTCTGTCCGGTTGGCGCGCTGCTGTCAAAGGATTTCCTCAACAAGGCTCGCGCATGGGAGCTGGATCGCGCGGCGTCGATCTGCCCAAACTGTACTCAGGGCTGCAACGTGATCATGGAGACGCGCGAAAATCAGATCGTGCGCATGCGGCCGCGGCCCAACGAGAACGTCAACGCGTTCTTCATGTGCGACTGGGGCCGCTTGAACTACCGCTGGATGAATGAGAAGAACCGTGTGGAGCGCCCAATGGTACGCGATACCAATGCTCTCGTTCCGACCAGCTGGGAAGCTGCAATCACTTCAGCGGCGCGCGTGCTGAATGGGAAAAAGGTTTTCGTGGCCGCATCACCAATGCTCTCGAATGAATCGCTCTTCCTCCTCACGCAGTTGATGCAAGACGGCAATGGTGCGTTCCGGGTCCGGGAGGGCGAGGAGGCACCGCTCGCCGGTGTAAAGGATCTCGCGCTGCGCCGTGAGAGAGCTGCCAACGTTTACGGCGCCGAGAAACTCGGATTCAAGAAGACAACCGATCTCCTCAGCGGGCTCGGCCAGGGCGATGTGCTACTCGTCGCTGGCGAAGATCTCGACGGTATCGATGCCTCGGCGCTCTCGCGCGCGAGCGCGGTCGTGGTGATCAACTCGGTTCTTCCGGAGAGCGCGCCCAACGCGGCGGTGGTGCTGCCGATCGCGAATTTCTCCGAAGAAGAGGGAACTGTCACGAACCTGCGTGGTCGGGTGCAGCGATTCACCCAGGCTCGCCAGGCCCCTGGTGAAACGAGACCGAGCTGGCTCGTGTTGGGCGACTTGCTCGGCGCGATGGGCAGGCAGACCAGCTTCTTTCTTCCCTCCGACGTTTTCGCGAAGCTCGCGAGCACTCACAAGTCATTCGCGGGTCTTTCCTACGATTCGATCGGACTGAAGGGATTACCTGTCGTCGACGCGCAATCCAATGGGCAGAACGCGCCAGTCGCGGTGGGCGCGGCGTGACTGGATCTCCGACGTTCGCACTGCTGCAGGTGCCGATCGATCCCAACAACACGCCGGTGAGCGGCATGCCCTTCTTCCTGTTCACGGTGCTCAAGCTGATCATCATCTTCACCGTCTACATGGTCGGCGTCGCGATGCTGACTCTCGCCGAGCGAAAGATCTCCGCGTGGATTCAGGACCGTCACGGACCGAATCGGGTCGGCAAAGGTTGGCTGCAGCCTGCGGCCGACGGCCTCAAGAATTTCATGAAGGAAGAGACCATGCCGGCCGGCGTGAACAAGGTGTTGTTCGTGTTGTCGCCGATGCTCGCGTTCATTCCGGCGCTAACAGCATGGTGCGTCATTCCGTTCGGGGCGCCGATAGCGACTCGTTGGGGAAGAGTCGATCTCGTCGTCGCCGATCTGCCGGTCGGCTTCCTGTTCATTCTGGCGATCACGTCGCTTGGGGTTTACGGGATCGTTCTCGCCGGCTGGTCTTCGAACAACAAGTACGCGTTGCTTGGTGGCCTACGCTCGAGCGCACAAATGGTGTCATACGAGATTTCGATGGGGATGTCCACGATTCCGGTGCTCTTGCTCGCCGGCAACGTCAGCCTGAACTCGATCATCAATCAGCAGGCATGGGGCGGCTGGAACGTCGTCAATCTCACCATCGCGTTTTTCATCTTCATCGTTGCGGCGTTCGCCGAGACAAATCGACTGCCGTTCGATTTGCCTGAAGCGGAATCGGAGTTGATCGCCGGATATCACACCGAGTACAGCGCGATGAAGTTTTCTCTGTTCTTCATCGCCGAATACGCCAGCATGGTGACGGCGAGCGCGCTGATGGCGACGCTTTTCTTTGGCGGTTGGGATGTGCCGTTCACCGGTCATGATAACATCGGTCCGTACAGTGGATGGCTTTCACTACTCTCGGTTTTCATCTTCCTGGCGAAGATTCTCTTTTTTCTGTTTCTCTACATGTGGGTGCGCTGGACGCTGCCGCGCTTTCGTTATGACCAGCTGATGTCCCTTGGCTGGAAGTTCATGCTGCCACTGGCGCTCATCTACATCGTGCTGATTGCCGCGGTGCTGCTCGGACTTAGCGCGGCGGGGATCGGACAGGGAATGATGCAGGCGGCGATTCTCGGCAGCTTCAACATCGCGCTTATCATCGTGCTATTCGCAATTCTGGATCGTGGGCGGATCATCAGCCCCGCCTACGGGCGAATGTCGCACCGTGAGCTGGAGCGCATGCGCGCTCTCGACCGTCGTCGCGAAATGCTTGCCGCAACGGATGCCAGAGTAGACGCGCGGGCCGCGGCCGGAGGGAGCAACTAATGCCAATCAACGTCAAAGTCGTCGAGCGTCCGACCGAAGACGTCAGCTACATCCGGGCTGCGCTCAGGGGAATGGCGCTCACGGTCAAGCATCTGTTCGACGTCAACGGCCGCGTGACGACGCAGTATCCCGAAGAGAAGTCGCCGATCTCACCGCGCTGGCGCGGCACGCATCGCATGCTCACGACTGAAACAGGCAAAGCTCGCTGCGTTGCGTGCGGACTTTGTCCGACGGTATGTCCCGCCAACTGCATCAAGCTCGTGCCAGGAGAGGACGAGGAAGGGAATCGTTACCCGCTGGTGTTCGAGATCGATGAGTTCCGTTGCATTTTCTGCGGGTACTGCCAGGAAGTTTGTCCCGAGGAAGCGATCCACCTCGGTCGGCATTACGAGAACTCGGAATACAGCCGTGAAGGATTCGTTTACGATTTGCAGCGCCTGATGGATCAGACGCACCCCGTCTGCGAGATGTGGGACCCCGAAGATCCTAAAGGTCAGTGATGGATCCGCACTACCCGCTCTTCTACGTTTTCCATTTCTATTTGTTCGGAGTGATTGCTGTCGCATCGGCGGTCGCGTTTGTCACGCGCAGGAGTCCGGTGGCAGCGGCGCTGTGGCTGGTGAACACGATGTTCAGCCTCGCCGCGCTTTACGTGATGCTGGATGCGCAATTCATCGGCGTGATGCAGGTCCTCGTCTACGCCGGCGCCATCATGGTCGTGTTTCTGTTCGTTGTGATGCTCCTCAACCTCGGGCATCCGTCGGAGATCGCCGACATGCGTGGCACCTGGTGGAAACTGGCCGCCTGCGCAATCGGCCTCGGGCTCCTCAGTGAGATCCTGATCATTCTGCGCGCCAAGCTGCCACAACAGCTCATTGTGCCGCGGGATTTCAACGAGCAACAGCTGCAGAAGCTGAACGCGGTTGGCGTAATCGCCGACCCGCTGTTCAAGGATTACTTGCTCGCGTTCGAGCTGACCAGCGTGCTGCTCCTCGTCGCAATTGCGGGCGCCGTTGTGCTGGGTCGGAGCAGAGAGAGGGCTGTCGGTGCTCGCTGAGTCTCTTTTCTTCACCGCCGTCCTCTTCATCATTGGCGTCGTCGGGGTGCTCATTCACCGCAACGCGATCATCATCTTCATGTGCGTCGAGCTGATGTTGACGGCGGTTAACCTGACGTTCGTCGCATTCTCTCGATATTACGGAGCCGCCGGACAGGTTTTCGTCGTGTTCGTGATGACAGTCTCGGCAGCGGAAGCAGCTGTTGGACTGGCGATCATCATCGCCATCTTCCGCCACCGTCAGACGGTTGATCTCAAGAACATCAATCTGCTTCGCGGATGATCTTACTTCAGGCTGCCATCGTGACCGCAACGCATCCGCTCTCCGGCTCGGTAGCCGAATGGGTGTGGCTGTTGCCAGTGCTGCCGTTGGCGGGATTCGTAATCAACGGGCTGCTGTCACTCAACAGCGCGCATTTTGGTCCGACGGATCCGAATACACCTGGTCATCATCCGCACTCGGATGCGGCGGCCGAAGCGCCTGCGGTTTCCCATGCCGAAGACGCGGGAGCAGTTGGCGACGACCACCACGCTGTAAAGCGTCACCGCTGGGCGGGTGTTGTCAGCGTCATAGGGCCGGGGGTGTTGATTCTCGCCTTTGCGCTCGCGGTTGCAATCTGGCAGGCGATGCTGGGTGCGCATCCGACAGCGCCGTTCATCCAGCGCTACTTCAGCTGGATGCCCGTTGGCGATTTGCAGATTGACGCGGCGCTCCAGCTCGATCAGCTGTCGAT
>Ga0209027_1000123_pt1 | contig 22485 bp, 25 predicted proteins | sample GraSoi013_1_20cm_3_FD_185821 | JGI IMG/M metagenome (GOLD analysis project Ga0209027, IMG submission 185821) | Grasslands soil microbial communities from the Angelo Coastal Reserve, California, USA - Sample 09_27_2013_1_20cm (SPAdes) (version 2) | ecosystem: Environmental > Terrestrial > Soil >...
GCCAGTTGGCGGGTGGTGAGCGTGGCCGTGCTGATGCTCGCCATCTGCTACCTGAGCGCACGCATGCCGGGGGCGGACAGCCGCGCGCATCTGACCAGGCTGTCGCTGGCCTGGCTCGGAGGGCTCGCCATCCTGCCCGCCACCGCGGCGGTCGTTGGGCCGCATCCGACCGTGGCCGTGTGAATCTCATGGTAATCGGGTGGCGCGGTCAACACGTGGACGACGCCGCCGCCAACGGCACAGAATTCTGGTGTTGCGATGACAAGAGGTTCCACGGCATAGACGCGACCGCGCAGGTCGATCGCCAGGCCGGAGACACCATGAACGCCGAGCTTGACGCCGTTTCCCGGGCCTCGCGTGATCGCACGGATCGAAGTGTTCACCTCGAGGATGCCCTCGGTGGCCGAGGCGACCAGCAGACGGCTCCCGGCCGGGTGAAACGCCGCGGCCCCGGGCGACTCCCCCAGCCCGTTCAACACCGCGACCTCCACCCGAGCCTGCGGATCCACGATCGACAGCTTCCCGTCGGTCGCGCCCGTGTGGCCGGACGCGATCACGTACAGGAGGCTGTCATCCCCCACCGTCGCGAACCGCGCGTTCGTCCCGGTGAGAGAAATCGAATCCGGGGTCCTGACCGAACAGCACTCGAACGACGTCAACCAGCTCGGGCCGGCGGGCGTCGAGCCCACAAGATTGCTGTTGACGACGAACACCCGGGTTCCCACAAGGGCGACGGCTTGCGGATAGACGCCGACGGGGACGCTGGTGGTGTCGCCGCTGAAATAGTTGACCCGCGTGACCGTGTTGAGGTTGGGGTTGGCGATCCACGCAATCGAGTCGTCTTGGATGCTGACCCCGGTCGCTCCCGATCCGACGGCAAGAGGAAGCACGTAGTCGGGTTGTGCGCAGAGGGCTCCCGGGCCGCAGGGTCCGAGGAGGCGATCGACGGCGACGGCGTCCGCCTGCCCGAGCGGGACCAGAAACACGTTCCCGCGGCCGTCGATCGTGCTCGGAGTCGCGCTGGGGCGCTGCCAATCCCGCGTGGACACGGTGAAGTCCGTGGCAGAGATGAGCGAGAGCGTGCGGTCGTAGTAGTTGACGACGCCGATCACCTGCCCCGCCGAGCTCTTCTGCTCGAGCGCGTCGCTGCAGCCGGTCGCAAGGGTGAGCGCCAGGAAGGCGAGTCGTCTCATCGGGAAGCGGTCTCCACAAGGTCACAATATACGAAGCGGCCGTCACGCACGACGAGCCGGCCCCGCTCGTGCCGCACGGGCACGCGCAGCCCCGGCCCTGCGTACACGAAGGTGTGGAACTCGCCGTTCTCCCCGCACGGATCAACGTCTGACGGGAGGTCGTGGAGCAGGTCGGCGTCGAACTCCCGGCCCGCGAACTCGCCCGCGAGCTGGGCGGCGTCCACGCACACGAGCACGGCGCGGTACCCCAGCCGAACGAAGTCGTAGGCCAGCGCGCGGGTATCGCGCAACCAGAGCGGAAAGAGGCCCCGCATGCCGATCCGCGCCAGCGTACGCTCCCGATAGGCGCGGATGTCCGCGAGAAACAGGTCTCCGAAAACGACGGTGTCGAGCCCCGGGATCCGGGTCCGGAGCGCCGCGAGGGCGGCGCCCATGTTGGTTTCGTACTCGTCGTTCGAGGAGCCCGGCGAGATCAGAACCTCCTCGAGCGGCAGGCCGAGGGACTCGGCCTGCCGCCGGAGCAGCGCGCGGCGAACCCCGTGCATGCTGATCCGGTCGTATTCGGCCGTCACCGTGGTGAGGAGCGCCGCCACTCGGTAGCGCCCGTCGCCTTGGATCTCCCGCAACGCGAGCGCACTGTCCTTGCCGCCGCTCCACGCGACGAGGACGTCCTGGGGGCGGGACACGTCACGGTCCCAGTGAGGGGGCCCGGGCGACGCTCACGGGGTGCCGAACCGCAGCTCGCCGCCGAGGAACAGGTTGCGGCGCCGCGCCGGGAAGTTCGTCACTTCCTGGTACGGGGCGTCGAACAGGTTCTCGACCTTGCCGACCACGGCCAGGCCCGGCGCTCCGGCTTGCGGCCGCCGCAGGTCGAGCTGACCGGCGAGGTCCACGCGCGTGTACGAGGGAAGCGTATCGCGCCGAAACGTGCGATAGTCGACGTCTCGCCGCCGCCCCGTGTACAGCGCCGTCAAGGTCACACTGCCGCGCCTCCCCAGCCGGTACGAGAGGGCCAGGGTCGCAGAGTGCCAGGGCCGTCGGAGGAGGGGCTGCCCCGTGAGGAACAACGCGGTCGACCCGGTGTCGGCGCCGCCCTTCGTGACCCGCGTGTTGAGGAAGGTGTACCCGGCCGAGACCCGAACCGCCCCGCCCAGTGCCGCCTCGGAAGCGACCTCCAGGCCCCGCGCGTCGGCGCCGGGAACGTTGAGGTAGTTGTACGTGACGCTGCCCGATCCGTTGTAATCGATCAGGTCGCGGAAACGTTGATTGAAATAGGTCGCCCGCACGGTGACCGCGGTGCCCGGGATGTGGTGCTCGAGGCCCGCTTCCCAGGTGAAGGAGTGCTCCGGTTGCAGGTTGGGATTCCCTCGCACGAAGCCGGTGGCGTAGTTCTCGAAGAAGTTCGGCTCCTTGAATCCGGTCCCGATGGACGCGATGGCACGCGTGCCTCCGTGAACCCGGACGGAGAGGCCCGCCCGGTAGGTGGCGTACGTGCCGAAGCGCTGGTTGTCGTCGAGCCTCGCCCCGAGCGTCATGCTGAACGGTCGCTCCAGGTTCGTGACGAGCTGCAGATACGCGGCGCCGTCGTCGCGCGACCTCGACCCGTCCAGCGTCGTCCCCTGCATCGTCTCGTGCTCGAATGCACCCCCCACCGTCACGACGTTGCCACCCGACAGTCGCAGGTTCGCGCGACCGTCGAGCCCCGCACGCGTCACCCAGTCCGAGCTCGAGAACGGGAACGTGGTCGTGTCGCTCGGGCCGTTCGGGGCGATGGCGTACTGAGCGTTGTCGCGGTGCCAGGTGCCCGTCACGCGACCCTCGACGTCGTCCGAGAACACGTGACCCAACTCGAGACCGACGGACGGACCGCGATCGACCTGGTGCTGGTTGTTGCTCACCGGGTCGCCGCTTCCGTCCGTCGGGAAGTGATAGAGGGCGTCGCCGTAACGAACGGACATGGCGGCGTCCGTGCGTGCGTCCGGCTTGAGCCGCAGGCGGCCGCTCAGCACCTCGTTCCGGTAGTCATTGTTGAACCGATAGATCCCGTCGCTCGCGAAGCGTGACAGGCCGATGGCGTAGCCCACGCGGTCATCGCCGCCCGACGCGCTCACCGCGACGGCATTGGTGGCATAAGTCCCGCCACCGAAGGCGACGGCGGCGCGGGGCGCGCCGCGCCCATCGCGGGTGAAGATCTGCACCACCCCCGTCACCGCGTCCGAGCCGTACAGCACGCTCGTGGGGCCGCGCACGACCTCGATCCGCTCGACGTTGTCGGTCGTCAGGTTCGCGAAGTCGTAGCTGCCTCCGGGAGCGTTCTGCGGTACGCCGTCGATGAGCACCTTCACGTAGTCGCTTTCGCCACCGCGCAGGAACAGCGACGCCTGCCCGCCCCAGGGACCGGTCGTGACCACCGCCGCCCCGGGAACGATTCGCAGCGCCTCGGCGACCGTGCGGATTCCCTCCGCCCGCAGCTGGGCGTCGCTGATCACGGTGACCGAGGTGGGGAGGGCGTCGGCACGCGTCGGCAGGCGCGTCGCCGTGACCACCACCGGCGCGAGTGTGACGGTGTCGGTGCCCTGCTGCGCGGCAAGCACCATGGGGAAGACGACGGGCGGCAGCATGCCCAGCCACTGTCTCATGGATGGTTCTCCTTCTTGCGCAGGGGGATCATCTGGGGTCGTCCGTCGAATGCCGAAATCACTACCGGCCACTGAAACACGGCGGCCGCGGTCTCCCGCGTCAGGACGTCAACCGGGGCACCCCGCGCCACGGCGTGTCCCTCGGCGAGGATCAACACCTGGTCAACGAAACGGGCCGCGAGGTTGACGTGGTGGGTGATCATGAGCGCGGCAAGCCCGTGCCGGTCCACGAGGGCGCGCACCAGCTCGAACAGCTCCATCTCGTGCCGCAGGTCGAGCGATGCCGTAGGCTCGTCGAGCACGAGCAGCCTGGGCTCCTGCGCGAGCGCGCGCGCCAGCCGAACGCGCTGGTACTCACCGCCGGAGAGCGTCCACAGCCAGCGGTCAGCCAGGTCCACCGCATCGCACGCGACCAGCGCCCGCTCGACCGCCGCGCGGTCCGCCGCCCGTACGCCGCCGAAGAGCGAAAGGTGCGGGTATCGGCCCAGGAGGACCGTCTCGTGCACCCGCTGTGGGAACAGGTTTTCCTCACGCTGTGGTACCACGCCCACCACGCGCGCGAGATCGCGGCGCGACCAGACGCTGGCCGGGCGGCCGAGGATCTCAGCACGGCCGCGTGCGGGTCGGACGAGGCCAAGGGCTGCCCGCAGCAGCGTGGTCTTGCCGCTGCCGTTGGGCCCGAGCAGGGCATGAAATTCGCCCGAGCGCACATCGAGTGAGACGCCCACGAGCGCGTCCCGCGGGGCGCCCGGATAGCGGCACGTGAGATCGCCGACGGCGACGATCAGCTCACGGTCCATCGGCGGAGCAGGAAGGCGAACAATGGGACGCCCAGCAGCGCGGTCACGATGCCCACGGGCAGCTCGCGCGGCGCCACGACGGTGCGCGCCAGCGTGTCAGCCGCGGCCAGGAGGACCCCGCCGGCGAGGAACGCGGTCGGGAACAGGGTGCGATGCAGCCGGCCCCAGAGGAGACGACAGACGTGCGGCACGATCAGCCCGACAAAGCCGATCACGCCCGCCACGGCGACCGCCGCGGCGGTCAAAAGCGACGCGGACAGGTAGACGAGCCGCTTGAGACGCCGCACGTCCGCGCCGAGGTACTGCGCGGGCTCGTCGCCGAGCGCCAGCAGGTCGAGTGGCCGCGCAGCCGCGAACAGGACGACGAGGGGCAGCGGTGTGTAGACCAGAATCACCAGCACCGTTGTCCACGACGCCCCCGAGAACCCGCCCCAGAGCCACAGGAACGCGTTGCGCAGCTCTGTCGCTTCGGCGAGCGAGACGAGCGCCGTGGTGATCGCCGCGGCGAAGGCGCCCACGGCCACGCCGCCCAGGAGCAAGATCCGCGGGTCCAGCTCGGCCCCACTCATCAGCCCGAGTCGATACACCAACGCCATCGCACCTACCGCCCCGACGAATGCCGCGAGCGGCAGGGCCCAGGGGCCCGGCAGATGGAAGGCGATGGCGACAACCGCGCCCAGCCCGGCGCCGCCCGAGAGCCCGAGCAGGAATGGGTCCGCGAGTGGATTCCTGACCAGCGCCTGGAGTCCGACGCCCGAGACACCGAGCGCGCCGCCCACCAGAAAAGCGAGCAGCGCACGCGGCAACCTGAGCTGCCAGACGATCGGCGAGGCCAACAGGTCGCCAAACGGCACGTTGGCGGGCCCGAGCAGCAGCGCTGCCGTGAGCGTCGTAAGGACCGCCGCCGCGAGCAGGACGTACCTCACCGCGCGGCCTCGAGACGCCGCCGCAGCTCGCGGATCGCCTCCGCGGCGCGGGGCCCGGGTCGCCCGAACAGTTGGCCCGGGAGAAAGAGGAACCGGGCATCGCGCACCGCGCGCACGACGCGCCATTCGGGACGCATGGCGTACCGGGGCGGCACAGCGCTGTCCGACAGCAGCGCCACGAAATCGGGGTCGCGCGCGGCGATCGTTTCGATCGAGACCTGCGCCGATGGCGCGCCGACGTCGTGAAACACGTTGCGGGCCCCCGCCAGCGCCGCGAGGCGGTCGAGGTAGCTCCCCGCACCGATGACGATCGGCGGGTTGTCCCAGACGATAAAGGCGAGGGATCGGGTGCTCGGGGCTGCAGGCTGGGAGGCGAGGTTGTCCAGGACGTGCACCAGTGAATCAGCGGCGCGGGAATGGCCGGTGAGCACCCCGAGGCGCCGGGCCGCCGGACCCAGCTGCTCGAGCAGGTTGAGGTCGAGCAGCACCGTCCGGATGCCGAGCCGCTCGAGCTGTGCGGCGGCGGTCACGTTCGGACCGGCCCGGTAGAGCACGACGAGATCCGGCCGCCGGGCCGCGACCGCCTCGACGCTCGGCGGCATGCCGTCGCCGACGCTCGGCACGGCGAGCGCCTCGGGTGGATAGTCGCACCAGGTGGTGCGACCCACGAGCCGGTCGCCCGCGCCGATCGCGAAGAGGATCTCGGTGAACGAGGGAAGGAGCGACACGATGCGCCGGGCGGGCGCGGCGAGCGTCACCCGTCGACCCGCGTCGTCGGTGACGGCGATGCCGCCCCTGACCGGGACGTGTTCTCCCCGCGCGCAGGCCGTGATGGTCAGCGCGACAAAACCCGCGAGGTGGGTCCGCTGTATCCAGCGGCGCATAACGAAAACGCCCACCCCCGACGGAGCGGAGATGGGCTAGCGCCTGCGCGGTGTGCGCAGCGCCACCATCCCTCCCGCGAGGGATCTGCAGGTGGCGCGAACGGAAGACGTCTCCTGGCTTCGGGCGGACGGCTCGCCTTCCCGAGTGAACGACACCCAGTGGCGTGTGAGCCGCTACGACTTGCCCGTCACAGTGGCGGGGCCGCGCCGGACTTGCACCGGCTTCCGTGAATCCCGGTTCGCTTGTAACGACAACAGCTAGTCTATCGCGGTTTCCTACGCAGCGCAACCACGAAGGCTACGGCGAGCACCACGCCTGCGAGCCCGACGATGAGGGGCACGAGCGACTCGGGCGCGAGCCGCCGGTCGCTGAAGGCGATCGTGAGCCCGGCACCGGGCGCGAGCGCCAGTGTGCGGTAACGCGCGAAGCGACGCCCCCCGATGTCCTCCGGACCGAGGGAGTCGAGCTTCGCTGCGGTCACGACGGCGGTCGTGTCCTCGAGCAGCAGGTCCACTTCGTCGGTCGCCTGGTCGATGGGCACGCTCACGCGACGCGCCGTGGCCGACAAGACGTACGTGTAGCTCAACTGCTTGCGCTCGCGGGGCGGCAGCGGACCGTACACGGCGACGGAGTCGCCGCGCCGCGTCACGACCTGGGAGGACACGTCCCCTTGCCCGACTTGGAACTGGATCGCTACCGGCGGTATGGCGCCCGCCCACGTGGGAAGCAGTGTGTCCCGGGCCACGCGCGTCGCGACGCCGGGGTTCTCGAGCTCCACCAGCTCGAGCACGTCACGCGAGCCATCCCGCTTCTCCCGGGCGACCGTGATCAGGCGACGCGTCACCCGCACGGGCGGCCCGGTGGAGCTGGTGTCGTATACGTAGAGGGGGCGGAGGCTGGAGCTCGACCGGCCGGGGGTAATCGGCTCCGAGAAGTAGGCGATCCCGGCGTACCAGGTCGAGACCACGTAGATCGCGGCCGAGTCGGGACGCCGGATGGTCAGGGCGTACGCGCCGCGAGCGTCGGTGCGGGCCGAGTCGATCGGCTGGCCGCCGCCGCCCAGGGACACCTGATGCAGCACCACCCAGGTGCGCACGGCAGGCCGTCCGGTCGGCCCGTACAGGACCCGACCCGTGACCACCGCTTGTTGTGCCCGAAGCACGCCAGCGAGGCACAACAGCAACGCCGTGCTACGGAATGAACTTCCCGAAATCTTCAGGATCGAGGTTCTGGAGGTAGGTCTTCAGCGCGTCGGGATCGAGCGGCGCCGTGCCCGACTCGCCGCCGGCCTCTCCGGTCTCGACCGACGTGAGCGCGAGCAGGCTCTCGCTCGTGAAAATCGGCGCTTTGAGCCGCAGCGCGACCGCGATCGAATCGGACGGCCGGGCGTCGATCTGGATCACCGCGTCGCCGCGGTAGATGTGCAGCTCGGCGTAATACGTATTGTCCTTCACCTGAGTGATGATGACTTTCCGCAGGTCTGCGCCCAGGCCGAGGATCACCTGCTTCAGGAGATCGTGGGTGAGCGGCCGCGCGAACTTCACGCCGGCGAGCTCCATGGCGATGGCGCTGGCCTCGGCGGGGCCGATCCAAATCGGCAGCACCCGCTCCCCTTCCTGCTCCTGGAGGATGACCACCGGCGTGTTGGTCGTGCGATCGAGTCCCAGATGCGCGACCCGAACCTGAATCTGGTTCGCGCTCAGGTCCCCATCTCCCACGACGCCAGGTACTTCTGCTGCTCGGGCGTCAGCGTATCGATCGCCACCCCCATCGCGGCGAGCTTCAGCCGGGCGATTTCCGCGTCCAGCTCGCGCGGGATCCGGTGCACATCCTTCGTGAGCTCCCGGGCGTGCCGCACGACGTGCTCGGCGGCAAGCGCCTGATTCGCAAACGACATGTCCATCACGCTCGCGGGGTGACCTTCCGCCGCCGCCAGGTTGATGAGCCGGCCGTCGGCGAGCACGAAGACGCGCTTCCCGCCCAGCCGCCATTCATCCACAAACTCGCGGACCCGGGTGGGGCCCTGCGCCACCTGTTTCAGGCCTTCCAGATCGATCTCGACATTGAAGTGGCCCGAGTTGGCGAGCACCGCGCCGTCTTTCATCGCGCGCATGTGCTCCACGCGGAGCACGTGCGTGTTCCCCGTCAGCGTCACGAAGACGTCGCCGATCGCTGCGGCCTCCGCCATCGGCATCACGCGATAGCCGTCCATCTGCGCTTCGAGTGCCTTGAGGGGGTCGATTTCCGTGACGATCACGTTCCCGCCCGCTCCACGCGCCCGCAGCGCGAAGCCGCGGCCGCACCAGCCGTACCCCGCCACCACGATGGTGCTCCCGGCGACGAGCAGGTTCGTGGCCCGCAGAATGCCGTCGAGCGTCGACTGGCCTGTCCCGTAGCGGTTGTCGAACAGGTGCTTCGTGTCGGAATCGTTCACGGCAATGACCGGGAACTGCAGCACGCCGTCGCGCGCCATCGCCTTGAGCCGGATGACGCCCGTCGTGGTTTCCTCAGTGGAGCCTGCCACGCCGGCGACGAGCGCCTTGCGGTCGGCCCCCGACAACGTCTCCACCCAGCGCCGGACCGGCGGTGCCAGGTCGTCGAGCCGGTTGAGTGCGATCATATGGAGCGCACCGACCAGGTCCGCGCCATCGTCCATCGTGATGTCGGGGCGATGCGCCAGCGCCGCGCGAATGTGCTCGTAGTAGGTGGCGTGGTCCTCACCCTTGATCGCGAACACCTTGATCCCGTGGTCCTTGACGAGATGCGCGGCGACGTCGTCCTGCGTCGACAAGGGGTTCGACGCGCACAGCGCCACGTCCGCGCCGCCCGCCTGGAGGGTGACCGCGAGGTTGGCCGTCTCCGTGGTGACGTGCAAACAAGCGGAAAGGCGCCGTCCTGCCAGCGGTCGTTCCCGGGTGAAGCGTTCCCGCAGGAGGCGCAGCACCGGCATGGAGCGCTCCGCCCACTCGGTGCGGCGGCGTCCTTCGGCGGCCAAGCTCAAGTCCTTGACGTCGGAAAGCGCGGTGCGGGCCGTCGTGGTCATGCATTCACTTTCTTGGAGGAGTAGTGCTTGGAGCGTTGCACCGCGAGCCGGAGGTCTTCCACGCGGTTCGCGCGCTCCCAGGTGAACAGCTCGACCTCGCGATCCACGTCCTTGTCCACGTAGCGCCGGCGCTCCGGCGTGCGACCGAAGTGGCCGTAGGCAGCGGTGGCGCGGTAGATCGGATGGCGCAGGTTCAACGCCTTGTTGATGCCGAGCGGCGTGAGGTCGAATACGTCGCGGACCGCGTCCTCGATGGCCTCGTCGGGCACGACGCCGGTGCGGAACGTGTCGATCATCACGGACACGGGCTGTGCCACGCCGATGGCGTACGCCACCTGCGCCTCACACCGGGAGGCGAGCTTCGCCGCCACGACGTTCTTTGCGACCCAGCGCATCGCATAGCAGGCCGAGCGGTCAACCTTCGAGGGGTCCTTGCCGCTAAAGGCCCCCCCGCCGTGACGCGCCATGCCGCCGTAGGTGTCCACGATGATCTTGCGGCCGGTGAGCCCTGCGTCCCCCTGCGGGCCCCCCACCACGAAACGACCGGTCGGGTTGATGAGGACATCCGCATCGGCGACCTCGAAGCCCGCGTCGCCGAGCACCGGCCGGACCACGAGCGCGATCACACCCTCGCGCAGCTCCACGTTGTCGATCTTGTCCGAGTGCTGGGTGGACACCACCACCTTACTGATCCCGACCGGCCGCATACCTTCGTACACGACGCTGACCTGGGTCTTGCCGTCGGGGCGGAGCCACGAGAGATCCCCTGCCTTGCGCACCGCGGCGAGCCGCTCCGCGAAGCGGTGGGCCAGCACGATCGGGAGCGGCATGAGCGACGGCGTCTCATCCGACGCGTAACCGAACATCATCCCCTGGTCGCCCGCGCCCCCTCTGTCCACGCCCAGGGCGATGTCGCCCGACTGGCGGTCGATGGTGGTGAGGATGGCGCAGGTTTGGGCGTCGAAGCCGAAGCTCGCGTCCGTGTAGCCGATCGCGCTGATCGTCCCCCGCACGATGTCGGGAATGTGGACGTACGTGGAGGTGGTGATCTCCCCGGCGACGACGGCCATGCCCGTGGTGACGAGCGTCTCGCAGGCCACGCGGGCGGCGGGGTCCTTGGCGATGATCGCGTCGAGGACCGCGTCCGAGATCTGGTCGGCGATCTTGTCGGGATGACCTTCCGTCACCGACTCGGAGGTGAAGACGTGGCGCTGCGCGGGCATGTGCCTGTCCGACCTAGGGTTAGACGTTCAAGCTAGCGGCGCGCCGTCCGGCGGGCAACCGGCCGTCGGGGTCGAGCAGCTTCAAATCGACGGCTTCGGCAAGCGCGAGTCGCAGCAGGTCGAGCACGTCGGCCGCGGTGCGCGCGGCGAGCGCCTGCTCGGCCGCTACGCGCGCGCGCGCCGCGCTCACCTGACGGACGGTCCATTTGATGTAGGGCAGCGCGGGCGGTGCGACCGACAGCGTCTCGAAGCCGAGTCCGATCAGCAGGAACGCCGACAGCGGCTCCGAGGCCATCTCGCCACACACACTCGCGGGCTTCCCCGCCGTGCGCGCCGCATCGGCCACCATCTTGAGCAGCCGCAGCACGCTGGGATCGTGCGGCGTGAAGCGGTCAGCGAGCCGCGCGTTACCGCGGTCCACGGCCAGCGTGTACTGCGTGAGGTCGTTCGTGCCGACGGAGAGAAAGTCCGCCTCCGCCGCGAGGCGGTCGGCCATGACCGCGGCGGCCGGCGTCTCGACCATGACCCCCAGCGGCAGCGACGTCGCGGCGGCGATGCCCTCGCGCGCGAGCTGCGCCGCCTCCTCGGTCACGAGCGCGCGGGTCCGCTCCAACTCGTCGAGGCGGGTGACGAGCGGGATCATCAACCACACGTCGCCGTGCTTCGCGGCCCGGAGCGCCGCCCGCACCTGAGTGCGGAAGATGTCGGGCCGATCGAGACATACCCGGATGGCCCGCCACCCCAGTTGCGGATTCATTTCCGTCGGCGCCCGGAACGGCGCCGGGAGCTTGTCGCCACCCAGGTCGTACGTGCGGACGACGACAGGGTGGCCCGGGAAGGCCTGCGCCACGCGCTGAAAGTACTCGGCCTGCTCGTCCTCCGTAGGTAAATCGGCGTGTCCGGTGATGAGGAACTCCGTGCGCAACAGCCCCACGCCTTCCGCCCTGTGGTCCCGCGCGGGCTTGATCTCGTCGGGCAGGTCCACGTTCCCCCGCAGCACGATGCGGACACCGTCCGTGGTGACAGATGCCTGATCCACGACCTCCTCGAGCTGCAACCCGAGCTCGCGCCGCCCCAGCTCCCGCGCCTGCGCCTCAGCGATTTCGTGGGGCGTCGGCTGGAGCAGCACCGTGCCCCGCTCGCCGTCCATCACCACCATCGTGCCCGGCTCGATGCGGTCGATGGCGCCGGTGACGCCGAACACCGCCGGAATTCCGATCGAGTGGGCGAGAATCGCGGCATGCGACGTGCGCGTCCCTTCCTCACTCACCAGCCCGACCACATGCTCGCGATCGAGCTGCACGGTGAGTCCCGGCGAGAGCTCTTTGGCCACGACGACGGACGGTTGGCTGATGCTCTCCCACAGCTCGTCCGAGCCGCGGTGCATGAGGTGCTCGATCACGCGGACCGCGACGCCCGAAAGGTCCGCCAGCCGATCCTTGAGACGCGGGCTCCCGGTCGCGGCCCACATATCGCGGACCTCGAGCGCCTTGAATTCGTACGCCTTCTCGGCGGCGAGGTGGTTCTCCCGAATCAGGTCCGCGACGCCGGAGAGAAACTCCTTGTCCTCGAGCATCAGGATCTGGGCGTCGAAGATGCGCGCCTCGTCCACCCCGGCGCGGTCCTCGGCTTTCGCCCTCATATCCTGGAGATAGCGCTTCACGTCCTTCACCGCCGCGCGCAGGCGGCGCACCTCCTTCTCGACCTGTGAGCGCGGCACGACGCGGTGCGGAACCTCGGGCATGGTCCAGCGCACCACGATCGCGGCGCCCACGCCGATTCCGGGGGACACACCGATCCCCTTGAGCTGCCGGTCGCTCATTCGCGCCCCTCGTTTTCGCGCTGCTCCGCGTCCCGCAGCTCGGCCTCGCGCAGCTCTTCCGTCAGGTGCATCTCATGGAACCCGTCGGCGACGAGAGCCAGCAGCGCCGCCATCGCCGATTCCGCATCCTCGCCGTCGGTCTTGATGGTCAGCGACGATCCGCACTCCGCCGCAAGCATCATCACGCCCATGATGCTCTTCCCGTTCACGGCGAGATCGTCCTTGCGGACCTCGACCGCCGACTTGAAGCGGCTGGCGAGCTTCACGAACTCCGCCGCCGGGCGCGCGTGCATGCCGAGCGGATTCACGATCTTGGCGTCGCGCTCGATCACAGCCATAACCAACCTGCCAGCGCCGCGACGGCGAGCAGGGCAAGGCCGAGCCGCAGCCCGGTGAGGCGCGCCCGCTGCCACCACAACAGCGCAAACCCGCCCGCGACCACGCCCGCCAGGGCCACGCGCGCCCAGCCGAAAAACGCGCCGCTCAGGTGCTGCGCCACCAGCGGCAGGGCCGCCCCAATGATGAGCGCCATCGCCGGCCCGGACAACGCCGTGGCACGCTGCAGCAGGGGCTCGCGCAGCGCCTGCGCCACCCGCGCTCCATAGGTCCAGCCGGCGCGCAGGGCCCACCAGCGCAGCGCCACGTGCCCGACGTTGTAGACGACGACGAAGCCCAAGATGGCCGGGAGTCCGAGACCGAGGGCCACGCCAATGAGCGCCAGCCCTGAGGTGAACGGCAGCCACCCCGCCCACACGAGCCGGTCGCCGAGCGAGCCGAGCGGCCCGCACAATGCCGTGCGTAAGCGCTCGACCTGCTCGGGCGGGACACCGTCGTGCTCCGCCCGCGCCGCGGCGCCGACCGCGAGGCCGCACAGGTACGGGTGCGCGTTGAAGAAGCGCGCCCCCCGCGCCACGGCGGCGCGGTACGCCACGCCGTCCGCTCCGCCTTCGGTCCGCAGGTCCTGTAGCAGCGCCTCCTCGGCAACGCCGATGCCGATGCCCTGCATCCGCTCGTAGTTCCAGGACCCCTGCACCGTGAACAGACGGAGCAGGCTGCGGACGAGCCTGGGGCGCGCGCGAGTGGGGGACGGGAGGGAACTCATCGCAACCACGCGACGACCGTGCCGCCCACGACCCCGGCCGCGAACCAGCGCAGACCGGGACCGCGGCCCACGAGGCGCAGGGTGCCCGCCGTCCCCGCCGCGAGCGCCGCGCCCACCGCCGCGACGTTGAGGAGCGCGACCCCGTGCGGCGGCAGCGCGCCGGCAAGATAGGCCCGCGCCACCTGCGCGAGGACGAGGCCCAGCGCGGTTACGACGGCCGCTCGCACCGCGTCGCGCAGGATCCCCGCCGCGTGCACCCGCTCGAGCACGCGCGGGTCCCCGGCTTCGAGCGCGCCCGCGGCGCGCCGCACGGCCCGGGTGTTCAGCTGTCGCAGCCCATGCAGGCTGAGTCCGCCGACCATTCCCGTGATGAGTCCGACCAACGCGCCGAGCCCGAGCCCCAGCGTCCCGGTCGCCGCATGCGCCGCACTGACGGCCGCGACGGTGGCGGGTCCGTACTCGGGGTAGCGGGTCGCCCCCATCGGCAGGATGTCGTACTGGAACAGCTCGAACAACACGCCGAGCTGGAGTCCCGTCGCCACGTCGCCCAGCATCGCGCCCGCGATCGGCCCGGCGACGAGCGGCCGCGCGATCATCATCTGCGGCACACTCACGAGATCCAGTCCCACGAGCGTGCCCCACGCGAGCAACAGGAGCTGCACCTCGAGACTCATGTGAAGTCCTCGAGCGGCACCGGGGCAGCCGTCGGGACGTCCTGAGCCGTCACCTCGACCCCCCGCGCGGCGAGCGTCTTGAGCTGCGCGGCCTCCGCGTCGCTCAGGTAGACGTAACGCAACCGCTCCGACCGTCCGGGGCGGTGGTGCAGGCCGCCGACGTTGACACGGCTCACGCGGTGCCTGTTGGCGGTGAGCGCCGCGAGTGTGCCGATGTCGCCGGCCACGAGGATGCCGACGCGGGGGTCGCGTTCCCACTCGGGCAGGCGCTCCAAGGCTTCCTCGGTCGACGCGAATACCACCTCGATGTCGGCCGGCACGCCCATGCGGTAGAGCTCCTGCTCCCAGGCGCTGGCCCGCACGGCGTCGTCCACCAGCACGATGAACCCCACGTTCAGCGGTTTCCCCCACCCCACGACCACCTGCCCGTGGATCAGTCGATCGTCGATGCGATACAGGGCGATGCTCATGCGGCGGGCGTGCGGATCGCGCGGCTCCCCGCCTCGGCCGCGCGTCGCGCCGCGTCGCCAGGCGGGAGATCACGGTGGAACACGAAATCGAGCAGCATCGCGAGGTTCACGCCCGTGACCACCGCCACGTCGGTCTTGCCGCGCGCGAGCCGCACCGAGCTCGTCAGGCACGAGCCGCCGGGCAGGTCGACGAACAGGACGGCCGGCTTATTGTCGATCGCCTGGTTGAGACGGTCGGCGAGGGCTCCCGAATCGCAGCCGTCATTCGACACCGGGACGAGCGCGTCGCGCACGCCGGTGATCGCGGCGACCGCCGCGAGCAGGGCCTGCGCGACAGCCGCGTGGGAGACGATCACTCCGCGCAGTGGCTCACTCATTGTCTTCCTCGAGATACTCCTGGAGCTGACGGCGCTCGGCGAGCCGCTTGAGCAGCCGGTCGTTGAACGCCCGCGCCGAATCCACGCCGCTGTAGCGCAACAGGTGATTCATCGCGACGACCTCACACACCACCGTGAGGTTCTTCCCCGGGTTGAGCGGCACGGTGACGATGGGCAGCGTGACCTCGAGCACCTGGGTGGTCTGGCCGTCGATCCCGGTGCGATCGTACTCGCGCGTCGCATCCCAGTCCTCGAGCTGGACGACCACCTCGATACGCTTCTGCTGCCGCACGGCGCGGACGCCGAACAGCGCACGGATGTCGATCAGCCCCACGCCCCGGATCTCCATATAGTGCTGGGAGAGCTCGTGCCCGCGACCGATCAGCACGTCGTTCCCCCGGCGCGTGATGTGGACGACGTCGTCCGCGACCAGCCGATGGCCGCGCTCCACGAGATCGAGCACGCACTCGCTCTTCCCGATGCCCGAGCGGCCGAGGAACAGCAGGCCCACGCCGAACACGTCGGCGAGCGACGCGTGCACCGTGGTGGCCGGCGCGAACGCGTCGTCCAGGAACGGCCTGAGGCGGCGGTAGAACTCCGCGGTCTTGAGTCGGGTGCGGATCACCGCCACACCCTTGGCGCGCGCCAGGTCGACGAGCTCGGGCGGCGGCTCCTGCCCCTTCGAGATGACGACGCACGGGAGCTCGAACTGCAGCAGCGTCTCGAGCGTGCGACGACGCGCGGCGGCGTCCAGGGACGCGAGGTAGGTGACCTCGGTTTCGCCGAGGATATGGATGCGGTGCGCGGCGAACCGCTTGGTGTACCCGGCGAGCACGAGCCCCGGGCTCGACGCTTCGGGGGTAGGAATCTCGCGATCGAGCCCCACGTCTCCCGTGAGCGCCTCGAGCTGCAACAGATCGCCTTTGCGGTCGAGCAGGTCGCCTACCTTGGGCTTCGTCACCGGGGCTCGCGCTCCAAGGCGCGGCGGCGCGGGGCGGCACGCCGCCGGGTCGGGTCTTTATCGAGTTGTCGGCGGACCTTGGCCACCGCGAGGTCCAGCGCGGTACGGTGGTCCGCCCCGCGCGCCGTACCCACGTGCACCGCACCGCGCCCGGTGTGCAACCGCACTTCCACGGTCGGGCGCCCGTGATCGGCCACGAACACGACTCGCCCATCATGCGGCCGGGGCGCGATCCGCGCGAGGCGCTCGAGCCGCTCCCGTGCCCGCGCGCGCAGCTCGTCGGGAATCTCGCAGTGGCGTGCCGTGATGGTGATCCGCATCGGTCAGCCTCCCTGAGCGATGACCCGCTGGAGATGCGCTTCCGTCGCCCGGGCCGCCCGCTCCCAGGAGAGCTGCTCGGCAAACGTGCGGGCAGCGCTACCCAGCCGCGCCACGAGCGTCGGATCGGCGGCGAGCGCAAGCATCCGGTCCGCGAGCGCGCGCGCATCGCCGTGCGGCACCAGAAAGCCGGTCTCGGCGTGCCGCACCGACTCCCGGAGGCCGGGACTGTCGGACGCGAGCGCGGGGGTACCGCACGCCGCCGCCTCCACGTTCGAGATGCCCCAACCCTCCTTCGGGCTCGCCAGCACGGCGGCCCACGCACGCCGCAGCAGCCGACGTTTATCCGTCTCGGACACGAACCCGAGGAACCGCGCAGCCTCGCCCAGGCCCAGCGTCCCCGCCAGGCGCTCGAGGCGCGCGCGGTCGTCGCCCCCTCCGGCGATTTCGAGGACCAGGTCGGGACGAGCCTGGCGCGCGAGTGCCAGGGCCCGGAGGGCGATCTCCACTCCTTTATAACGCTTGAGGCGCCCCACGTACAAGAACGTCGGCTCGCGGGCTCGCGGTTCGGCGGCGTCGGGGGCGTACCAGGTCGCATCAACGCCCGGATAAATGACTTCGATCCGCTCCCGGGACACCCCCCGGCGCACCAGGTCGTCGCGCGTGCTCTCCGAGATAGCGTGAAACCACGCGCGGCGATACGCCCAGGGGATGGGCCGCTCGGCCGCCCACACGACACTGGCGATCGGCCAGCTCGCTTCCCGGAACGCAGTCGAGCCGAAGAGGTGTGGCACGAGAGCGCAGAACGGCCGGTCGGTGAGCGTCGGGAGGAACAACGGGAGCTTGTTGATGTCTTCGACCACGACGTCATAGGAGTTCGCCCGCAGCAACCGGCGCACTACGCCGCGCGCGTGCAGCGCGAAGCTGTGTCGCCCGCCCGAGCGATGCACCCGCAGGCCATCGAGGTGCGCCTCGCGCGGCGCCCCCGGCCAACCGCTCGCCACCAGGTCGATCGCGTGGCCGCCGCGCGCCAGGCGCCCGAAGATTTCGTGCAGGTGCGTCTCGGCACCCCCGGCGTGTGGGTTCTCGCGGTCGTTCCAGTTGACGAGCAGGATTCTCACAGCGCGCCGGATTCCCGCGCCACCGCGTCGAGCACGCCGTTCACGAACCCCGGTGCCTTGGCGCCCGCGAACCAATGCGCGAGCTTCACGGCTTCATCGATGACGACGCGTGGCGGCGTGGAGCCCTCGGCGAGCTCCGCCAGCGCGAGCCGGAGGATGTTGCGCTCGATCACGCCGACGCGATCCAGCCGCCAGTGTTCGGCGGCGTCCGCCACTCGGGCGTCGAATTCGGGGAGGCCGGCGATGGCTTGGGCCGCGAGGTCGGCACCGCGGTCATAGCCCTCCGGGAGGCGGCCGTAGGCCGCCGCGACCCGGTTCACGACCGTTTCGATCGACGGCCGGCCGGAGAGGTCCCAAGCGTAGAGGAGCTGGAGCGCGCGGGCGCGGGCCTTAGTCTCGGGGCGCTGCACGCGTGAGCTGGCCCAGGACGTCGGCCGTGGAGAGGGCCGCGTCGACCGCCTCGTACCCCTTGTTGCCGGCGGCTCCGCCGGCCCGGGCCAGCGCCTGCTCCAGCGTGTCGGTGGTGAGCACCCCGAAGCCGACCGGGAGCCGGTGCGCCAGCGCGACGTTGCCGAGCCCGCGCGTGGCTTCGCCCGCGACGTACTCGAAATGGGGCGTCTCGCCCCGGACCACGCACCCCAGCGCGACCAGCGCCGCATACCGCCCGCTCGCGGCAGCCGCTTCGGCCGCGACCGGCAGCTCGAACGCGCCCGGCACCCAGATCACGTCCACCCGCGCCTCCGGCACTCCCTTGTCGCGGAAGCACTCGCGCGCGCCCTCCAAGAGGCGTGCGGTGACGAGCTCATTGTAGCGGCTGACGAGGACGGCCACGCGACCTTCTCGCGGCGCGCGCGGCGAACCCTGAATCTCGGCCACAGTCAGTGGGTGAGCAGGTGGCCGAGCTTGTCCCGCTTGACGTCCAGGTAGGAGCGGTTCTCGTCGGAGGGTGTCATCACGATCGGCACGCGCTCGACGATCTCCAGGCCGTAGCCCTCGAGCCCGACGAGCTTCATCGGGTTGTTGGTGAGCACGCGGATCGCGGAGAGGCCCAGGTCCAGGAGGATCTGCGCCCCGATGCCATAGTTGCGCAGGTCGGGCTTGAAGCCGAGCTCGCGGTTCGCTTCGACGGTGTCGTGACCGGCGTCCTGAAGCTCGTACGCCTTCAGCTTGTTGAGAAGCCCGATGCCCCGCCCCTCTTGATCGAGGTACACCACCACGCCGCGGCCCTCGGCGGCGATCATGCGCATCGCCGAGTGCAGCTGCCACCCGCAGTCGCACCGCCCCGAGCCGAACACGTCGCCGGTGAGGCATTTGGAGTGCATCCGCACCAGGACGTTCTTGCGGTCCTGCACGTCCCCGTAGATCAGCGCCACGTGCTCGGCCGCGTCCACGTCGTTGCGATAGCCCACAATGCGGAACTCGCCGAACGGCGTCGGCAGGCGCGCCTGAGCCACGGCGTGTACCAACCGCTCGTGCGTCAGCCGGTACGCCACGAGCTCGGCGACCGTGATGAAGGTCAGCTCGTGCTGCGCGGCGAACCGCTCCAAATCCTCCTGCCGCGCCATGGAGCCGTCCGGGTTCAGGATCTCGCAGATCACTCCCGCCGGATACAGTCCCGCGAGGCGCGCGAGATCCATGCTCGCTTCCGTCTGGCCGACCCGCTGCAGCACCCCGCCTGGACGCGCCCGCAGCGGGAACACGTGCCCGGGGCGCCGCAGGTCGGAAGGCACGCTGGCCGGATCGACGGCCACCCGGATGGTGGCGGCGCGGTCCGCCGCCGAGATGCCGGTGGTGACGCCGAACCGAGTGGCGGCGTCGATCGACACGGTGAAGGCGGTCTCGTGCGCCTCGGTGTTGTGCTCGGCCATCTGGGTCAGGCCCAGGGCCTGACAGCGCTCGGGCAGGAGCGTCAGGCAGATCAACCCGCGCGCGTGTGTCGCCATGAAATTGACCATCTCGGGGGTGACCTTCTCGGCGGCGCCGACCAGGTCTCCCTCGTTTTCACGGGTCTCGTCGTCGGCCACGATTACCAGCTTGCCGGCGCGAACGTCCGCGATCGCCTGTTTTATCTTGCGATGCTGCATAGTTGCCTCACGTACTTCCCGAGCACGTCTCCCTCGACATGAACGCGGTCGCCGACGCCGAGCGTGCCGAGCGTCGTGTGCTCGCGCGTGAACGGGATCAGCGAGATCTGCACGAGATCCTTCCCCGGCAGGTCGTTGATCGTGAGACTCACGCCGTCCACCGTGATCGCGCCGTGCGGAATCGAAACCTCCCGCACCGCATCGGGCACACGCACGTCGTACACCCATGCGTCGCCACGCCGCTCGACTCGCTGCACCACCGCGACCCCGTCTACGTGCCCCTGGACGATGTGGCCGCCCAGCCGATCCGTCGCGCGCAGCGCGCGCTCCAGATTCACGGGGCGCCCTACCGCGTACTCGCCGAACAACGTACGCCCCTCCGTCGTCTCCACCACGTGCACCGTGAATCCACCCGGCAATGCCCGTTCGACGGTGAGACAGGCGCCGTTCACCGCGATGCTCTCGCCCTTCTTCAGACCCTTGTAGGGGGCCTGGATCGTGAGCGTGAGCCCCGTTTCTCGGTTGCCGTTTCCCGCTTCCCGCGTCGCCTTCGCGATTCGGCCCACGGCACTTACGATCCCGGTAAACATAGCCGCCTATCCAATACCAATAATGTATCAGAGCCCAAAGCCCTTCGCTCAACCGGCGTCCAGCGCGGCGCGGCCGCGAGGGGGTGCGGTGGCACTCCGGGAAAGGCCGGAACGGCGCCCTCTCCGAGCCACACCGGCGCCTGCACCCAATAGAGCCGGTCGACCAGACCGTCGGCGAGGAGGCGCGCGCCCAGCGCCCCTCCCCCTTCGCACAAGAGCGACTGGACCCCGGCGTCGCGCAACATGCGGAGTCCGTCCCGCAACGTCGTGGGTCGGAACACGCGCACGCCGCTGTTCTCGAGCTGCGCGACGCTCGACGACGGCGCGTCGAGCGACGACATGACCCACGTCGGCACCTCGCGCGCCGTGCTCACGAGCTGCACGCCCAGGTTGAGCATCGCGCGCCGGTCGAACACGACGCGCACGGGCGGCCGGCGCGGCGTGACCACTCCGCGCACCGTGAGCTGCGGGTTGTCACGGAGCGCGGTCGTGCCGCCGACCGCGATCGCGTCGAACCCGGCGCGCACCCAGTGTACGTGCTCGCGCGCCGCTTCACCGGAGACCCACTGCGAGCTGCCGGCGGCGTCGGCAATGCGGCCGTCGATCGACGTGGCGAGCTTGAGGGCGACGAACGGTCGCTCCGCCTGCTCCCGCGCGAACAGGAAGGGCGCGTTGAGCGCCGCAGCCGCCTCCGCGAGCAGGCCGATCGAGACCGCCACGCCCTTGGCGCGCAGCGCGGCCGCGCCGCCCCGCGCCTGCGGGTCCGGGTCGGGCAGCGCCGCGACGACGCCGGCCACACCGGCGGCCACGATCGCGTCGGTGCACGGTGGTGTCTTGCCGTGGTGCGCGCACGGCTCGAGGTTCACCACCAGGGTGGCGCCGCGCGCACGCGCGCCCGCGGCCTCGAGGGCGACGACCTCCGCATGCGGTCCTCCGTACTCCGCGTGGTAGCCCTCGCCCACGACCGTGTCTCCCGCGAGCACGACGGCGCCGACCAGGGGATTAGGAGCAACGCGCCCCCAACCCCGGCGTGCGAGGTCGAGGGCGCGTTCCATGGCCGCCCGCTCGGCGGGCGGTCGCTCAGAATCCGAAGCGAATGCCGATACCTCCGAAGGCATGTGCCGCCTTGGGATCGAAGTCCTGGAACTGCGTGACGTACTCCTGGTCCTTCCCCGCTTGCAAGCCAATCTCGCCTACAAGCTTCACGGCCGCGAGGGACAGGCCACCGTTGACGAATACCAGGGCGCGCGTGTTGGTCGGGTTGATCACCACCGTGTCCACGCTCGTCGGGGTGACCGCATTGTGGAACCGGATGTTGGTATCGCGCGACCTGTAGCGGTCCACCCCGATTCCCGCCGCCAGATCCACGGCCGCGAGCTTCCATCCCGCGATCGCGCGGTAGCTGTCGCCCGTCAGATCCATGGTGAACTCGAACTCGTCCCCCGTGCCGATGATGGGACCAATCGTGCCGTAGCGGAGCCGCGGGACCGTGCGGTGCATCCAGCTGACGGAGACCGCGGGGACCGGAAAGGCACCGTTGAGCACGCCCACTCGGAGGCCGTACCCGATCCCCAACGCCGCATCGAGGAACTTGGTGGCATTCGCGTCTACGGTGAGATTGTCGATTCCCGTCGGCAGGATCAGCGCGGAGCCGAGCACGTCCACGGCGAGCAGGCCGCCCGCCAGACCCTTCGTCAGCCCGACAGCCCCTTCAATGACCGGCGCGGGAAGCGCCCCGTTGAAGCTCGTCGGCACCGGCGTCTGGTTGGTAGCCGTGGGATCGGGGAGCGCCGCCTTGATCGCGTTCACCCGCGCGGTGAGCGCAAAGTGCCCGAGCCCGCCAAGCGAGCGGGCGGTGCCGATCACCGGATTGCCGCCGGTGACGACCATGCCCGCGAGGGGATAAAACGCCCGTATCCCGTCCACGGCGGCTTGGCAGGACGCCTGGACGAAGTTGTTGGTCGATGCGCACTGCGGCTCCTGCGCTGCGAGGGGAGCCGCACCGACGATCATTACGAGTACCATCACGATCCGACGCATGTGGCCTCCTACCGTTCTGCGAATTTCACGCCCTGGGTCCCCGCCCGAACCTCCCCGATGATCCATGCTGCAATTCCCGCGCGTTTGGCCGCCGCAATCACCGCCTCGGTGTCGTCCCGGGCAGCGACGGCGATCATCCCGATGCCCAGGTTGAATACGCGGCGCATCTCCCCGAGCGACACTTCGCCCGCGCGCATCAGCGCCCGAAACACCGGCG
>Ga0209027_1000124_pt1 | contig 22403 bp, 21 predicted proteins | sample GraSoi013_1_20cm_3_FD_185821 | JGI IMG/M metagenome (GOLD analysis project Ga0209027, IMG submission 185821) | Grasslands soil microbial communities from the Angelo Coastal Reserve, California, USA - Sample 09_27_2013_1_20cm (SPAdes) (version 2) | ecosystem: Environmental > Terrestrial > Soil >...
TTATTTCAATCCCGGTTTTGCCTGGTTCCTGCCGGTACTTCCGTTTGGTTATGCCACGTTCTGGTGGGGTGGGTTGCCCTACTACTACTGGAATAACCTCTATTACACCTGGAGCCCCGCCGACTACGGCTACGTCGTGACGGACCCGCCGCCGGTCGCCGGCACCGACGCCGACTCATCCTACGGCGGCGCCGCACAGTACGGGGGCAGTGGCAGCGGGTCGGACGTGTACCTGTATCCGCGCAACGGTCAAAGCGATGCGCAGACGCAGAACGATCGCTACGAGTGTCACAGCTGGGCGGTGAACCAGACGGGCTTCGATCCCACTCGCTCGTCCCAGCAGGGATCGGGAAGCGCGGCGGACTATCGTCGCGCCATGATCGCCTGCCTCGATGCGCGCGGCTACAGCGCGCGCTAGCGCATCAGCTCAGTTTCCGACCTGCACCGCCTGGGCGAACGTACCCGGAGCGGTCGCGATCTGCAGCATGACGGTGGCGCTGGTGCCGTCGGCCACCGCGATGTCCGGATGACCGTCGCCGTTGAGGTCGCCGATCGCCACACCGAGGGGCTGTCCGAAGCCCTGGTAGCTGGTGGCAGCAAGAAATACACCCGGACGCGCCGCATCCTGCAGCAGCACGGACACGCTGCCCGTGGGGGCGGGTCGGAGATTGGCAACCACCAGGTCCGGCTTGCCATCACCGTTCAGATCAGCCACCGCGACATCGACGGCTCCGGCCTGGGTGGCGTACGTGACCGGCGCCAGAAAACTGCCCGGAAGCGCCGCGTCCTGCAGCAGCACCGAGACTCCGGCCGATCCAGTGCCGTCGGCACCCGGGTCCAGATTCGCCACCACGACGTCCGGCAGTCCGTCGCCGTTCACGTCCGCGATCCTTACCGCCTGCGGCTGCGCACCGGCGGGAAAGCTGACCGGAGCGAGGAACGTGCCCCGGGTGGTGGCGTTCTGGTAGAAGACGTAAATCGCGCCGTTGTTCCCACTGGCGTCGGAGGTCGCGGCCACGATATCCGGCGCGCCGTCACCGTTCAGGTCCCCGATTGCGACCCCCGCGGCGCTGTTGGCGTTGACCGGCAGTTTCGTCGGTGCCAGGAATTTCCCCGGGTTGGCCGGGTCCTGGAACAGAACGATGGCGCCGCCGGTGGCGCTATCGTCCGCGAGAACCAGGTCGGGCTTGCCGTCGCCGTTGATATCACCGATCAGCACCTGGTTCGGCTGCCCGCCGGTCGTCACGCTCACGGCCGTCTGGTAGGTACCCGGACTCGCTCCGTGCATGAAGACCGAGACACTCCCGGCCGCGAAGTTCGCCACCACGAGATCGAGGGATCCGGAGCGGGTGAGGTCCGCGAGCGCCATGCTCGAGGGGTTGTTGCCCGTCGTCGGGTAATGCACACCGGTATGAAACGTACCCGGCGAGCCGTGGTTGCCGAGGACGACGTTGGCGAAGCCCGGGCTCTGGAGATTGCCCTGGTCGGCGGTGGTGGCGATCAGCAGATCGGGGGTGCCGTCGCCATCGACGTCCGCGATCGCTACCGAGTTCGGCACGTTGATGGTCGGAAAGGAGTAATCAGAGCCGTAGTGACAGCTGGCGAGGGCGCCGGGCAGCAGGCCCATGGCCGCGGCCGCGAGCAGCCGGCGTCGGCGAGACTGGATGTTCACTGCTGTACCCTCCATGCGCAGGACACCTGTGCGCGCAACGCGCTTCGCTCTGCCGGGTTGACAGAGCCTGCGCCGGCGCTCCAGGGCCACAGCGTACACTGGCGCGCGGGGTAAGGGCACCGGGGCAGGCCATGGCGCAGAGCGCGGCGAAGATCGTGTTCCTGTTCGACGTGGACAATACGCTGCTCGACAACGACGCCGTGCAGGCCGATCTCAGTGCCCACCTGCAGCGCGAGTTCGGCCGCGCCAGCCGCGACCGCTACTGGGCGATTTTCGAGGAGCTGCGCGCGCAGCTCGGGTACGCCGACTATCTGGGCGCGCTGCAGCGCTATCGCCTCGAGAACCTCGACGATCCGCAGCTGCTGCGGGTATCGTTCTTCCTGATCGACTACCCGTTTGCGGACCGGCTCTACGCGGGCGCGCTGGCTGCGCTGGCGCGCTGTGCGCGCCTCGGAACCACGGTCATCCTCTCCGACGGCGACGTGGTCTTCCAGCCGCGCAAGGTGCAGCGCGCCGGCTTGTGGGACGCGGTGGACGGGAGAGTTCTCATTTACCTGCACAAGGAGCAGATGCTGGATGCCGTCGAGCGGCGCTTTCCCGCTGCTCACTACGTCATGGTCGATGACAAGCTGCGCATACTCGCCGCCATGAAGCAGGTGTGGCGCGCGCGCCTGACCACCATCTTCGCGCGCCAGGGGCACTACGCGCTGGATGCACGCGCGCTGCAGGCCTATCCGCCGGCGGACCTCACGCTCGCGCACATCGGCGAGCTCGTCGATTGCAGCCTGGGGCTGGTGCCTGGCGCCGGCCACGGGCAGCGGTTAGGCTAGCGCACGCCTGAGCCGGAGCGCTCGGGCGTTGCTGCACGAAAGGCTAAGGGAAGGACATGTCGTCAGACCGTCCGTGGCTGGACAGTCTTCGGGAGAGCAGCGCCGCCCTGCAGGGGGTGCTGGGAGCGCTGCTGGAGGCGGAGCGTCATTTTGCGCCGCCGGCCTCGCCCCTGGAGCGGCTGCGACAGATCACGACCAGCCCGGAATGGGCCTGGCTACAGCCTCTGTACCGGCTGATCGCGGACGTCGATCACGCGCTCGCCTACGCGGATGACTTGCCCGCGAGTGAGAGCGCCGCGATCGGCGCGCACGCGCGGGAGTTGCTCACCGGCGGGGGCGCGCCCGCGGAGCAGCCGTTCCTCGAGCACTATCGGGCGTTGCTGCAGACCGACCCGGCCGTCGCCATGGCGCATGCCGCGGCGCTGCGCGCCCTGCAGGCGCTGCCGGCGGAAGCCGCAAACCAGTCCGAGCGGCTGCACGCGCGGCACCAATGGAACGAACGACGGCGGTTCCTGCGCATGGGACAAGGCGGACGCGGCACATCCTGAAGCGCTGATGTCTAGTACAGCAGCTGCGAACCGCGCAGCCGGATCTGCAGCTCGTGGCGGTTGTAATCGATGATCAGCACATCGAAGGATCCGAGCAGGTCCATGCCGAGCGTCAGTGTCGGCTGGTCGGTCAGCTTCCAATGCTGGAACAGGTACATGTCGCCGAAGGTGATCCGCACGCCGTGAACCGTGAGGTGACCGAAGTCGATATCGGGTGCGGGTATGCTGTCGCCCCCCTGCACGTCGAGGGTCACGCCGATGATGTCCTCGTGTGCCGCGTTGCGCGGCGGATGTCTCATCAGGGCATCGCGCAGCATGAGGTTGCCGACCGTCCCCTGGGCCCCGGTGTCGATGATCGCCTTGGCGCGCACGCTTCCGACGCGCACGTCGGCGACCAGCAGCCCGCCGCGGATCAGGCTGAGCGGCACGACGGTGAAGTCACGGCGGGCACGCTCGCCGTGCGAGCGCGAGATGATCAGCTGATCGCGTCCGAAGTCGGCGTAGATCCGCATGTCGATCAGTCCCTCGACACCGAGCACGCCCTGCGCGCCGCCAAAAACGTCCGCCAGCACGGGCAGTACCGCAGGACCCATCAAGAGCTCGCCCACCTCCATGCGTCCGACGTGAATGGTCGGCACCACGGCGGAGCCGGTGAATCCGGTCACCACGGTGCTGCCGTCCTCCGCGGGGCTGGTCCCGAGCAGCTGCGCGGTGCGCGTGGTGACCGCCGAGTGGTTGGCGCCGGTATCGAGCACGAGGCGATAGGGCCCCTTGCCATCGATGAGCACCGGCGCCCAGATCCTGCCGATGCGGTCGCGCCGCGTCGGAGCCACGAACCTCGGCTCCGTGGTTTCCACGATGACTTCGGCGAGCTGGTCCTGGGTCGGGTCGGCCGGCGGCGGCTTGGGTACCGGGGCCGCGCTCTCCGTGGTGTCGGCCGCCAGAGGCACGGAGAAGAGGATCCCCAGCAGACAGCCGCACAGTAGAGCTTGGGCGTGACGGAGCACGCCCGGCAGTAGAGCACGGCCGTGCGGCTGCCTCCAGTTGCTTCGTCGCAGTCCTGCAACGGAGCGTCCCGCGGCCTGCGCTGGCGTCCTGACCGAGCTGCCTTTGATCATTTGCGTAATCCATGCCCCCTGTGGTAGCGGATTACGCTTATCCCGTGCTCAGGATACACTAGTTTCGTAGCCAGACCCCCCTCCATGCCCGTTCAGGACACCGACTGCGCGGAAAGTTCGACTGCGACGGATGGCTGTGGTACGGACTGCAGCGTGCTGAGGAAGCCTGTGACATGAGTCGAGCTGCGAGCGATACGCCGCCCCCGGGCCATGAGGCCGGCGCGACGGCCGGCAGCGCCGCGCCGGCGGCGACGGCTCTTACCCACCTGCAGCGGCTCGAAGCGGAGAGCATCCACATCCTGCGCGAGGTGGTCGCGGAGTGCGAGCGGCCGGTGATGCTGTATTCCGCCGGCAAGGACAGCGCGGTCATGCTGCACCTCGCCGGAAAGGCGTTCTATCCGGCCCGGCCGCCCTTTCCCCTGCTGCACGTGGACACCACCTGGAAGTTCCGCGCCATGTACGAGTTTCGGGATCGCATGGTGCAGCAGCTCGGCATGCAACTGCTGGTGCACGTGAACGCGGAGGGGCTGCGCTTGGGGTTCAGCCCCTTCACCCACGGCTCGCAGCTGTACACCGACGTCATGAAGACCCAGGCGCTGAAACAGGCGCTCGATAAGCATCGCTTCGACGCCGCCTTCGGCGGCGCGCGGCGCGACGAGGAGAAGAGTCGCGCCAAGGAGCGCATTTTCTCGTTCCGCTCCGCCCAGCACGGCTGGGACCCGAGGCAGCAGCGCCCCGAGCTGTGGTCGCTCTACAACGCCCGCAAGCACCGCGGAGAGAGCCTGCGCGTGTTTCCGCTGTCGAACTGGACCGAGCTCGATGTCTGGCAGTACATCTGGCTCGAGCAGATTCCGATCGTACCGCTGTACTTTGCGGCCCCGCGGCCGGTGGTGCTGCGCGGCGGGACGCTCATCATGGTGGACGATGAGCGCATGCCACTCACGCCGGGCGAGCAACCGGCCATGAAGAAGGTGCGCTTCCGCACGCTCGGCTGCTATCCGCTCACCGGCGCCATCGAGAGCGAGGCGGATACGCTGCCGGCGATCATCCGGGAAACGCTGCTCGCTCGGTCTTCCGAGCGCCAGGGCCGGGTCATCGACCACGACGCCGTGGCTTCGATGGAGAAGAAGAAACAGGAGGGCTATTTCTGATGACGCGGCAGTCCGATCTCATCGCCAGCGACATCGGCGCGTACCTGCGTGCGCACGAGCGCAAGAGCCTGCTGCGCTTCATCACCTGCGGGTCGGTCGATGACGGCAAGTCGACGCTCATCGGCCGGCTGCTGTACGAATCGAAACTGATTTTCGACGATCAGCTCGCGGCCCTCGAGCACGACTCGCAGACAGTCGGCACGCGCGGCGGGGAGCTGGATTTCGCGCTGCTGGTCGACGGGCTGGCGGCCGAGCGCGAGCAGGGCATCACCATCGACGTGGCCTACCGCTTCTTCTCCACCGAACGGCGCAAGTTCATCGTCGCCGACACGCCCGGGCACGAGCAGTACACCCGCAACATGGTGACCGGCGCCTCGACCGCGGAGCTGGCGGTCATTCTCATCGATGCGCGCAAGGGGCTGCTCACCCAGACGCGCCGCCACAGCTTCCTGGTGCGACTGCTGGGCATCTCACGCGTGGCGCTGGCGATCAACAAGATGGATCTGGTGGGATACTCGCGCGCCACCTTCGAGGCAATCCTCGCCGACTATCGCGCCTTCGCCGCGCGCATCGGACTCACCCACGTCACGCCCATTCCGCTCTCCGCGGTGCATGGCGACAACATCATCGCGCACGGCCCCAACATGCCGTGGTACACGGGGCCGACACTCATGCAGTACCTGGAGAGCGTTGCGGTCGAGGCGGACAGCGGCGGCGCGGCCTTTCGCCTGCCGGTGCAGTGGGTCAACCGGCCGGATGCGGACTTCCGCGGCTTTGCCGGACAGATCGTCAGCGGCAGGGTCAAGCAGGGCGATCGCATCCGCGTGTTACCTTCGGGGCGCGAGAGCCGCGTCGCGCGCATCGTGACCGCGGACGGGGATCTGCCGGCCGCGGTCGCCGGGCAGTCCGTCACCCTCACGCTCGATTCCGAGATCGACGTCGGCCGCGGCGATGTCATCGCCGCAGGCGACTCACCGCCGCAGGTGGCCGACCAGTTCGAGGCGACCATCGTGTGGCTGCACGATGAGCCCATGCTGCAGGGACGCGCCTACCTGATGAAGGCGGGCACGCGTACCGTGTCGGCCACCATCAGTCCGCTCAAGCACAAGATCAACGTCGACACCCTGGAGCACACGGCCGCCGAGCGGCTCGAGCTCAATGACATCGGCGTGTGCGAGCTGGAGCTCGACCGGGCGATCCCGTTCGAGGCCTACTGCGAGAATCGCGCGCTCGGCGGATTCATCCTCATCGACCGCCTCACCAACAGCACGGTGGGGGCCGGGCTCATCAACTTCGCGCTGCGGCGCTCGCAGAACGTGCACTGGCAGACGCTCGACGTCGACAAGCAGGCGCGCTCACGGCTGAAGGGCCAGAAGGCGTGCGTGCTGTGGCTGACGGGTCTGTCGGGCGCGGGCAAATCCACGATCGCCAACCGCATCGAGAAGAAGCTCGCCGCCGCCGGAAGACACACCTATCTGCTCGACGGCGACAACGTCCGGCACGGACTCAACAAGGACCTGGGGTTCACGGCCCAGGATCGCGTCGAGAACATCCGCCGTGTCGCCGAGGTGTCCAGGCTCATGGTCGACGCGGGCCTCATCGTGCTCGTGTCCTTCATTTCACCGTTCCGCTCCGAGCGGCGCATGGCGCGCGAGCTGTTTGCACCCGGGGAGTTCCTCGAGGTGTTCGTCGACACGCCGCTCGCGGAAGCCGAGCGGCGCGACGTGAAGGGCTTGTACCGCAAGGCGCGGCGCGGCGAGCTCAAGAACTTCACCGGCATCGATTCACCCTACGAGGCGCCCGAGAACCCGGAGATACGCATCGACACCACCACGCTCACGCCCGAGCAGGCGGCCGAGCGGATCGTCGCGCATCTGCAGGCCCTCGAGGTGACCGGCGGCGCATGAGCGGCGCCCCGCACGAGCTGCTGGCGCGCGTGGCCGCGATTGCGCGGCGAGCGGGGCGCGAGATCCTCGAGATCTACGCCAGCGGCGAGCCCGCCGCGAGGCTCAAGGCCGATGCCTCCCCGCTCACGGCTGCCGATCTGCGCGCCCATCGGCTCATCCAGCAGTCCCTGCAGGAGCTCACGCCCGAGGTACCGGTGCTGTCCGAGGAGGCGGTGCATACGCGCTTCGCGCAGCGCTCGCAGTGGCGGCGGTACTGGCTCGTGGATCCGCTCGACGGCACCCGGGAGTTTCTGTCCCGCAACGGCGAGTTCACGGTGAACATCGCGCTCATCGAAGGGCACGCGCCGGCCATGGGTGTGGTGCACGTTCCGGTGACCGACATCACTTACCGGGGCTTGCCAGGGGTAGGGGCGTGGCGTGAGAGAGAGGGGGCCTGCGCCGAGGAGATTCACGTAGCGGCACGAGCCGACGCGACGGTGCGGGTCGTGGGCAGCCGCTCGCACCGCGGCGACTCACTCGCGGCGTTTCTCGCGCGCCTCGGACCGCACGAGCTGCTACCCGTGGGCAGCTCGCTCAAATTCTGCATGGTTGCCGAGGGCGCGGCGGATGTGTACCCGCGCCTGGGGCCGACCAGTGAGTGGGACACGGCGGCTGCGCATGCGGTGGTGAGCGGGGCGGGCGGTACCGTGAGCCGCCTGGACGGGGAGCCGCTGCGGTACAACACCCGCGAAGAGCTGCTCAACCCGTTCTTCGTAGCCTACGGGCCGAGGGATCGCGACTGGCTCGCGCTGCTGCGCTGAGCGTCGATCAATGGACACAGTCGATCAATGGACATAAGCGATGGGTAACGAGGCCTACATCATCGGCGCGGTACGCACGCCGACCGGCAGGAAAAAGGGCAGCCTGGCGGGGGTGCACGCTGCGGATCTCGGCGCCCACGCGATCAGCTCGCTCATCGAGCGCACCGGCGTGGATCCGGGAGAGATCGATGACGTCGTTTTCGGCTGCGTCGATCAGGTAGGACCGTTGGCCGGTGACATTGCACGCACCTGTTGGCTCGCCGCAGGCCTGCCCGAGCATGTTCCGGGCACCACCGTGGACCGCCAATGCGGCTCATCGCAGCAGGCGGTGCACTTTGCCGCGCAGGCCGTCATGAGCGGAACGCAGGACCTGGTGGTTGCCGGCGGCGTGCAGACCATGAACCAGATTCCGCTGGGGGCGGCGATGGTTGCGGGGCGGGCGTTCGGTCACTCTGACCCGTTCAGTGACTCGCGCGGCTGGCGCGAGCGCTATGGCGGTGAGGAAGTGTCGCAGTTCCGCGCAGCAGAAATGATCGCCGGGAAGTGGAATATCACCCGGCGGCAGATGGAGGAATTCGCGCTCGAGAGCAACCGCCGCGCGATCGCGGCCATCGAGCGCGGCTTCTTTACGCGCGAAATAGCCCCCATCAACGGCCTGCAGCAGGACGAGACGCCGCGCGTGGGCACCACGCTCGAGAAGATGGCGACGCTCGAGGCGCTCATCGCCGGCGGCCGCATCACCGCAGCCGTGTCCAGCCAGATCGCCGATGCCGCCGCGGCGCTGCTGATCGCCTCGGAGGGCGCGGTGAGGCGCAGCAGGCTCAAGCCCCGCGCGCGCATCCACCATCTCTCGGTTCGGGGTGCGGATCCCATCTGGATGTTGACCGCGCCCATTCCCGCGACGCAGTACGCGTTATCCAGGAGCGGCCTGAAGCTCGCCGATATCGACCTGGTCGAGATCAACGAAGCCTTCGCCTCGGTGGTGCTCGCCTGGCAACGCGACCTGGACGCAGACCCCGCGCGCGTCAACGTCAACGGTGGCGCGATCGCCCTCGGGCACCCGCTGGGGGCGACCGGCGCCAGACTCATGACCTCGCTCCTTCACGAGCTGGAACGGCGCGGCGCGCGCTACGGCCTGCAGACCATGTGCGAGGGCGGGGGCCAGGCGAACGTGACCATCATCGAGCGGCTGTGAGTGAGCGGCGCAGGGCAGCAATACCGACTGGACGATATCGACCGCCGCATCATCGCGGCGCTCAGAAGCGACGGGCGCGCCACCAATCAGCGCATCGCGCGCAGCCTGCGCATCGCGCCGGCCACGGTGGGTGCGCGCATCCGCCGCCTGCACGACATGAACGCCATGCGTGTCGTGGCGGTGAGCGACTTTGCGGCCCTCGGCTGCAAGGTGCTGCTGGCGATCGGCATCCAGGTGCAGGGCCGGCCGGCGCCGGAAGTGGCGCACGAGCTGGCCGCGCTCCCGCAGGTATTCGCCGCGCACCTCGTCACGGGTGTGCACGCCGTCGAGATCCTGGTGGCGCTGCACGATCTGGAGGAACTGGAGGCATTCCTGCTGCGCGACCTGGGGAAGATCCGCGGCATTGGCACGCTCGCAGCGGGGATCGCGGCGCAGGTGATCAAGTACGACTTCGACCGGGCGGCGATCACATGAAGACCGCGCCGCCCAGCCTCGACGAGCTCGATCGCCGGATTATCGAAGTTCTGACCGTGGATGCGCGGGTGAGCAACCGCTGGATCGCCGCCCAGCTCGGCGTGACCGAAGGCACGATCCGCGGCCGCATCAAGCGCCTGGAAGAGGGCGGGGCGATCCGTCTCACCGCCGTCACGAACGTCGCGTTCGCGGGCTCTCCCAGGTTGGCGCTGATCGGAGTGCACGCACAGCACGGGGAGCTCAAGGCGCTGTGTCAGAAGATTGCCGCCATGCCGGAGATCGGGTGCGTCATCCTGATGCTCGGGCGGTTCGACATCCTGGCGATCGGGCTGTTCGGCGCGCTCGAGGATATCGCGGAGATCGTCAACAACCGTATCCTCGGCCTGCCGGGCGTGCGTCACGTCGAGACCTCGATTGCGGTGCAGACTCTCAAGCATTTGCATCGGGCGGCAAAGATCACCCCCGTGCGCCACGGCGCCAGCAAGCCGCGAGCGGCCTAACGGCGGGCCGCGAACTGAAGCGGCAGCGCTGAGGGCAGCGGCAACCTCAGATCTCGTCCGGGATGATGCGCGCCACCACCTCGCCAATGTTGGTTCGGGTGCCGTGGCGGGCGGGAGCCTGCAGGCGGTATTCGTCGAAGATCTGGTAGTGGACCACGTGACTGAATCTCAGCGCCCGCTCCACCGGCCAGTCGGTGAAGCTCTCCTCGGCGCGCAGCACGATATCCGCCGCGTTGCCGGCGTTGGGCCCGAGACGCCGCGCGATCACGGCGATGTAGAGCTCTCGACCGCTGAGCTCCGGGTGCTCGCGGTGCACGAGCTGGTACAGCTCCAGCAGTTCCCGGCTCGCCTGTCTGGCGTAGCGTCGTTCGTCATGCGCTACGGATACCCCGAGATTGCCCGGGAATCGCCGCAGCCGGCCGAGGAACTCGCGAAATGGCGGCATCTAGCCTCCGTAGTCAGAACTTGAACGTGGACAGCAGCAGACTGGTCTCGGTCTGCGAGATTCCCTCGATCAGCCGGATGCGTGCCAGCGCGCGATCGAAACCCTCCAGGCTGTCGGCGCGCAGCTCGGCAACGATGTCCCAGCGCCCATTGGTGCTGTGCAGCGCGGCCACGGCCGGTTCGCCCCGCAGCGCCCTGATCACCGCGTCGACCTTGTTGCCCTCCACGGCGACGGTCATGAAGGCGCGCATGCGCTGCTCTTCGACGTCGGGCTTCAGGCGCACCGTGTAACCGACGATGGTGCCGCTGGCGGCCAGCCGCCCCATGCGGTTCTGCACCGTGCCGCGCGCGACCCCGAGCGCCTTCGCCAGCGACGCGACCGTAGCACGGGCGTCGCTGCGCAGCAGGCCGATGAGCTGCCGATCGGTGTCATCCATGCCAGGTTCGCCTCATGCCGTGCAATATAGCATAACGTTAGCTATCTCTGACATTGTGATCAATGAAGTACCAGTTATGAACAGGTTTCTGGCTTTCTTTTGGTCGTGAGCGGACGGACCATGAGATGCGGCCACCCTCACAGCCTTCACGGCCGCCGACGGAGTCAGTCATGGTCGATTTCATTGGCATCGGGCGTGTCCAGGAACTCGTCGCCCGGCGCGGGGCGGCGCGCTTCATAGAGGAGCTCGCAGGTGAGATCGAGGCGGATTTCCTGCGCTGGAGCGCGTTTGAGAAGTCCCCGCGGCATGCGACGCACTCGCCGCTGGGCGTGATCGAGCTCATGCCGGCGTCCGACGGGCGCCTGTACGCCTTCAAGTACGTGAACGGACACCCGAAGAACACCGCGGTGGGGCTGCTCACGGTCACGGCGTTCGGAGCCTTGGCGGATGTTCAGACCGGCTACCCGCTGCTGCTCGCGGAGCTGACCCTCACCACGGCGCTGCGCACAGCCGCAACCTCGGCACTCGCAGCCCGCCTCATGGCACGCCCGGACAGCCGGGTGATGGCCCTGATCGGCAACGGCGCGCAGAGCGAATTCCAGACCATCGCTTTCCATCACATGCTCGGCATCCGCGCAGTGCGGCTGTACGACACCGACGTCGGCGCGACCGCCAAACTCGAGCACAATCTCGCACGGCTGCAGCTGCCGGGGCTTCAGGTGGTGCGCTGCGGGTCGAGCGCGGAGGCGGTGCAGGGCGCGGATATCGTCACGACCGTCACGGCCGACAAGCGCAATGCCACGATTCTGACACCGCAGATGATCAGCGCGGGTACACACCTGAACGCGGTGGGCGGTGATTGTCCGGGCAAGACCGAACTGCATCCGGACATTCTGCGGCGCGCGGATGTGCGAGTCGTCGTGGAGTACGAGCCGCAGTCGCGCATCGAGGGCGAGATCCAGCAGATGAACGCTGCCTTCCCGGTGATCGAACTCGCTGCGCTGCTTGCCGGGCAGGCGCCCGGGCGCGGCGGCGATCGCGAGGTCACGATTTTCGACTCGGTTGGGTTTGCATTGGAGGATTTCTCTTCCCTGCGCTACCTGCTGCGCATCCATCATGAGGAGCGCGGCGCGCGGCAGCAGATCGATCTGCTGCCGGATCTGGACGATCCGAAGGATCTGTTCGCGCTGCTGTTGCCCGAGCCGCGCAAGCTTGCCTCTCGCCCCGGGGTGGCGGCGTGAGCAGCCCCCGCAAGGCGACCCTGATTGGCGCGCCCACGGACGTAGGCGCCGCGGACCGGGGCTCGTCCATGGGACCGGAGGCGCTGCGCGTGGCGGGACTGGGCGCCGCGTTGGCTGCGCGCGAGCTGGAGGTGCTGGATCTCGGTAACCTGAACGGTCCGGGAAATCCCTGGCAGCCGCCGCGGGACGGGTACCGGCATCTGCCGCAGGTGGTGCGCTGGAACCAGTTGGTGCACGAGGCCGTGTATGGGCAGCTGCAGCAGGAGCGGCTGCCGGTCCTCCTGGGCGGCGATCACTGCCTCGGCGTAGGTTCGATCAGCGCGGTGGCACGCCACTGCCGCGAGCGGGGCCGCAAACTGCGGGTGCTGTGGCTCGATGCGCACGCCGACTTCAACACCAGCGCGCTGTCCCCGAGCGGCAATGTGCACGGCATGCCGCTCGCCTGTCTGTGCGGGTTCGGACCGCCTGAGCTGACCGGGCTCGGCGCAGCGTCCCCCGCCATTCACCCCTCGTGGGTGCGTCAGATCGGCATCCGCAGTGTCGATGACGGTGAGAAGCGTTTCGTCCACGAGCAGGGCCTCGAAGTGTTCGACATGCGCTGCGTCGATGAGATGGGCATGCGTCAGACCATGGAACAGGCGCTCGCGGGACTGGACAACGACACTCACCTGCACGTGAGCTTCGACGTCGACTTCCTCGATCCTGATATCGCGCCCGGCGTGGGCACGCAGGTCCCCGGTGGCCCGACCTACCGCGAGGCGCAGCTGTGCATGGAGATGATCGCCGACACGCGCCGCCTGGCTTCGCTGGACGTGGTCGAGCTCAATCCGGCGTTCGATGTCCACAACAGGACCGCAATCCTCGCCGTCGATCTCATCGAATCGCTGTTCGGCAAGAGCACGCTCGTGCGCCGTCCCGTATGGCGTTCCCCCGCGCAAGTCCGCACGCCCGCGCCGGCACGCAGGCGCGGGGCTGCGCCTATCTCCTCGCGGACGTGATCTTCTCCATGTGCAGCTTGAATCCCGGCACCCAGCGGTCCTGCGCCTGGAATTCGCTCACCACGCTTGTGCATGGCTGACGCGCGTGAGTTGCATGGCGGCGTGCGCGCCGCGCATTGCAATTGCTCAGGGTCGGCAGCATCATGCGTGCCCGCGAACAACTAACGCAAGCGGGGCTGGAAGGTGAGAAATCCATGGCCGACAGCGTCTACAAGATCATCGAACTCGTGGGGACCAGCACCGAATCCTGGGAGAAGGCCGCGGGCGCAGCGGTTGCGCAGGCCGCCAAGAGCTTGCGGGATCTGCGCATCGTGGAGGTGGTGCAGCTGGACTTGCAGGTGCAGAACGGCAAGGTGAAGACTTACCGCGCCAAAGTGAAGGTCTCCTTCAAGTTTGAAGGCAAGCAATAGCGCCCGGCCCCCGGGCGCCGCAATCGACCCGTCAGCGCACGGCTGCGGGGTGTGCCGCGCGCTGCAGCGCGGCGCGCGCCAGCAGGCGCGTGGAGTCGAGAGTTGGCAGCGGGGAATTCGCGTCGTTCATGATCAGCGGGATCTCCGTGCAGCCCAGCACCACGGCATCAACGCCTTCGTCCTTCATGCGGCCCATGACCCGCTGGAAGTAGGCGACTGCTTCGGGCCTGAAGACCCCGGCTACCAGCTCCTCGAAGATGATGCGATTGATTTCGGCGCGTTCCGCGGTGTTCGGCCGCAGGTAGCCGAGACCGCGCGCGGTCAGCTTCTCGGGATAGACCTCGCCGTCGACGAGATAGCGTGTCCCGAGGATGCCGAGCCTGCGGAACCCGAGTTCGGCGGCCCGGGCGGCGACCACCTCCGCGATGTGCAGCCATGGCAGAGGCGAGCGTCTGTCCACCCACGGCAGCCCCTGGTGGATCGTATTGTCCGGGCAGATGAGGAAATCAGCGCCCGCCTTGGCGAGCTTGTGGGCGGAGGACAGCATCAGTTCCCCGACCCCGGGCCAGTCGTCCCGTTCGAAGCACTTCATGTACCTGGCGAGCGGGTGGGTGTGCATCGAGACTTCGGGATGATCGAACGCTCCCAGCAGCTGCGCGCCCTCCAGACACACAGTCAGGTAGCAAAGCCCCGCGCCCTCGGCGGAGCAGGCGACGATTCCGATGTGCCCCGGCATGCGGCAATTCTACCTCGACTCATGCTCGCGGGCCTCTGGGCGGCGGGGTCCGTCGCGGGGCAACCTCACGAGCGGCTCCGCTATCCGACCGCCGAGCGCGGCTCGGTGGTGGAGCAGTACCACGGCACGGCGGTTGCGGACCCGTATCGCTGGCTCGAGGACCTCGATTCCCCCGCAACCCGTGCCTGGGTGGGCGCGGAAGCGAGCCTGACGCAAACCTATCTCGAGGCACTGCCGCAGCGTGCGCGCCTGCGCGCGCGCCTCGCCGCACTCTATGATTTCGAGAAGCGCGGCATACCGTTCCGCGAAGGCGGCCGCTACTTCTATACCAACAACAGCGGGCAGCAGGAACAGAGCGTGCTGCTCACGGCGACCCGCCTCGGGGATGCACCGGCGGTCGCCGTCGATCCGAACACGCTGCCGAGGGAGGGCAACCCGGTGGTGACCGGTTACGTGCCCAATCGCGCCGGCACCCTGCTGGCCTACGCGGTTTCAATGTCAGGTTCGGACTGGACTGAGTGGCGCGTGCGCGATCTGGCCACCGGCCGCGACCTGCCCGATGTCCTGCGGTTCACCAAGTACTACGAGCCGGCGTTCACCCCCGACGGGCAGGGCCTGTACTACAGCGCTTTTCCGCCGCCGCAGCCCGGCGCGGAGCTCAGCGCCCAGGATCTGGGCAACGCGCTCTACTATCACGCGCTGGGCACGGCGGCGGCGGCGGATCGACGCGTGCTCGAGGACAGCGCGCATCCGCACTGGCAGTTCGAGCCACATTTGTCCACCGATGGCCGCTGGCTCATCGTGCGCGTGGGTGAAGGGGAGGTCGGGGACAAGGGACGCGAGAGCCTGTATCTGATCGATCTCACGGCGAGCGCGCCGACCGCGACCGCGGTGGCGCCGGGCTTCGAGGCCGCCTACATCTATATCGGCGCCGACGCCGGCTGGCTGTACTTCCTCACCTCGCTCGACGCTCCGAATGGACGCGTGCTGGCGATCGACCCCGAGAAGCCGGCGCGGGCCAACTGGAAGAGCGTGATCCCGCAGGGGCGTGACGCGATCGATCTCGGTGGCAAGAGCGTCACCCTGGTCGATCATCAGTTGATCGTCAGGACACTGCACGACGCGCACAGTCGCGTCATGACTTACGGCCTGGATGGCACGCCGCGTCGGGAGATCGCCCTTCCAGGTCCCGGCACCGCTGCCGGCTTCGACGGCCATCCCGAGGATCGCGAGACGTTCTATTCGTTCACCGACCTCATCACCCCGCCGACCATCTACCATTACGACCCGGAGTCCGGAGCCAGCACTCTCGTGCACGCGCCGCGGGTGGCGTTCGATCCCGCCTCATTCGAGCAGCGGCAGGTGTTCTACCCCGGCAAGGACGGCACGCGCATCCCGATGCTGCTGGCCTACCGCAAGGGGCTCAAGTTGCACGGCGACAACCCGCTGCTGCTGTACGGCTATGGCGGCTTCGGGCTGTCGAGCCTGCCGCTCTTCAACGCCTCGCGCATCGCCTGGCTGGAGATGGGTGGGGTGTTTGCGATCGCCAACATTCGCGGTGGCGGGGAGTACGGGGAAGTCTGGCACCGTCAGGGCATCCGCACCCACAAGCAGACCGTGTTCGACGACTTCATCGCCGCCGCCGAGTGGCTCACTGCGCGGCACTACACTTCGGTGCACCGGCTGGCGATTCACGGCCGCTCCAACGGCGGGCTGCTCGTCGGGGCGTGTGTGACGCAACGTCCCGAGCTGTTCGGGGCGGCGATCGCCCAGGTGGGCGTGCTGGACATGCTGCGATTCAATCGTTTCGGACAGGGCGCGGGCTGGGAGGGGGATTACGGCTCGCCCGAGGATCCGCGGGAGTTCAAGGCGCTGTACGGCTACTCGCCGGTGCACAACGTGCATCCGGGGACGCACTATCCGGCGACCCTGGTGATCACCGGGGATCACGACACCCGGGTCATGCCGATGCACTCGTTCAAATTCGCGGCCGCGCTGCAGGCCGCCCAGGCCGGGCCGGCACCGGTGTTGCTGGCCGTGGACCTGTCGTCGGGTCACGGCGGGGGCGAGACCGTCACGCAGGCGATCGCGCAGGGCGCGGACATCTACGCGTTTCTGGCCGAGAATCTCGACCTGCGCGCCAGGTCTACAGCCGCGCGACCACCACCACGTCCGGCGGAGTCGCCGTGGTGACGTAGCTGCAGGCGCCCGGGGTGCGCTTGACGTAAGCGAGCGCTTCGGCGTCGCTACCGGTGAGCAAGGGCGGATTTATGCCGTCGCGGAACGACTTCTTGGTCCAGGTCGTCGAGTATTTTGCGGCGTTCATTTTCAGAACTTTGTCGAGAAACACGCTCTGCGCCGAGCTGTTGTCAACGGGCACCAGCTTTACCGCTCCGGCGAACTGTTTCTCACCGAGGAACAGGTCACGGACGTCGCCGGTCGTGAGCGGTACCCGCGAGTTGCAGATCACGGACAGGTCAGCGGCGCTCGCCAGCGCGCATCCCGCGCACAGCAGGCCGGTGAGGAGAAGTTTCGCTGAGCTCGTGAGCATCTCGCGGTTCCGGTAACGACCGATCAGAACCGGATCGCGTACTGCAGGAGTGCTTCGTCGTAGCTGTCTATGACTCGGTCCGTGAGATGGGTCTCGGCGAGCTCCAACTTGAGCGAAGACACCAGATCGACGTCGAAGCGCAACCCCAGGGCCGTGCGGTAGTAGGAGCTCCCGTTGGTTTGCGCGGCGAAGAAGTGGTCGGACTGCTGCAATGCGCCACGCTCGTAACGCGCGTACGGAGTGTAGCGGCCGGCGCGGTAGCCCATCTGCAGGAAACCGGCGTCGCTGCGATGCGTCCCGGTATGACCGGTGAGGTCCTGGTTGTCGAAGACATGGAACTCGCCGATGTCTTCCCAGGTGTCGGTGTCGTAGGCCGCGTAGACACCGTAACTCCTCACCTGCGTGGCAGGTGTGGGCAACGGGGGTAACACGTCCTCGTCCTCGATGCGGGTCTGAAAAACGTCCACTCCGACCTTCAGGCCGTCCAGAGCTCCACTCAGGATCAGGCCAAGGTTTCCGCCCACGATCGTGCTGCCGTGCGTATTGCCGGCGTTGTTCATGTCGAGAATGCCGCCCTGGATGCGCTGGCTGTTACCAATGAAAACGTCATAGGTGACTTTCTCGTCGCCCACACGCTCCGAGCCGGTGAGCCAGGCCCCGACCGTGTGCGCGGGCATGATGCCGCCATGGTCCTCGAAATCGATGAAGCGCGGGCGCCTGAGGGAGGTCGCAATCTGCTGACCATGATGAAAGGCGGTGTTGTAGTACCCATAGGGCGTATGAAACCGTCCCAGCCACACGGTGGCAGAATCCGCGAACTGGTAGCCGAGCTGCGCGCGCTCCAGATCGACGCCCACGGCGCCGTCCGAGCCCACCTCGAAGTTCAGCTCGAAGAGGGCGCGAGTGCGGCTGCCGAGCCGTGGTGTCAGGAAGAAATCCAGCTCACCCACGTTGGCGCCCTGGTACTTGGAAAACGTGGCGTTGTGGTTTCCCACGCCGACGTCCGCAAAGCCGTGGGTGGCCATCCCTTCCTCCGCACGCTGTCCGGCACTGGCCGCCATCTCAGTCACCGTCTGCTCGACTCTCGCCAGGCGTTGTGCGGTGTCTGCCGGGGTTGCCGCGGCCGTGCCGGGCGGGGTTGCGGCGGCCGTGCCCGGCGGGGTTGCGGCGGCCGTACCGGGCTGGGCTGCTGCGGCTGCCGCGGCCCCCGTGCCGGGGCGCCCGGCTGGCGCTGCCGGGGCGGCCTGCGCCACCTGTGCTTCCAGATCGTTGACCCGCGCCGACAGCTGCCGGATCAGCTGCAGACTCTGATCGAGCTTCTGTTCGAGCGTTGCGATGCGCTCACTGTCGGCGGCGGCGGCGTAAGTGACCGGCGTATGACCGAGACCGGCCACGAGTAACGCGCCGACCCATACTCGGCTCGGGCCGGCGCGCGGGGGTGTTGCGGTGCCCATGGACCTGCTACCTCAGTGTGGTCTCATACCCTGCTGCTTCGCCGGTTTCGACCAGCCTGCCGCGCTCGTCGAAATACAAGATGCGTGTGTCATGCATGACGTGCTCGTCGTATTTCCAGAACTCGAAGCCCAGCTGCCGCGCCGTCTGCTCGACTGCGGTGCGCGTGCCGATGAGGAAATGCCAGTTGCTGCGCGTGAGATGTCGGGTCTCGCGATACTGGTGCCAGGCTGGCGCATCGTCACGTTCGGGGTCGTAGCCGATCACCAGGAATTCCGCGCGGGTACCGCGCCGGTCGAATTCGCGTTGCATCTGCTGCAGCCGGCGCACGGTCATGGGGCAGACCCGGTGACAGGTGGCGTAAGCCATGGTCAACACGACGGCGTGCCCCTGCAGAGTCCGCAAATCAAACGGTTGACCCCGATCGTCGCGCCAGAGGTCAGGCAGCCCGGCCAATTGAGGCGCAGACGCACAGACGCGTGTTGGCCACACCGCTGGCACGGCCGCGAGGAGAAGTTGCAGTACGGCAAGTAGGCCGGCCGGGCGCAGGTGTTTGCGCGCTCGCTCGCGCCGGCAGTGCATGTCAGAGGACCCCCGGTGACTTGTTTGCATGTAAATGCGCCGCCTTGCGGCCGATGGGCAAAGTATCGGCCGAAACGAGCTATGTCAAATGCGATGGACGTCACACCGAGCCCGGCGGCTCACACCGAGCCTAAGCGGTGTGAGAAGACGGATCTCAATTCGAGGCGGCCAGCGCCGCGAAGTAGGCCTCGAGGCTCTCGCGCTCGGCATCCGAAAGATCCAGTCCCAGCGGCATGTGCTGGGCGCCGGCCGCGGCGGAGAGACGAAAGCGGATCTCGTCGATCAAAGTCCCGTGCGCCGACGGGCGCACGCGCAGCTGCTGCGTGAGCTGCGTCGGGCTCGAGAACGGCACGGGTGGCGCCGCCCCGGTCTCGTGACAGCTGACGCACAGCTGCAGGGCCGGCGGCCGCGCAGTGGTCGCGGCGGCTGGCGCCTTGGCGGCCGTAACGGCCGTCGGGGCGGCCGCCGCGAGCGCGGGTGTCGATGTCGGGTCCGGCGCAAGCATCGCGCTTGCCCCGTCGTTAGACGAGGTGAGCGCCGCGCGGCTGCGTCGCTTGAGGTAGCTGCAATAGCGATCGCCGTCGGAGGAGGTCCAGTAGAGGCTCAGATCCCTGATGGTGGCGTCGCTCGTCGCGACCTCCGCCAACAGCGTTTCGCGCAGCGGTTGCGCGGGCAGGGGAGGCAGCGTGAAATCGTAGGTGCCTCTTTCGAGCGCCAGTGTCCAGCTGCGCGTGGAAATGCCCAGAGCTGACTCGGCCACGAAGCGCAACTGCACCAACGCATTGTCATTCGTGGTCCTGTCCACCGCGCCGCCGGTAACCGCGGCGCGCGCCGCTTTGAGTTGCGCCTGCCGGGCGTTGCTCGCGGCGCTGTCGCGGGCGAAGCGCTCGAAGCCGGACCGCTGGGTGCGCCACAGGGCCGCGGGATAGAAATCCGCGAGCCGTCCGCAGGCGTTGTCTGCGAGACCGAGCAGTGCGTATCGATAGGGCTCGAAAGCCGGCTGCCGCACCAGTTGCCGCGCGATGGACTGCGCCTGCAATCTGCCGAGATAAACGGAGAGCTCGGCGTTCGGTGGCTCTTCGGGTATGCCCGCGTACTGACTCAGCGCGCTCGAACGGAAGGTCTGCGGGTCGGCGAAGCGCTTCACGTCGAGCAGCTGACCATAGCGCGGGTGCGTCGGCTGCAGCGCGAGGAACGCCGACAGGCCGGCGCGCTCGCGCGCCGACAGCCGGGCGCGGTAGCGCTCACCGTAAGCGCCCGGCCATAAGGGAAACGTGTCCCACACGGGCTGCGGCGGTGCTCCGTGGCAGCGGGTACAGCGTTGCGGGTTGACCTCGGATACCACGACCTTGTCGGGGCTCCCCGCCCGCTCGGGGAACAGCAGCTCGCGCAGCCGGAACTCCTTGCTGTCGTCGTCGAACTCCATGGTCTCCACGACCCGGAATCCGCGCTGTGCCGGACTGCCATTGAACGTCACGATGAAGCGCGCGTCCGGTCCGAACAGGATCACCCGCGGATTCTCCGGGCTGGCACCCTGCAGGCTGCGGCTCTCGAATACCAGGGCGTAGCGGTTGCGCTGCGCCGCCGGCAGCGCCGCGATCAACTCCTCGACGCTGCCGATATCCTGCCGTGACAGCAGCGATTGCAGGGACGCGAAGTTGAAGCCTGCGGCCTGCCCGGGCGGGGCCGCGCCGAGCAGTCCGAGGAGCAGGCACAGTGCGCTGCGGCGCACGGCTGACGCGCAGCGGCGCGTGACTCGGCCGGCCTCACGCATTGTGTTCAGAAGTTCACGCTGCGCGGATGTTACGCCTCGTTGCTTGGCAAAGCGTGACCCGCATCTCGCCCCCGACCCAGTGAACATGTTATCGCTTAAGCAGGTGAAATCACAGGCGATCTTGCCGTCCTTACGCGGTGCGCGACGTGACGTAGCGCACAGGGGAATTGCTATGCTTTTTGTCGGTTATTCCTGCCAGCCGCTCGCGCGCCCGGCGGCGCAGCCGCGGCGCGCCCCGGGGGCCACGCGATGAGGCGATCGACGGATCGTTTGATCGCGCTGCAGTTCCTGGCCGTTGCCGTGCCCATTGCATTCGTGCTGCTGGCGCAGATGGTCGCGGACGCGCGCCGCGCCACCGCTCTGGATCACTCGCGGCCACTGCGCACGCTTGCGAACGAGGCGCGCGCCAACTATCGCACTTTCACCAACGGGGCTGCGGATGCGGTCGACACCGGTGCGCTCGGCCGGCAGTCCGCCGAAGCCCTGAACGGCACCGCCGTGTTGCTGAGCAAGCTGGCCGCCAGCGGTGAGGCGGCGGAACTGGGCGATACGCCTGCGCTGGTGGCGGAGCTCGCGGCGCAGGTGCGCAGCGGTGCGACGCTGGAGAAGCTGATGGCGCTGCGCGGGCGGATCGCGCTGGCGGACCGTGATACCCGGGCGATCGATGAGAGCTTCGAGCTGCGCGACGCGGCGGTGGTTCGCGATGCGGTCGACTCGGCGCGACGCGAGAAGCAGGAAGTGACCGTGGCACTGCTCATCAGTGCGATCCTGACGGTCATATTCGTGCTGGCTACGCGGCGACGCTTGAAACGACAGCTCGACGCCGACGCCGCGATCGAGCGGCGGCGGCGGGCGGAGCTCGAAACTATCTCGATTCGGTTCGGCATGGCGACGCGCGCAGCCCGCGCCGGCGTATATGAGGTGCACGAGAACAGTCGCACGGTGTGGTGGAGCGACACCATGAACGAGCTCTACGGACAGTCGTCACAGACTTTCCGTCCGACACTGGACGGCTGGCTCGAGCTGATTCACCCCGCCGACCGCGCTGCCGCCCAGGCCGCCATGGCTGCGGCGATGCGTGAGCGCAAGCAGTTGCACAACCAGTACCGGATCGTGCACCCGGACGGCAGCATCGGGCACGTCGAATCCGTGGGCGCCGTGGTGGCCGACTCATCCGATGGCGGGGCGCGCCTGGTGGGCATCGATCTCGACGTCACGGAGCGAATCGCGGCCGAGCACCGCGAAGACATACTGCAGCAACAGCTGCGTGACGCCTCGAGGCACGCGGGCATGGCGGACGTGGCGACCAGCGTTCTGCACAACGTGGGCAACGTGCTCAACAGCGTCAATGTCTCGGCGAACCTCGTGACCGAGAGCCTGAAGCGCTCGCGGGCGGCGGGGCTGGGTCGGGTGGTATCGCTGCTGCAGGAGCACCAGAGCGATCTGGGCCGCTTCGTGGCGCACGACGAGCGCGGCAAAGTCCTGCCGGTCTACCTGGCCGAGTTGTCCCGACACCTCAGCGCGGACAACCAGAACGCGTTGCAGGAGCTGGATTCCCTCAAGAGCAACATCGACCACATCAA
>Ga0209027_1000125_pt1 | contig 22327 bp, 19 predicted proteins | sample GraSoi013_1_20cm_3_FD_185821 | JGI IMG/M metagenome (GOLD analysis project Ga0209027, IMG submission 185821) | Grasslands soil microbial communities from the Angelo Coastal Reserve, California, USA - Sample 09_27_2013_1_20cm (SPAdes) (version 2) | ecosystem: Environmental > Terrestrial > Soil >...
CCAGGAGATCTTCGGCCCGGTGATGTCGGTGCTGGAGTTCGCAGACGAGGACGAGGTGATCGCGCGCGCCAACGCCACCGAGTTCGGCCTGGCCGCCGGCGTGTTCACCAACGATCTGACGCGCGCGCACCGCGTGATCGCGCAGCTGCAGGCCGGCACCTGCTGGATCAATCATTACAACATCACCCCGGTCGAGTTGCCGTTCGGCGGCGTCAAGCTGTCGGGTCTCGGGCGCGAGAACGGCCGCGCCGCCATCGAGCATTACACGCAGCTGAAGAGCGTGTATGTCGCGATGGGCGACGTCGACGCGCCTTACTAGGGTCCGTGGAGACCGTCGACTACCTGATCGTCGGCGCCGGCTCCGCGGGCTGCGTGCTGGCGGATCGTCTCACCGAGGACGGCAAGGACAGCGTACTGCTGCTCGAGTACGGTGGCTCGGACCGCTCGCCGTGGATCCAGATGCCCAGCGCGCTGTCGATTCCCATGAACATGGCGCGCTACGACTGGCGCTACTACACCGAGCCGGAGCCGCACCTGAATGGCCGCCGGCTGCACACCCCGCGCGGCAAGGTACTCGGCGGGTCCTCCTCGATCAACGGACTGGTGTACGTGCGCGGCAACCCGCTCGACTTCGTGCGCTGGGAGGCCGAAGGCGCCACCGGCTGGGGCTATCAGGATGTGTTGCCGTACTTCAAGCGCGCCGAACGCCGTGCCGAGGGGGGCGATGAGTACCGCGGCGGCGACGGGCCGCTCGAGACGCGCCGCGGGCTGCTCACCAACCCGCTGCACGCGGCCTGGCTGGAGGCGGGGCGGCAGGCCGGCTACGCGCTGACCGCCGACGTGAACGGCTTTCAGCAGGAGGGATTCGGGCACCTGGACATGACCGTGGGGGGCGGCCGGCGCTGCAGCGCCGCGAATGCCTACCTGCGCCCGGCGATGCGCCGGGGCAATCTGACGGTGCGCACGCACGCCCTCGCCACGCGCGTACTGCTCGAGGGGCGTAGGGCGGTCGGCGTTCGTTATCGGCGCGGCGGCCTCTTTCACGAGGTGCGGGTGCGGCGCGAGGTGATCCTGTGCGCCGGTCCGATCAACTCGCCCCAGCTGCTGATGCTCTCGGGCGTCGGCCCGCGGCACGAGCTGGCCGCCCACGGCATCGACGTGGTGCGCGAGCTGCCGGGTGTGGGCGAGAACCTGCAGGATCACCTGGAGTTCTACTTTCAGGTCGCCTGCCGCGAGCCCATCACGCTTTACTCGCAGATTTCGCTCCTGCGCCGTGCGCTCATCGGCGCGCGCTGGCTGCTCACCAGCGGCGGACTCGGCGCCAGCAATCACTTCGAGAGCGGCGGCTTCATCCGCAGCCGCGCCGGCGTGCGCTACCCGGACATCCAGTTTCATTTCCTGCCGCTGGCGGTGAACTACGACGGCTCGGCGCTGGCGCGCGAGCACGGCTTTCAGGCGCACGTGGGGCCGATGCGCTCGCAAAGCCAGGGCTGGGTGCGCCTGCGGTCCGCCGTGGCGCTCGACAAGCCGCGGATCTGCTTCAACTACATGTCCCGATCCGAGGACTGGGAGCAGATGCGCGCCTGCGTGCGGCTGACGCGCGAGATCTTCGCGCAGCCGGCTTTCGATCGCTTTCGTGGCCGCGAGATCCAGCCGGGGGCGGGGGTCGAGACCGACGAGCAGATCGACGCCTTCATCCGCGAGAAGGCCGAGAGCGCCTTCCACCCCTGCTGCACCTGCAAGATGGGCAGCGTCACCGACCCGGGAGCGGTGGTCGATCCGCAGCTGCGCGTCATCGGCGTCGAGGCGCTACGGGTGGTCGACTCCTCCATCATGCCGTCCATTACCACCGGAAATCTCAACGCGCCCACCATCATGGTGGCGGAGAAGGCGGCCGATCACATTCGCGGCGCGGCGCTGCTGCCCAGGGCTGCGGTCCCGTACTACACCGCTGCGCGCTGGCAGAGCGCCCAGCGATGATCGGCTGGCTGAAGCCGGCGGCGTTTGCCGCTCCCCTGCCGGTCGCAGAGGTTGACCCGACCTATCGGCGGCTGCGCCGGCGGGTGTTCGCCGGGATCTTCATCGGCTACGCGGGCTATTACCTGGTCCGCAACAACCTCGCCCTCGCCATTCCCGACATCCTGCGCGAGCATCCGCAGTACAACAAGGCGGCGCTCGGCAGTGCGCTCACCGGACTGTCCATCGCCTACGGTCTGTCGAAGTTCCTGATGGGGTCGGTGTCCGACCGCAGCAACCCGCGCTACTTCATGCCGCTCGGCCTGCTGCTGTCGAGCGCGATCATGGCCGCGTTCGGCCTGCTCCCGGCGCTGTACGGCTCGCTGTTGGCCATCGCCGCCATCCAGGTGCTGAACGGCTGGGTACAGGGCATGGGCTGGCCGCCGTGCGGCAAGACCATGGTGCACTGGTTCAGCACCCGCGAGCGCGGGCTCACGGTGTCGGTATGGAATACCGCGCACAACATCGGCGGAGCGCTGGTGGCGAGTCTGGCGTTCGTGGGCGTGCTGCTGTTCCACGACTGGCGCGCCAAGTTCTACTTCAACGCATTCATCGCCGCGGCGCTGGCGCTGGGCGTGTACTTCCTGCTGCAGGACACGCCGCAGTCGCGCGGTTTACCGTCGGTGGAGCAGTACCGCAACGACTACCCGCCCGGCTACAGCGAGGCGCACGAGCGCACGCTGGGCTTTCGCGAGATCCTGTTCGGCTGCGTGCTGCGCAACCGCTACCTGTGGGCGATCGCGGTGGCCAACGCGTTCTGCTACTTCGTGCGCTACGGCGTGGAGAACTGGATTCCGACCTATCTCGAGACCGCCAAGGGCTTCTCGTTCAAGGAGTCGAGCATCGGCTGGTCGCTGTACGAGTGGGCGGCAATCCCCGGAACCATCGCCTGCGGCTGGATCTCGGACAAGTGGTTCAGGGGTAAGCGTGCGCCGGCGACCATGCTGTTCATGGCGCTGACGCTGGCGGCCGTCGTGGTCTACTGGCTCAACGGCAAGGGTCCGTTGTGGATCGATTATGCCGCGCTCATTGCGATCGGCTTCCTCATCTACGGTCCGATCATGCTCATCGGCCTGCAGTCGCTGGATCTGGTGCCGAAGAAGGCCGCCGGCACCGCGGCGGGCTTCACCGGTTTCTTCGGCTACGTGTTCGGCTCGGCCATCTCGGGGACCGGCGTCGGCTGGATCGCCGACCATTGGGGATGGGGTGGGGTGTTCACGACCATGGTCGGATGCTGCGTGCTGACCATCTTCTTCAGCGCGCTCACCCTCGGCCACCAGGCCGAGAGCGGCGCGCGTGGTCCTCAGAATCTGTAGCCGAACGCGGCTCCCAGCACCCGCGGTCGCAGCGGCGTCTGCTCGATGATGAATTGATCGGTGCTGACGAACACGCTGGCGTTCGAATTGCTCAGGTTCTCGGCGTACACGTTCAGATACCAGGCATCCTTGGCGACACCGACGGAGGCGTCATAGACCGTGTAGGCGGGGTTCTCGAAGCGCCCCCTGGAGTTGGTGACGGTACCGCCCTGGAAGAAGGTCGGATTCGCACCCGCCTGCGTGAATGAGTGGCCGCTGTGGGTGGCGCCGAACTGAACGTAGGGAGAGTACCCGCCGAGGCTCCAGTCGTAGCGGGCGCGCAGGCTGAACTGGATCGGCGGCGCATCGGCGCTCGGGGACCCGATCGGGCCGTAGGGGTTAGCGATCGGCGTGCAGTTCGCGCCGCTGGGGTCGCAGACCTGCGTGATCGCCTTGCCGAAGTTGGCGCTGGCGGGATTCTGGTCGATCAGCGCCGGCGAATTCGTCTGCCGGCTCTGGTTCCAGGAGGCCGCCCCCTGCAGGGTGAGTCCAGTCACCACGCGCGCCACCAACGAAGTCTCGACACCCTTGATGAGGAAATTCTGACCGTTGGTGTCGAAGAAGATGTTCCCCGTCACCCCGGGGTCGAAAAAGGCGACCTGCACGTTGTCCCAGTTCTCCCGGTACAGGGCTCCGTTCCACTGCAGCCGGCGGTCGAGGAACTCCGTCTTCCACCCGATCTCGTTGTTGGTCAGCTTGTCCGAGGAGTAGGACTTGGGGACCGCGTACTGCGGCACTCCGGTCGGCACGCCATTCACGGGCTGCGCCGGCCCTGGGGCGTACCGGAAGGCGACGCCGTTCACATCGACGCCGTTCTGGTTGAAGCCGCCCGGACGGAAGCCCTGCGAGAACGTGTAGTACACCATGACGTCCGGGGTGATGTGCCAGGTGAGATTCCCGCGGCTCTTGTAGCCGGACTCGGTGCCGCTGAGGTTCTGCGCATTGAGGTTGAAGGAGAAGGCTGACTGGCATCCGCCGGACGGAACGCCTGCCTCGAAGCAGCCGAAGCTCGACAGCACGCTGCCGGCCATGGAGTTGTCGAAGCGGAAATGCCGTGTACCGAGCGTCGCCGTCAGCACCTTCGGTATCAGATCCACGTCGACGGAGGCGAAGAATGCGGTCTGCTTGGTCTCGCGCACCTGGTCCTGGTAGAAGGAGGTGTTGTCGCTCTGCACCCCCGGGTTCTGCACCGTGGTGCCGGGGAACGTGCCGACGTTCGCGAGGCAGCCGGTCGTGCGGGTCGCGGTACAGGGAGGAACGGTCTTGTACAGCCAGCCGGTCTGGTCGTACAGCTTGTTGTCCTCCCAGTACGCGCCGGCGATCGCGCGCAAGCGCCAGTCGTCGGGCGTGCTCAGGCGCAGTTCGTGCTGCTGGTGCGTATTGCGCTCGGTCGCATGCCAGATCGAGCTCGGGGAGAAGCAGGTCGGCGTGAGGGTCGTGTCGTAGATCGTCGGACCGTAGCACTGGTAGTAATCGGCAAACACACCGCGCGCGTAGTTCGTGTAGTCCCCGATCTGGTCGACATTGCGCACCAGGTAGCCGCCGGTATAGACCGCCTTGAGGGCGCCCAACCTGCCGTTCACGGTCCACGCAGTGCTCTCGAACCTGTCCTTGTCGTGGGCGCTGTTGAACAGGGTGACCTGGAGCGGCTGCAGCGGCGCGCCATCCGAGGCATTCGGCTGCTGGTAGAAGACGCCCTCCGACTCCATGTCCTGGTACGACTGCGTGACCAGCGCGTCCCAGTCGTCGTTGAACTTGTACAGCGCCTCCACGCGGATTCCCTTGTAGGTGACGGGGTTGATCGCTCTGGCGGCCGAGTTGTTGTTATTGATGACAGGGCTGCCAGGCGGAACACAGAACCCCGGGTTCGGCGGAGGACTCGGCGGCTGGCCGTTCGGGCACAGCGGGCCGGTCGCGGCGTATTGGGCGTAGTGAATGCCGATGTCGGTGTTCCTGCGCGTGAAGGTCGCCGGCACGTTGTCGATGTAGCCGCCGCGCCGGTCGTCGTAGATCACCGTGCGTACGGCCATCTTGTCGGCGATCAGCGGCAGGTTCACCACCGCCGTCAGATCGGTATTCGGATCGCCGTGAGCGGTCACTCCGTACCCGGCCTTGACGTTCGCCTCGGTCAGGTCGAGCTTCGGCTCGTTCGTGATGTAGCGGATCACGCCGGCCTCGGCGCCGGCGCCGAACAGCGTGCCCTGCGGACCCTCCAGAACCTCGATGCGATTGAGATCCGCGGCATAGATGTCGAGGTTGCGATTCGGGAGCTGACCGGATTGGTTGTCGAGGTAAATGGCCACGTTCGGCCACACGCCCGTCGAACCGCTCCCCTGGCTGGCCTGCGATCCGGCGCTCAGGCCCCGCATGAAGACCTCGTTCTGGCCCGGCCCGTTGTTCGCCGTCGTCACGTTCGGCAGAAACCTGACGTAGTCGTCGAGTGTCGAGACGTTCAGTTGCTGCAGGGCCTGCGCCGTGAGGGCCTGCATGGAGATCGGCACGTCCTGGATGTTCTGCGTGCGGCGCTGCGCGGTGACGGTGATCTCTTCGAGCGCTCCGCTGCCCGCTTCGGCACCGCCGGCCGCCGGCTCGGCAGCGTACGCTGCGCAGGACGAGCCTCCGAGGATCGCCGCTACCGCATATGAGATCTTCGAATTCATTGCTTGATCCCTTTGGAACCAGGGCGCGAGCGCGCCCCCGCAGCTACTCGAAAACCCGTGTCCGCGCGGCATCGCCGTTGACGGCATGCTGCGGCTGCAGGCGCCGTGTCGAAGGCGACAGGCCGTAGGCGTCCTTGAACTGGCGGGAAAAGTGCGCGCAGTCCGCGAAGCCCGCCTCGTTGGCGATGTCGGTGACCGAGCGGTCGGTGTTCTCGATCAGCCAGTTGGCATAGCGCATGCGCAGCTGCCGGTAGAGCGAGGCCGGTCCCATGCCGACGTGCTGGCGGCACAGGCGCTCGAGCTGACGCGCCGACAGGCCGAGCTCTCCCGCCACGGCGGCGACCGCGATGGGGCGCGCGAGGTTCTGCTCCATGAGCAGCAGCGCACGCCGTACACGCGGCTCGGACACGGTTTCGGACAGCGGCGGGTGCGGCTGGGCATCGCTGCCCGAGCGTGCACGGTCGAACAGCAGCACCTGGCTCGCTTTCTGCGCGACCGCACGTCCGAGATGCTGCTCGATCAGGTAGGTTGCCAGCGCCGCAGCTCCGGCACCGCCGGCGCAGGTGATGCGCGGGCCGTCGGCCAGGAACAGACGATCGGCGATGACCTCCTGGTTCGGAAAGGCTTCGAGGAAGTCCTGGTAGTGGTACCAGCTGACGCAGGAGCGCCGACCCTTCATCAGCCCGGCGCGGCACAGGATGAAGCTGCCGGTGCAGATGCCGATCAGGGGCACCTGTGTCGCACTCACCTCGCGCAGGTAGCGCGCCGTTGCCTCATCGATCTGCGGCCCGGCGTGCAGGATCCCGCCGATGACCACCACATAGTCCAGCAGTTCCGGGGACAGCAGCGCGCTCGTGGGCTCGAGCAGCACGCCGCAGCTCGCCGGCACCGACTCCGGGCGGCTGGCCATGATCGACCACTGCACGTGCAGCGGCCGGCTGCGGTCGCCCTCGTCGGCTGCGAGCCGCAGGTGGTCGATGAACACCGCGAACGCCGACAGCGTGAAGTGGTGCGCGAGGATGACGCCGACGCGCAGCGGCTCACGCGCCCCGCGCTCCAGCGCTGAGACCCGGCGCGTGGTGCTCGAGTGGGGCATTGAACGCGCACTCAATATTTATATCCCCCCTGACACAGCTATATTCCATCAACCTTGGAAGAGACGCAAGGCAGGCGTCATGCATCTGGCAAAATAAGCGTAACCAAACAGATAGGCAGAATTCGCCGATGTGCGCGTCATCAGGACAGCGTTGAACGATCGTTCAGAAAGGGACGGCGCCAAGGGACTTCAGCGCAGGACGGCAAGCCGCGCGAGATTGGTCTGCACGGTGGTATCGCGGCAGGCGCTGCGGGCGTACCAGCGGCGCGCGGCTTCAACGAGCGCCGTGCACATCTCGACCGCTTCGGTCTCCTGGGGGGGAAGGTCGTCGTCGCTGTGCCGCGCGGGAAAACCACGCGACGGCGTGCGCAGGTAACGATGCAATCGCAGCCTGCGCAGCGCACGCGTCGGGACCGATTCAGGACCGGCGGCGCCTTGCTGCGTGACTCGCTCACTGACGGTGCGACCGACGCGCTCGGCGCCCGGCGGCCCGATCCATTTCTCGCACCAGGTCTTCATCCGTTCCCCGGAGCAGCGCAGTTGCGGGTCGGTGAGCGCGACCGCTATGCGCGGCAGATCGAAGGCTTCGCTCAGCGCCGCGTCGCGGTGCTGCTCATCGAGCAGCTGCTCGATGTCGGTGAGGTACCCTGCGAGCATCCGCGAGCTGGAAGGTACAACGTGCTGATCCTGCATGAGGCAGTTCCCCGGCTCTCAGGCCGCGGGCCGCGCAGCCGCAGGTGGCACGGCTCGCCGGGTACTGCGACGGCTGGTGATGGCGCTGCGGGCGCTGCGGACCGTGCGCTTCGGTGCCGCGCGCTGCGCGGCGGCGGTCCGCCTCGCAACCGGTCTACGCCTGGCACTGGGCTTGGCACGCGGCGCGCCCTTCTTCTCCCTCTCGGGTCCGGAGCCGTCCTTCTGGGCACGGCGTGCGCGCTTCCAGACCTTGCGGGCGGCCGCGGAATGCTTGCGCGCGCGCCGGGCTTCGCGCTTGGCCTCTTTCAGCCGCTTGCGCGCGCGCTTCAGCTCCTCCTTCGCGATGCGCACGCGCTGCTTGGCGACTTCCGCCTGCAGCCGCGCCCGCTCGAGAGGCTCGGCCGGGGTGTCCTGTTCGCTGCCGGTCTTCTTCATCGGTGGGCTCGCGACGCGAAAAGCGCGCAGTCTCACACAAGCGCAAGGCGGTTGCCACCGCGGGACTTATCCACAGAATTTGTGCATAACCATGTGGACAGACGCGGCGCGTGTCGTTAAACGCTCAAGCCCGGCAAGGGGTTGCGTCATGATGAACGGGTTTTCGCCAGCGTGGCCTTGGGTGCGAGGCCGCCGACGCGCTTCAGTCGCCGGGTGCGTTCAGCATGGTGGCCGTGACGCGGTTGCGACCGGCGTTCTTGCTGCGGTAGAGCGCCGCGTCGGCGATCTTCACGACGCGCTCCGCGAGCCGGCGCTCGCCGGTGGGCACGCGGTCGAGTCCGCACAGTCCGAAACTGGCGGTCATTTCGACGCTCTTGCCTTCGGCCGTGAATGGAGGCTGCGCGATGGCGGCCCGCACCTTGCGGGCGACGTCGAGCGCCGGCTGATAGCCGGTCTCGGGCAGCACGATGGCGAATTCCTCGCCGCCGATGCGCGCCACCCAGTCGACGCCGCGCCGCAGGCTGTGCTGCAGGCGCGCCGCGAACTGGCGCAGGATCTGGTCGCCGCAGGCGTGACCGTGCGTGTCGTTGACGCTCTTGAAGAGATCGATGTCGCACAGGATGAGCGCCAGGGCCCGCCCGTAGCGCGCTGCGCGTTCCACCTCGCGTGGGAAGTGCTTGCTGAAGAAGCGCCGGCTGTTGACGCGGGTCAGATCGTCGGTGGCCGACAGCTTGCGGTTCTCCGCCAGGGTCACCCGCAGCACGCTCTCGAGCTCCGCGATGCGCCGTGCGGCGCCGAGACGCGCGTCGATCTCGCGCTCGGACGCCCGCCGTGCCAGGCAGTCGTCTGCGCCGGCGGCGAGGCCAGCCTCGCGCTCGGCGGCGTCATCCAGCTCCGCCACGTAGAGGACGAATGGCGTGCGCACCGCGGTCCGCGCCCGCAATTGGCGCACCAGCTGCAGAGAGTCCGTCACCACGACCGGAAAAAACTCGCCGTCAAAACGGCGCAGGCCCTCGTGATCGTCGGCGAGGGATTCGTAGTCGAGCATGTCGGGCGTAATGCGCCGTTCCAGCTGTTGGCGCACCGCCGCGTCCTGGCAGACGAGCAGCGCGCGCGGCGGCGGCACGACTCGCAGCATGACCGCGATGGTCGCCGTGGTCTCCTCGACGCTCGCCCGCGCCGCGCGTCGCTCGAGGATACGCTGGATGACCGTGGTATGGCCGCCGGCTGGCATCGCCCCTCCTGCGCGCACATTACAGACACCCGCTGCAAAATGCGCGGGCACTATATGATTAGCCAATGGACCCGCCTGCCATTACGCGTCACCGGCGCCCGTTCCTGGCGCCGTTGTGGCTGACTCTGCTGGCCATTGTGGTCATCGGCGCCGTTGCGGTGACCTTCTATCGCAGTGCAACCACCACCGTGGTATTGCTCGTGCGCCCGGTGGAGAAGCAGCCGGGCAGCATTGACGATCCTCCGCTCTCGCCCGAGGGCGAGCAGCGCGCACAGCGTCTGGCGCAGATGTTCAGTGACGCCGGAGCCGGCGGCGGGCTCGACGCGATCTATGCGAGCGACGACCGGCGCGCCCAGCAGACCGCGGCGCCCCTGGCGCAACGCCTGCACCGCACGCCGCAGCTGTTCAGCGCTGGCGACGCACGCACCGCGGCGGCCCGCGTGTTGCGCGAGCATGCGGGCGGCACCGTGCTGGTCATCGGCAGCGGGGCCGCGGTGCCGCAGATGATTCGTGAGCTGAACGGCGTGGACGTCGGCGCCGCTGCGCCGGGCGAGTCTGACATCCTGTACGTGGTCAGCGTCCCGAGTTTCGGGCGTGCCCACCTGGTGCGCATCAGGCTCTGACGGCTGAGCGCTTCAGCTGCTGTGCGCGCGGCGCGCGCCAGCGGCACTCAGCGCCACGGCCCTGCGGATGAAATCCTCGTGCTGACCGATGCGGAAGTCGGCGAGTACCGCGGAGCGAATGTAGCGCGCCTGGTCGATGAGATAGGTGGCGCGACGCACGCCGAACCCCAGCGGGCCCCGCACGTCGTACATACGGATCACGAACTTGTCGACGTCGGAGAGCAGGGTGAACTGCAGCTTGTGCTTTTCGCGGAACGCGCGATGGCTCGCCGGGGCCTGTGGACTCACGCCGGCGACGTCGAGACCCGCCTGCTGGATCTCGGCCGTCAGGTCGCGGATCGAGCAGGCCTCGCGCGTGCACCCGGGAGTGAAGTCCGCCGGATAGAAATACAGGATCAGCGGGCCGTGGCGCAGCAGCGTGCTGAGCGATACAGTCTGCTCGTCCTGATCCGGCAGCGTGAACTCCGGTGCTCGCCCGCCCATGGCCAGCATGTCTGGTCTCCGGTCCGTGAACCCCTGCGGCCTCGAAGATTGATGATAGCCGCATGGCGGAACGCGATGCTAGAATCGCGCGCCTTGCGTGGGGCGGTAGCTCAGCTGGGAGAGCGTCGCGTTCGCAATGCGAAGGTCGAGGGTTCGATCCCCTTCCGCTCCACCATTAACTCCAGCGTTTCGTGATATGCCAATGAAGTATCTAATAATGTTGAGTGCGTTGGGGCTGGTAGGGTGCAGTGTGTATTCGCCTGATGCCGGGCATGAAGTCGTATTGATCGAGAAGCCATGGATTTTTGGCCATGGCGGAGTCGATTCCGATCCGGTCAAGCCGGGACGAACGTTCGCAGCTATCACGACTGAAGGTGTCGATGTCTACATGCAGCCTCAGAAGTTCGATACTGAGATGCACGACACGATGACCTCGGACGGCGTACCGATCAGTTTTCACGCCATCGTGGTGTTACAAGTCACGGATTCGGTGGCGTTGATCAAGAATTTCGGACCGAACTGGTATCAGAACAATCTGGAAGAGCAGTTCAAGACGATGGTTAGACAGGCTGTGCGCAAGCGCGGCATGAATGAAACGGCGATCAGTACGACCGCCTTGGATGCTATCGATGCGGAGATTGGAGACGCTTTGAAGGCATTCATCAAGGAAAAGAGATTGCCGATCCAGCTTGTTACGATGACTGTAGGGCGAGCCAATCCGCCTGATGCGATCAAGAATCAGCGCATTGAAACGGCCACACAGGAGCAACGCATCCAGACTGAGCAGCAGACCAAGTTCGCAGAAGTCCAGCGCAAGTCGGCTGAAGAGGCACGGGCGGCAGCAGATAATGCTTATCGACAGGCTATCGGTCTATCACCCGAGCAGTATGTCCAGTTGAAGCGCATCGAGATGGAGAATCGGGTGTGCGCGGATGGTAAGTGCACGTTCATTGAGAACGGCGGAGCGGTGCCTGCATTTAGTGTGAAGTAGCGGGGTCACCGACTCGAGACGCGGTACCCGTGCCGCTAGGCGATGAGGTCCCGGTAAGCATGCCAGGTCGCATAGCCGAGCAGCGGCGCGACAATCACCATGCCGACCAGGAGCGTCGCGAAACCCAATGCGGTGATGCCCACAATGAGCACTGCCCAAACCAACATCGCCGGCAGGTTGGTCAGGGTTGCTCGCACACTGGCGCGGATGGCGTCGGAGGCACTGGCGTGCCGGTCGATGATCAGCGGCACGGCCACCACCGACATCACAAAAACAGCGGCCGCGAGCACGGCGCCGCATCCCACGTAGCCCAGGATCTGGGCCGCATCCACTTCGGTCGATCCTCCCCACAGCGCAACGGCGAGACTCGGCACCGCGGCACTGAGCACCGACTGCAGCAGGAAGGCGGACAGGACAAACCACGCGAGCGCGATGAGCGCCAGCACGCCGCCGAAATGCATGAGGCCGTCGGGGTTGCGCGTAAGCCCCTGCAGCGACTCATCAAAACCCAATGGCTCGCGCGCCGCGCGCCGTCGCGCCAGCTCGCACAGACCGGTGGTCATGACCGGGCCGACGAGCAGATACCCGGTGACGGCGGCGGCGGTGAGGTACAGGTGGGTGCTGCCGAGCATCAGCAGAACCGCTCCCAGAATGGCTATCAGCGCCCCGTGAGCGAGGCCGGGCAGGCCGATCTGTTTCAGATCCCCCCCGCCGCGGCTCAGCCACTCGAGCGGTTGCCACATGGGCACGCGGCGGATGCCGAGCGGCACGCTCGCAGGTTTGGCGATGCTTACGGGCATGTTCATGGACGTCTCCTGCCACCCAGCCCGAGCCGGGTGCTCGTCTGCATAGTACGCTTCCGCCCGCGCGAGGGGATGGTGGCCGCGGGCGGCACGCCGGTACACTTCGCCTGGCGTCGCGCCCCCGTAGCTCAGTGGATAGAGCGACCGCCTCCTAAGCGGTAGGTCGTCGGTTCAACTCCGGCCGGGGGCGCCACCACACCATTGTCTATTCCGGTTACATGGGTTTTATACCGGCCGGAATAAACTGTCACCCATCAATCAGGAAGGGCACATCAGGGAGTAGTTCCACACTCCTCAACGAGCTGCAGCTTGCCACCAGGAGCGCAACGTTTTCATGAATAGCGGGGGGATAGGCCGCGTTCGTCAAATCAAATCCCCAAAGTCCTATTCCAGCGTGCGAAGGCCTTCGTCGAGCATCACCTCAGCGCGTTCGTGCAACCCGCGGTCTCGAGTTGTAAGGTCCCTCTTGACGTATTTCATATAGTAGTGAGCCTTGTAAAACGGCAGGCGTTCGGCGACCGGCGCGCCGCCCGAGGCCACGTAGGTTTTGATGAAAGCCTCTACGGCTCGGTCAAGCGCCCGGATAGAACCGAGGAAATCGAGGCCTGTTCGCTCCAGCTTGACAATGAAACGGGCAACGTCGCGCGCCGGGTCGGCGAGGGCGTAGCCGTCCAAGTCGAAAACAACCGTGCGCTTTCCTTCGAAGATGACGTTATGCATGCCGAAGTCGCCGTGGCAGGGGCGAACGATGGGAGTCTCGAGATTCCGGGCAGCAGATTCAAGTCTCCTGAATAGCCGCTCGGACTTGGCAGCCATATCACCGCCTAGCTCGGCGATGACGCGCCAACGGCGTTCCGTATTCCTGAGCACCCTTTCAATCGGCACTGGAGGGCCCGAACGCGGGCCGAATGCATGGAACCGCGCCAGCCATCGCGCGCATCGTTCGGCGGCTGCGATTCTCGAGGGCTGGTCGCCATGTTGAAAAACCTCTTTTGCTCCGAGCCCTTCAACTTTTTCTTGCAAGAGCAGGTGCATGGAAGGCAGGTAGGCGATCGGTTGGGCAATGGAGTTCTCAGCGTCCCGGCTGAAACCGGCGCGCCAGAGCTCTTCCATGACCGCATACATGTCTTCCCCGAGTTTGGGGTAAAACTTGCCGATCAGTTGGTGGGATTGGCCCTCGGTGAGAATTCGGATTTCGAATGTGCACCTCGTCGGCCGTCTCCACCGCAGCAGCTTTGCCTGAACTTCTTGCGGGACGCCGTGGGGCCACTTCGAAGGAGGAAGCTGACGGATCTGGTTGATGAGCTCCACCGGATCCAGAATGCCCGATAGGGGCGGCTCCTCCTCGCGGGAGGCGGCCGCCGGAGCGGAACTGGTCGGATTTGCAGAAGGCCGCGCGACTGAATCAGGCGAATGAGTCCCAACATGGGATGTTTTCGACATGCCTTGATCGGTCCTTCGGACGCGAACGACTCTATGTTCCACCCGATGGATATCCGCGCAATGCGGCACATACCTGACAAACGGGCGGAAAACCAGTAGGGGGGAATTCCCGACCACGCACTCCAATGGCCCGGATTATTTAATAAGCCGGTCAATCATCGCAGAGTCAAATTGATAGGCCGTGTTGAGCTGAAACGCCCACACAAAACAGCCGGAGTACACGTTAAAAAAGCAAAAACGTGCCGCTTGCTCACGCTCTCTCCGGCATGCGAGCGGCCACTTGAGAACAGAGTCGCATGACTGCTCGAGTGGGGGCTCTACCTACTGATCACCCCTGCCGACGCACGGCTGGTGGCGCTTGCGTTACAAGGTGCACGGTCGTGAGTCGATGCTCGCCCTGGGCACGCGCCAGCGGCTCCAATACGTTCGAGGCGATCGCGCGCGAGTAGCTCGCGAAGCAGCCGTTCGCGCCGAAGACACTGAAGAAGGCGGTGTGGACCTTCGAAGATCTTCTGTTCCCGTACATCGGATCGCGTCCAGTTTCCGCACTGACGGCACCGGAGCTGCTCGGCGGGCTTCGAAGGCTCGAGCGGCGGGGCAAGCACGAGACTGCGCACCGGGCCAAGCGACGCGTCGGCCAGGTCGTTCGCTACGCGATCGCTACCGGCCGGGCCGAGCGCGATCCGAGTGCCGATCTCCGCGGCGCCCTGGCGCCCACCAGAGTTACAAATCGCGCGGCTGTTACGGACGGATCGCGCACCAGATCGTGCCCGCCGGCTGCTTCGGTTTCGGCGAAACGCAGCAGCTTGCGAGCTCGTCGCGCCGTATCGAGCCAGATCCAGCGATGCAGTGGCCTCAGCAGAATCCGCATCACTCCTGTGAGTACCCGGAAGGTCCGGAATCGTTCATGCCGTAGAGTACCGGCCAGGTGAAGCGCGAGCTTGGACTGTGCAAAAGAGCATCATGCGAGCCGCGGCCTGAGAGCGCGCATGTCGCGAGACGACACCGCGCCGAGCAGATGATGGCTCTCGTCCGTGATGGGCAGCGCGCGGAAATTGTAACGCTCGAAGAGCATCACGGCCTCCCGCAGCGTCGCGTCCTTCGGCAGCGCGATCACGTGCTCGGTCATGATGTCCCCGAGGCTCTGCCCCGGCTCCGCGGCGACGATTCCCCGCAGATCGACCACCCCTTTGAGCGTGCCCGCGGCGTCGGTGACGTAGACATAGGTCACGACGTTCTTGCCGGTCGCAAGCTCGCGATAGCGATCGAGTACCTCCGCGGCCGGCGTCGTCGCCGGCAGCCTGATCAGCTCGGGCGACGCATACAGCAGAATCTGCTCGTCGTGCTGTCCGATGATGTGCTCGACCCTGGAGGACTTGTCCCGGTCGATGAGCTTCAGGATCGCGTTGGCCTCATCGCGGGGCAGAATGGCCAGGATGTCGGCGGCCTGCGCGGGGCTCATCTCGTTGATCAGCATCGCCGCGCGTTCCTTCTCTATGGCATGTATCAATTCCCGCTGTACCCGTGGCTCGACCTCTTCGAGCGTGTCGGATGCCTGTTCGGCGTCGAGCGCGTTGAACAGCGCTACGCGTTGACCGCCCTCGAGTTCCTCCAGAATGTCCGCCAGATCCACCGGATGGATCTCGCTCAAGCCCGCCTTGGGCACCTTGAGCTTGATGTTGCCGGCGAAGCTGCCCAGCTGCGCGGGAAGCGGCTGCACGTACAGCCAGGACACGCGGTCCTCCTTGTTGCGATCGGCCATGAGCTTTGCGAGCTTGTGAAGACCCAGCCGACGCAGGGCACGGTAGCGGCTGAAGTCGACCTCGGCCGCGTACAACTTACCGTTCTGGAAGGCGAGCTTGACGTCGTAGACGACCTCGACCTCGTGGTCGTCCAGATCGAGAATCTTCTTGTCGAGTATGTGATCGTGCAGCAGGATCACGTTCCCCTCGGGCGCCCGCTCGAATTGCGCCAGCTCCTCCTCACCCATGTCGAGCACCACCTCGTGATTGGAGATGAGGAGCACCTTGTCCCACGGAATCGTCAGCGCCGGGTGCCCATAGGGCCGCGCGACAGTCAGGTGCGTGACCTCGGGAAGCTTTCCGGTCTCGACGATCGCCAGATCGCTCAAGCGCCCGATGTGACGCGTTTTCGCAAACACCCGCCGGCCGAGAATCTCACCCAGGAAGAATTCGGACTCGAGCACGGTCACCACGGCGTCAGCTCCCGGTCACCAGCAGAACGAACTTGTAGACCATCAAACCCACCAGGGCGAACAGGTACAGCCGCAGCGCCATCAGCGACAGCCGGACGGCAGAGGACATCTGGATGCGTGGCGCGCGGTAGCGGGAATTGATCTCGCGGATCCTGCTGATGAGTCTGCGGAGGGCTTTCATGTGGCGATTGCCGGCTCTAGTGGATCAGGTTGGGGAACATCACGGTAATGCCGTACAGGGTCGACAGGATGACGATCGATACGACGATGCAGCCACCGACGAGGTTCTGCGCCGGTGTGTTGCAGTACTCACCCACGGCGGTGCGGTCATTGAGCAACAGTATCAGGAACACCAGCGCCGCCGGCAGCAATGTCACGGAGATCACCTGCACGAACAAGGTGATGAGCACCAGCGGTGCGTGCGGAATCAGAACCACCAGGCCGGCGGTGACGAGCATGAGGAAGTACGTGGCGTAGAACCAGGGCGCCTGGCGGATCCTGGTATTGAGCGAGTGTGCCCATCCGAAGATCTCGCCGAAGGCCCAGGAGCTCGCAAGCGAGATGCAGATTGCGCCCAGCAGGCCGGCGTCGAACAGGCCGACGGCCAGGAAGGCTCCGACGTAGTGGTCGGTCTTCATCAGCTCGGCGGCCGCCTGAGAGGCGCTGTCGATGTCGACGCCGGGAAGCACGGTCCCCGTCACGACCACGATGAAGACGGCGACGACCACGGTGACGATCGAGCCGAGCAATGTGTCGACGCGACCCCACGGGATGTCCTTCTCGAGCATACCCTTGTCCACGACCGCACTTTGCTGGAAGAACAGCATCCACGGAGCGATCGTGGTACCGATATTGGCCATGAGGAAGAAGAACAGCTGGCCGTTGAGGCCGCCGGCCAGATTCGGAATCAGGCCCTGGTGCACCACGTCGTGGACGGACGGGTGCACCAGAAAGGCGCCCGGGATATAGATCAGGTTCAACGCGCAGAACAGCAGCGCCAGCTTCTCGAACGTCCAATACCTGCCGTTCAGGACGATGACCGCCATCAGCAAGGTGACCGCGACGACGGTGAGCCAGGGGGAGACGCCGAATATGGCGAGGGCCGCCGTCATCCCGACGAATTCGGTGACCAGCGTCAGCCAATCGACGATCATCAGGTCCAGCAGCGAGAACCAGCCCCAGAACGCTCCGAAACCATCGAATATCGCCTCCGCGTGGCCACGCTTGGTCACCGCGCCCAGGCGTACGGTCATCTCCTGGACGTAGTAGGCGACCGGGATGAGGACCAGCAGGAACCAGATCAGGTGGTAACCGTACTTCGCCCCGGTAGCGGCGTAGGTCGTGATGCCGCCCGCATCGTTATCCGCCACCATGACGACGATGCCCGGACCGGCGAGCACCAGATAGAGTCGAACCGCCTTCCAGGCCTTGCGAAAGAGATAGTAGAGCTTAGAGAAGAAATTCACGCCGCCGCCCTCGCGTCAGACCACGCTTACGGGCCGCCGCGGCGAGGCTCACAGGCCCAGATCGCTCAGGCCGGGATGATCCTGGGGTCTCGGTCCGGGCGCGCTCCAGCGGTACTTGCGATCGGCCGCGGCGATCGGAAGGTCGTTGATGGAGGCGAAGCGCCGGCGCATCAGCCCGGCGGCGTCGAACTCCCAGTTCTCGTTGCCGTAGGAGCGGAACCAGTTCCCCGAGTCGTCGTGCCACTCGTAGGCGAAACGCACCGCGATGCGGTCCTCGCCGCATGCCCAGATTTCCTTGATGAGCCGGTAATCGAGCTCGCGGCTCCACTTGCGGCGCAGGAACTCCTGGATGGCCGCGCGCCCGTGCAGAAACTCGGCACGGTTGCGCCACAGCGAGTCCTCCGTGTACGCGAGCGATACGCGCTGCGGATCGCGGCTGTTCCAGGCGTCCTCGGCCATCCGCACCTTGGCGACCGCGCTCGCCCAGGTGAACGGCGGCTTGATGGGCGCGACCGCCGCCGGCGCGCCCGCTGTCCCCTCAGTCATGGCGTCTCCTCCGTTGGACGTGCGCTGAGGCGCACGACGCTGACCAGTGCGCCGGCGAGCGCCAGCAGCGCGGCCAGGCACAGTGCGAAGTTTGAACCTGCCGCGCCGTAGGCGCGAAACAAAATGGCGACGCCGGCAGCGCCCAGGGTCTGGCCGAGCAGGCGCGCCGCGCTCAGCATGCCGCCGGCGACGCCGCTGCGGGCGCGCGGCGCGGAGTTCATGATGGCGCGATTGTTGGGAGCCTGGAAGAAGCCGAAACCCGCCCCGCACAGCGCCATGCGCCACACGAATCCCGCGGGGGTGCTGTTCGCCGGAAGGAACGCGAGCAACATGAGCCCCGCGGCCACGGCCAGCAGCCCGAGTCCTCCGAGCATGCCCGCCGCATGGCGGTCCGCGAGCCGGCCGGCCAGTGGCGCCGCCACCGCCAGCGCCAGCGGCCAGGGCGTCATGAACAGGCCCGTGGCCACCGCACTGTGACCGAGGCGCTGGATCTCGAACGGCAGCGCGACCAGCGCCGTCATCTGCGCCATGAACGAACACACCGAGGTGGCGAGTGACAGGGAAAAGACGCGAATGCGCAGCAGGTCGAAAGGAATGAGCGGCGCGGCACGTGGCAACTCGTGCCGTGCCAGCAGCCATCCGAGCGCGCAGCCGCAGCCGATCTGCACGAGCGCGAGCGCTGTGGCGGCGTGATGCGCGAGGGACTGCAGCCCGCTCAGCAGCAGGCCAAAGGTGCCGGCATACAGCGCCGCGCCCGCAGGGTTCAGCGGGCGCCGTGTGCGCTCGGTCTCCGGAAGCGCACGGATCGCGATCAGGATGGTGATCACGCCCAGCGGCACGTTGATGCCGAACAGCCAGCGCCACTGCGCCACGGCCAGCACCGCCGAAGCGATGGTGGGACCGAGGGCGGCGCAGGTGGCGACGACGAACGCGTTGATGCCGACGGCGTGCCCGAGGAGGCGCTGCGGGTAAGTGAAGCGCACCAGCGCGCCGCTCACGCTCACGATACCGGCCGCCCCGAGGCCCTGCACGAGGCGCGCGATACTGAGGACCAGCAGCGTGGGCGCGTACGCGCACGCGAGCGAGGCGAGCGTGAACACCGCCAGCCCGGCCTGGGAGACGCGCCGGTAGCCCACCACCTCTCCGAGGGAGGACAGCGGCAGCAGCACCAGCAGGATCGCCAGCTGGTAGGCGTTGACCACCCAGATCGAGGCGGCGGCCGTGGCGCCGAAGTCGCGCGCGATGGAGGGCAGCGCGATGTTGACGATGGTGCTGTCGAGCACCGACATCGCAATCGCGAGCAGGATGGCCGCGATAGCCCAGTAGCGGCGTGGCAGCGGCAGGCCGTCCGTTGGCGGGCCGGGGCGCGGGGGGCTGACGCTGGGAGCGGACATCCGGCGTGATGATATAGAGGTGTGAGTGCGCAGGTGTCATAACGTGGCGCGCGGGACATGGCGCGCAGGTCGCGCGCACCGAAGGCGCTGCGGGATGTGAGCGGCGTCACGCTCTGCCGGAACCCGTTACACGCGGCGCGTCGCTACAATGTCGGCACCGACCGCTTCAGCACGCCTAACAAGAACAACCGTGAGCACTACCGGGCCGGGTCCGCAGGAACGCCGCCGCACTGACCGGCGCATGCACGTGCTGCGCGCGCTGCTGCACGGGAGCTTCAGGCCGCGGCGGCGCGAGCCGCGGCGCGCCGATGAGCGCGCCCTCAGCGCCGTGGATTGGCATCATCCGCAATGGCTCGCGATCGCGATCCTCATCGTGGTGTTTTCCTGCAGCGACGCGCTGCTCACGCTGATGCTCCTCGATGACGGCGCCTACGAAGCCAACCCGATGATGGCGCCGCTCGTCGCGGGCTCGGCAGCCGCCTTCGCGGTGGTGAAGATGGGGCTCACGGCGGGCGGTGTCGTGCTGCTGACTCAGCTGGCGCGCCTGCGGGCCTTCGGCGGGGTCCCGGTGGGCGTGCTGCTGTACCTGGTGCTGGCGCTCTATGGCGCGCTGATTGCCTACGAATTCGGGCTCCTGAACGCCCTCTAGAGGCGCCGCGGGCGCGTTGCCTCGCCGGCCGGCTTTTACGCTAAACTATTGGCCTGCCGGTCCTTTTTCCCCATGCTCGAACCAACACCCCTCTATGGCGGCAACGCCGCCTTTCTCGACGCGCTCTACGAGCAATATCTTCTCGACCCGGCGAGCGTGGACGAGCGGTGGCGGAAGTATTTCGCGCAGCTCGCCCCTGCGGGCACGGAGCGCGCGCACGGCCCGATCCGGGCGCAGATCGCGCGGCGCGCCGCGCGGGGGCGCGCCGCGCCGCCGCCGGTGGCCGCCGCGGGGGCGAACGCCCAGCAGGCGGCGGTGTCGCGGCTGATTCAGGTGTGGACCAACCGCGGGCACCTGCTGGCGAGCATCGATCCCCTGGGGCTGTCCCAGCGCGTACGGCCTCGGGTGCTCGACCTGGATTACTTCGGCCTCACGCCGGCGGATCTCGATACCGAGTTCTTCACCGGCAGCCGCACGGACGCGGTGCCGAAGCGCATGAAGCTCAGGGACATCCTCGCACAGCTGCAGCACATCTACGCCGGCAACGTCGGCGCCGAGTTCGCGCACATGTCCGACTCCGAGGAGCGGCTGTGGCTGCAGGATGAGTTCCAGCAGGGGCGCCTCGAGCATCGCTTCAGCCCCGACGAGCAGCGCAACATCCTCTGGCAGCTCACGGCCGCCGAAGGCCTCGAGCGCTACCTGCACACCAAGTACGTCGGCCAGAAGCGCTTCTCGCTCGAAGGCGCGGATGCGTTCATTGCGCTGCTCGATGACCTGATACAGGGAGGCGGCGCCGCCGGCATCGAGGAGGTGGTCATCGGCATGGCGCACCGCGGCCGGCTGAACGTGCTGGTGAACCTGCTGGGCAAGTCGCCCGCGGCGTTGTTCTCGGAATTCGAGGGCGCCTACGACCCGGGCCGGCTCAAGGGCTCGGGAGACGTGAAGTACCACAAAGGCTTCTCGGCGGACCTGCGCACCGCGCACGGCAACGTGCACACGGCGCTGGCGTTCAATCCCTCGCATCTGGAGGTCGTGGATCCGGTGGTGGAGGGCTCGGTGCGCGCGCGCCAGGAGCGCCGCGGTGATGTGCGCGCCGCGCGCGTATTGGCGCTGCTGGTGCACGGCGACGCCGCGTTCGCGGGCCAGGGCGTGGTGATGGAGACGCTGCAGCTGTCGCAGGCGCGCGGCTTTTTCACCGGCGGCACCGCGCACGTGATCATCAACAACCAGGTGGGTTTCACCACTTCGGAGCCCGCCGACCTGCGTTCCACCATGTACTGCAGCGACGTGGCCAAGATGCTGGAAGTGCCGATCTTCCACGTCAACGCCGACGACCCGGAAGCGGTGGTGTTCGTGGGGCGCCTGGCGCTCAAGTACCGCATGCGCTTCCGCAAGGACGTGGTGATCGACCTGGTGTGCTACCGGCGTCACGGCCATAACGAGGCCGACGAGCCGGCAGCCACGCAACCGGGCATGTACCGCGCGATCCGCCAGCATCCCACCGCGCGGCGCCTGTACGCCGACCGGCTCATCGCGGCGGGGGTGCTCACGCAGGCCGACGCGCAGGCGATGCTGGAGCAGTACCGCAGCGGACTCGACCAGGGGCGCCCGCAGGCGCGTGCCTCGCTCGGCATGCTCGGCAACAAGTACACGGTGGACTGGAGCGCCTACGGGCAGGTCGACTGGACCGAGCGGGTGGCCACGGCGGTGGAGCTGCCGCGGCTGCGCGCGCTCGGTGAGCGCATCACCAGCTATCCGCAGGACTTCAGCCTGCATCCGCGCGTCGCCCAGCTGATCGCCAGCCGCAGGAAGATGCTGCTGGGCGAGCAGCCGCTCGACTGGGGGTGCGCCGAGACCCTCGCCTGCGCGACGCTGGTCGAAGACGGTTTCGGAGTGCGCCTCACCGGGCAGGACAGCGGGCGGGGGACCTTCTTCCATCGCCACGCGGTGCTGCACGATCAGAACACCGACGCCACCTGGATTCCGCTGCAGCACATCGCCGAGCGGCAGCCGCGCGTGCAGGTGATCGATTCGGTGCTGTCCGAAGAGGCGGTGATGGGCTTCGAGTACGGCTATGCCACCACCGAGCCGAACTCACTGGTGCTGTGGGAGGCGCAGTACGGCGACTTCGCCAACGGTGCCCAGGTCATCATCGATCAGTTCATCAGCTCCGGCGAGGCCAAGTGGGAGCGCTTCTGCGGACTGGTGCTGCTGCTGCCGCATGG
>Ga0209027_1000127_pt1 | contig 22260 bp, 20 predicted proteins | sample GraSoi013_1_20cm_3_FD_185821 | JGI IMG/M metagenome (GOLD analysis project Ga0209027, IMG submission 185821) | Grasslands soil microbial communities from the Angelo Coastal Reserve, California, USA - Sample 09_27_2013_1_20cm (SPAdes) (version 2) | ecosystem: Environmental > Terrestrial > Soil >...
AGTTCTACGTTCAAGGTCAATATCAGACCATTGGAGCGTGAAAATTTCGCCTCTGCGAAGCGCGCAATCAAGCGCCAGCAAACTAATACCTTTCAGGTGCGCTCTTTTAGGCTCAGCATCAATCGCAGCGAACAAGCGCGTTTCTTCATCACGGCTCAAGATTCGCAAGCGGTGAGTCTCTACGCTAATTAGGCTCTCGCCATTGTTGAAGGGATTGCGCGTCAGCCATTGCTCACGAACTGCGATATTGAACATTCGCCTTAGCCTGCCGAGTTCTTTATTGACGGCGGTGATTGTGCGCGTAGAACGAAGTTCTGCCTTTGGGTTAGTTCGTAGCTCCCGCTTGTAACGGTTAATGTCAATGTGCGTCGGAGTCTGGAAGCGGCTTTGTCTGTAGCTGCGAATGTCCCCGTAAGTGATGGAGCGGATTTTACGTTTGACGAAGTATCGTTGAAGCGGTTTGACTTCACAAAGGGCTTCTGTAACGCCGCGCACGCCTGATACTTTCCTGTCGCCAACGTACACGGCTTCATGTAGGTAATTCTTGATGTAGTAGTCTGCCAACTCAGCAAAGGTCATGTTGGCATTTTCAAGGGAACGCTCGCCGTTATCTTCCAACTCGCGCACTAAAGATTTGAGAGCCTTGATTGCCCCCCTTTCATCTTTCGCGCTACGCTTAACATCGCGCCGTATTCCCTGCTCGTTGGTAAAAGTTACTCGCGCGTACCAACGCCCTTTGCTGTCTTGATAGGTATAGCCTGTCCTTTCTTTCGCCATAGCTTTCGCCTCCAGCGTTTCCACACTCGTTTCCACATTGAGCGTGAAAAGCAGAAAAAAGTGGTTAGCGATAGACGAAAAAGGTATGAATTTATTAGGGAATTATGTGGAAGGAAAGCGTGTCAAGGTAGTGCTCTACCCCTGAGCTACGCGCCTACTAGGTCGGAAATTTTTCGCTTCAAACTTCATGAGAAAAGCGAATCGGTAAGTTAACAAAGGGCGCGCGGAGGTGTCAAGCAAGGAATCGTACAGGGGTTTTTGTTAATTACTAGCAGTTGCAGACCTTTCCCACTCGTCGTAGAGCTGCTTCAGGCGCGCGTCCGCCTTTTGATAATCGTCGTTCAGAGATTGAAAACGGCGCGGGTCGCGTGCGATTTCGGGCTGCGAAAGTTGCTCGGAAATCATTGCGAGCGACGCTTCCGTCTCCGCAATCTCGGTTTCGATTGTTTGAGCGTCTCGCCGTTCCTGCTTCTTACTCGCCGATCTGTTCTTTGAAGCCTTAGCTTGCTGCTTCGGCGCGCTTCGTTTCTGTTGCTCGGCAACATTCAGTTTCAAAGCTTCGCCCTCGCTCTCACTACCTTTATCTTCACTCTCTTTCTCGCGCCGCAACGCTTTCCAATCATGATACTCTGTGTAATCGCCGTCGTAATGCTCAGCTAGCCCCTGACCATCAAGCGCCAGAATTTGTGTTGCCACGCGATCAAGGAAATAACGGTCGTGGCTGATAGTGATTATCGTTCCCTGATATGCATCCAAGGCTTCTTCCAGCGCCTCGCGTGAAGGAATGTCCAGATGATTCGTAGGCTCATCGAGCACCAGCACGTTGACGCGCGAATAGATCAGTTTGGCTAGCGCTAGTCTTCCCTTTTCCCCTCCTGACAGATCGCGCACGTGCTTGTAAACGTCGTCGCCCGTGAAGAGAAATTTTGCCAGGAAGGAGCGTAGCTCTCCTGCTGTTGTAGAGGGAAGCGCAACGCGGCGCAGTTCCATGATTATCTCGTTGCGGTCGTCTAAATCGTCCAACTGTTGCGCGTAGTAGCCGACTTGAACTTTCGTTCCCCAGCGAATCTCGCCCGCTAGCGGCGCGAGCTTTCCAAGAACAGTTTTGACGAATGTGGTCTTGCCCGATCCGTTAGGGCCTATGACGCCTAGGCACTCGCCGCGACGCAAAGTTAAATTGATATTTCGGGCGAGAACTTTTTCCGTATAGCCTATTTCAGCGTCAACGACGGTTAAGACCTGCGTTCCGGCGCGTTCGATTTCTTGAAGACGAAAGTCTCCAGACGATTGATCCACGCGAACGGCTTCGACGCGCTCAAGCCGTTCCAGCATCTTGCGGCGCGATTTGGCCTGCTTGGTCTTCTGTCCGGCGATGTTGCGTCGTATGAACTCTTCTGTTTTAGCTATTAACTGCTGCTGATTCTCGAAGGCGCGACGCTGCGCTTCTCTTCTCTCTTCGCGCTCAATCAAATAATCGGAGTAGTTTCCTGTATAGCTAGAAGCCTTTCCGTTTTCGAGTTCGATGATGCGGCGCGAGGTGCGATCAAGAAAATAACGGTCGTGGCTGATGATGACGTAAGCCGAAAGATAGGTCTGCAAAAATTCTTCTAGCCATTCGACCGATGCAACATCCAGATGGTTCGTAGGCTCGTCAAGCAAGAGCACGTCGGGTTCCGCCAGAAGCAGGCGAGCAAGCCCCAGCCGGTTCTGCTGACCGCCAGACAGCTTAGAGGTCTCCATCTGCCACATCTCTCGGTCGAAGCCAAGCCCCTGCAATATAGCTTCTGCCCTGGCAGCATATTCAAATCCACCCTCGCGCTCAAATTCGTGCTGAAGCTCGCTGTATCTTTCTAGAATCTTCTCAAGCTCATACGTCGCTTCAGCCATGCGATGCTCAAGCTCGTGCATCTCATGCTCGATCTGTTGCAGGTGGCCGAACGCTGCGAGCGCTGCCTCGTGAACAGTCGAATCAGCCTCGAAATGTACGTGTTGTTCTAGAAACCCTGAGCGAAGCCCGCGCGCGCGCACTACGTCGCCGCGATCAGGCATCTCTTCACCACCCACCAGACGAAAGACAGTCGTCTTGCCAGCGCCGTTGCGACCTACAAGGCCAACATGCTCGCCCGGGTTTATTTGCAACGAAGCCCCGCGCAGAACTTCCTGCCCGGCGTAGGATTTATGAACGTCTGAGAGACGGAAAAGCATAAGAACAGTTTACAGTTTTTAGTTTTCAGTTTTCAGTTAAAAGCATTCCGCTTCTTTCTGAAAACTGAAAACTAAAAACTGTAAACTGTTTCTTGTCACCGCTTTTAAGGTGTTGCTTGTCCTGCTGGACGTGGCGTCGCAGGTCTTTGTGGTTGAGAACTGTTTCCGATTGACGGCGCTGCGGTGGTCGCTCGCGGGCTTGCTTGCGCGTGCGGCGAGGCCGAAGGCGTTGCGCGCGCATTTTGGTTCAAGCTCGCGCCGGGTTGCGCGTTTGCTGAAGGTTGAGGCGCTGCTGTTGAAGCCGAAGGCGCTGCGCCGGGCGAGCTAGCGGGCGTGCCCGCTGGACGCAGGCCACTGTAGTTCTCTGGGTTGTTCAGCATCTCGTTGGCAAGGTTATTGACTATCTTCGCCTCGGCCATAGCAACCCTGAGCAGCGCGTCTGCCAGAATCTTCTTGCGCTGGTCAAGAAGTATGTTAGTAACCTGCTCGCGCATGCCTGGATTGTCTAGCGTCAGGTTCTCTGTCGCAAGTTGCTTGCCCGTTAGCTTGAAGATGTACCAGCGTCCTCGGAATTGAACGGGGTCAGTGATGTCGCCGACCTTCATTGGCCCGAAAAACTTTGCTATCAAATCCTGCGGAAAACCCTCTCCCCTGAGATCATCTTCGGTAGCAAAGCCAAGGTCGCCCCCCTGTGCGTTGCTCTGGTCTTCGCTGCGCGCGCGCGCGACTTGAGCAAAATCATTGTTCTGTAGCTGATCGTGAATTTCCTTGATCTTCTGCTGAGCTTCCTGGTCGTTCTTGGCATCATCCTGAACGCCATTGTCTCTTGGGTCAACCACGATTTCCGCAAGACCGACACCACGCTGGCGCACAAACTGCTGCGGGTTGTTGTGATAAAAATCCTCTACCTCGCGATCGCTCACCTTGCTCTTGCTAGTCCACTTATCTTCCAACTTCTGTATGGCAAGCTCGCGCCTTATATCGTCGCGCAGCGATTGCTCCGTCTTGTTCTGGTCGCGTAGTTGTCGCTGGTACTGCTCGTCTGTCATAGCAGCCTGTTGCTTTAGCTGATTGATGCGCTGAGCGACTTCGTCATCTGAAGGCACAAGTTTCTCTTTTTCGGCACGCTGGTAAAGCGCCTCCTGCTGTATCAACTGGTCTAGCACAGAGAGGCGTTCCTGTGCCATTTCAAGCTGAGATAGCTGAGTTTCCTGTCCCTGATATTTTTGATGAATGATGGTGTCAATCTCGCTCAGCATGATCGGCTTGCTGTTGACCGTCGCAGCAACTCCGCTGGCGCTGCTCGCCCCGCCGCCCTTGTTGCATGCAGCGAAGGCGAAGGCCAAGGGCGCGAGGAGTAAAAGGATGACTGTTCGATTAACTGCTCTATGCACTTTTGCTTTCTGCTCCTTCAAAATTAAGGATGATGTTACTTGGCGCGCGGACTTGCTCAACTTGACGATGTATGAAACCGTCTGCTATAAATTTTCGTTTCGCGTCCGCATAAAATTTGCGGCTATCAAATCTTTGGGCGAGTCCAAACGCGCTTCTTAGAACTACCGGAGGTTAACAAAATCATGGCAAAACGCTGCGAAGTCTGCGGCAAAGGCCCGCAATTCGGAAACAACGTTTCACACGCTAACAATCGCACACCGCGCCGCTTTGACCCGAACCTTCAATCCATACGCGTACAGATGCCACAGGGCGGCGTCAAACGCATGAAGGTCTGCACCAGTTGCATCAAAGCGGGCAAGATTGCGAAAGCAGCCTGACCCATTCAAAACAGCTTTTCAAAATAAGATGCTACCGGCGGCGCTTCCGGTTCGATTAACGCGAGCGCTGTTGGTAGCTATTCTTTTCCCAAGTAAGCTACGACTTCAATCTCAACGCGCGCATCACGCGGCAGCCGAGCCGCTTGAACCGTAGCACGTGCCGGAGGATTTTCCATGAAAAAGCGACCGTACACTTCATTCATCGCAGCGAAGTCGTCCATGTCTGCGAGAAACACCGTGGTCTTAACCACGTGAGCAAGATCAGTTCCAGCCGATTCCAGCAGCGCCTTGATGTTCTTCAACACCTGCTCAGTCTCTTCCGCTATCCCACCAACGACGAACTCGCCTGTCATAGGATCAATCGGAATCTGCCCCGAAGCGAACAGAAAATCGCCAGCGCGAACGGCCTGAGAATATGGCCCAATAGCCTTCGGCGCGCTCTCCGTCCTGATGATCTGCTTCACAGTACAAAAATCCCTTTTTCTAACCTCTGAAACAAACTAGGGATTCTAACAGAATTTAGGGGAAAAGCGAAAAGGGGAAGAAGGTGGGTAGTGTCCGTTTTTCAAGTTTGAACTTTTAATTTGAAATTAGAGGCTGTGATAGTCTTATTCAGAGTATTTGCGAATGACTTAACCGCGAAGTCAGAATTTACCCTGACAGTATCGCTGAAATTTAGGAGTGGTAAAAGGTGATGCTTGTACACCATCCCTGATTCTTTTTAGTAATTCGGGCGAGGCATCATCCTTATAGCGAACGCCCACATCTTCTTCCATTATAGCTCTTAGTTGCTCAACGGTGATTACCGTTGCTTCACTGTAATTGATATAGGATGTCTTCTTAATGAATGGATGGTCTCCAACTTCTAAAACGACCGTCTTGTCGGCGATATTTGTTGAGGTTATATTTGCAATAGCCACCGTTGGCGGGTCTCCGGCTGGTTCGGTGAGGATTACATATAAATGCTTTGACAGGTTCTTTTTCGCAGTTAAATGCAAACACATGCCGGGAACAATGTCGCTCATGCTTTAATAAGACTCTCAAATGAAGCTATCTCTTCAAGCTCTTCTAAGATTTCATTAATCTCTTCATCTGTTTTACCCTCAAGTTTCAAGACTTCTTTATAAGTAATTGGGATAGATGAGCCTTCTGGATGTGTCCACTCTGGCAAGTCATGAGTATAATCAGCCAGTGCCCAGCGATCATCTTCGCCAAGTTGCCCAAACATTTCTTGAAACTTCTCGTATTGCTCACGAATCAAATTCACCTCTGCCCGTGAAAGTTCGTCGGTTTCAGGTTCAGCTATGAGTTCTACCTTTTTATGTTTCGATATGGTAACAATAAATCGCTTCCAGTAGGATGCACCAAGACTTTCATACTTAATCAGGTCAAGCGTTTGGCTGAGAACGCATCCATTATCCATTGACACATAAGCGTCATTTGTTATTGACCTGCCCCAACGCAGCAATCCCTCACGGTCAATAAGATACATAAGCTTCATAAGCTTTAGGTAGTACATCGTACCGCCAGACATACGAAGAAGCATCCCGGCCATTTGAGTCGCTTTTATTTCCCGGAATTGTGGCTTCATAATGCTCTTGTTGCAATCATGAAACTTTGTTTCACCCGCCGATAAGTGTATTACCTACGCAACAGTCATGTCAAGGATTTCCACACTGTGGAAAACTTGCGAAAAAGTGGGGTGGATTATTTCTTAAAGAGTGAAATCAGAAGCGAAGCGATGGAAATTGATATTGCAATAACTGAGAATACCAGAGTAATGTTTGATCGTAACGAGGTATCTCTTGAAAGCAGCCTTGTTATCACATAATCTCTATCTGTAAACCAATGCTCGCCATGCTCACCTGCCCTCCCAATATGCGGAATATTATACTTAGTAGCCTCTAATGCTAATTCATGGTCATTCATGCTCCAATAGTCTTTTTGAAATAACTTCATTTCAACCTCCTAAAAATATTTTCTGCAATACGAAAATAATCTTTGATTCACTATTTCAAATCCATGTGTTTGATGGGAACCAGCCTGTGCCCGAGCATGTCAACTGCGGCCTGGCTCTGTCCGAGAATGATGTATCCGATTAAAGGGTCGTAGATTCCGTCTGCTGGTTTCATCTCGACGAATAGCACTTCGCTGAAGATTGGCCGGAAGCCTTCAATCTGTATTTTTACGGGGCCGCACACGTCTCCGCTCACTATTTCTTGAATCGCTGTTTCAAGCTCAACGCCTCTGATACTCTGCAAATTTCCGAGCCTGTCTTTCCACGCGCTGGGCAGGAACATGAGCGGTGCGTCCGTGTCCACAAGAGCATCGCACCTGAAACTCTTTGACTCGTCCACCGCATTCGTGATGGTGACTGAGGCGATGATTCTACCCATGATCTTCTCCTTCAAATTTCAGAGACGGAATGCACGAGGCGCTTGGTAGAGGTCAATGTTCTCGGAGAAGTCTGGTGGGGCGTTGATACGAATGCGCCGTAGCTTCGACATCAGCGTCGGCTCGGAAGTTTCTGGTTTTGATTGAGTGAATCTTTTGACGACTAAATACAACTCGGCAAGCCGATCATCCGGCACTTTTTCTATCTCAGATTTGATCTCCTCTTTCGTAACCATGCTCTTACTCTATCTCACTTACCGTCCAACTGAAAAGTTGATTTTCTACGTCGCTAAGCCGCGCCCTGCAAGCGCTCTACGTCCAGGACGCCGGGGACGCTTTTGATGGAGTTGATGACCTTGTCGAGGTGCTTTACGTCGAAAACTTCGACGGTGACTTCTATGCGACCGCGATCATTGGGGGCTACGGATGCGCGCGCGTCGCGTATGCCGGTCTTCATGTCGGAGATTGCGCCGGTGATTCCGGCTATCATGCCTGTGCGGTTCTCTGTGGTGGCTAGAAGCTTGACGGCGTAGGCGGCCTTTTCAGGTTTGCCAGCCCACTCGACTTCTACTATGCGTTCCGGGTTGACCATCAGAGCCTGCACGTTCTTGCAACTCTTGGAGTGAACGGCGACGCCTTTGCCGCGCGTGATGTATCCGATAATCTCTTCGCCGTGAAGAGGGTTGCAGCAGCGTGCGCGCTGTACTAATAAATCATCAACGCCGCGAACGACTATGGCGTCGTCGCCCATGCGTATCAATCGCCGTACGGCCTGCATGCCTGTGCGAAGGCGTGACTCTTTTCTGGCATCAAGCTCTGCGAATTTTTCAGGCCCAAGATATTTGGCGATTACGTTGCGCGGAATCAGTTTGCCGTAGCCAATCGCTGCCAGAAGATCGTCAACTCGACCGTAGCCGTAATCGTTAGCAACGTGTTTGAATTCTGCGTTGTCGTCGGTCAGAACTTTTTTGGGCGTGAGTTGAAAACGCGTGGCCTCTTTCTCGAAAAGTTTACGGCCTATCTCAATGGATTCGGTGCGCTGCTGCTCTGCGACCCAGTGGCGTACGCGATTGCGTGCGCGCGAGGTTGCGATGAAGTTGAGCCAGTCGCGCGAGGGGTGCGCGCTCGGAGTGGTCAGAATTTCTACTACATCGCCGTTCTGAATCTGCGTGCGCAGCGGAACCATTCGACCGTTGATGCGCGCGCCTGTGCAGGTGTTTCCCACTTCAGAGTGAATCATGTAGGCGAAGTCAATGGGGGTTGCGCCGCGCGGCAGTTGTATGACCTTGCCCATAGGCGTGAATGCGTAAACGTCTTTCGGGTAAAGATCAAGCTTTAATGAATCCAGGAAATCTTTCGAGTCCTTTACCTCTTGTGTCCATTCGACAAGAGAGCGCAGAACTTTCAAAGCATCATCGTCATCGCGCGCGCCGCGTTTGCCTTCCTTATATTTCCAGTGCGCGGCCACGCCCTCTTCGGCAATCTGATGCATCTCTTCCGTGCGAATCTGAACCTCGAAGGGTTGCCCCTTAGAGCCTATGACTGAAGTGTGAAGAGATTGATAGAGGTTGTCGCGCGGCGTTGCAATCCAATCTTTGATGCGACCCGGCACTGGCTTCCATGCGTTGTGAACTACGCCGAGCGCCGCGTAACAGTAGCGAACTTCGTTCGGCGTGATGATGCGTGCGGCTACCAGATCGTAAACCTGATCCAGACTGATAGCTTGCGACCTCAGTTTTTTCCAGATCGAGTAGAGACGTTTGACGCGACCTTCGATCCGAACGTAAGGGACTTCCTCATCGTGCATCTTCTCTTCGATGCGCCCGGTCATCTCTTTCAGAAACGCCTCGTTTTCGGGACGTCGCTTTTCCAGTTGCGCGGCAATCTCCCGATAATCCTCTGTGTGAAGATGCTGGAATGCTAAATCCTCAAGCTCGCCGCGCAGTTTGCCCATGCCTAAACGGTGCGCAATCGGCGCGTAGATGTCCATAGTCTCCTGCGCAATGCGACGACGCTTTTCGGGTTTGAGGAATTGAAGCGTGCGCATGTTGTGAAGGCGGTCGGCGAGTTTCACAAGGACTACGCGCACGTCCTTAATCATAGCGAGCAGCATTTTTCGTACGTTCTCGGCCTGCTGCTCCTCCTGCGAGATGTTGCTTATCTGCGCAATCTTTGTCAGCCCGTCAACTAGCTGCGTTATCTCGTCGCCGAAATATTGTCGTATGGTTTCCAGATCAACGAGAGTGTCTTCGACTACGTCGTGAAGCAAGCCTGTAGAAACCGAGATGGCGTCGAGGCGCATGTCTGCCAGAATGTTTGCGACCTCAAGCGGGTGCACAAGGTAAGGCTCGCCCGAAGCGCGCACCTGTCCCTTGTGCTCGCGCGCCGAAAAGAAGTAAGCGCGGCGCAGCAGATCAAGCTCGTCTTCGGGATGATTGCGCCTGACCTTTTCTACTATGTCCTCTATGCGAATCATAAAAAACGGTTTTTAGTTTTCAGTTTTCAGTTTTCAGAAAAAGCTTTTAACTTAGAAGCAGTTTGGAAATTCCTAATCTAGCGCCGAAGGCGCAAGCTAGAAGGTAGCCAGACGTGCAACGTCTGGTATGCGGTGGATAAAAATAGATGCGCGTTGAAGACGCGCCAGAGTTGTCTTGCGCGCATCTTCAATGCGCTATGTCTTACCACGTTGACTGATTCCAGACGTTTCACGTCTGGCTACCTTCTTTGAGCCGCTTCGCGCGGCTGAAAATGGAATTTTCAAACAGCTTCTTAAAACTGAAAACTGCCTTAACCATTATAACAAAAAAGGTGATGCCCGACTCGAAAGCCGGACATCACCGGTCAAGGGATTTTCTGTGAAAGATGTTGGCAGCCTTCAGCTTCTTAAAACTGAAAACTTAAAACTGACCTTAGCCAGCAGGTGGCGAAGGATGGCTTTGCGGCGGCTGCTTCTTCTGCTTGGCCTCGTTCAATCGAGTGGTCTCCTGCTGAGCCTCAGCGGCCTGCTTACGGTAATCAGCCGCCTGGTCGGGCTTGCCATCCATCTCGGCCAGCTTGCCAAGCTCTAAAAGAAGATTGGTCTTGTAAGACCAGGCAGACTCATTGTTCGGGTCCAGGCTGATGGCTTTGTTGGCGTATTCCAGACCAAGCGTAGCGCATTGCAATGCTGTGTTGTAGTCTTCCGGGTTCTTAGGCTTCTTGTAGGTTAGCAGGACGCGACCGTTCTGAGTCACTTTCTGCTGGTTCTCCGGCAACTCAGTAATCTTGTAGGAGCAGTCCCACTGCTTGCTTGCCAGCACCGTGAAAGCTTCTGCGCGTTTGACAGGGTCAACCGACTCCTGATTGGCGCGCTGAAGAATCCAATCACGCTGCTCGTTGTCCTGCTTGATCGCGCCAAGGAGCGCAGCGATGGCTTTGTACGCCTCGTCGTTCGTAGGGTCAATGGCAAGCAGTTGCTTGTAAGCGTTAATGGCCTCGCGCGCTATCTGCTGGTTTTCAGGCGCGTCCACGCCGGGCTTGTACTGCGCGTGTATAGTGCGCGCAATGAATGAAGGCGCAGTCTTGTTGTTTGGATCAAGTTCTAAGGCTCGCTTGGCGTGCTGCTCGGCTTCTGCGAAATGCCCCTCGCGGTATGCGCGCGCGCACTCGTTCAATTCGTTCTTCGAGCGTATTCGATTGATAACCGCACATCCAGGAGTAGTGGCAAGCACGACCAAGATCAAGAGGGCGATCCTGGCTTGAGAGAGTTTCATCCTTTTCCTAGCCCCCATATCAAGTGATAAGTAAATAGTGATAAGTGATAAGAAAAAGCCTTTGCCTTAATCTTATCACTCATCACTTATCACTCATCACCTTGCTTATTGTAGATCGTCAACTTGTAAGCCAACAGGCGATGCGCCCGCGCCCTTTATGGCATCAATCACTTTCACAACCGTGCCATATGGTATTGCGCGCGGGGCTTTGATAAAGACGGTCTTCTCGATGCGCTCCTCTTCGGGCAGATCGCTTCTCGTCTCCATACCGGCCTTGTAGCCCTTGCCTATGCGCCCCTTGAAAACCTCTACGAGCCGCGTGCTCAATTGGCTGGTGTCCGAGATTGAACCCATCTCTTCCGTGTTCAGCTTAAGCTTCCCATCCGGGCTGATGAAGACAACGAGCGTCAGCGGGTTGGGCTTGATCTGACTCAAGTCTTGATTCGGGTCCGGCTCGGAAGGAATTTTGGTCTCGAAGCGGCTGGGCTTGAGCGGCGTGACCACCATGAAGATGATCAGCAGCACGAGCAGCACATCAATCAACGGAGTGACGTTAATATACGGGACGGCCTTGTCGCCGCCGCCACCTGCACTCATCCCCATAACTCTTCAACTCCTAATCATGAAAAAAAGGCGCGCCGCGCAGGCGCATTAGCATTGCAGCCCGCCTTTAATTTAACCTTGCGCGGCAGGGGCCGCAGGGGCAGCAGAAGGCACCGCAGCGCCTTTCTTCTTCCTGTCTGCGACTAGACCGATGCGGTCTATGCCCTGTTTGCGTATGACGTTAATTACGTCAACGACAGTCCCGTAAGAGACCCCGATTCCGCTCTTGACATACACGATTCGCTCGGCATCAGATTTATTCTTCATAGCCGATTCAATGCGCGCACCCAACTCCTCGCGCGTGACAAGCTCCTTCCCGAAATATATCTGGCTATCGTTCGGAATGGAGATTACCACGGAAGATTCTTTGATGATGGCAGGATCAACGTCCGGGGTGTTCATGTCGCGCGGGATGGCGACCGTGACACCCTGTTGCAGGAACGGCGTGATCACCATGAAGATAATCAGCAGCACCAGCATGATGTCCACCATCGGCGTAACGTTGATTTCTGACTGGAGGCCGCTTCCGCCTCCTCCTGACATACCCATAACTCAAACCTCCTTCACTGGAAGAAGTCGCAAACGAGAAGGAGCATGCGCGCTTCCCGCTTCAGGCCGCCCCGTGCCGCCTTGATTGTCTACAAAGCGCGGCGGTCTGAACCTGGAACAAGCCCCCTTATTCCCCTCTGGCGACTCTTCCCTTTAGGGCTTCAACTGCCGCGTGCGGCTCTTCAGGAAGTAGTCAATCAGTTCCGAAGCCGAGTTGTCCATCTCTACTATGAAGCCATCAACCTTGCTGGAGAAGTAGTTGAAGAGCCAGACCGCAGGCACTGCCACAGCCAATCCCAAGGCCGTAGTAAAGAGCGCTTCCGAAATGCCGCCTGCGACCGCAGCTATACCAGCCGACTCCGCAGCCTTCATACCACGGAATGCGTTGATGATGCCGAATACCGTTCCGAACAGTCCTACGAACGGAGCGGTCGAGCCTATGGTCGCTAACCCCGAAAGGCCGCGACGAAACTCTGCCGTCTTGATAGCGATTGCGCGTTGCAGCGCTCGCTTAGAGGCTTCTATCTCATCGCCAGAGATTTCACTTGATTGCTCGTGCGCGCGGAATTCCTGAAGGCCGGAGTTTACAACCATAGCAAGGTGCGACTTGCGATGCTTGTCGCTGATGTTGATGGCCTCTTCTATGCGGTCGTTCTTCAAGGCCTGTGCGACGCGCGGCGCAAACTCGCGCGATTGTTGCTTGGCTGCGCGATAGGTCAGGAAGCGCTCGACCATTATGGCGATTGAATAGACACTCATGATCAGAAGAATGATCACAACGGTCATCGCCACGCCGCCGAGATTCTTGAGCATCTCGGTGATCGAGAATGTGTTTTGCATTTCCGCGCCTGCCGGACTGGCCGACGGACTGGCTTCTTGCCAAAGGAGTATCAGAAAGCCCAGTGCTTTCGTTCCGAGAAGGCTTAGCAGAATATTCACGATTAACCCCTCCAAATTATTTTAACTAGAAATTGATTGCCAATCAGGTAACCGCGCCGTCAGGAGCGAGTGCCTGCGCTTTATAACTGAAGACCGCAGGCGAGCGTTAACGTTTCGACCGGCAGCGCCACCCGACTCTTACTGTGCGACGAAGTTGTAGATGATCGTGCCCGTGACCTTAACGGGCTGACCTGAAAGCTTCGTCGGCGAGAACCTGGCTCCGTGTGCAGCCGCAACTGCGGCCTGTTGCAGAAGCGGATGACCCGACACTGCATGAGCCGATATAACGTTTCCGTTCTCGTCAATCGTCACCTGAACCGTGACCTGCCCGGAAGCGTGCGCCGCTCTTGCGATGGGCGGGTACGCTGGCTTAGGCAGACTGATCGCTTTACCGTTCAGCACGCCACCTGAAATCGGCGCTCTAGGCGGAGTAGGAGACGGTTTCGGCGGCGGCGGCGGCGGCTCTTCCTCTACGTGCACAGGGCCGCCTGTTCCACCCGGAATTCCCCCACCCGGTCCTACGCCAATCGGCCCCGTAGCCGTAGCTTCTCGATTGGACGAGCCAAGGGCCACTTGACCGTGTTCCGGGATCGGCGGAATTCTGCTCGCCTGAGTGTTCACATCGGTCACCTTAACCGGCGTCTGGTTAATGTTTTGGATCAGCTCTGTCCTCTGCGCGATCTCAGGCTGCTGCCGCTCGGTTGGCTTCGGTGCTTCGTGTTGCTCTTCAGGGGCTTGCTGTGGCGGGACTGGCACTGGCGCAACCAGCGTGGTCAACTCAAGATTCTGATTCTCCAGATGCGCGTCGTACCAGTAGATGCTAGCCACGCCGCCCACTATGAAGAGCACGGCATAGAGCACCACTGTGCCTAGAAGGAACGAGCCTTTCCGCTTCAAATCTTCTGTGTGCGGATTGGACTCGACAAGATTTTCGAACATCGTTTTAAGTCCTCCCTACTTCCGGTGCCAATGGATCAGGGGTGCGAATTTTTTAGATAACCAAACCAATAGTTCCCGAAACGCTTAAACCATATGCCCGCGCAGGTTTCTGTGATGAATCGTAAAGAGGGGAAGGGCAGCGGTCGTTCTGGCATCGTCCGAAAGATGCCAACAGACTTTACATTCAGCCGCTGAGTAGGAAAGACACAGTCTCACCGGCCACGTCAAACATAGACCACCACGCTTCCGCTTACGTTCACTTTCTGAAAGTGAACCCGCGAGCGCGCGTTCGAGGCAATATTTAATTGGCCAGCAACGGTTGCAGTCTATGCCGCAACGCATTGGAAGTCAAGTACAAATCTATTAAGAATATATGCAGAAATTAAAATAAGAGACGGGCAGAATTGTCTCAAATCCGTCTCTTAAGTTTAAAGAGCTTGATGGTCTGCCGCTCGGTCGTAGAAGACCTAGCTTGCAACGCCGCTCGCCTGCGCCCGGGCTTGCTTGCGCGAAGCGCGATTCGCCGCCTGCCCGCCCTCTTTCGCAGGCGGAGCGCTCAAGCGGTTTCCAACATCGAGCCGCTGCTGCCACCAGACCATAATCGGGCTTGCGATTGCGACGGACGAGTAAGTTCCAAAAACTACTCCTATTAGAAGCGCTAGCGAAAACCCTCTTAAGACCTCGCCGCCAAAGAGCACAAGAGCGAGCACAGAGAGGAAAACTAATCCGCTCGTGATAACCGTGCGCGACAATGTCTGATTGATGGAATCGTTCGTAACCTTATAGAGCGAATCACGACGATGCAGGCGCAGGTTTTCGCGTATGCGGTCGAAGACAACAATTGTGTCGTTGACGGAGAAGCCTACTAGAGTCAGTAGCGCGGCGATGACCGTCAGGTTTATTTCCCACTGGAAGATTGAGAAGAAGCCCAGCGTGACCAGCACATCGTGGAAGACTGCTATTACTGCCGCCGCGCCGTAAGTCCATTCAAAACGAAACGCTATGTAAATCAGTATACCTACGAGCGCGGCCAAAGTGACGGCGATTGCCTGATTACGAAGTTGCGCACCGGCGATTGCGCCGACCGCATCAGTGCCCACGATTTTGTATGCAGCGTTCGGATCATCCTGCAAACTCTGCTGCCCTTGCGCCTCTGGCCCGAAAGTGTTCAGAGCCTGGCGCACTTTCACGCGGCCTACGTCAACCTGCGCCTGCGTCTGTACAGTTGCGCTCTGCGCCTGCTGAGGATTTTGCGGTTGAGCGTTAGCCTGCTGCTGCGGGTTGCTGGCCGGTTGAGGCGCGCCTGACTGCTGCCCGCTATCCTGGCGCGGAATCTTAATGAGCATCTCATCGGGCTTGCTAGTGTCAGGCTGAATTACAGCATCGCTTATCCCCTGAGCCGTCACTGCCGCGTGAACAGCTTCCGGCGTCGGGCGATTCCTGAACTTAACGGTGACAACCGTGCCGCCTTTAAAATCCACGCCGAGGTTGAAGGCTTCCGTGCCGCGCGGATGAAACACTTGGCGGTAAACAGCCGAACCCAACCCGGCCAGCATCAGCACCAGCGAGATGGTTATAAAAATCTTGCGATTAGCGAGCCAATCAATGCTAACGTTTTTGAAAAATTGAACCATGATTATTTAGTGATAAGTGATAAGTGATAAGTGATGAGTGAAAAGCTTTTTTCTTATCACTTATCACCGCTTCTCTTATCACCGCAGTTAAATGCTAAGCGTCTCCACCTTGCGTCCTTTCCGGCTCAGGAGCCAGATGAAGATTGTGCGCGAGACGTAGACGGACGTGAACAGGTTTACGATCAAGCCCAGGATTAGCGTGACGGCGAAGCCGCGAATCGGGCCTGTGCCGAAGACGAACAGAAATAGAGACGAGACTGTTGTCGTCACGTGCGTGTCAATGATTGTGACGAAGGCGCGAGCGAAGCCTTGCTCGACAGCCGACGGAACGGTCTTGCCCGTGTGCAGTTCCTCGCGTATGCGCTCGAAGATGAGCACGTTCGAGTCAACGGCCATGCCTATGGTAAGAATGATTCCGGCTATGCCCGGCAAGGTTAGCGTCGCGCCGAAAATGATTAGAGCCGCCATCATCAAAATCATATTCAGAAGGAGCGCGACCACAGCGTTTATGCCAGAGCCTCTGTAGTAAAAGAGCATGAAGGCGACGACCAGCGCCAGGCCTACGACCGAAGCCAGGACGCCCGAACGAATCGAATCCGCACCGAGGCTTGGGCCAACCGTCCGCTCTTCCTGATACTCAATCGGCGCGGGCAGCGCACCCGAACGAAGCGTCAGCGCCAGATCATCCGCAGACTGTTTCGTAAACCGACCTTCTATCTCGCCGGAATCCGTAATCTGCGATTTGATGTAAGCGACGGACTTCACTTCGTTTTCCAGAACGACGCCCATGTACTCGTTGATGTTCGCGCCCGTCCATGCGCCGAATTTATCCGCGCCTGTTGGTTTGAGCGAGAAGGCTATCTGATAATCGTTGCCTCCGGCGCGCGATTGCACAGCCGATGCGTTGCGCAACTCGCTCCCATCCACGACCGCAGGAGTTTCGATGACCACGTAGCGCTTAGGCTTGTTCTGATCCGCAGGCTGGCTGCCAGCCGACGTAGGCTCCATGCGCTCTTGATAAGGAAGTATCCTGCGATTGGCCGGAACAGTCCCGCCTAAGCTTGCCTTTGCTTCTTCTTCCGAAGCATAAGTCTGAACGGACGCGGGGCTGGGCGGGCTTACGACGTGAACAAGCTCAAGCTTTGATGTTCCGGCAAGCAGTATCTTCACGCGCTCAGGGTCTTGAATGCCCGGCATCTGAACAAGGATTTGGTGCGAGCCTTGCGCGCCGTGTCGCTGCACCAAAGGCTCAGCTACGCCGAATTGATTCAGACGGCTTTCGATAATCTTTTGTGCCTGATCCGTAGCCTGCTCGGTCAACGTGCGCTCAGCCGTGGGCGTCAATGTCCACGTTACGGTGTTACCCGAAGCAGAGGCAGTCCAACCCGAAAGGTCAACCTTCTTCTCCACTTCGCTCTGTATGTCGCTTATCTTCGAAGGGTCTGTGACCTCAAGCACGACACGATAATTTCCGCCGGAAATATCCGCGCGCGCCTCTTTAATCGGAAAGTTCTGAGCTTTGGCCGCGTTCTGCACGGCGAGCGCATTGTTTTCCGTCAAAGTTTTCAGGAATTCTTCGACCTTCACGCGCATCACAAGATGCGAGCCGCCTTTTAGGTCAAGTCCCAGACGAATGTTTTCGCCGAGCGTCTTCTTGATACCGTTCCAAGTAAAATCCTGCGCTGTGGGACGATGGCGCGGGCCTACGACTATGTAAAGCCCCAGAAGAGTTACGACCGCTATGATGATAGCTCTTTGAAGTAAGTTCTTTTTCTTCATGACTCAAAATGAGCGTTCGCTCTTTTTGTAAGCGAACGTTAAAGCTTCTTCTATGACTTCTTCTCTTCCTCTGCTTGCAGCCCTGAAACGGACGAGCGCGCGACTTCGATTATGGATTTGTCCGCGCTGCGTATGAGCAGGCTTGTGTCGCGCACAGCAGTGATCGTGCCGATTATGCCGCCGCTGGTAATCACCTTGTCGCCCGTTTTCAGGTTTGAAATCGTGTTCTGAAGATCGCGCTGGCGTCTGCGCTGCGGGACGATGATAAGTAAGTAGAAGACGCCGAAGATTAGAATCCATGGCAGCAAAGCGAATAGCAGATTGCCGCCGCCCTGTGTCTGAAAGAGAAGGAGAATAGTCATCATAAATTGTCTACAGGTCAGTACCACCCACGAAAAGGTAAAAGGTAAAAGGGATAAGGCGAAAAGCATTCTTATTGAATCTGGCTTCCGCCTAACTTTTGCCTTTTTACTTTTACCTTTTGCCTTTGCGACGCGATCAATCGCCTGAGTTGATTCGCACTGTGAACTCTTGCCGAAATCGCGTGAAATCGCCAGACCGAATAGCTTGCCTCACGCGCCGCATGGTGTCAAGGAAGAACGCAAGGTTGTGATGGGTCAATAGTATGCTCGCCAGCATCTCGCCCGTCGCGTAGAGATGTCTTAGATAGGCGCGCGAATGGCGTCGGCAGACTGAACACGCGCACTCGTCATCAAGCGGGCGCGTGTCGCGCGCGTATCTGGCGTTTTTGATGTTGAGTTTGCCGCGCGAGGTGAAAGCCTGACCCGTGCGACCGTTGCGCGTCGGCAGCACACAATCGAACATGTCAACGCCGCGTGCCACGCATTCAATTAAATCTTCGGGCGTGCCCACGCCCATCAAGTAGCGCGGGTGATCTTTCGGCATGAGCGGAGCGATATGCTCTACCACATCGTACATCACGCTCTTCTCTTCGCCCACGCTCAAGCCCCCTATGGCGTAGCCGTCAAAACCAATCTCGACACTTCTTTCCAAACTCTCGCGCCGCAAATCCATATGGGATGCGCCCTGAACTATCCCGAATAGAGCCTGCTCCCCGCTCAAATCTTCCGGCGAGACGGTGCGCCCGGCGTCCATGCCTTTCATTTGCATCGCGTCGAATGCCGCACGAGATCGCGCAGCCCAGCGTGCGGTGAGCAACATGCTTTTTCGGGCGATTTCATGTTCCGCATCGCCCGGCGCGCACTCGTCCAAGACCATCACTATCTCTGAGCCTAGCGTCGCCTGAACTTGCATAGAAACTTCAGGTGAGAGAAAACGCAAACTGCCATCAACGTGCGAACGAAACTCCGTCCCCTCTTCTGTGATTCGTCGCAGGTCGCCCAGACTCCAGACTTGAAAACCGCCTGAATCAGTTAGCAGCGCCCTGTCCCATCCAATGAATTTGTGAAGCCCGCCGCACGCCAGGATTGTTTCCGCGCCGGGACGCAGCCACAGGTGATACGTGTTGCCTAAGATTATTCGCGCATCAAGCTCTTCGGCTTCCAACGCCTCGAACCTGATTCCCTTCACAGTCCCAAGCGTGCCGATGGGCATGAACACAGGCGTCTCTATAACGCCCCGCCGCGTTCGCAAACTTCCCGTGCGCGCTTCCGCCTCGCTCGCGCTAACTTCAAAATGAATCGGTTTCAAGCCCAAACTATTTGAGAGACTCTTAGCGAGCTTAAGTATTTCCCTTTGCGCCTTTGCGAGAACCTTCAATTCTCTTGATGCTCAAGAATCATGTGAACTGAGGGTTCACGCAAAGGCGCAAAGATAAGAGATAAGCTCGCAAAGGGGGTTGAATTGATGCTTCCGAATTAATCTTAAATCACAAATTCGCTTGAAATCTTCTGCTGTTCGTTCTCCGTTTTCGGAGCGGGCAGGCGAACGGTGAACGTTGCGCCGCGCCCTTCGCTTCTGGCCTCTACGTGTCCGCCGTGCGCTTCGACCAATTCTTTGACGAGCGCTAAGCCTATGCCGAGTCCACCGTGACGACGCTTGGAAGAGCTATCGGCCTGGCGGAAGCGATCCCATATGAATGGAAGAAAATCGCGCGGGATGCCTTCGCCCGTGTCCGCAACTTCTATTACAACCCAGCGTGAAGCTTCGTCTTCTTCCCCTATCAAAATTCCCTTGGGATCAAGCGTGCGCGAGCGCACGGTAATCGAGCCGCCCTCGGGCGTAAATTTGATCGCGTTCGTTAGCAGATTCCAGAGCACCTGCTGAATGCGATGGCCGTCAACTGAAACCTTTGGGATGCTCTTATCAAGCTCAAGACGCAGATGCAATTTGCGATTGAGCGCAGATTGACGAACGGCGCGTGCGGCGTCTTCTATACACTCGTTTATGTTCGTTGGCTTTCGTTCGAGCGGCAGCCCCTTGCGCTGAATGCGCGATAGGTCAAGTAGGTCTGAGATTAGCTGCGTCAGCGCGTTGGTCGAATCCCTTATTACTTTGATACCGTCAGAAACCTCTTCGTCCAGAGCAACGGTCGCGCTTTCCGCCAGTATGTCAACCCAGCCTTTTATAGCCGTGAGCGGCGTGCGCAATTCATGAGAGAGCGTTGCCAGGAATTCATCTTTCAAGCGATTGGCGTCGCGCAACTCTGTAATCAGCCGCGCGTTCTCAAGCGTTGAACCCACTTGCGTGGCAACAGCCGTCAGCAGATCAATATCATCTTCAGCCCAACGCCGCGGGCTTCGCGTCTGGTGTCCGCTCAAAGAGCCTATAATACGCCCCTGATGTGTGATGGGAACGGCGACTAAACTTTTTATCTTCGTTCTTTCCAGAATATCCTCAAGCCCTTCCGCAAGACTATGTGTGCGTGTGTCAGAGACTACGAGCGGGCGGCGATTGTTTACGAGCCACTGCGGAACGGGCGAGCGCTCTTTCACTTCAACGTCTTCAGTCACGCGCTCGACTCCATCTGCGCACCACTCGCCTACAAACTGCCTGTCGGTTTCCGTAAAAATGGTTGCGACGCATCGGTCAAGCCCAAGGACTTCGCCAACGCGCTCAACAACGACTTCAATTGCGCTTTTGGCGTCGGTCGCCTGCTGCAATAGCAGCATCAGACGATTGACTACGGCCTCGCGCTCTGCCTGCGCCTGAATCGTAGAGAAGAGGCGCGTGTTGGCAATTGTCTCTGCCGCCTGCGCTGCAAAAATTTCCAGAAGTTGAACGTCGCTCTGTCGAAAGCCGCCCGGACGATTCGCAACGTAGATGAACCCTATAAGCTCCTTCTTCAAACGCATGGGCACGCCTAGCACTGAGCGCACGCCGTACCGCTCTATAAAACTTTTATTGAAGCGCGAGTCGCGCGCAGGATCGTTAGAGAAGAAAGGCTCGTCCGTGCGATAGATGTAGGCAGCCCCGCCATGACTATCCAGTTTGAAATGAAACTCTTCGATCAATTCGGGTAAAATGTTGTAGCTTGGCGCTTCGGCTCGCACCATGTTGCTTCGCCGGTCATAGGTCGCAAGCAAACATCTTTCAGCGCCGACAAGCTCTGCAATCGCGCGTGTGAGTCTGCCGTAAATTTCCGATACATCCGTGAGCGCCGTAAAAGCTCTTGAGATTTCATAAAGCCCTTCAAGCTCTGCGCTGCGACGACGGCTCGCTTCATAAAGCTGTGCGTTTGTGAGCGCGACTGAAACTTGCGACGCGACCAACTCCAGCAGCTTCACATCGTCCGAAGTCCACTCGCGCTCGCCCTTGCAATCCTGCAACTCAATCAGCCCACGATAGACGCCGCTAACAGAAACGGGCGCGGCGAGCGTGGCTCGCACTCCTAGCTTTTCATACAATTCGATTATCTCGTCATGCGCGAGTTGCTCTATATCGTTCACTGCAAGAGAAGCGGTTGAAGAGAAGACGCGGCGCGCGTAGTCGCTCTTGCGAAGCGGGATGCTGTGACCACGAAGTGGCGCAACGTCGCGGCTGGCAGAGTATTCATATCCTACGAGCGCGTAATCGCTCTCGCCTTCGTATAGACTTATGTGGCAGCGATCAACTTTGAGCGCGCGTCCCAGCACGTCAACCGTCTCCTGCAACACAACGGAAGGGTCTAGCGTGCGCGAAATCGCGCGACCGATTCGACCGGCAAGCTCTTCGCGCCTTGCAGCAGCCTCCATCTCGCGCGAACGTTTTTCGGCCTGCTCAAGAAGCAGAACTTTCTCGATTGCGATTGCCAGCGGCGGCGCTAGACGTTCGAGCGCGAGCAAGCTTTTCCTATCGTAAGCGCCGGGTTTCCGGGAAGTCAGGTTCAGACTGCCAACCGCACGGTGCATTGAGAAGAGCGGGCAGCAGATGGCTGAACGAAAGCCTTCACGCTCAAGGTCTGCGTAGACGTTGAAGCGTGTCTCACGGCTTAACTCGGGGATGACGATCATCTCGCGCGATTTCAGCGCAAGCTCCGTGACAGAGCCTCGCATCAACCCCTCTGCCCCAACGGTCAGAGGCCGCGCGTGCTCGCCCGAAAGAGCAAAGACCCTCAGATGCTCGCCGTCCTCTTCGCAGAGCGCAATTGAGGCGCGGTCGAAATCCAGCAACGCGCGCATCTGTGCGCTCGCAAGGCTGAACACTTCGTCAATCGTGCGCCCCGAATTGACCGCCGCCACCACACGGTTCACAACTTCCAATTGCTCCGACGCCTCGCGCAGGTACTCAAACAGCGCGCCCGTCTCTGCGCTCGTCAACGCCTCTTCAGGAGACGAAGCTTCTCTTAACTTTGAATCTCTATCGCGTCCGCTCATAACAAGCTATTTGACAGAACGAATATTCGCTGGCATGAGGCTGTTCCCGCGGGGCCACAATCAAATAATAACTTAGATGAAGAGCAAGGGGGAAGAGGGAAGAGACGCGGAGACGCGGGGACACGGCGACGCGGAGAAGAAA
>Ga0209027_1000130_pt1 | contig 22138 bp, 19 predicted proteins | sample GraSoi013_1_20cm_3_FD_185821 | JGI IMG/M metagenome (GOLD analysis project Ga0209027, IMG submission 185821) | Grasslands soil microbial communities from the Angelo Coastal Reserve, California, USA - Sample 09_27_2013_1_20cm (SPAdes) (version 2) | ecosystem: Environmental > Terrestrial > Soil >...
TACCGGCCGGCGGCGCCACCGGAGCGACAGGAGCGACTGGCGTCACCGGCGTGACCGAGGCGACCGGCGTGACCGAGGCGACCGGCGTGACCGAGGCGACCGGCGTGACCGAGGCGACCGGCGTGACTGGAGCGACCGGAGCGACTGATACCGGGGCTTCGCTGTCGCTGGGCGCAGTGGTGGTCAGGACAGCCGCTTGCCCGGACGGGGAATCGCTCCCGGACGGGACGTTACCGGGACTGGCCTCACTCGGCGTGACCGGCGCAGGCAGCGCCACCGTCCGCGGCTGCGAGCCTACGACGCGGGATCGACTCGGTGCCGCGGCAGAGAGCAACTCTTCACGCGAGTCGGTAGTCGGTGCGGCGGGCGCTTCAACCGGTCCGGCCCGGTCGTGCTCATCCTCGCGCCCGCGGTCCTGCGACTCGACGTACACTCGAAGCTCGGGCGCCGAGCTCGGCTTCATCGATTCGACGCTCACCACACCGATCGTCAGCAAGAGCAGCAGATGCACGCCGGCTGAGGCGGCACCGGCCCAGACGATGCGCCGATCGGGCGACTGCGCCGCCAAGCCCCTCTGGAACGCATCCACTGCGTCCGGAGCGGCAGCGTTTTCGAGCGCTGACGTAGGCACCCTCTCGCCTCGCGTTGCTCGACAGCTGAGGGGGCTATTCTCGTCGGACCGACTGCTTTTCGAAATACCCGTCGGCAGCGCAAGTGCCCCGGGGCAGCGAGACCCCGGCCGGCAAATACCACGGGCAGCGTGGTCAAGCTGACGCATCAGGCAGAGTTTCCCCGACCCCCAGCGGGGAAGCCCTGATGAGCTGCTGCCCAACGGAGCGGCAAGGTTTTCCCCACGTGAAACGCGCGCGGGAAACACGTAGGCTTGACTGCGGTCAACCGAGCGAGCGCCAAGTCGCTGCGTGCTCAGGGGAGGCGTTGTGCGGACACTCAAGACACTCATGACTGCGGTTGGATTGACCGCATCGGCGGCATGCGTTGCGGGGCCGTTCTGTGTGGTCGTGACGGGCCTCGGACAGGACTGCAAGTACTACGACGAGGGGAGCTGCGCGCAGGCGGCCATGGAGCGGCACGGCGCGTGCGTCGACAGATCGACCGGCCTCGCGACCGGATTCAACCGGGGTGCTCGCTACTGCCTCGTGAGGGCAGGCGAGAGCCGGTGCGAGTACTACGACGCCGCCTCATGCGCGAAAGTGGCGCAGGACCATGGAGGCACCTGCCTCGAGCGTCCCCGCGCGGGAACCTGAGTCGTAGAGCCGGCTGACGAGGTATGAGAGCCGGCGGACGATCGACTAGGGCATCTCCTCGCCCTCCGGCAACGAGGTCGTGTCGCTCTCGGGGAGAGTGATGCGCGTGGCCAGCGCGTACGCCGCGGCGCGGGTGGCCCCGGTCAGCTGCGCGGCGATCGCCGCGACCCTGCCCGGCGGCAGCTCCTTCGCGAGCAGCTCCACGGCACGTCGCAGCAGCCGCTCGTCGATACCGGCCGCGGCCGGCGCGGCGCCGTGCACCACGACGGTGATCTCGCCGCGCTGAAAGTTCTCCTCCGCCCGCGCGCGCGCGAGCAGCTCCTGCAGCGTGCCGCGGTAGACGGTCTCGTGCGCCTTGGTGAGCTCGCGCGCCACCGCCGCCGGGCGCCCGGCGCCGAACTGCGCCGCCATGTCGGCGAGCGTCCGGAGGATGCGGTGAGGCGCTTCGAAGAACACCAGCGTGCGCGGCTCATGCGCCAGAGCGGCGAGCGCCGCACGCCGCTCGCGCTCGCGCGAGGGCAGGAAGCCCTCGAAGCAGAAGCGCTCGGTCGGCAGGCCCGCGACCGCGAGCGCGCTGGTGATCGCCGACGGCCCGGGAATCGCGTGCACCTCGAAGCCGGCGCGCGCGGCGCGCTGCACCAGCTCCAGTCCCGGATCGGACAGGAGCGGGGTGCCCGCATCGCTCACCAGCGCGATGGTCTCACCGGCCGCGAGCCGCGCGAGGAGCTCCGGGGTGCGCTGCGACTCGTTGTGCTCGTGCAGCGACACCAGGGGCTTGGCGATGCCGATGGCGCTGAGCAGCGCACGCGTGTGACGCGTGTCCTCGGCGGCAATCACGTCGGCGCTGAGCAGCGTCTCGCGCGCCCGCGCGCTCAGGTCCGCGAGGTTGCCGATCGGCGTGGCGACGACTTGCAGCCGCCCGTGCATAGGGTTCCTGCAGGCAGGCGAAGACGCCGCCAGCTGAGGCTGTTTACGCGCAGCTCGATTCGAGGTGTGACGCACAAGGGGACCTGTGGATGATGTTGAAGTGGGCGACACTGGCCGCAAGGCACTTGATATACACACGCACCCTTAAATCCCTCTTTTAGTGAGCTGGCGGCAGGATATAATTTTGTAATCAGAACCGTCACGCGAAGCTATCGCATTCGCGCCTATCCGAATGGCGCCCAGCGGCGTCTCCTGGACCGCTGGTTGGGCGCTGCCCGGTGGCTGTGGAACACGGCGCTCGCGATCCGCTGCGAGGCGTATCGCGAGTGCAGACTGACACTCACAGGGATTGATATATCGCGTTGGCTGACGCAGTGGAAACGCACCCCAGGGCACGAGTGGCTCAAGCTGGTTCCTGCGACGTGTCTCACTCAGCGTCTGCGTGATCAGGATGCGGCATTTCGGAACTTCTTCGCCCGTCGTGCCCGCTACCCGCGGTTCAAGAGGACGAGCATGTCCGGGAGCCTCCGGTTTCAGGACGTGGGGGCGCAGTGGGGGCGAGGTTTCCTCTGCCTGCCGAAGCTCGGCGTGCTCAAGCTCGCAGAAGCCCTTCCGCAAGTGGAGCGGCCCGACTTGGTGACACTCTCGCGCGATTCTGCCGGACGCTACCACGTGAGTTTCCGCGCAGAGGTCGAAGTGACTTTGCTGCCGATCACGCACCGCGTGGTCGGCGTAGACCTGGGACTTAAGGACCTGGCGGCACTCTCCACCGGGGAAAAGATCCCGAATCCGAAGCGCTATCACGCACGCTTGCGATACCTGCGCCAGCAGCAGCGCTGCTTTGCTCGACGAGACAAAGGCAGTCGGCGGCGCGAAAAGCAGCGGCTGCGTGTGGCGAGGGCGCACGCCCGTGTGAGGCAGGAGCGACAGTTTACCCTGCACGCGCTCACGACGCGTCTGGTGCGAGAGTTCGATTTGATCTGCATTGAGGACCTGAACGTCAAGGGACTTGCGCGCGGACTGCACGCCCGCGCGTTCCAGGATGTGGCGTTCGGCGAATTGCGCCGGCAGCTCGCCTACAAGAGCGACTGGTACGGCAAGATCTTCATCGAGGTGAATCGGTGGTATCCGTCGAGCAGGACCTGCTCGGCATGCCAGTACACGCTCGATGAGTTGCGGCTGGATAAGCGGCAGTGGGAGTGCCCGAAATGCGGGACCTTGCATGACCGCGACGTCAATGCCGCACGGAATCTACTGGCGGAAGGTCTTCGCCAGCTGGCCGGTCGTGACGACCGGGACCTGCGCGTGGATGCGGGAGATGCATGCCCGGAAGAGATTCTGGTGCAGGTGCTCGCAGAGGAAGCGCGAAGCGGGCAACGGAATCGAACTTGTATGGAACTGGCAAGGTTCGGTTAGGAACGCAGTCAAGCAACAGATGCTGGTACGCTCGATCATCCGCCTCCTGCTCCTGGCAGCGGCCGCGCTGGCACTGAGCGCCTGTACGAGTTTCCCCGAGCGCGTCGAGCTGCCGCCGTCCCTCGAGCGTGCCGAGGCGCTCGAGCGTGCCGGTGATGCCGCGGCCGCGGGGCACGTGTACGAGCAACTGGCGGGGGAGAACAGCGGTGCGGAGCGCAACGCCCTCCTGTTGCGCGCCGCGCGCGGCTACCTCGCCGCCCACCATGCGGAGGACGCGGCGCGCGTGCTGGCGCTGCCCGAAGGCCCGCTGTCCGCGGAGCAGAGCATCGAGCGCACGCTGTCCAGCGCGGAGCTCGCCATCGAGCGCGGCCAGGGGCGGGAAGCGTCGCAGCAGCTCGCCGCAATCGCCGAACCGCGCAGCGCTGCGCAGGCGGCGCGCTATCACGAGCTGCTGGCGCGCGCGGCGCTCGCGAGCGGCCGCCCCCCGGGCGGGCCCGCCGGCGCAGCACCCGAGGAGGTCGGGCCGCACATCGCGCTGCTGCTGCCGATCACCGGCCGCGCGACAGCTGCCGCCGTGAGCGTGCGCGAGGGTTTCATGACGGCGTATTACCAGACCCCGGCGGCCGAGCGACCGCGGGTGCGCGTCTACGACACCGGCACGCACAGCGTGGCGGATGCGCTGGCGCAGGCGGGGAGTGCGGGCGCGGACTTCATCGTCGGCCCGCTGACGCGCGAGGAGGTGGCCGCCGCCGCCGAATTCTCCGCCCCCCGGGCGCCGCTCCTGGCGCTCAACTTCCTGCCCGCGGAAAAGCCGGCGCCGGCGCAGTTCTATCAGTACGCGCTGTCGCCCGAGGACGAGGCGCGCCTCGCGGCGCGGCGCATCCTGGACGATCATCACCGCCGCGGGGTGGCGCTGGTGCCGGCGGGGGACTGGGGCGAGCGGGTGCTCAGCGCCTTCAAACAGGAGCTGCAGGGCGGCGGGGGCGAGCTGCTCGGCACCGCGGTCATCGATGCGTCGCGCACCGACTACACCGCATCGATCACCGAGGTGCTGCGCATCAGTGACAGCACGGCGCGCTACCGGCGCCTGGAGTCCGCACTCGGGACCAAGCTGCAGTTCGAGCCACGGCGCCGCGCCGACATCGAGTTCATCTTCGCTGCGGCACAGGCCAGCACCGAGCGGCTGCTGCGGCCGCAGCTGCGCTTTCATTACGCCGGCGACATTCCCACCTACGCGACCTCCGATGCCTTCGAGCCGGACGTGCGCGCCAACGAGGAGCTCGATGGCCTGATGTTTCCGGACATGCCGTGGATGCTGGGCGGGGATCTGGCGGATGCGGTGCGCGCCGCCACCCGCGAGGCGTGGCCCAGCGGCGGCCCGCAGCGCGGCCGGCTGTTCGCGTTCGGCTTCGATGCGTTCCGCCTGGCGCAGGCGCTGCGCCAGCGCGGCGCCCGGGGCGACGTCAGCCTCGCGGGGCTGACCGGCCGCCTGAGCGTCGATCCCGAGCGGCGCGTGCACCGCGAGATGGACTGGGCGCAGTTGCACAACGGCGAGCTGCGGCTGCTGCCGGCGCCGCAGCCCTGATTCGATATAACACCTGACATCAGCTGACCGGTGCGATGCTCACCGCTCGACAGCAAAGCGGACGACGCGCCGAGGAGCTGGCCGCCGAATTCCTGCGCGCGCGCGGCTTCGAGATCCTGCAGCGCAACTACCTGCGCCGGCTCGGCGAGCTCGACCTCGTCGCGCGCGGCGCGGGCGTGCTGGTGATCGCCGAGGTGCGCACCCGCGCGAGCAGCGCCTACGGCGGCGCGGCGGCGAGCGTCGACCGGCGCAAACAGCGGCGCATCACCCGCGCCGCGAGTGCGCTCCTGCAGCAGCGTGCGGAGCTGGCGCGGCTGCCGGTGCGATTCGACGTCATCGTGGTCGGGGATCCGCGCGCGGCCGCGCCGCGCATCGAATGGATCCAGCACGCCTTCGAGGCCTGAAGCGCCCGCACAACCGAAGCTCTCGGCGAGCCACTGTATGGAGTTCGTCGGGCAAGCCGCTGATTGTTAACAGTGAATGCGCTTCGCGATGTTGCGACACTGTAGGCGCTGTGGTTTTTGACATAAGTGCTTTCCACATAAGTCTTTGTGAATGCGACGAATTTCTCACTATTTGAATTGACATAGCGCGCCCCCGATTCCATAGTGGCGCCCGGTGGGAGAAAGTGGGGGGAAATGGGGCAAGTCTCGCCCCGACGATCATGTTTCGCGGTGCAACGAAGATCACCCTGGACGACAAAGGGCGGATGGTCATGCCCAACCGCTACCGGGAGCAGATCGCCGAACTTGCGCAGGGGAAATTGGTCGTCACCGTCGACAAGGATCAGTGCCTGCTCATCTATCCCTTGCCCGAATGGGAGCAGATCGAACGCAAGCTGATGAGTCTGCCCACCCTGAACGCGACTGCGCGCCGGCTGCAGCGCCTGATGGTGGGCCACGCGACCGATCTGCCCCTCGACGGGCACGGCAGGGTCCTGCTGCCGCCTGAGCTGCGCGAGTTCGCGAAGCTCGGGCGGCACGGAATGCTGATCGGTCAGGGGAATCGTTTCGAGCTGTGGGACGAGGCGCGCTGGAGCGAGCGCCGCGACGCCTGGCTGGCGAACGAGGACACCCCGACCGATCTGCCCTCCGAGCTCGAGTCACTGTCGCTGTAAGGGTTTCGACTGGTTGGGCGTAGGCCGTGGCAAGCGCACTCAAGGGGGCGGGGCCGTTCCGCTTCGCAGGTGGATGAGCACACACCGGTGCTCGCCGCCGAGGCGCTCGCCGGACTCGCCGTGGAAGCAGGCGGTTACTATGTCGATGCGACGTTCGGGCGTGGCGGTCACACGTCACTGCTACTCCAGGCCCTGGGTCGAGAAGGCCGCGTGCTCGCGCTCGACCGCGATCCGCAGGCCATCGCGGCCGGCCGGCAGCGTTTTACCCACGAAATGCGGCTTACGCTCGTGCACGCGTCGTTTGCCGACCTCGGCACGCTCGTGCCGGCACACGCGCCCGATCGTGCTTGCCGCGGTGTGCTCTTCGACCTCGGCGTGTCCTCGCCGCAGCTCGATGATCCGCAGCGCGGCTTCAGCTTCCGAGCTGACGGCCCGCTCGACATGCGCATGGACCCGACGCGCGGCGAACCCGTTTCTGCGTGGCTCGCTCGTGCGGGCCTCGACGAGATTCGCCAGGTGATCGCCACCTTCGGAGAGGAGCGTTTCGCGCGGCGCGTGGCGCAGGCCATCGTCACGGCGCGGCGCGCTCGCGCGCTCACCCGCACCGGCGAGCTCGCCGCCCTGGTCGGGTCCGCCGTGCGCACGCGCGAGCCCGGCAAGCATCCCGCGACCCGCACGTTCCAGGCGCTGCGCATGTTCATCAACGACGAGCTCGGGCAGCTCGAGCGCGGCCTGGCCGGCGCGCTCGGGGCCCTCGCCCCCGGCGGGCGGCTCGTGGTCGTCAGCTTCCACTCCCTGGAGGATCGAGTGGTCAAGCGCTTCATGCAGCGCGAGTCGCAGATCGACCCGGCCCTGAAGGATCTGCCGCTCGTGCCCCCCGGGGCGCAACCGCGCCTGAAGCTGATCGGCCGCAAGAGCCGACCGGCGCCCGCGGAGCTGCAGAAGAACCCGCGCGCCCGCAGCGCGCTGCTGCGCGTGGCGGAGCGACTCGCGTGAACGCGCGTGCAGCGCTCATCATCGCCGTGCCGCTGCTGTGGCTGGCGGCGCTCGGCTCGGCGGCCGGCGCCATCTACTGCAAGCACCGCGCACGGCAGATGTTCGTGGAGCTGGAGGCCCTGAACGCGCGCCGCGACAACCTGGAAATCGAATGGGGCCAGCTGCAGCTCGAGCAGAGCGCCTGGTCCACCCATGCCTTCGTCGAGCGCGTCGCGAGCGCCAAGCTGCACATGGCGATGCCGCCCCCGAAGCAGATCGAGGTCGTCACCCCATGAGGAGCCGCAGCGCACGCGACGCCGCGCCCGCCTCGTTCCGCTGGCGCTCGCTCCTGTTGCAGGGCCTCTTGGGCGTGAGCGCGCTGGCGCTCGCCTGGCGCGCGGTGAATCTGCAACTCGTCGATCACGGCTTTCTCGCCCGCGAGGGCGATGCGCGTTTCTCGCGCGTGCTGCAGATCGCCGCGCACCGCGGCACCATCACCGACCGCTACGGCGAGCCGCTCGCGGTCAGCACGCCGGTGGACTCGGTGTGGGTGAATCCGCGCGAACTGGCGCTCGCTACCGACCAGATTCCGCGACTCGCCGCCGCGCTGAAGCTCGACCGCCAGGAGCTCGCGCGCCGCATCACCAGCAATCTCGAGCGCGAGTTCCTGTACCTCGCGCGTCACCGCCAGCCCGCGGAAGCCGCGCAGATCAAGGCGCTCGGGATCCCGGGCGTGTACACCTCGCGCGAGTACCGCCGCTATTACCCCGCCGGCGAGGTGAGCGGGCATCTGCTCGGGTTCACCAACGTCGATGATGCCGGGCAGGAGGGCCTGGAGCTCGCGTTCGATCACTGGCTCGCCGGCGAGGATGGCGCGAAGCGCGTCATCCAGGACCGCTACGGGCGCATCGTGCAGAATGTGGAGAGCATCCGGCCGGCGCGTCCGGGGCGCGACCTGGTGCTGTCGATCGACCTGCGCATCCAGTACCTTGCGTACCGTGAGCTCAAGGCGGCGATCCGCGACCAGCGCGCGCGCGCGGGCTCGGCGGTGGTGCTCGACGTCGCCAGCGGCGAGGTGCTCGCCATGGTGAACCAGCCGGCCTACAACCCCAACGACCGCGACCAGATCCAGGAGGGCGTCTATCGCAACCGCGCGGCCACCGATATCTTCGAGCCCGGCTCATCCATCAAGCCGTTCTTCGTGGCCGCGGGGCTCGCCTCGGGCAAATACGACCACCGCAGCGTCATCGACACCTCGCCGGGCTTCTTCAAGGTCGGCGTGAAGATCTTCGAGGACGAGCACAACTACGGCGCGATCGACATCGCCACCGTGCTCGCCAAGAGCTCCAACGTCGGCATGGCGCACATCGCCCTCACGCTGCCGCCGGAGGAGATCTGGAGCACGCTGAACCGTCTGGGTTTCGGCCAGGTCAGCACCAGCGGCTATCCGGGGGAGTCGGCGGGCCTCTTGCCCGCCTACTCGCAGTGGCGTCCCATCGGCATCGTCACCATGTCCCATGGCTACGGGCTCTCGGTCACGCCGCTGCAGCTGGCGCACGCCTACGCCACCATCGGCGCGTTCGGCATCGCCCGCCCGGTATCCTTCCTGCGCGTCGAGGCAGCGGTGCCCGGCGAGCGGGCGCTCGCAACCCCCGTGTGCCGCGAGCTGGTCGGCATGCTCGAGTCGGTGGTGGCCGCGGAAGGCACCGGCAAGCTCGCGGCCATCCCGGGCTACCGCGTATCGGGCAAGACCGGCACCGCGTGGAAAGCCACCGCCGGCGGCTATTCGACCGATCGCTACATGGCGGTGTTCGGCGGGGTGGCTCCGGCGAGCGAGCCACGCCTCGCCGCGGTGGTGGTCATCGACGAGCCGGGCGCGGGACTGCACATGGGCGGACAGGTCGCAGCTCCCGTATTCTCCAGGGTGGTCGGCGGGGCGCTGCGCCTGCTCGCCGTGGCGCCCGACCAGCCCGTCAAGGCGCCCGAGGAACTGCCGGCCAGCCCCGCCCCCGGCGATACGCGCACGGCGGCGCTGCCATGAGCGAAGCGGCGCACACGGGCACGGCGACGGCGCGCTCGCTTGCGCAGCTCACCGCCGGCTTTGCCGTCGTGCCCGCGGAGCTGCAGGTGAGCGATGTGACGCTCGACAGCCGCGCCGTGCTTCCCGGCGCGCTGTTCCTCGCCTGCCGGGGACGGACTCATCACGGGCTTGAATTTGCCGCCGACGCCGTGGCGCGCGGCGCACGCGCCGTGCTCTACGAGCGCGACCAGGATGACGGAGAGGCGGCCCCGCAGCTGCCCGCCGGCACGTTCGTCGCCGCGGTGCCCCGCTTGAGCGAGCGCGCCGGCCTCATAGCCGACCGCTTCTTCGGCGCGCCTTCACAGCACCTCACGGTCGCGGGCATCACCGGAACCAACGGCAAGACCACCTGTGCGTGGCTGCTGGCGCAGGCGCTGCAGCATTGCCACCGCCGGGGCGCGTACATCGGCACCCTGGGTGTCGGCCTGCCCGCGCGGCTCACTCCCACGCTGCACACCACTTCGGATGCGGTCAGCATTCACCGCCAGCTCGCGGGGCTGCGGGCCCTCGGGGCCGAATGCGTGAGCATGGAGGTGTCCTCGCACGCCCTCGACCAGGGGCGCGTCAACGGCGTGCGCTTCAACACCGCCGCCTTCACCAACCTGACCCGCGATCATCTCGACTATCACGGCACCATGGAGGCCTATGGCGCGGCCAAGGCGCGCCTGCTCGCCTCGCCCGGGCTCGCCCACCGGGTCATCAATGTCGATGATCCGTTCGGGGCGCGCCTGGCGGAGGAGGGCTCCACGGCCGGCCTCACCGTCACCACGCGCGCCGCGGCGGCGCTGCCGCGCGGCGTGCCGTTCGTGCGCGCCGCACGCGTCACACCCGATCCGGGCGGACTCATCATCGAGGTGCAGTCGAGCTTCGGGGGCGCGCAGCTGCCGCTGCGCCTGATGGGCGAGTTCAACGTCGACAACGCGCTCACGGTGCTGGCGGTGCTGCTCGCCTGGAACATCCCGCTCGCGGACGCGGCGCGCGCGCTGTCGCTGAGCCGGGCGGCGAGCGGGCGCATGGAGGTGTTCGGCGGGCGCGGGCGCACGCCGCTCGCCATCGTGGACTACGCGCATACCCCCGATGCGCTCGCCAACGCGCTGCGCGCGGCGCGCCTGCACTGCCGCGGACAGCTGCGGGTGGTATTCGGCTGCGGCGGGGAGCGCGACGCGGGCAAGCGTCCGCTCATGGGAAAGATCGCGGCCGAGCTCGCCGACGAGCTCATCGTGACCGACGACAACCCGCGCAGCGAAGATCCGGCGCGGATCGTGGCGGACATCGTCGCCGGTGTGCCGCAGCGCGCGCCGCTCGTGATCGAGCATGACCGCGCGCTCGCCATCCGCATGGCCCTGCAACGCTCGGGCCCCGAGGACGTGGTGCTGATCGCCGGCAAGGGGCACGAGGAGTATCAGATCCACGGCGGCGTGCGGCGCGCGTTCCGCGACCAGGCCGTGGTCAGCGCCGAGCTCGCGAGGCTGCCGGCATGAAGCGCACGCTGGCGGAGTTTGCGCGCGCCTGCGGCGGCCGACTGTCCGGGAGCGATGCCGCGTACACCGACGTGGTGAGCGACTCGCGCACGCTCACCGCCCAGCAGCTGTTCATCGCGCTCAAGGGACCGAGATTCGACGGCCACGACTTCCTCGCTGCGGCGCTCGCCCTCGGGGCCGCCGGCGCGCTGGTCGACGCCGAGCGGCCGGTGAAGCTGCCGCAGATCATCGTGCCCGATACCCAGGCGGCGCTCGAGCGCGCCGCGCGAGCCTGGCGCGCGCACTTTCGCGGCCCGCTGGTGGGCGTGGCCGGCAGCAACGGCAAGACCACCGCCAAGGAAATGACGGCCGCGATCCTCGGGCAGGCCGGCAGCTGTCTTGCCACCCGCGGCAATCTCAACAACCACATCGGCGTGCCGCTGACGCTGCTGCGCCTCGCGCCCTCGCATCGCTTTGCGGTGGTGGAAGTGGGGGCCAATCGCGCCGGCGAAGTCGCCGCCCTGGTCGGCATCGCGCGCCCCACCATCGGCATGATCACCAATGCCGGAGCCGAGCACCTCGAGGGCTTCGGGAGCCTGGAAGCGGTGGCGCGCGCCGAGGGCGAAATGGTCGCAGGCCTCACCGCCGCCGCCACCGCCGTCATCAATGCGGACGATGAGTTCGCGGGCCTGTGGCGTGCGCTCACCCCGGCGCGCGTGGTCAGCTTCGGGGTGCGCGAGCCGGCGGACTTCAGCGCGAGCGAGCTGCGCACCGCGGTCGGCTCCACGGGCTTCCGCACCCACTTCCGGCTCGGCGCCCCTGGAGGCAGCGCCGCGATTCAACTCGCGGTGGGCGGCGCCCACAACGTCGCCAACGCGCTCGCCGCCGCCGCCGCCGCGGCCAGCGCCGGCGCCAGCCTCGAGCACATCGCGACGGGTCTGGCCGCGGTGCGCGCGGTTCCCGGGCGGCTGCAGTTCAAGCAGGGCGCGAGCGGCGCCTGGCTCATCGACGACTCCTACAACGCCAATCCCAGCTCGGTGCGGGCCGCCATCGAGGTGCTCGGCTCGCTCGCGGGCCGCAGGTGGCTGGTGCTGGGCGACATGGCCGAGCTGGGCGAGTTCGCCGAAGCCGCGCACCGCGAGATCGGCGAATTCGCGCGCGCCCACGGCGTCGAGCGCCTGTATGCAACGGGTGCGCTCACGGCGCGCGCGGTGGACAGCTTCGGGGCGGGCGCGCACTGGTTTGCCGACGCCGCCGCCCTCACCGCCGCGCTCAGCGCCGAGCTCGGCCGGGCCGGGCCCGAGGTGCGCCTGCTCATCAAGGGCTCGCGCATGAACCGCCTCGAGCGCGTGGTGGATGCGCTCACCGCCGACTCCTCTGCCACGGGCGGGCATTGAGTGCTCTACTGGATCACACAACAGTTCGTCAGCCGTATCGGCGGCCTGCACGTCTTTTCGTACCTGACGTTCCGCGCGATCCTCGCCACCGCCTCGGCGCTCGGGTTGTCGCTGCTCGTGGGACCGCCCCTGATCTCGCGCCTGGTGCGCGGTCAGATCGGGCAGGTGGTGCGCGACGACGGCCCGCCCACCCACCTGCTGAAGGCCGGCACCCCGACCATGGGCGGCACGCTGATCCTCGTGACGACGCTCGCCAGCACGCTCTTGTGGGCCGAGCTGTCGAATCGGCTCGTATGGACGGTGCTCGGCGTCACCTTCGCCTTCGGCCTCATCGGCTTCTACGACGACTACCTGAAGCTCGTGGTGCGCAACCCCAGGGGGCTCGTGCCGCGCTGGAAGTATTTCTGGCAATCGGTGGCCGGGCTGGCCACCGCCGTGACGCTCTACTACACCGCCACCGAGCCGGCGGAGACCACGCTGTTCCTGCCGTTCTTCAAGACCTTTCACGCGCCGCTCTCGGCCTTCGGCTTCATCGCGATCTCCTATCTGATGATCGTCGGCATGAGTAACGCCGTGAATCTCACCGACGGGCTCGACGGGCTGGCGATCATGCCGGCGGCGCTGGTGAGCGCGGCGCTCGGGATCTTCGCCTACGCCAGCGGCAACGCGGTGTTCGCCCACTACCTGCAGATTCCCGACATCCGCGGCGCGGGCGAGCTCTTGATCTTCTGCGCCTCGCTCGCGGGGGCGGGCCTGGGCTTCCTGTGGTTCAACTCCTATCCGGCCCAGGTGTTCATGGGCGACGTCGGGGCGCTGGCGATCGGAGCGGCCATCGGGGTGCTGGCGGTGATCGTGCGCCAGGAGCTGGTCGTGCTGCTGATGGGCGGGGTGTTCGTGCTCGAGACCGCTTCCGTGATCCTGCAGGTCGCCTCCTACAAGCTCACCGGGCGGCGCCTGTTCAGGATGGCGCCGATCCACCACCACTTCGAGCTCAAGGGCTGGCCGGAGCCGAAGGTGATCGTGCGCTTCTGGATCATCTCGCTGCTGCTGGTGCTCGCGGGACTCGCGACGCTGAAACTGCGATGAGCGCCGACATGAGCAACGCACCGTACGCCGTGATCGTGGGCCTGGGCGCCACCGGGCTGTCGTGCGCGCGGCATCTGCGGCTGCGCGGCTGGCGCCTCGCGGTGACCGATACGCGCCCCTCGCCCCCGCAGCTTCCCGCCCTGCGCGCGCTCGATGCGCTCATCACGGTGCGCACCGGCGGGCTGGATGCCGCCCTCCTCGAGGGCGCGGTGTGCGTGGTCGCATCCCCCGGGGTGTCGCTCGAGGAGCCGTTCTTTGCCGAGGCGCGCCGGCGCGGTCTCACGATCGTGGGCGACATCGAGCTGTTCGCGCGCGCGGTCGATGCACCGGTGGTTGGCATCACCGGCACCAACGGCAAGAGCACCGTCACCACGCTCGTGGCGCGCATGGCGCAGCGCGCCGGGGTGCGGGTGCGGGCCGGGGGCAACCTGGGCGAGCCGGCGCTCGATCTGCTCACCCAGGGCACCGAGCTGTACGTGCTGGAGCTGTCGAGCTTTCAGCTCGAGACCACGGCCACACTGTGCTGCCGCGCCGCGACGGTCCTGAACGTCAGCCCCGATCACCTCGACCGCTACGCGAGCGTGGCGAGCTATGCCGCCGCCAAGGCGCGTATTTTCGCCCGCTGCGACACCGCGGTGATCAATCTCGATGATCCGCTGGTGATGGCCATGCCGCGCGCGGCCTCGCGCACCCTGGGCTTTTCGCTGCGCGCCGCCATCGGCGCCGACTACGCGGTGGCCATGCACGAGCGCGAATGGTGGCTGACACGCCTTGGCGCGCCCCTGATGCCGGTGTCGGCCATGAAGATCAGGGGGCTTCACAATGCCGCCAACGCGCTCGCCGCGCTCGCGCTGGGCGAGGCGCTCTCGCTCCCGCAGCCAGCGATGCTGGCGGAGCTGGCCGCATTCGCCGGACTGCCGCACCGCTCGCAATGGGTGGCCGACGTCAACGGCGTCACCTACATCAACGACTCCAAGGGGACCAACGTCGGCGCCACGCTCGCCGCGGTCGAGGGCATGGCGGGGCCGCTGGTGATGATCGCCGGTGGCGAGGGCAAGAACCAGGACTTCGCGCCTCTGGCGGCGGCCTTTCGCGGCAAGGTGCGCCATGCGGTGCTCATTGGCCGCGACGCCGCGCTGATCGCGCGCGCACTCGCGGGCGTGTGCACGCTCGAGACCTGCGCGACGCTCCCCGAAGCGGTGCGCTCGGCCGCGCGCGCCGCGCTTCCCGGCGACACCGTGCTGCTGTCGCCGGCGTGCGCGAGCCTCGACATGTTCCGCGACTACGGCCATCGCGGCGCGGTGTTCACGCAGACGGTGCAGGAGCTCGCGGCATGAGCGCGCCGGCCACTGCCGCGCTGTGGGGATACGCGCGCTCGAGCGCCCGCAGCGGCGGCGTGCACCTCGATCCGGTGACCCTGGCGCTCGTTCTGGGCATCGTGCTGCTCGGGCTCGTGATGGTGACCTCCGCCTCGGTGTCGATCGCCAGCCAGGACACCGGCCAGCCGTTCTACTACCTCGAGCGCCAGCTGCTGCTGACGCTCGTCGGCGCTTGCTGCGGCGCGCTCATGTTCTCGATCCCCACCGCGCTGCTCGAGCGCGCCGGCGTGGCGCTGCTGGCGCTCGCGATCGGCCTGTTGGCTCTGGTGCTCATCCCCGGGCTCGGGCACGCGGTCAACGGCAGCCGCCGCTGGCTGCACCTCGCCGGGGTCAACTTCCAGGTCTCGGAGCTGGCGCGCGTGCTGGTGCTGGTGTACCTCGCCAGCTACGCCGTGCGCCGCGAGCCGCAGCTGCGCGAGGGCCTCGCCGGACTCGGCAAGCCGCTGGGACTGCTGTGCGGTGTGAGCGCCCTGCTGCTGCTCGAGCCGGACTTCGGCGCGGCCACCGTGCTGTTCGCCACCGGCTTCGCGCTGCTGTTTCTGGCCGGCGCGCGGCTGCGCTACGTGATCGCCATGACCGCGATCGCGGCGGGGGGCTTTGCCGTGCTGGCGGTCAGCGCCGCCTATCGGCTGCGCCGCCTGACCGCGTTTCTCGATCCGTGGGCGGACCCCTTCAACAGCGGCTTCCAGCTGACCCAGTCGCTGATCGCCATCGGCCGCGGCCAGTGGTTGGGCGTGGGACTGGGCGACAGCGTGCAGAAGCTGTTCTATCTGCCGGAAGCGCACACCGACTTCCTGTTCGCGGTGCTGGCCGAGGAGCTGGGGCTGCTCGGGGTGACACTGACGCTCGGCCTGTTCCTGGCTCTCATCTGGCGCAGCTTCCACATCGCGCGACTCGCCTCGCAGGCGGGCCTGAAGTTCCCGAGCCTCCTGGCGGCGGGCTTTGGCCTGTGGGTCGGCATCCAGGCCTTCATCAACATCGGCGTCAACATGGGCGTGTTGCCGACCAAGGGCCTGACGCTGCCGCTGATGAGCTACGGCCGCTCGAGCCTGATCGTGGGGCTCGCGTGGGTGGGACTGCTATTGCGCGTGTATCACGAGGCGCTGCGCGAGCAACGCGGCTCGGCCACCGTGCGGGGCGCCTCATGAGCCGGCCGATCCTCATCATGGCCGGCGGCACCGGTGGACACGTCTTCCCGGCGCTGGCGCTGGCGCGCTTGCTGCGCGCGCAGTCCCTGCCGGTCATCTGGCTCGGCACGGCGCGGGGACTCGAGTCGCGTGTCATTCCGGCCGAGGGCATTCCGATCGAGCATCTGTCGGTCGGCGGGTTGCGCGGCAAGGGCGTGCTCACCTGGCTGGCCGCGCCCTTTCGCTTAGGTGTGGCCCTCCTCCAGGCGCTGCGCGTCATGCGCCGCCACCGGCCGCTGGTCGTGGTCGGTCTGGGAGGCTTCGTGACCGGTCCCGGCGGGCTTGCCGCATGGCTCACGCGCCGGCCGCTGCTCATTCACGAGCAGAACGCCGTCGCCGGCTTCACCAACCGCTGCCTCGCGCACCTGGCGCGCCAGGTGCTGGAAGCCTTTCCGGGCAGCTTCGGAGGCGGCGTGCAGGCGCGCCTCATCGGCAACCCGGTGCGCCGCGACATCAGCGCCGTGCCGCCGCCCGCGCAGCGCTTGGCCGGGCGCTCAGGTCCGGTGCGGATCCTGGTGATCGGGGGCAGCCAGGGTGCGACGCGGCTGAATGCCGTCGTGCCCTTTGCGCTGAAGCGTGTGGCGGGCTGGCTCGTCTTCGACGTGCGTCACCAGGCGGGGGAGCGCTGGGTCGACGCCGGGCGCGCCAGCTATGCCCAGGCGGGGGTGCGCGCGGATGTGCGTCCGTTCATCGAGGACATGAGCGAGGCGTACGGCTGGGCGGACCTGGTGATCTGCCGCGCCGGCGCGCTCACCGTCTCCGAGCTCGCCGCGGTGGGCGTGGCCGCGATCCTCGTGCCCTACCCGGGAAGCGTAGACGATCACCAGGCCTGCAACGCGCAGTACCTGGTGCGCGAGGGCGCCGCGGTGGTGATACCCGACCGCGAGCTCACCGCCGAGCGCCTCGCCGACGAGCTGCAGCGCCTGTGCGCCGGCCGCGGGAAGCTCCTCGCCATGGCCGAGCGGGCGCGCCTGCTCGCCAAGCCGCGCGCCGCGGATGAGCTCGCCGCCTCGTGCCTGGAGCTCGCGCGGAGGGCGGCATGAGCGCGGAGCGGCGCACGTTGCCCGAGCGCGTGAGCGTCGAGCGTCGCGTCACGCCCGACCGGCGTGACCGCATGCGCCGTATCAACACCATCCACTTCGTCGGCATCGGCGGCAGCGGCATGAGCGGCATCGCCGAGGTGCTGCTGAATCTAGGCTACAAGGTGCAGGGCTCGGACCTGCGCGCCAGCACCGTGACGCAATGGCTCGCGGGGCTCGGCGCACGCGTCAGCATCGGTCACGCGGCGGGGAACATCGCCGGCGCCGATGTGGTGGTCGCCTCGGCGGCGGTGGCGCGCGACAACCCGGAGGTGCGGGCGGCGTTCGCGGCGCGCATCCCGGTGGTGGCGCGCGCCGAGATGCTCGCCGAGCTGATGCGCTTCCGTTATTCCATCGCCGTCGCCGGCACGCACGGCAAGACCACCACCACCAGCCTCATCGCCAGCATCCTCTCCGAAGGCGGCGAGGATCCGACCTACGTCATCGGCGGGCGCCTCAAGAGCGCCGCCAGCAACGCGCGCCTGGGCGCCGGGCGCTACCTGGTCGCCGAGGCCGACGAGAGCGACGCCTCGTTCACGCACCTGCAGCCCCTCATCGCGATCGTCACCAACATCGACAACGATCACTTGAGCACCCACGGCGGGGACTTCGGGCTCCTCAAGCAGAGCTTCGTCGACTTCCTGCACAACCTGCCGTTCTACGGCCTGGCGGTGCTGTGCGCGGACGACGAGCACCTGCGCAGCATCGTGCAGGAAGTGAGCCGGCCGATCCTCTCCTACGGCCTCGAGTCGGGGGCGGACGTGAGGGGCGAGAACCTGCGCCCCGCGGGGTTGCAGACGCACTTCGACGTCCGGCGAGCGGCCGCGGCGCCGCTCGCCGTGACGGTGAATCTTGCCGGCGTGCACAACGTGCGCAACGCGCTCGCGGCGATCGCGGTGGCCACCGAGCTCGACATCGCCGATGAGGCGATCCTGCGCGCGCTGACCGCATTCCAGGGCGTCGACCGGCGGCTGCAGCACATCGGCGATGCGCTCACCGCCGTGGGCCGTGTCAGCATCGTCGATGACTACGCCCATCACCCCACCGAGGTGGCCGTGACGCTGGCGGCTGTGCGCCAGGGCTACCCGGGGCGGCGGGTGCTGCTCGCGTTTCAGCCGCACCGCTACACGCGCACCCGCGACCTGATCGACGATTTCGGCAAGGCGCTCTCGGGCGCCGACGCCCTGTGCGTGACCGAGGTCTACGCCGCGGGCGAGACCGCGATCCCCGGCGCCGACGGCCGCGCCATCTGCCGCGCGGTGCGCAGCCGCGGACAGCTCGAGCCGTTGTTCGTCGAGAGGGTCGAGGAGCTCGCCGGCTCGCTCAAGGACCTGATCCGCGATGGCGACGTCATCCTCGCCATGGGCGCGGGCAACATCAGCGCCGTGGCGCACACGCTCCCGGCTGCGCTCGCGGCACTGCTGCCGCCGGGGAGCTCGTCGTGACGCTCGGCGTGGCCCCGCAGTTCCTGGTGCGCGTGCGGCGCGACGAGCCCCTGAGCCGCCACACCTCCTGGCACGTCGGGGGACCCGCGGAGGTGTTCTTCAATCCGCGCGACCGCGCCGAGCTGGCGGCGTTCCTGCGCACCGTGCCCGCGGGGGTGCCTATCCACTTCATCGGGCTCGGCAGCAACCTGCTGGTGCGTGACGGGGGCCTCAAGGGGATCGTCATCAGCACGCACGGCACGCTCGATGCCCTCACGCGCGTCACCGAGACCACGGTGCAGGTCGAGGCCGGTGTCGCCTGTGCACGCATCGCGCGGCAGTGCATCAAGTGGGGACTCGGGCCCGCGGAGTTCTTTGCCGGCATTCCCGGGACCCTCGGCGGCGCCCTGGCGATGAACGCCGGCGCCTTTGGCGGGGAAACCTGGCGCCACGTGCTCAGCGTGGAAACCATCGACCGCGGCGGTGAGACGCACCAGCGCGCGGCCGGCGAGTACCGCGTCGGCTACCGTGAGGTCATCGCGCCCGCGCCCGAGGAATGGTTCATCGCCGCGAGCTTGAGCTTCGAGCGCCGTGCGGGCGCGCACGAGGGCGAGGTGCGGGCGCTGCTCGAGCAACGCCGCGCGTCGCAGCCGATCGGGGAGTGGAGCTGCGGCTCGGTGTTCACCAACCCGCCGGGAGATCACGCCGCGCGCCTGATCGAGGGCGCGGGGCTGAAGGGTTTTCGCATCGGCGATGCCTCGGTGTCGCAGAAGCACGCGAATTTCATCATCAATCACGGCCAGGCGAGCGCCGCGGACCTGGAGCGCCTGATCGCGCACGTGCGCGACACGGTGCAGCGCGTGCACGGGGTCGCGCTGCAGCCCGAGGTACGGATCGTGGGAGTGCCGTAAGCCATGCGCCTGAGCTACGAACCGCGCCAGCTGCGCCGCATCACCGCGGCGGGGGAGTTCGGCCGCGTGGCGGTGCTGTTCGGCGGCGACTCGAGCGAGCGCGAGATCTCGCTCCTCTCGGGCGCCGCGGTGCTGGAGGCGCTCAAGCGCCGCGGCGTGGACGCGCACGCCTTCGATCCGCGCGATGCGCCGCTTTCGGAGCTGCTCGAGCGGCGCTTCGAGCGCGTATGGATCGCGCTGCACGGTCCGGGAGGGGAGGACGGCACGCTGCAGGGCGCGCTCGAATACCTGGGCGTTCCCTATACCGGCAGCGGGGTGATGGGCTCGGCCATCGGCATGGACAAGCTGCGCACCAAGCGCCTGGCGCGCGCCGTCGGGGTTGCGACCCCGGACTTCGTGGTGCTCTGCGGCGCGCAGGATTTCGAGGCGGCGCTCGAGCGCTTGAAGCTGCCGCTGATCGTGAAGCCCGCCACCCAGGGCTCGAGCGTCGGCATGAGCAAGGTCGAGCGCGCCACGGATCTGCCCGCCGCCTACGCGCTCGCGGCGCGGCTCGAGACGCTGGTGTTTGCGGAGGCGTGGATCGCGGGACCCGAGTACACCGTGGCGATCCTGCAGGAGCGCGCGCTCCCCTCGATCCGCATCGAGACGCCGCGGACCTTCTATGACTACGAGGCCAAGTATTTTCGCGACGACACGCGCTACTTCTGCCCGTCCGGCCTCTCGAGGAGCGCCGAGGAGCACCTCGGCAGTCTGGCGCTCGCCGCATTCGAGGCGGCCGGCGCCTCGGGCTGGGGACGGGCGGACTTCATGATGGATGCCGCCGGAAGGCCGCTGCTGCTGGAGATCAACACCGTTCCGGGCATGACCAGCCACAGCCTGGTGCCGATGGCGGCGCGCGCCATCGGCGTCGATTTCGATGAGCTCGTGTGGCGCGTGCTCGAGACCAGCTTCACCCGCCGGCCCGCCTCGAGTCCTGAGTCAGCGGTGTAGCTCATGTTCACCCGCCCCAAGAACCGTCGCCGACCCTCGGAAGCGCGCGCGCGGCTGCCGGCGATCAACTGGCGCTCCCTCGGCCTGTGGGTGCTCGCGCTGGCGGGGATCGCGGCGGCGGGGTGCGCGGTGTCCTGGGCATTCGATCAACCCATCGAGACGGTGGCGGTGGAAGGGCGCTTCCAGCGCGTGGCGCCGGTGGACGTCGAGCGGGTGGTGAAGGAGAAGGTGCACGGCGCGGGCCTGCTGTCGGTGGACCTCGCCGCGGTGCGCCGCGCCATCCACACGCTGCCGTGGGTGGATGCGGTGAGCGTGCAGCGCGCCTGGCCCCGGGGCCTGAACGTGCTGGTCATCGAGCAGACCGCCGCGGCGCGCTGGGGCGAGCGCGGGCTCCTCAACACCCGCGGCGAGCTGTTCGATTCCGACGAGCGTCACATTCCGCCCGAGCTCGCGCAGCTCACCGGCCCCGAGGGCAAGGAGTCGCTCGTGGCGCAGCGCTACCTGGCCGCGGAGGGGCGGCTGTCGCAGGCGGGCCTGCGCCTCACCGCGATGCGCCTGGATGCACGCGGCGCGTGGGAATTCGATCTGGCCAACCGCGTCACCGTGCGCCTCGGAAGGCGCCAGGTGGACGAGCGCTTCGAGAAATTCATGAACACCGCGCTGAAGCTCGTCACCCAGCGCGCCGAGGACATTGCCTACGTGGACATGCGTTACACAAACGGCTTTGCGATCGGCTGGCGCGGCGCTGCCGCCCGCGCCGCCGGCCGCGACGGTGGCCACGATGCTTAAGCGTTCCGACAGAAATCTGATCGTCGGGCTCGACATCGGCACCTCCAAGGTCGTGGCGCTGGTGGGAGAGGTGGGGCTCGACGGCTCCATCGAGCTGCTCGGCCTGGGCTCGCAACCCTCGCGCGGACTGAAGAAGGGCGTGGTGGTCAACATCGAGTCCACGGTGCAGTCCATCCAGCGGGCGGTGGAGGAAGCCGAGCTCATGGCCGGCTGCGAGATCCACTCGGTGTTCGCCGGCATCGCCGGCAGTCACGTACGCAGCCTCAACTCCCACGGCGTGGTGGGCGTGCGCGACAAGGAGGTCACGCAGGGCGACGTCGAGCACGTGATCGATGCCGCCAAGGCCGTGGCCATTCCCGCGGACCAGAAGATCCTGCACGTGCTGCCGCAGGAGTTCCTGGTCGACGGCCAGGAGGGCATTCGCGACCCGATCGGCATGTCGGGCGTGCGCCTCGAGGCCAAGGTGCACATCGTCACCGGCGCCGACAGCGCCGCGCAGAACATCGAGAAGTGCATCCAGCGCTGCGGGCTGGAAGTCGACGACGTGGTGCTCGAGCAGCTCGCCTCGAGCTTCGCGGTCCTCACCGAGGACGAGAAGGAGCTCGGCGTGTGCCTGGTCGACATCGGCGGCGGCACCACGGACCTTGCGGTGTTTGCCAATGGGGCGATCCGCCATACGGCGGTCATTCCGATCGCCGGCGACCAGGTCACCAACGACATCGCGGTCTCGATGCGCACCCCGACCCAGTACGCCGAGGACATCAAGATCCGCTACGCCTGCGCGCTCTCGCAACTCGCCAACCCCGACGAGAGCATCGAGGTGCCGAGCGTCGGTGAGCGCCCCGCCCGCCGCCTCGCGCGCCAGACGCTCGCCGAGATCGTCGAGCCGCGCTACGAGGAGCTCTTTGGCCTGGTGCGCGAGGAGCTGCGGCGCAGCGGCTTCGAGGAAGTGATCGCCGCCGGCATCGTGCTCACCGGCGGCAGCGCCAAGATGGAAGGCGCGATCGAGCTCGCCGAGGAAGTGTTCCACGTGCCGGTGCGCTTAGGGGTCCCGCAGGCCGTGCGGGGTCT
>Ga0209027_1000131_pt1 | contig 22135 bp, 17 predicted proteins | sample GraSoi013_1_20cm_3_FD_185821 | JGI IMG/M metagenome (GOLD analysis project Ga0209027, IMG submission 185821) | Grasslands soil microbial communities from the Angelo Coastal Reserve, California, USA - Sample 09_27_2013_1_20cm (SPAdes) (version 2) | ecosystem: Environmental > Terrestrial > Soil >...
CAAAGGCGGAGCACGCAAAGGCGGAGCACGCAAAGGCGGAGCACGCAAAGGCGGAGCACGCAAAGGCGGAGCACGCAAAGGCGGAGCACGCAAAGGCGGTTCAAGCCGCAAGAGTGCCCGTAAATCGGGTGGCAGCTCCAGGTCACGCGGGCGTTCCGGTGGACGTTCGGGTGGCCGCAGCCGGTCAGGCTCCAAGGGCCGTTCCCGCCGTTAGGATTTTACCACGTGCGCAGTACCCAAAGCGCGGTTACTCTCAAGGTGACCGCGCTTTTTCTTTTCCGGGAAAGTTCGATTCGACAGGGCTTTCTAATTGACTGAACAGCCCATCAAGGGAGCCTGATGGACGATACGGAAGAACGCGAGACACCCTGGCGCAAAATCCTGCTGTCAGGTGGAGCGCTGCTCGGTGTCGCCGCTGCGTACAACGCCCTTGCCCGAAAGGGAGTCGATCACCTCAGCAACCTTGTCGGCGGTGAAGAAGGCGGATTCGAATGGCGCGAGCGTCGGGTTGCCTTTACAAAGCGAGGAAGCGGGCCGCCGGTTCTGTTGATCCACGGAATCCACGCGGCGGCGTGGTCGTATGAGTGGCGCAACAACGTCGACGCTCTCGCGCGAACCAATACAGTCTATACGCTCGATCTGCTCGGGTTCGGCTTGTCAGAACGTCCAGCCATTCGCTACTCGGCGCGACTCTTCATCTCGCTGATTTCCGATTTCGTGAGTAGGGTGATCGACGAGCCGACCGTCCTCGTCGCATCATCTTTGTCCGCTGCTTACGCGATTGTCCTCGCTGCGCGCGATCCACATCGCTTCCCGGCAGTTTGCCTGATCGCACCCTCCGGTCTGGTGCGACTGAACGAACCGGTTGGGATTGGTGGTGAAGCAGGGAGACTCGCCGTCGACACTCCGATTGCCGGCACCGCCATGTTCAACGCTCTGGTCTCGCGACCGCAACTGCGTCGGTATCTGAAGAACGTTTACTCCAACGACTCGCTGGTGACCAGGGAGCTGGTCGACATTTATTACGCGACTTCACATCAGCGTGGTGCACGCCATGCACCCGCAGCGTTTCTGTCGGGCCACTTGAACATCGATGTTCGTCATGCCCTGCGCCGTTTGAGTCAGCCGGCCTTGCTGGTGTGGGGCGAGCAGGGATCGATGGCGCCCGTCGAAGAGTTCCGCGGGTTCCGCGAGATCAAGCGCGATTTCGAGATTTCTGTTTTGTCGCCCGCTGGCGATCTGCCGCACGACGAGCGATCCGAAGACTTTAACGTTATCCTTTCCACATGGTTGAATCGCCTGTCGCTCTCCTCCGCGCGCACTCTCGACATGCTCCCTGGAACGCCAGAGGACTTGCAGCCCACGCAACAGCTCTTGTAGACGCAGCCGGCGTTCGGCCAACCAATGCATCGGCGCGAGCGGCACCAAGTGCTCGCGCCGTTCGCTTCTATGTCGCCAGCGGTTTGCTCGATCGACCCGAGGGTACCGGCACCGGCGCGACATACGGCTACCGCCATCTGCTCCAGCTGCTCGCGATCAAGATTCGGCAACGCGAAGGTCAGAGCCTTGAGACCATCAAGACCGAGATGCGAGACCTCACCGGCGATGCGCTCGAGCGCAAAATCGCGCAGTCGCTCGCGCCTGCATTGACGTCGGGTGCCGATCAGATAGTAGCGAACGATGACGACATGTCGCTGCGCTGGCATCGACTACCTGTGGCCAATGGAATCGAGCTGCACGTGCGTGAAGATTCGCCGGCAGCACGCGAGGAGGCGGTTATCGCGATGCGCGAAGCCGTGCGTGCCGCACTCGGCCGCGCCGATATCAGGTAACTAGATGATGTAGTGTGCGGATTTTTCGCCTCGCAGATGCTCGCGCAGTGCAGCTTTGGCTGCCGCGACTTCCTCGGGCGTCAGCCAGTCGGCAACGCTGAATCTTTGTCCTCGCGCTTCGGCGGCGATTGCGATGCGTCCGCCTCGAGTGACGAGTAATGCGCCGGATCCGCGTGGGCGCGAAAGCGGATCTCGGTCCACCAGTTCGAGCGTCAGGCTGTAAATGTTGGCAGGGTCGCTCGCCGCCATCACGACGAAACCGGCGTGCGACGCATCCTGGCTTGCGACTGCGCGCAACCATTCGACAGCGTCCGGTAAAGCGAACTGCGCGCCACCGAGACCCTTGACGAAGTACCCGCGGCGCACTTCACCACGAAACTCGAGACGCTTTAGCTCCCGATAGATGGCTCGCCATGACACCGGCGGACGCTCGCGCCGCCACCAATCGCGCGACACGATTCCATAGCGCGTTAACCACTGCCGTGCGATGCGCTCGGCGTGTTCTTCCTCGGGAAGCTCTGGCCCAACGGTGCTGGGGCGTCGCACCAGCGACCAACGACCCGTCCATCCACTCACTGCGGCACCAGGCTTGTCCGGCCTCCGCCATCTCGGTAGACGGCGCAAGTTCGGACGCGTGCGCTGATAGCGTCTATTTGCCGATGGTTTGTACTCGGCCGGCAGCCAGCTCGTTGGATCATTGCCAGTCCGCGGTAGCATCGGTTTCCAACGTGCGACTTCGCGCATCGCTTCCACGGTGTCATTGGTGACCACCCCCCACGCCACCAGCTCACGAATTGCTTCCCGCACCGCAAGCATCGTCAGGCCCGTTATCGCCTGGATGTCGCCGATGAACGAAGCACCCTCTTCGGCAATTGTGGCGCGAACCTTCTCGGCGTTCCCACTCAGCACCGGATCCTGCGACTGCGTCAGCCACAGCGAACCGGTGCCGCGCTCGAAGAAGCGAACACGAGCGAGCGGAATCGCGCCTGTTTCGGGATCATAAGATCCCTCGCCTGCCCACACCGGTTCGCCACTCGCTGCGAAGCGTGAGAGTGAAGCCGGATCGTAACTCTTGATGCGCGCGCGCAGGTAGTCGCGGTCCCACGCGATCGGGGGCCGAGCTATACCATATAGTTGTCGTACCGCAGTCTCGGCACCGCTCAGGGGATCGAGCTGATCGCGCTCATCGAGGTGCTGCCAGCGCTGCAAGAACGCCGCGAATTGCGGCACCTCGACGGCTTCGATCTGCTTGCGCAGGGCGGCCAGTGCGCGCCGGCGCGCTATCTCTACCACTCGGCGCGAACACCATTCGAGATCCCGAACTTCCTTGCGGAATTTGCCGCGAATCAGTTTTCCCGTTCGCTCCCACTCCGCCAGCCGCGACTCTATCCACTGACAGTCCCACCCGTATCGTTGATGTACCTCGTTGACTGTGACGGGACCTGATTGTGTGAGAAACCTCGCCAGTATCTCGCGACGGGCAACGGACACGTTGATAACAGCGTTGCGCAGCACATCGGGTATGGCGGTTTCAGCCGGCTGTTCAGTGAGATGGCGGCCACCCTTGACGGTCGCCAGCTGCGCAACACCAAACGCCGAGACGTAGCGCGAAAAGGTCTCGGTCAGAATGAGGCGCCACTCGCGCGCACTCTCAACTCCAAGTTGAATTGCAACAACTCTCCCCGTCTCGAGCAACTTGCTGAACGGATCGCCACGTCGACCTTCTTCTTCCGATGCGATACGCGCTTGGAGTTCCTCCGCCGTCAGATCGCCGGCGCGATCCAGCAAATGGGCGAGCTCGTCTTCCGTACGAGCACGTCGGCCCATCGGCGTACCGCGTCTCTCGGAAAGAGTCTGCTCGATTGCTTCACGCGTGATGTCATCGCTACCCTCGCCGCCCATCACCTCGTCCAGCAGCGAGCGGTCGATCGAGAGCAGTGCCGCCCGCTGTTCTGCACGCGGTGTGTCGTCACCGTACAGCCAGTCCATCACGAAGCCGAATTGCAGGCTCGCCGCAAAGGGCGATGGCGCATCGGTATGCACGGTGTGAACGCGAATATTGCCCGCGGCAATCTCGGCGAGCACTTCCTTAAGTCCCTGCATGTCGAACGCATCCTGCAGGACTTCGCGGTACGTCTCGACAAGAATCGGAAAGCTCGGGAACTGCCGCACAACCTGAAGCAGGTCGAGTGACTTCAGTCGCTGGAGCCATAATGGCATTCGCCGACGTGGATTTCCGCGCGGAAGCAGTAGCGCGCGTGCTGCATTCATTCGGAAACGCGCACCGAACAGTGATGTCGAACCGACTTCCTCCATCACCAATTGCTCGGCCTCATTTCCCGATAAACCGAGTAGTGATTGGAGAGGCGTCGACATTCCGAGGTCGGGCAGACGCAGCATGATTCCGTCGTCGGTCGTCTGCACCTGCAGGTCGGTGTCGTTGATCGCCTCGCGCACGCGCTGCGCCAGCGCCATGCCCCATGGTGCTGTTATTCTGCCACCGTACGCGGCGTGAATGACGATTCGCACCGCTCCCGTTTCATCCCTGAATTGCTCAATGACGATGTTTCTGTCATCGGGAACGATTCCGGTAGCAGCCCGTTGGGCGCCGATGTATTTCACCAGCGAGTTTGCCGTCGCCGAATCGCACCCGTATTCGCTGGCGAGCCTTTCCTCGTTGGGCGCTTCCGATAGCTCACGACGCAACGCGCCGACGCGATGACTCAGCATCAGCGAGCGGGCCATGTACTCACCGTGCCAGAACGGCATCCTTGCCGGCGTTCCGGGCGCGGGCGTAACGACAACACGATCATGCTCGATTGCCGCGATCCGCCAGGTTGACGATCCGAGCTGGAAGACGTCGCCCATCCGCGACTCGTGTACGAACTCCTCGTCGAGCTCGCCGAGTCGGGTGCGATCGGGCAGGTTCACCGTGTACAGGCCACGATCGGGAATCGTGCCGCCTGAAATGACGGCGGTCATCCGCGCCGCGCGACTTCCTATCAACCGGTCGTTCACACGATCCCAGGTGATGCGCGGCTCGAGCTCCGCCGCGACATCCGAGGGATACTTGCCCGACAGCATCTCCAGAACTTCGTCGAACACCGCTCGCGTCAGCTGATGATACGGATATGCGCGCCGTACCAGATTGTACAAGTCACCACTCGTCCAGTCGTCGACAGAGACGGCGGCGACGACAATCTGCGCCAGAACATCTAGCGCATTTTGTACGACCTGCGTCGGCTCGACGTCGCCCGCACGCATCGCAGCGACGATTGCCGCGATCTCGAGGGCATCGTCACGGAAGGTCGGCACCAATATTCCTCGACTGGCAACGCCGAGCGTATGCCCCGCCCGTCCGATTCGCTGCAACGCTGAGGCGACTCTTTTTGGTGACTGTAACTGGATCACGAGATCGACTGAGCCAATGTCGATACCAAGCTCGAGTGAGCTCGTGGTCACTAGCGCGCGCAACGAACCGGCCTTGAGTCTCTCCTCGAGCATGAACCGCCGCTCTCGCGCGAGAGAGCCGTGATACGGCATCGCGACTTCTTCTTCCGCGAGTTTGTTGACACGTGCCGCGATCTTTTCCGCCTGAGCGCGGTTGTTGACAAAAACCAGCGTCGTGCGTGAGGACTGAATGTGCCGGAGCACCAGCGGCGCGACCGCTGGCCAGATACTTCCGCCGACGTTGCCGAGATCAGCCACCGGCGATTCGACCTGGATCTGCATTTCCTTGGTCAGCCCGCAATCAACGATTGTGACCGGTCGGAACGACGCCGACCCACCGTTTGCGACACAGCCTCCGAGAAAGCGAGCGACCTCCTCCAGTGGCCTCTGCGTCGCCGACAATCCAATTCGTTGCGGCGATTTTTCCACCACGGCTTCCAGGCGCTCGAGCGTCAACGCCAAATGAGCCCCACGTTTGGTGCCCGCAATTGCGTGTATCTCATCGACGATTACCGCGCGCGTGCCGCTGAACATCCCGCGACCTCGCAACGTCGTCAGCATGATATTCAGAGATTCGGGAGTCGTGATCAGGATGTGCGGAGATCGCCGCAGCATCCGCGCGCGCGCTGACGCCGGAGTATCGCCTGTACGCACAGCGACACGTATCTCTGGGAATTTCTCTCCGCCTGCTTCGAATCGTTCCTTTAGTTCGCGCAGCGGGCGGTCGAGGTTGCGCTGGATGTCGTTGTTGAGCGCTTTCAGCGGAGAGATGTAGAGCAGCTGGACGGCGTTAGGCAGCGGTTCCTTCATCCCGCGCACAATCAGGTCGTTCAGCTCCCAGAGAAAAGCGGCGAGAGTCTTACCCGTTCCAGTGGGCGCCAGTATCAGCGTGTGCTCGCCACTGGCGATCGCCGGCCACCCTTCACGCTGCGGATCGCTCGGCGCGCCGAGGGTTTCCTTGAACCACTTGCGGACAGCTGGATGAAAACGCGCTAGTGGTGACGCCTTGCTTACGGCACGAGCCATCTCACCTTCATTGCCTTCTTCACAACACGCGACGCAGCTTTTGGGCGCCCCATTCCAGAATCTTACCGGAAATCGGGCGTTTTCTGAATTCATCCAGCTTTATTTCCTTCGACCATTTGATGTCATCCACGAAAACGGAATCCATCTCTGCTCCGACTTTGCGATCGAGCGTGAGCAACATTGACTCGTCGTTGAATGACAGTGAGCGGTTATCGAAGTTCATCGAGCCGACGTATGACCAGAGACCGTCGACGACCATTGTCTTGGCGTGCATCATCGTCGGCTGGAACTCGTAGATCTTCACTCCGCCTTCCAGCAACTTCTCGTAATAGGTGCGACCGGCATACCACGTCGTCTTGACGTCCGTCTTGTCGCTCACTGTCAGCACGCGCACATCGACGCCGCGGTGTGCAGCCGCAACCAGCAAACGCAGGAAGTTCTCGCCCGGTACGAAGTATGAGTTCGTGATGTAGAGCGTTTTCCTGGCGCCGGCGATCGACAGCGCAAGAAAACGCTCGGCAGGCGTGCTGCCTGTGCTGGGAATGCTATGCATCAACCCGGCTTGCACATCTCCGACGTCGGCGAAGGAAATCTTCGGGAAGAATATGTCGCCGGTTAGCAGCTCACCCGTTGCCTCCGCCCAGGCCGCCGCGAACGTCGCTTGCAGGGCGGCGACAGTCGGACCCTCGAAGCGCACGTTCGTCTCTCGCCACTGATCCTCGCGATGTCCGTCCCCGAGCCAGTAGTCTGCCAATCCGAAGCCGCCAGTGTAGCCGATCCGGCCATCGATGACGACGCCGCGAACGTGAGATCGCTGCGCCGCTTTCTGCAGCGTGTACCAGCGCAGTGGCCGCAGCCATACGACTTCGACACCTGCGTGTCTGAGATTCGCAATCCAATCGCGTTTTAGCGGTTGTGAGCCGAACGCGTCGAGCAGCAATAGCACTCGCACCTTGTGGTGAGCGCGATCGATCAGATACTTCGCCATCGTGTCTGCGACGGCGCCCGGCTGCGAATAGTACATCTGCACAGTCACCGTCTGTTGTGCCGACGCCATGTCCTTCCAGAGCTGCGGGTACGTGCCGTTTCCGTTGAGCAGGATCTGGACGGCGTTGCCCGGATCGATCTGCGTTCCGGTAAACAGCTCGATGCTGTGCGCGAAGAGAGGATCTTCGATGCTGGGCGGACCGTCACGATCGCCTTCCGCGATTACACTGCGGACTGGTGTGTCGTGCGTCACCGATAGGATGCCGATCAGCGCCAGTACGACGCCAAACAGAATCAGCGCCGCAATTGCAATGTACTTGATCAGTGACATATTGTCCCTACATGACCTTCGTGGCCCGTCGTCGCACCGCGACGCGCGCTATCGTTCTCGACCGCTCTCTCGAGGCCCTTCCGGTCTTCCGACTCAGCGACTCCGCTGAGGACGCTGCGATCTCCTTCTCTCCCGAAAGTGGGGGGCGGTGGCGGGTACTGCCCAGTCCCGGAGACCGGCTGCCGGGTACGTTCGACCAGGACGTTTACATCGAGCTCCTGCACCGCTACCACGAGGCTGGAGCTCCGGAAGATGGCGTGATCAGCTTCACTCTCCACGCATTCCTGCGCTCCATCGGCAGGCGCGTTGATGGCAGGACGTATGAACAGTTGCGCTCCGCACTCACCAGACTGGAGCGCACGATTCTCGAATCGAGCGGGGTGTACGTTGCAGCACGCGAGGGGCAGCCGCTAGAAGGTCGATTCACCATTCTATCATCGGTTTCCATTGCGCGGCGTCGATTGGCGGAGCGTGAGCAATTCACACTGTTCCCCGTGCTCGCTGCGTCCGAGCCCGGCGACGCTCGCGTCACGATCGGTCCGGTGATCAGATCGAATATCGCAGCTGGTCACACCGTTACTCTATCTGCCACTCAATACCTCTCACTGACAAACCCTGTCGCGCGCCGTCTCTACCGCCTGCTCGAGGTAGCACGCGAAGAAGGGATAGTGACATGGAGGGTGCCACTTGCATCGCTAGCCGAGCAGCTACCCCTGACCCAGCGCTACCCCTCCCATTTGCAACGAGTGCTCCAGCCCGCGCACGAGATGCTGCTGGCCGCCGGCCTTTTAAGGGATGCTACATTTCGCCAGCTGAACCGCGATTGGCTCGTAGATTATGTACTCGCCTCTCGCGCCGCCTGATCGGCTCGTTCCCGTGGTGCCCTTTGTGCGTCATTGAGGAACACCAAGTCGTAGCAAAGCGTATTAATTAGTTGGCCTGCGTCGACTTACGGCGACGGCCTTGAACGACCCACCCGACACAAAAGGATGGGTCCACTTTTTTACTCAGAGTTCTTGTATGTCCCGAACCAGAAAAAGTCTGCTCTTCTGCCTTGTGCTCATTCCGGTGCTCGCCGGAGGATTCGTGTTCCAGGAGCGAGAGACCCAGCAGGGTGCCCGCCTCCTCGACCAGGTCCTGAATATCGTCTCTACGCGCTTCGTCGATACTGTCGACCAGGCGACGCTATATGAGAAAGCCGCTCGCGGACTCGTCCATGAGCTCAATGATCCTTACAGCGTCCTGCTTTCGCCAAAAGAGCTCTCGACCTTCAACGCCCAGACCAACGGCCGCTACGCCGGCATCGGTATGGAGATCGCCGAGACACAGGGATTTATCACGGTCCAGCGCGTCTTCCCACACACGCCGGCCGAACAGGCAGGTGTCCAGGAAGGCGATCGCATCAACTTCATCGACACCACCAACATTCGGGGTTGGACTGTCTCACAAACTTCCGATGCGCTGAAGGGAAATCCGGGGAGCAGGGTCCTCGTGAAATTCTCCCGGCCAGGCGTGACCGAGCTGATTCCGATCACGTTCACGCGCGCAGTCATCAACATTCCGGCGGTACCGTACGCGATCATGCTCGACGGCAACGTCGGCTACATCCCGCTGCTTCAGTTCAATGAGAGCGCGCGCGACGAAATCGAGAGCTCGGTCACCAAGCTTTCGCGTCAAGGAGCCAAGGGCATCATTATCGATCTGCGTGGCAATCCAGGCGGCATTCTCGATCAGTCGCTGAGCGTCAGCAACCTGTTCCTGCGTAAGGGTCAGCAGATCTCCAGCATTCGCGCCCGCAGCGGCGAGAATCAGACGTTCGTTGCCAGCGATGATCCGGTCGCGCCCACTATTCCACTTGTCCTGCTGACGGATGGAAGAAGTGCCTCGGCATCCGAGATCGTCGCCGGCGCGCTTCAGGATCACGATCGTGCGCTGATCATCGGCACGACTTCGTTCGGTAAAGGCCTCGTTCAGTCGGTATTTCCGCTCGAGGGCGGTTACGCTCTGAAAATGACCACCGCCAAGTGGTATACGCCAAGCGGACGCTCCATTCAGAAAGAGCGCAAGCTGCTGCCGAGCGGTGAGTTCGTTGAAGTGCTGCCCGATTCGCTCGAGACAGATTCTGCTCGGCGGTCACGCCCCGCTTTCAAGTCGGATGCTGGACGCGTTGTCTATGGTGGCGGCGCCATCACCCCCGACATCATCGTTCGGCCGGACACGCTCACTACACCGGAGCAGAAGTTGTTCAATGCCTTCGCTCCGAAGACCGCCGATGTCAGAGTGACCTTGATGGATTATTCGCTCGAGCTGAAGAAGTCGGTGAAGCCTGACTTCGTCACGCCGCTGGCGTGGCGAGAAGAATTCTATCGCCGCTTGCAGTCAAAGGGCGTCGCCGTGGATCGCGCGCTTTACGAGCAGGCCGGATCCGAAATCGATCGCTTGCTCGGCAATACCGTTGCGCGTCTCGCTTTCGGGGATTCGACTGCCAGGCGGCGCAGCGTCAGCGAGGATAACCAGTTGCTTCACGCGATCGACGTTATCAAGCAAAGCAATTCGCAGAAGGACCTCTTCGCGATCGCGCAAAGAGAGAACCAGACAACCGCCTCAGCATCAGCGCGTCGCTGAGCGAAGTCGTTTAGCAAGAAAAAACTCCGGCGATTTGTTAGCCGGAGTTTTTTTATCACCTCCTACCGATCACGGGCCTTACGGCCAGCGGTGTTTGTTCGAGTACTTGTGGCCAAATATTTCCTTGAGAACCGCGCTGGCATCCTCGGCTTTCACTACCGCGTCGATCCTTCCCGAAACAAGCAATGGTCGCGTGAATTGGCGGTATCGCCCGTAACCGTGGCAAAAACAAAGCGGCCCTTTGCGTGTTAGATCGCCAAGCAGGATGTCCGGCTCGCCGAAGATGGTCATTGCATAGAAGAAGTTCAGACTCTGAGGTCGCGGCAGGTCGCTCTCGCGCACATTCCGCGGCAGGCTGCCGTGTTTTCCCCATTGCACATCCACCGCGACCTGCGACCGCGGCCAGGCGGTGTGAAGGATCCGACCATGCCAATAAGTCCACAGGTCGACGGGGGCGTAGGTCGAGTCGTAGCCTATCCATAAGACCTCCTCATCGGTGGGGACCGTGAACGGAATCCATGACCCGTGCACATCGTCCCGCCATAACAAATGGTAGGCGATAATCGGCCTGGTAGGGTGTAGCACCGCCACCACCCGTTCCAGTGGGAACGTTTCATCCTTTTGCAGGTATAAGACCGGTGCCAGGCGCCGTGCCAGCAGGGCTTCGTTGTCCGTTGGGGCAAGCGCGCCGGGCAGATTGGCCGGTCGGAGCGGTATATGGGCACGCGGACCGCACGCTGTGACGAGGACCAGTGTCAGCCCTGCGCCGAGCCGCTCAAGAATCTCGATGGCTGTTCGTTTCAAGGATTGCCGTCAAAAAACCATATGCGACGCGAACCGAGCAGCGCCGTATTGTTGCAACTGGAGAGCTCATGCGCAAGCCACGTCCGAACGCGTACAACCCCGCTCAGGCCTTGTTTCTTATCAGCAACGACCGCAGCGGATCTCCCCTCAGCTGCCCTTCGTGCTCCGGCTCGATCGAGCGCGATCCGCGACAAATTCCCCCACCGCCGTACACGCACGTCACGCTTCGCTGTAAGAGCTGCGGGCGCTCGGCTCACTATGTAGCAGGAGCCGCCTAACCCAACTGGCCCAATCTGTTGCACAAAACTTGCCCCCCTCAGGGAACGTCTTAGGGGTAGTGCATCATTCCGATCACTATCCGGCGACTATCGATGTAAGTTGAAATTCGCTCGCCTATGGTAGACGCTCTACGAATTGCCCCGTTGGGAGAGGATTAGTTCAATGGCACGGATCACTGGAACAGTAAAATGGTTCAACGACGCCAAAGGATTTGGTTTCATTTCACGCGAGGGTGGACCCGACGTCTTTGTTCATTTCAGCGCGATACAAGGCAGCGGCTTCAAGTCTCTCGCCGAAGGGGATAAAGTGGAGTTCGAGGTCGTCCAGGGACAAAAAGGACCACAAGCCGCTGATGTAACCAAAGCGGGTGCCTAATAGTTACTCCTTTTCCGAAAAGCCCCGTTGCAACGGGGCTTTTTTGCATCAAACGGTATCACAAAGCTGCCTTTCCACACTCGGCATTTGATTTGCTTTCATCCACATCTGTTCTCTTCACCTGAAAGTGGGAGGTCTGGTGGCCGCAATCTGGAAAGGCTCGCTGACGTTCGGCCTCGTGAACATCCCCGTCGAGTTGAAGACTGCAGTTCGCGCGGATCATATCAGCTTCCGCCTCCTTCACGAGGAGGATCTCTCCCCGGTCAAGTACGAGCGCATCTGCGTAGCCGATGGTGAGCCGGTACCCTGGAATGAGATCGTCAAAGGCTACGAGTACGAGAAAGGAAGATTCGTCGTGATGACCGACGAGGATTTCAAGGCGGCTGCCGTCGAGCAGTCGAAGACCATCGACATTCTCGACTTTGTGAAGCAGGAGGAGATCGATCCTCGCTACTTCGAGACGCCTTACTATCTCGTGCCCAGCAAAGGCGGCGAGAAAGCGTACGCGCTGCTGCGCGAAGCAATTCGCCAAACGAGCTCGATCGGCATCGGAAAAATCATCATTCGTCAAAGCCAACATCTCGTTGCCGTCAAAGTCGTGGGTGAGGCTTTGGTGCTCGAGATCATGCGCTTCGCAAACGAGCTGGTCGACATCGGTGAGTTCAGCTTCCCGGGCGCTGACGTTGTTCGCCCGCAGGAGCTGCAGATGGCAGAGCAACTCGTCACCAACCTCGCTGAAGCGTTCGATCCGACGAAGTACACCGACGACTATCGCGCCAACCTGATGCGCATCATCAAGGCGAAGATGAAAGGAAAGACCGCCAAGCTCGAGGCTCCGCAGGAGGAAACACCGGACAGCGGCGTGCTCGACTTGATGTCGAAGCTTCGCGCGAGCTTGGAAGAAGGTACGAAGAAGAAAGGATCAGTTCGTACCAAGTCAAAGGAAGTTGCTGCCACCCGCAAGCCAGCAAAGCCCCGCAAGAAAAAAACTGCTTAAGCTACACGCATGGCAGTAAAGGCAGCCGGTTCCAAGTCGAGCGCAGGGACGCAACTCGCCGAGTATCGGCGCAAGCGCGACTTCAGCCGAACGAAGGAACCTTCAGGTGAGAGGGCTCCGGGTCCCACCAAACCGGGGCGACTCCGCTTCGTCATTCAGAAGCACGCCGCGAGTCATCTCCACTTCGATCTTCGCCTCGAGCTCGATGGCGTCATGAAGAGTTGGGCGGTTCCGAAGGGTCCGAGTACTGATCCATCGGTGAAACGGCTTGCAATGCAGGTCGAAGATCACCCAATCGACTACAACACATTCGAGGGCACGATTCCGAAGGGCGAGTACGGCGGTGGGACGGTGATGCTGTGGGATCGCGGTACCTACTCCTCCGACACCGCGATGACGGCGTCTGAGGAAGAAGACGTGCTGCGCGAACAGCTGCGTCGCGGCGATCTCAAAATCACGTTCCATGGGGAGCGACTCCACGGTTCATTCGCGTTGATCCGAATGAATAACTCGCGGGACGGTTCGTCGAAGCCGCAGTGGCTTCTGATCAAACACCGCGATGAGTACGCGACAAAAGACGACATCGTCGCCGACAACATGACCTCCGTGGATACTGGTCGAACGATGGAAGAGATCGCCGCAGGGAAAAGCCGCGTCTGGCACAGCAACCGAGAAGCGAAGGCGAAAGCACCGGCTACGCGTTCGGCCCGCGTGAAGACGGAGATTGACTCCGCGGGGGATGTTGATCAGCCACCCAAGAACCTCTCGGCTTCGCTGGAGCCGATGTACGCCAGCATCGGCAGCGAGATCCCTGGCAAGGGTTGGACTTTCGAGCCGAAGTACGATGGCGTTCGCGTCATCGCCTACGCCACCTCGAATGATGTCAAACTCGTTACTCGGAATGGCAAGGACAAAGCGAAGCAGTTTCCGGAAATAGTTGTCGCTCTCAAAAAGCTCTCGTCTCAGGTCAAGCATCCGCTCGTGCTTGATGGGGAGGTCGTCGCGCTGATCGATGGTGAGCCCGCGCGATTTCAGGAGCTGCAAAGCCGCATGCACGTCAAGGACGCGCACATGATCGAGCGTCATACCTCGTCGACGCCATCAGCGCTGATACTCTTCGACATTTTGATGGACGGCGAGGAAGTGCTGCTCCGCGAGCCCTGGTCGGAGCGACGGGAGCGCCTGGTGAAGAGGGTTGGAAGGCACGTCACACAGCAGGTGCGCGTCACCGAGTCGACTGAAGGCAACGGCTCCAGAATGCTCGAAAAAGCGCGCAAGCAAGGGTGGGAAGGAGTAATCGCCAAACGCGTCGATTCGCGATACGAGCCCGGCAATCGCTCGCGTGACTGGTTGAAACTGAAAATCGAGTTCCGGCAGGAATTCGTCGTTGGTGGCTACACCGAGCCGCGTAACAGTCGCGAGCACATCGGTGCCATTCTTCTCGGCTACTTCGACCATGACCGTTTCATCTACGCCGGTCACACGGGCGGCGGGTTTACGCGCCAGGGTCTTCAGGACATGTACCGACTAATCAAACCCCTCGAACGCAAGACATCCCCGTTCGGGGAGGCTCCGAAGACAAATGAGAAGGCGCATTGGGTCGAGCCGAAAGTCGTCGTCGAGGTGAAGTTCAGCGAGTGGACCGCTGATCGACGTTTGCGTCAGCCGATTTTTCTCGGCGTTCGCGACGACAAAGATGCGCGAGAAGTTTCCGTCGAAAGAACGAGTGTCCAGAAGAAAGCGGACAAGGGTAACCGCATCGCCAGACAAGACGAACGCGAGACGGTTGCAGCGGGCAGCCGCGTAGCCTCGAGCGTCAACCCCGCCGGCAAAACGTCGGCGAAACCGGTCAGTAGACGTCGCGGGAAGACCGACACGGGGTCAATCATTGAGCAGTTGGAAGCTCTCCAGAAGCGACGCGGCGACGGTAGTCTCGATTTGGGCAGCGGCAAGACCCTTAAAGTGTCCAACCTGGACAAAGTTTTTTTTCCCAAAGAGAAGTACACTAAAGGCGATGTGATGCGATACTACGCGCGCATCGCCGATTTCATTTTGCCGACCGTTCAGGATCGCCCGCTGGTGCTAAAGCGCTTTCCCAACGGAATCGACAGCGAAAGCTTTTATCAGCAAAAGGCCTCGGAGACGACGCCACCCGAAGTCCGCGTTGAGGAAATAGTCACCGACAACGGCGATAAACAGCCGCGCTACATCGGCGGGGACCTCCTAACGCTTCTCTACACGATCCAGCTTGGCGCGATCTCGGTTGATCCATGGCATTCGCGTGTGCCAACGCTCGAGTACGCAGATTACACGATCATCGATCTGGATCCCGGGCCGCGGGCGAATTTTCAGCGAGTAGTCCAGGTTGCGCGCTGGGCAAAGGAGGTTATCGACGGTTTCGGCCTCCATGCTGCGATCAAGACCTCGGGCTCCGAAGGATTACACATTTATCTTCCGCTGCCTCCCAGGACGCCGAATGAAGCAGCAACACTCGTCGCGCAGGTAATCGCAACCAAGGTCGTGTCCGCGCACCCCAAGGAGACTACCATCGAGCGGATGGTAAAAGCGCGCGGTGCAGCAATGGTTTACGTCGACTATCTCCAGAACATTCAGGGAAAAACCGTCGCCGGTCCCTACTGCGTGCGAGCGAAACCGGGAGCGACGGTGTCGGCGCCGTTGAAGTGGAGCGAGCTCACAGACGATCTCGACCCGCGCAATTTCCACCTCGGCAACGCCGCGGAGAGATTTGAGAAGATCGGGGACATCTGGAGCGAAGCGATGAAGAAGAAAAATTCGCTGCGTGCGCTCGTTTAGAGCTTAGCGGCCGCCGTTCCCTACTTTCCGCAGTGGCAGCTCCATCTGGCCGCTGCCTTCGGAATCACCATGCTTGGCCGCATCACCGAAGATCGGATCGCTCGACTCGTCAACCATGTGAGTGAGCTTGTAGTAAAAGTGAAGCGCGTGAATTGGGGCCATGAAACTCCTGTTGCCCGCTCGCGAGATCGCGACGGCTTCTTCGCGCACTCGACGCGGGAGATCACGAGCTGCTGGAAGAGCAAGCAGTCGCTGTATCTCTGCGCTGTCTCGCGCGAGTAGTGCTGCGCACAAGCTATCAAGATACGCCAGCATTGTGATCAGGCCCCGGGTTCAGGGTGTTTGGCCTTAGGTACACATTGCAACTAATACACCGTGGCCGCAAGAGGTTCCGGGGGTGCTGCGCCCTTCGATAGTACCCCGTTACTCCATCATGGATTTACGAAATCAAATCTCACGCCGCGGTGAAGCCTACGCTTTTTCTTCGGGAGATAACGAAAAAGCTGCGCGGGTCTTCCGCGTCCCTCACTGCGCCATTCGTCCGTAGGTTCGACGAGCCAGGCAGCCTGAAGGGCACGTCGGAAGCTGGCCTTGTGCAAGCGTTTACCTAACAGTAGCTCGTACATTTGTTGTAACTCGCTCAGAGTGAAAGTCGCCGGCAGTAACCGAAAAGCGATCGGAGCCTGGTCAAGTCGGGCCTGCATCACACGGGAGGCGGCTTCAACCATCGCTCTTTGTCGAGGGGAAAGCGGCGGCAGATCGCTGATCGGGAACCAGGTGAAGCCGGCGCGAGGCGACGCGGTTTCATGTGGCGCCAATCCAACAAATGCGACTGACATCTCAGTGTCGCTCGGGTGGCGCCTTCCGTCACCAAAAGCCCCGATCTGCTCGATCCAACTCACTGGCTCGCCTAACGCATCCTGTGCCGTTCGAGCCGCCAGACCATCGAGCGCTTCTCCAGCCTGCGCGAATCGCCAAGGCAAGGACCATCGTTCTCGATCACTGGCACTGCGCGTCAGCAGAACCGCCAGTTCATTTCGCGTCGCCGTGATCAAAACTACATCTACGTTGAAGGAGCCGGTCCGACTTGAGCGATCGCGCATGATGACTGCGAATTAGTCACCTTTGGCAACTAAAGTCAAGGATCGCGGGAAATGTTTTCTCAAGTCGTTGTCGCGTTAGACAACGTCGCTGGCGGGAAACACTGATATAAGACTGAAAATCAAAATCGTCAACGCGCCGGTCTTTCTTCGCCGACTCTGATCGTCGCGTACGGTGGAATGCTGATCGGTAACCGGCCGGTGATGGGAGCTACGCCCGTTAAGGCGCGCGCCGCTGCAACTTGCGAAACCGGAAATCCGGCCCAGGCGACGAGATACGTTCCGACCCACGGCAGTTGCTGAAGCAGATAAGGATTACCGAACGCGACAACGATCGGTTTTCTGCCGCGTGAGACAAGCGTGTGCACGAAGTTCGTAAACTCCTCGGGCGCGCTCGCGCTCACCGCGTCCCAGCTCTGGCCAACGTACGATCCGACGATCACGACATCTGCCGAATCTGCCGCCGCTATCAAGCGCGGATAGTTGAGTGAAGCATCCTCGGTCGAAGCGAATTCGGTGCGCAGCTTTGGCAGGCGCGCACGAAGCTCGGCGTTGAAGGAGTTGCCAGCCGACAGATCCGCTCGACGTGCGATGGTGATCGAGAGAACGCTCTTCGTTGAATCGGTCACAGGCACCTGACGCGCAGAATCACGAACTAGCGTGATCGATTTCTCGGCAACGCGACGCGCTACCTGAGCGTTCACGCTGTCACCAACCGCGAATCGTAGGGCGTTGAGATCGACGAGCTTGTTCTGTGCGAGGCCAAGCTTGCGTTTGGTCTCGAGCACGCGACGAACCGATGAATCGAGACGCGCCTCGGTGTATCTCCCTTCGCTGATGCCGGCCATTACCGCGTCAATGGTTTTCGAGACATCCAACGGCTGAATGAGCACATCGATGCCAGCGGCGATCGCGCGCTTTGCCGCTTCGTCGGCTCCGAACTGATCGAGCACTCCACGCATATCCATCGCGTCGGAGATGATGATTCCGCGAAAGCCCATCTCTCCACGCAGTAGCCCAGTCACGACTTTCTGGGATAACGTTCCCGGAACACCAGATGAATCGAGCGCGGGCATCGCGCCGTGGAAGGACATGATCGCGCCAACACCACCGTTGACTGCCGCCTTGAACGGGACGAGCTCCACTGTGTCCAATCGACTCCTGCTCACGGTCACGACCGGCAGCGCGAGGTGAGAATTCACACCGGTATCGCCGTGCCCTGGAAAGTGCTTTCCTGTCGCGATCATGCCATGATCCTGCAACCCATGGATGAACGCGACACCCATCCGCGCTGCCAGCGAAGGATCCTCGCTGTATGAGCGCGTGTTGATGACCGGGTTGGCGGGATTGTTGTTTACGTCAAGAACAGGCGCGTAGGCAATGTGAATTCCCAGCGCGCGGCCTTCGAGCGCTGTGAGACGCCCTTCCTCGTAAGCGAGTGTCGTATCGCCCGTTGCGCCGAGCGCCATCTCCGGCGGGAAAAGTATTGCACCCCCGAGGTCGATCGCGTTGGGGACGAAGTAGCCACCGCGTGCCCGGAAACCAGCCCCCGCCTCGAGATCAGCGCCGAACAGGAGCGGCACTTTGCTCATTGATTGCAGCGCGTTGAGCTTTGCCGCCACTTCGATCGGCGAGCCAACAGAAATTGTGAATCCGCCGACTTTTTCCTGTTGGACGTATTGTGTTAGTCGGTGCCACTGCGGTGAATCGCCCGAGACGTAGTCGCCAAATACGCTCGGCCATATCAGCTGCGCCACCTTCTCACGCAGCGTCATCGAGCGCATTACTGAATCAGTCCACGACGGGGAAGTCGTTCCGGAGCTTGGGTTTGTGCCGCTTAGTGTCGCGCAGCCGGCCGCCAGAAAGATGAGAAGTGAAGCGGCGATCCTTGTCAACTTCCGCGTCCTCAATGTGAGATCGTGCCTTTCTTAGTCGTGTCGATGTCTGCCGAGGTTCCGGATTTGAAGAGAAAGGCGCTGAGATTCCGAGTCAGGAAGGTGCGTGCCTGTGGATCCATCACATTCAGTCCGTAGTGATTGATCAGCATCGTCTGCTGTTTTAGCCAGTCAGCCCAGCACTGCTGGCAGATTTCCTCGACGACGCGGGCCCCGATTTGACCGGGGAACGGAGGCTTAACGAAGCCTGCGCGCGTTTGCCCACAACGAGCGCAGGTGACTGTCTCAGGCACGCGCAGCTCTATCGGCGCGCGTAAGCGATCTCAGCGAGGCCGAAGAAGGAGAGTAGCCGCAGGTAAATCCACCCAATATCAAGCTCATACCACTTTGCCTTGAACTTAGCCGAGTGCGGATCCGCGTGGTGGTTGTTGTGTAGCTCTTCACCGCCGAGCCAGATCGCGATCGGGGAGATGTTCCGGCTCTCGTCCTTGACGTTGAAGTTGCGATACCCGACCGCGTGTCCAATGCCGTTGACGATTCCAGCAGCCCAGAACGGAATCCAAATCATCTGGACACCCCAGACTAGCGGGCCGACGAAGAAGCCGAACAGATAGATATCGACCATCATCATGATGACGATACCGAGCCAGTTTAGTGGGGAGAGTAAATGACGCTCGAGCCAGTCATTGGGGGTTCCTTTCCCGTACTTGTCCAGGACCCCCGGCTGCCGGACTGCCTTTCTATAGTAGAATGCGCCTTTGAGTACGACGTTCCGAAGCCCTTCCATCAGCGGGCTGTGCGGATCTCCTTCACGATCGGCGAACGCATGATGCTTACGATGACACGCCACCCACTCTTTGGTGACGATGGCCGTCGATAACCAAAGCCAGATGCGCATTGGAAGCGCGGCGAGGTAGTGGAGTTTCACACCACGATGCGTCTGCGCGCGATGTAAGAACAGCGTAACGGACACATTGGTCAGATGTCCGGCAACGATGATGAACAGCACTGGCTTCCACCACGCTGACGCCCAGCTTCCAAAATCCGGCATTACTTGCTCCCTTAACTGGTTCCCGTTGAACGCAATCTATGGGGACGGTACCCCTATTCCAAACGACCACATCACCTTCTCGTAACCGGTCCGGAAGGGTCAGACGCAGGTGGAGTTCCCCATGTGTCATTAGCCGAATTCCAGTCTGGCACCGGGGGATTCGGCCACAACCGGACACCGGTGACGCGCGCGCGTGCTGGAAGCACGGCTTCAAACCGGTCAGTGCCGGCCCAGATATTTACAGGAAGGGTGAAATCCTGTGTCGTGCCATCGGCATAACCCACTCGCACTCGTACAGGGAACGGGATCGATGTGTTACGACGTAATCCTATCGCGACAAATTGTTGACCCGCGTTTGAGCGCATGCTGACGCTGTCGATACCGATGTCGAGCACGTCGGTCGTGTAGAAGAAGCTGCGCCAGAACCACGAAAGGTCTTCGCCAGTCGAGTTCTCGATGCTGCGAAAGAAGTCGCCGGGTGTCGGGTGTTTGAAAACCCACGCGCGAATGTAATCTCGGAACGCGTTATCGAATGCGTCCGCGCCAATGACGTGGTTTCGGAGCGTCAGGAGCACGACTGCCGGTTTTCTATATCCGATCGCGCCGAGCGCGCTCGGATTGATGTTGTCGGGCGCGGTCATCAACGGAGATTGGGTGCCCGCGCCTACCGCGTCCGACCAGTTTTTGAGATACGGAGGATATGCCGACTGTCCGGGGTAACGCGCCTCCTGGGCGAAGGCGTTTAGATAAGTATTGAACCCTTCATCCATCCACGCGTAGCGCCGTTCGTTGGAGCCGACAATCATGGGGAACCATTCATGGCCGTGCTCGTGATTGATGGTCCCGAAGATCGATGTGGGATCATCGCTCCCGTAGTGCACCATCACGAACATCGGGTATTCCATTCCGCCAACCGGACCGGCGACCGAAGTCGCCTGTGGGTAGGGAAATGGATAAAAGAGCTGCGAGTATTGCCTGATGGTCCACTGGGTTTGCTCGGCAGCTTGCTCCCACGCTTTGCCAGCCTTCGGAAACTCGTAATAGGCTTGTGTCAGCACTCCATTCCAGCTGGTGGCGTCCCATCTGAAGTCAGGCGCGCCGGCCCACGCCACATCGTGCACGTTGTGCGCTCTGAACCGCCACGTCTTTGTTCCCGGCACTCGTTTGATTTTGGCTGAGGCGGCTTCCGCTTGCGTGATGACTTGAATCACTGCGCTCGAGCCTGCCGCCGCCGAGAGTCTTTGACGTTGCGCAACGGTCAGGACTTCATCGCCATTCTGAAGTACCCCGCTGCCAGCTATTACGTAACCCGCCGGCGCTGTCACCGAATAGTCGTAGTCGCCGTACTCGAGATAGAACTCGCCCTGGCCCAGGTACGGATCGCTATTCCATCCGCGCACGTCGTCGTAGACGGCCATGCGCGGGTACCATTGGGCTATCTCGTACAGTGCGCTGTCGCGACCCATGCGATCGGAGCCGTGTTCCGGAACTCGAAACGCGTATCGAATAGCAATGGTTGCCTTTCCGCCGCGCGGAACCAGCGGGCTCGGCAAGTCGAGACGCATCATGGTGTCGTTGATGCGGGGCTGGACTGTGGTGCCATTCACCCGAACATCGGTGAACGTGTATCCGCCTTCGAAGCCTCGCACTCCCCATCGCGAGTCTGCCGGAAACAAGGCGGATCCTTTGCTGCCACTTCGATAAAGATTCTGGTCGGCCTGCAGCCACACGAATCGCAGCGTGTCCGGCGAGTTGTTGGTATATCTGATCTCGACCGAGCCGGCTATTTCGGTTGTCGTTGTGTCGAGCGATGCGTTGATCGTGTAGTCGGCTCGCTGCTGCCAATAGTCAGGTCCGGGCACTCCGGCTGATGATCGATAGCGATTAGGCCCCGGCCAATCCATTCGATTCATAGTCGCGAACGGATCGTCCCGCTGAGTCTCGAAGACTCGTCGTAATGTCTGCTGTTGCGATGTAGTGTCAGTGGAGAGCTGAACGGTCGGCAGGATAACCGGACGCTGCGGTACGCACGCAATGAGCGTCAGCGCGATACACAAGTAGAGTTTCACGTTGAAATGCAGCGGGTGCAATCGAATGTGTAGGTAATGCTAGCAACGTAAGGGCCAAACGCGTTCCTGCATCCCTTGCATTACGCCGTTGCTGTCCGTAGCCTCTCCGCCATGCCACGAACGCAGGCTTCTCACGCGCTGGTCAAAGGGCGCGCTACCGCCGATGGTACGCGTGCGTTGCGAAGGCAGTTCAAAAAGTCTCGCAATGACACTTTCTATCGTCCGCTTGCCCACGGCGTGTTCGTGTCTTCCCTTGGACTGGGAACCTATCTCGGTGAATGCGATGACGCGGAGGATGAGCGTTACACCGCGTCAGCGGTGGCGGCACTGTCGCGCGGTGTGAACCTGTTCGACACGGCGATCAACTACAGGTGCCAGCGTTCCGAGCGCGCCTTGGGTAAGGCGATTCGAGCTGCGCTGGAGACTGGAAAAACCAAACGCGAAGAAATCGTGGCGTGCACCAAAGGCGGATACATCCCCCTCGACATGAATCCTCCGGC
>Ga0209027_1000132_pt1 | contig 22116 bp, 24 predicted proteins | sample GraSoi013_1_20cm_3_FD_185821 | JGI IMG/M metagenome (GOLD analysis project Ga0209027, IMG submission 185821) | Grasslands soil microbial communities from the Angelo Coastal Reserve, California, USA - Sample 09_27_2013_1_20cm (SPAdes) (version 2) | ecosystem: Environmental > Terrestrial > Soil >...
ATCCTTTCATGCTGAAATTCTTTCGTCTCTTGCGGGGCTTTGCAAATTCTCTTCTTGTATATTTCCGCCTGACCTGCGTCTAAACCACACCTGCGTATCTCTACTAAAGAGCGCGACAACTGTGCCGCGCTATTTGATCTTTATTCCGAAGGAGAAGCGGTAATTGTCTTGACGCCTGCTGTTGAAGAAGGTCGGGGCGTAGTCGAATTCAAAGGCGCGCACGTCCACGCGGTGGTTGGCCTCCACGTCTACGCCTCCGCCGAAGGCCATTGCGAAAGCGTTGTTGCTGGTGCGGCTGTTGCCCGCGAAATTATCCACGCTGCCGCCTATGTGCGCGTAGCCGAAGAGAGCGTGCGCGAAGGGAACGGCGCGGCTTGATGTGTGCATGTTGAAGCGCGGCCCCCAGAGGAATTGATAGAGATGCAGATGCGCGCGAAACGCATTGCCGTTAGTATCCGTGATGGTCGTAGTGCGGTACACGCCGCTGGCGCTTCCTACTATGCCTACTGTGTGGTTTATGTTCCCTACGAATTCTGCTATCCAGCCGTTGAAGCCTGCGTGCGATTGCGTGAAAGTGGTAGGGGCTATGACGCCCGCGCCTGTGTTTATAGCAGGGGTGTTGAATTGGTCTGCGTTTGTGTCTGCGCGCTCGTATGTGTAGCCTACGAAGTATTCAAAATGCGATTGAGTGCCTTGAGTGCTTTGAGTGTTCTGTGTATTTTGAGCGAAAGCTGCGTGGGCGAAAACGACTAAGAGAAGTAACAAGAAAAGCGATCTGAGCATTCGATTGACCCTCCTGAATGAAATTGCAAACATGGCCGCGAAACCTGTAAGCACCCCTAACATCTGTGGCGGATGATGCACTATAATTTCGGTTGTGAGTATCCGTCAACATTTATCTTAAAATGTACGCGCAATTTTCAGGAAGTTTTAGGCTGAGTCATGTTATGCGGAATGATGTATGAGAAACAACTCAGTCTGCGCAAGCAGACGATAGAATATAGCCACAGACGAAGCCGCAGGCGGAGTCTGTGGTAGAGGTTGAGAATAGAGTAGGAGTCTGCGTAAGCAGACGGCAGAGAGGCAAAGATTAGAGATATTCGTTAACAACGTAAACATCTGTCGCCTGCTTACGCAGACTCTAACTGTTTTCTCAAATGTGTACCACAGACTACGCCCTTCAGGCTTCGTCTGTGGCTTTACTCTGGCCGTCTGCTTGCGCAGACTGGGTTGTCGCATCTATAAAACCACTTGCTGAGTAACGTGAGCTGGTGAGAAATCAAAAAACATTCAAAGCGCTCCTCGTGTTTCTGCTCGTGCTCGCGGCTATGCCTGTCGTTCAGTCGCAGCAAGCAGGAGTTCGGCCAGCGCCGTCGGAAGCTCAGAGGCTTTTGCAAACAGGACTGAGCGCTGCGCAAAGTGGGCGCTACGAAGACGCTATTCGCGATTACAGCGAGGCGATTCTTATAGCGCGTAACGATGCTCAGACAGAGGCTTCGGCAAACTATAATCTGGGAAACGTATATCTGGTTCTTCAGAAATACAGGGAAGCAGTCGCAGCCTTCCAAGAGTCTCTTACGCTAGACCAGCAGAACGCTGCCGCATACAACGGACTGGGGCAGGCTCTTGGGGCTACGGGGCAGTACCAGCGCGCCGTCGAAGCTTTCAAAAAAGCGATTTCGATTCAGCCAAAGCTTTCGGACTCTTACTATAATCTGGGCGTCACGTATAATAAGATGAAGTTGTTCCGTGATGCGGAACTCGCTTACAGGCGAGCTATTCGTCTCAAACCTGATTACGCTATGGCGTATGACGCTCTGGCGGTTGCGCTCTCTCAATCAGGGCGAGCGAGCGAGGCTGTGGCTTATCATCAGAAGGCCATAAAGCTTAATCCACAGGATGCTTCTTACTATTACAATCTGGCGTTAACTTATCTGGTCATAGGATACCGTCAGGGCGCGCTTGAGATGCAGCAGAAGCTTCAACAATTGAACCCGCAGGCAGCCGCGCATCTTGCGAATATAATTAATCAGGAATAGAAGAGTGTGGCCGTGCCGCCGGAAGAGCGGACTAAGGATGAATTCTGAATATGTCTAAAGATGCGACCGAACTAAAAAAGAGTGACGGCGCTGTGCGAACCGAAACGGATTCAATGGGCGAGATAGAAGTCCCTGCGGATAAATACTGGGGCGCGCAGACCGCGCGGTCTCTGATTCACTTCGATATTGGCGACGACACTATGCCGCGCGAGTTGATTCGCGCGCTCGGCGTTTTGAAGAAAGCTGCGGCGCTTGTGAATCAGGATTTGGGTAAGCTTGCGGCGGAGAAGGCTGATTTGATTACGCAGGCTGCGGACGAGGTGATTGAAGGGAAGTTGGACGAGCACTTTCCCCTGAAAATATGGCAGACGGGCAGCGGGACGCAGACGAACATGAACGCGAACGAGGTTATCTCGAATCGCGCGATTGAGATTGCGGGCGGCGTCATGGGAACGAAGAAGCCCATTCACCCGAACGACGACGTGAACATGTCGCAATCGTCGAACGACACTTTTCCGACAGCCATGCACATCGCTTCCGCAGAAGAGATGAACGAGCTTATCCCTGCCGTTCAAGAATTGCGCGACGCGATTGATGCTAAGGCGAAAGAGTTTGCAGATGTTGTGAAGATCGGGCGCACGCATCTTCAAGACGCTACGCCTCTGACCGTAGGGCAGGAGATGTCCGGTTGGGCCAATCTGCTTGAGCGCGACATAGAAAGATTGAAGATGGTTCTGCCCGGACTTTATGATCTGGCAATAGGCGGCACTGCTGTCGGAACGGGCTTGAACTCTCACCCTGAATTTGCAGAGCGCGCGGCTCGGAAGATTGCGGAGTTGACTGGACTGCCTTTCAAGTCGCACCCGAACAAGTTCGCGGCGCTCTCGGCTCATGACGAGATAGTGTTTGCTAGCGGCGCTCTGAAAACGCTCGCGGCGTCGTTGATGAAGATTGCGAACGATGTGCGATGGCTGGCATCTGGGCCGCGCGCAGGACTGGGCGAGCTTGTGCTGCCTGAAAACGAACCCGGCTCTTCAATAATGCCGGGCAAGGTGAATCCTACGCAGAGCGAGGCTATGACAATGGTGGTCGTGCAGGTCATGGGCAATGACGCGGCCATAGGCTTCGCAGGCTCGCAGGGCAACTTCGAATTAAATGTCTTCAACCCCGTGATGATTCACAACCTGCTTCATTCCATACGGCTCTTGAAAGACGCCTGCCACAGTTTCATAGAGCACTGCGTCGTAGGCATAGAACTCAACCGCGCGCGGATTGACGAGCATCTGAAAAACTCGCTCATGCTCGTCACAGCGCTCAACCCACACATCGGCTACGACAACGCCGCACGGATTGCCAAGAACGCGCACAAGAAGGGAATCAGTTTGCGCGAATCCGCAATCGAACTAGGCCTGCTCACGGGCGAGCAGTTCGACCAGTACGTCAAGCCCGAAGAAATGACCAAGCCGTGATAAGTAATAAGTGATGAGTGATAAGACAAACGCTCTTTCTCATCACTTATCACTTATCACTTATAACCGCATTTATGGCTGATAGGAATGATCGCGTGCCGGAAAACGTCTGCGGCTCTTACTATGTGGACACGGCATGTATAGACTGCGACGTGTGCCGCGACACAGCGCCGGAGAATTTTACACGCTCGGACGAGCATAACTACTCTTTCGTCTTCAAGCAGCCGGAAACGGAAGAGGAGCGCAAGCAGTGTGATGAAGCTCTGGCCGCATGCCCCGTAGAGGCAATCGGCAACGATGGAGAATGAAATTAAGGCAAAAGTAAAAAGGTAAAAGGCAAAAGTTAAGAGAAAGCTTTCGACTCTAATTTTTAATCTTTAATTCACGCCTGCAAGGCGTGTCCACACTTTTGCCTTTTACCTTTTTACTTTTGCCTTAAATCTTTATTTTAATCATTCCGTCTTCGATGATGACCGTATAAGTTTCGACCGCGCCAGCGTTGTTGAGGCACGCGCCCGTGCGGAGGTCGAAGCGCCAGCCGTGCCAGTCGCACATGACTGTAGGGCCGCAGAGTTGGCCGTCTGCGAGCGGCGCTCCGCGATGCGGGCAGAAATTTTCTATGGCGTAGAACTTCCCCGCTACGTTGTAAAGCGCAAGCTCCGATCCGTCAAGAAGCTCTACGGTTGCGCCGCGCCCTTCTGGAACATCGCGCACGCGACCGACTGTAACGACCTGCCCAGTGCGTCTGGGTCTTTTGAAGCTGCCGAATCCTGTCTCGAAAGGTTTCATCTCGTAAAAATCGTAACGCAGTTCGGCGCGCACGGGCAAACCAGTGGCGCAAGAAGAGTGAGGCTCTGTCGTTCTTCTCGTTGCGCACGGAATGGGCGTAAACTCTCTTCGAAATTAAAAGCGTGATGAAAATAAGAGAGGGAGAAATTATGATGAGAAGAAAAGTTCTGATGCTGTTGAGCGTGATTGTGCTCATCTCGGCAGTGTCCGCGCAAGCTCTGGCAAAAGAGATAACGGTTCGCGGGCGGCTGGGCAGGACTGTGGAAGGTGGCGGGTGGATTATTCAGACGGATTCCGAAAAATATCTAGTGCTGAACTTCCAGCGCTTTCAGAATGAATCGTGGTTTCATGTTGGACAGGCGGTTGAAGCTACTGGCGAACCCAGACCGGACGCTATCACTACGCAGATGGAGGGCACGCCGTTCGAGGTCAGAACGATGCGCCCTTTCGACGAGGGCGCGTCAGGCGCACAGGTCACAAATGGGCTTCGGCCACGTCTGACGCGCGTCATCGTTTCAGGTGATTCAACTATTCAGGCGCAACCCGATACAGCTATAGTCAACGTAGCGGTCGTGACGCAATCCAAGCGCGCTCTTGATGCGCAGCAGGAGAACGCGAACAAATCGGACGCGGTCGTGCGCGCATTGAAGACGGCGGCGGGCGCTGGCGCTGAGGTGAAGACGAGCGGCTACAACTTGCAGCCGCAGTATGTATACAACCAGAATCAACCGCCTACTATAACAGGCTATCAGGCTAGCAACAGCGTGACGGTGACGCTCAACGATTTAAGCAAAGTCGGCGCTGTGATTGATGCTGCGGCGCAGGCCGGTGCGAATAATGTTCAGAGCATTGCGTTCATCCTTCGCAATGATCGTCAGGCCAAGCAGCAAGCGCTTACAGAGGCTACGCGCGAAGCTGTGAGCAAAGCTCAGGCAGTCGCGCAGGCGCTCGGCGGGCGCGTCACTCGCATCATAGAAGTGCAGGAAGGCGGCGCTGTCATTCGTCCAATTTACGAAAACACTGATGCTATACGCACTATGGCCGCCGGGGCGCAAGCCAGACCGACGCCAATCGAAGTCGGCTCACTGGACATCACTTCTCAAGTGCAGTTGATTGCGGAAGTCGAAACGCCGCAATAAAAGGTAGAAGTAAAAAGGCAAAAGGTAAAAGGCAAAAGGAAGGCTGAAACCAATTTTAATAAAAAGGTTGGCTTCCGCCGCACTTTTGCCTTTTACCTTTTTACTTTTGCCTTTTTAGTGTGAGTTGTTGACAGGCAGAAAGATAGCGAAAGCGCTACCTGTCTGGTCTGAGCGTTGGAGTTCAAGCCGCCCGTGATGCGCCTCTACAATCCATAGGGCGATTGAGAGACCCAGTCCCGCGCCGCTGCCTATTTCCGTCGCATAAGCGCGCGAGCGGGCTTTGTCAACTCTATAGAAGCGATCAAAAATCCGCGACTGCGCTTCCGTTGGAATGCCTGTGCCTGTATCTATGACGATGATGGTGTAACGCGTGGGATGCGTTTCCGTTTGTAGAGAGACCAGGCCGCCCGACGAAGTATGTTTGATGGCGTTGTCTAGAAGATTCATGAGCATCTGTCGCAGCAGCCCTTCATCGCCGTGATAGGGCATCAACGGCAACTTGCCAACATCAATCCTGATTCCTTTGCGCCCCGCCAACACTTCAGCCGCACGCATTACTTCATAGATCAACTCGTCCAGACGGAAATCATGAAAATTCACGGCGCGGCGTCCCGAATCTGCGCGAGCGAGCGTGAACATATCTTCGACTATGCGCGTCAGGCGTCGCGCCTGCTCGTCAATAATCTGCAAGGCTTCGCGGTACTCGCTCTCGTTGCGTTCACCTTTTTCAAGCGTAACGCCCGTAGCCGTGCGCATCACAGAAAGCGGCGTGCGTAGTTCGTGCGAAGCGTCTGCCATGAAGCGGCGCTGCTGCCCAAAGGCATCGTCCAGGCGCGCCAGTAGTTCGTTGAAAGTCGCTGCGAGATGACCCAACTCGTCGTGCGGATTGGTGAGCGGCAATCGTTGCTCCAGATTTTCGGCGCTAATGCGGTGCGCGCGCTCGGTCATCTCTACTACGGGCGCAAGACTCCTGCGCGCCAGAAACCATCCGCCCGCCCCTGTCAACACAAGAGCAGCCAGCACGGCCAGCGCCAGGATGATTCGAAACAGTCTCAACTCTCTGTTCACTCTATCGAACGGCTGGCTGATGACTACGATGTAAGAGTTATTGGTCGCAGGAATGTTAACGCGCCTGATTGCGACCCGACGACTCGTGACAGAATTTCCCTGCCCTGAAGGTAGTGTGTAAAGCTCAGCATCGCTCTGAGGCACCAGATTCATGGAAGGCAGCGTCGCATGAATACCTCCCTGCGCTGTGTCTTCTGCAATCAAATTTCCTTCCGAGTCGAATATGGCCGCAGCCTGTCGCGGCGCTATGTGTTCGTCCAGCACGCTCGCGGCTGCATCTCGTCCACCCTTGCCTTCAACCGCTATTTCATGAACGAGCGAAAGACTTGTCTCATTTATAGTCGCGCCCAGTTCCGTATCCAGGCTGTCGTAAAGGATGGCTGCGAGCAGAGCATAGACTGTGATGCTGAAGGCTATAAGAACCAGCGCCAGCACGCCCACATACCAGAGCATCAAACGTGTTCTCACGGAGTCGAACATTTCAATCTTCGTTCTCGCAGGTTAGAACGTAGCCTTCGCCGCGTCGCGTCTGAAACAGTTTCAACTCGTGACCGTCGTCAATCTTCCGTCGCAGGCGCTGAACATAGACCTCTATTAGATTTGAGAAGATGTCAAAGTTCTCGTCCCAGACGTGCTCGGCTATCTCGGCGCGGCCAAGAACTCTATCCACGTTACGCGCGAAATATTCTAGCAACCCGTACTCTTTGACCGTGAGTTGAATATTGTGCCCGGCACGCCTGACACGTTTCGAGCGCGTATCAATCTCAAGGTCTGCGACCACAAGCATCTCCGAGCGCAACGCTTCGCCGCGACGCAGCAGAGCGCGCACGCGCGCAAGCAACTCGCCAAAGTCGAAAGGCTTTGTCAGGTAATCGTCTGCGCCCGAATCAAGCCCAGCGATTCTGTCATCAACCACGTCGCGCGCCGTTAGCATCAGCACGGGAATGGACGACCCTGCGGCACGCAACTCCTGGCAGACCTCGAAGCCGTCCTTGCGCGGCAGCATCACGTCCAGGATAACCAGATCATAATCATAGACGCTTATTTGATAGAGAGCCGCCTCGCCGTCCTCCGCCACGTCAACAGCGTAAGACTGCTCGCGCAATCCCTTCGCCAGCATCTTTGCAGCGCTCGGCTCATCTTCGACCAGTAAAATACGCACCTCTCGGAAACTCCTCTTCTGCCGGAGAACATTATATCAATACGATTGAATTCGAGTTCAGATTGTAACGCTCGCAGGATAAACTGAAGATGAACAAGCCCTGAGTTTCGGTTTATATGCGCGACCCAGGCAGATAGATAAGCAGCAGAAAGCGTTTAAGCTGACAAAAGATTTCGGGCGACAGTGCATGCCATTATCAGGCGCGGTCTCTGGCATCTGTCCCTTCGCCTGAATCAGATGGATTGGATGCGTTAATCGTTCTGTATGTATGAAGCAATTCAAGGTAGAGCGTCTCTGCCGAGCGGCGTCCGGTGAATAGCGAGAGACCTACGAACATAATGGAGAGGAAGAGAAGAACTATTAACAATCGTACAGAGAAACCTAGCTGCGCTTTGAAGAAGGCCAGAGCCGAGAGCGAAATCAGCGCCAGATTGAAAACAGTCGAGCGTACTAGGCGATGGCGGTTTATTCGTTGCTCAATAACTTCGTAGGCTTCAGGCTTTTTAGCAAGTATCTCCATACGCATTTCCAAAGGGCTTGGGTCTTCACCAATCTTAGTCAGAGCGCTCCCGCCAATTGCCCAGCTATAAGGCAATGCACCTACGGCCTTGTCAAACATCAGGCCGAACATATACGCAACTCCTATAAGCGCGACAGATAGTTCACCACTCCATTCTTTCAGACCGGAGAGATGCAGCCAGTCGTAGCCGAACACCGTCAGAACCAGCAAAGAGACCCAGATGAGCACCTGAAAGCCTATTAGCACCAGCTCGAAAATTATAGATGTATCCTTAATCAGACTATTCATGCTCTACATGCCCGGCTAGCGAAACAGACCTTTGTTGAAACCTATCTCGTAAATCATAAACAGTCCGAAGCTCAAACTGAATAGACCGGCCAAGCCTCGCACAGTTAGATTCGCGCGATTAAAGCGCGAAGCCGTCAGGTAAAGAGGCAATCCTACGAGCGCGCTCATCAACATCATTCCGCCGGTTGAGCCTATGCCGAAAACAATAATATAGGTAAACGCTACGAGCGGTTGGTGAATGGTCGAGAGAACCAGCAACATCAATGTTGCGCTCCCTGCCAGCCCGTGAATCATGCCTACGACAAGTGAGCGCGCACCTAGACGCAGGCCGTGATGCGTATGCGGGTCTGTCTCAGGCGAGCCATCGTGTATGTGCGGGTGAACGTGCTCGCGTCCGCCGTGACTGTGAACGTGAAGATGAACATGGCCTCCTCGCGCCAGTTTTCTGAGGGCATTTGCGCCGAGCGCGACCAGCATAAGACCAACGCAGAACTCAAGCGCCAGCGCCGCTCTCTCGCCGATCTCAATGTGAAAAAGTATGATCAGGATTCCAGCGAGGACGAGCGAGATGGTGTGGCCTACGCCCCATAGACCGCCCACCAGCGACGAACTCAAGATGCTCTTGCGCTCGCTGACAATCGTAGAAACGGCAGCCAGATGATCGGCTTCAACCGCATGCTTCAGCCCCAGCACAAAGCCGAAAGCGAGTATCGAAATGGTTGAGAGCATAAAAATAGTAAGCAGTAAGCGGTAAGCGGTAAGCAGTAGATTTGTTCAGCGTTCACAGTTGAGAGATTATATTCAAGACAGCAAGCCTCTCAACCTTCTTCCTTACTGCTTACTGCTCACTGGCAATAATGTCGAACGAAAGTTTCAACTCGTTCTTGACTTTGAGCGTGCCAGCGGCGACCGATACGGGCTTGATGTTGTAGTCGCTCTGGCGCAAGGTGAACTGGCCGCGCGCACGCAAGCCACCATCGCCAACCGATACATTCGCATTAATGGGAAACTCGCGCGCGACACCGTGCAGCGACAGTTGGCCGTTGATTCTGATTTGATACCGTCGTTCGTTAATGCGGCGCGGCGTGACGCGTGTGCTCATGTAAACGATCTCCGGGTATCTCGCTATCTCAAGCACTTCCCTGAGCATCTTGCTCTCAATCTCCTGACGATCCTTACGGCTTACATCGCTGGCAACAGCTAGCGAATCTGTTCTGACCAGCATCAGCAGCGAAGCCGATTCCAAAGTGCCGGGCATGAATTTCACGTCGCCGCCGAAGCCGCGAACAGCTATGACAGGATTGTGGCCGAAGACTGAGAGCAACCCTTCCGCGAATACTTGCACTGTAAAACGACTGCGGCTTGCATCAAGACGATAATGAAGGAGGGCTGTTTCAGTCGCGCTCATAGAATCTCAGGCTCATGAGAAGAATAGGAAACAAACGAAAACTATCCACGCGCGCCACACGAAATCACACGAAGAGAAAACGCAAGCCTTGTCAGTACCGCCTGCAGTAGCGGGCGGGTATTGGTTTGGTTAGCAAGCAAGCCAAAGCATAAAACACCCGCCCGCTACCGCAGGCGGTACTGACTTGACGCTTCAACTGCGTAACTCCTATCTTTATATCAGCACTAACTCTTTACAGGCGCAGCTACACGCTCATACAGAATCATCAGAGGACGTTGCGCAGACCACGCCGCACGACTTCCGTTGTCAAACCGTAAACTAGATGCGAAGCAAGCGAGTAGGCGTGTATCTCTACAGGATACTCCGTCGGCAGCTTTGATAATCCGAGCGCGGGCACAATGCCTTCGTCGGCTATGGCCCATATGGCAGCGCCGAACGGTAATCCCAGACCGGCGGTTGACTCCGGTATCAACTCGGCCACCGCGCCATAGATAGCCGCCGAAGTCACTCCCATAGCGTAATGCGCGACTGCGCCGCCCAACTCCTTCTCGCTCTTTGTCATCTTGTGATCGAAGACGAGTTCTGAAACGGCGTTCGCCGTTCTAACAGCCGCATTGTCAGCCGCATTGTCGCTGCCGCGCTCCTTTAGCTCTTGCCCAACGCCGTGCTCCGGCGAGCCTTGCTGCAAGCTCTGCGCTCCGTGCGGCCTCTTCTCATCCTCCATCAATTTGCTGCACAGAGCTTGAAACTGGTTCATAGTCCAGGATGCAACCAGCCCCGCGACGACACCCGCCGCCAGCCCTTTCAATAAGCTGCTCTCACGGCACAAGTTCATTCGTCTTTCATCTCGCATGCTCTCACCTCGCGCTTAAAGATCAGTGCGTCACCTTACCCAGCCTATCTTCGACCGCTCATTTCCGCAAGCGATGCGTCATGCTGCTGAAATTTCAGTCCCGTTTTGTGCAAAGCTCAATTCAACTTCACTTCGCACAGACTCTTTCTCTAAGTATCGTTAGTCCAGAGCCGTGTTATTTCTATATCAATAATTTTGATAATTAGCGGCAGGCTATGTAAGAATCTGTTAGAGGGTCTGGTCTATGAGTTTACCTAGCGAAAGATTCATCTTGAGCGTCGCCGACTATCTAACAGGAGAGCGAGACGGCGCAGTGCGTCACGAATACGTGAGCGGTCAGGCTTACGCTATGGCTGGCGCAAGCGCGCGTCATAACCGAATCGCGCTTAATATCGCGGCACGCTTGAACAGTCATCTTGCGGATGACGACTGCGAAGCGTTCATGGCCGACATGAAAATCCGCGTTGCGCCGGACTTGTTCTACTACCCCGATGTCGTAGTCACATGCGACAAGCCGGGCAGCGACCCTTATTTCCGCACAGAGCCGCGCCTCATCATAGAAGTGCTGAGTCCCACGACCGAACGTATAGACCGCCACGAGAAGCTTGCCGCATACAAGAACTGTCCGAGCGTGCAGGAATACGCGCTCATCTCGCAGGAAGGGATGATGGTCGAGCTTCACCGCCGAACTGTTGGCGAGTGGCAGGCGGAAATCTTCACCGAAGCCAATGACCAATGCGCGTTCGAGTCCGTCGGCCTCACTATGAGCCTAGGCGACATCTACCGCAACGTGCGCTTTGATGAAAGGGCAGAAGACTAAGGCATTCCAGATTGATGGCCTTAATGCTTCATCGCCACACCCGCCGAACCTGATCGTATATACTTTCTACATCGGATAAAATATAGCTATTATAAAGAAGCGAGGTATGAGCGATGTCAAAGACTGTAGAAGGCATCTACCGCGACGGTAAAGTGGAACTGTTGGAGACGCCACCCGACGTTGAAGAGGCGCGGGTTGTAGTAACCTTTGTGACGCAGGATGCCGTTAATCTGGCGGAGCGCGGGATAGACGAGGAGCAGGCTGCAAGGTTGCGCGCACGCCTGCAAACTTTCGCAGAGGATTGGGAGCGTCCAGAGATGGAGGCTTACGATGCCCTATAAGCGTGGGCAGGTCGTACCCGTGCTCTTCCCCGATTCAAATCTTCGCACAGCCAAGCGCCGCCCCGCCCTCGTCATTCAAGCAGACAACCTTGCCACAGGAATGGCTCAAACTATTGTGGCTATGATTACGTCAAACATGGCGCGAGCCGGTCATCCTAGCCGTGTCACACTCAAACAGAACTCGGCGCACAGGCAAACAGGCCGGAATCCTCATGGACTCTGTGATTATGACGGATAACCTTGCTACTATTCGCGAAACAGAGATTGATCGTACTATCGGAACATTGACAGGGATGACGGAAATCAACGATGCATTGCGGCACACTCTCGCAATCTCATAAGCCATCACAATGAAAAGCAGACTCGAATTGAACTGGGCGGGCATATAAGCACTATAATGAATACCAAAAAAGGCAAGGAGTAGGACAAAATGAGCGATGTGCTATCACCACAAAAAACAGGGCGCGGCTGGATCATGGAAGTCCCGCCAGAGATGGCGGAAGTAATGGGCGTTGACAGAGGCTCCATCATCATTATGTATCCGCATGAAGGCGGCATGAGCTACGAAATTCTGCCGCCACTCTCGCCCGACATGCAGGCTTCAGTTTTAGAAACTTGTGAACAGTTCAAAGAAGCCTTCGCGGAGATGAAACGGCTTGGCGACTGAACTGATGCGCTACATCACCTATGCGGAGGCGGTCTTAATTCATGTCGTCATCATGCGCTACTTCGGCGAATCTCACTTCGGTGTAGATGATCGCGCTCTGATTGAGTCCGCACTCGCGCGCCCGAAGCACGCTGCCGTTTATGAAAATGCGGACATTATCCGGCAAGCTGCGACGCTCTGCTTTGGGTTAATTAAGAATCACCCTTGGGTCGGCGGCAATAAAAGAACGGCGACCGTAATCATGCGCGAATTTCTCCGGCTCAATCGTTACAAGCTCTCTGCCTCGAATGCGGAAACTCTTGAGCTTGTTCTGGCGGTTGAAGCAGACCAGTGGAAAGTTGATGAAGTAGAAAGTTGGCTGCGCCAGCATACAACTCAGTTTGAAACTTAATACATGACACTCTAGCAATCTCATCAGACAGCAGAAATGAAAAGCAGACTCGAATTGAACTGGGCGGGCAAGCACGACGGCTACGCGCTGATACGGGATGAAGAGACGGGTGCGCCCGTGCAAGTGCTGTATGAGGAAGTGCAGCCGCGATTGCTCATTGAAGCCGGAAGGTACGGCGACGAAGAGGCGGATAACATTCTCATCAGTGGCGAGAATCTGTACGCGCTCAAGACGCTGGTGAAGAGCGGCTATGCGGGACAGATCAAGTGCATCTACATTGATCCGCCGTTTAATACAGGACAGGCTTTTGAGCATTATGACGATGCGCTGGAACATTCTCTGTGGTTGACGATGATGCGCGACCGTATTGATCTTTTGCACGACCTGTTACATGAAGAAGGAGCAATCTTTATTCATATTGACGATACACATCTCGCTAATCTCATCATACTAACTGACGAAATATTTGGGCGCGAGAATAGAGTTTCAATAGTTACCTTTAAGCAAGGTTCGGCAACTGGACATAAAGCCATTAACCCTGGGGTTGTGAATACCTCAAATTTCATTGTCGTATATGCCAAGGATAAATCTCAGTGGAAGTTTAATCGCGTGTTCACTGGACGCGAGCGAGATAAAAGGTACGGGCAGTTTATTGTTAACCTTAACCAACCGTATGACCAATGGCAGTTCACTACTCTAAGTAAAGCATTTGCTGCTTCGTTAGGGTTACCGGAGAAGAAAGCCAAGAAAGTAGAAGACTACGAAACCAAATTAGATGATTTCGTCCTACACAATGCTAATAACGTAGTTCAGCTTGCTAGACCTGATTATGAAGGTGTCAGTGCTGAAGCTAGAAAGTTGATTGACCAATCCAAAGATCGCCCTAATAAGATAATGTGCCTTCAGCGAGAAAAATACTCTGATATCTATTTAGTTGGAGGGCAGCGAATATTATTTTATTCAGACAAGCTAAAATTGATTGATGGTCAATACATTGCCGGCGAACCACTAACGTCAATTTGGAGCGACATACTCTCTAACAATCTTCATACGGAAGGCGGCGTTGATTTCCCCAAGGGTAAAAAGCCAGAGGGGCTAGTAAAAAGAATTTTGGAGCTTGCCACTAGCGAGGGCGATTGCACTCTCGATTGTTTTGCTGGCTCTGGTACGACGGGGGCAGTGGCGCACAAAATGAACCGCCGTTGGGTTTTGGTTGAAGCTAACAAACAATCCAGCACTCATATTCTTCCGCGCTTACAAAGTGTAGTAGCTGGCACTGATAATACTGGAATTACTAAAGCCATGAATTGGCAGGGTGGTGGGGGCTTCCGCTCGTACACGCTCGGCAAATCCTTAATCGAGAGAGACGCCGAGACAGGCGTCTGGCGATTGAGCTACACCAACGGGCGACTCATCGAAGCCGTCTGTTTGCAGGAAGGTTTCAAGCTGCTGGGGCGCGGCATACGTCATGGCGTGCGCGGTCGCCATTACGCGCACATCACCGATTGCATCGTCACGCAACCTTATGTTGACGCGCTCGCCTCCGAACTCGACGAAGACGAAGCGCTCACCATCTATTGCATGAAAGCCAAACGCAAGCTCTCGCTGCCCGACGGCTTGCAACTCAAGCACATCCCGCGCGACCTGCTGCCGACGACGAACGGCGCACGCGGGCCAAAGCGTGACCGCCAAATCGCTTAAGGTTATTGCCTGAAACCTATGCCGGAAAGTTATAATGCCTTATGAGTTCAACAGACCTAAACCACGTCACACGCTTGGCCGAACAACTCTCGCCCGAAGAACAACTGCGACTCGTTGAACATCTTGCTCGTGGCTTACGCCGTCACAGTGACGACCCACATCAACGCACGCCGCAGAGTTTGCGCGGCATCTGGCGTGATGCGCTCCCGCCGGATGCTGATACAGAGGTGGCAATTCGTGAGGTACGCAACGAGTGGGAAAAGGAGTTGAAGGATTTGGAGCGCGAGCAATCGTGAAGCATTACGTTACGGATACACATGCGCTTCTCTGGTATCTTACTGACTCGCCGCTTCTATCGAAGGCAGCAAGCGCGGCGTTTGACGAAGCAGACGCTGGACACGCCTTGATTTACATTCCGGCAATTGTCGCGGCGGAGCTTTATTTCGTCATTGCCAAGCTGAAGCTGCCGCTCGACTTCGCTGCCGAAATCAACCGTTTGCGCCAGAGCGGACAATTTGAGTTTGTGCCCTTTACGGTGGACGACACGCTCGACTTTAAGACAGACGAAATAGTTCCCGAAATGCACGACCGCATTATCGTCGGCGTCGCGCGCAGGCTAAACGCCGCATGCTTGACGCGCGATCCAGCGATTGCCACAAGTCGCCTTGCGCCTGTGGTTTGGTGAACCGAGAGCGCGATGGAGAGAGGCCAAATGAATGTCGTCAATCAAATCACGCAAGACCTCGCTTTGCGGACACCGCAGAAGGCTGCACTAAAGTCGCTTGACGCGCTGCTCGCAGACCTTCCCGACTTACGCGCATCATTGTTGGAGATTGAAGCGGAAGTAGCTGGGCGCGGCGGCTTCGAGCGGTTCGATACGCAGTTTCCCTCGTTCGGCTTTCACATCGCTACCGCAGTCGGCAAGACGCGCTTGATGGGCGCTGTGATAGCTTACCTGCACAAGACGCGCGGCTGGCGCAACTTCTTCATCCTCACCAAAGGCAGCACGGTTTATGAAAAGACCATCGCCAACTTCCGGCGCGGCAATCCGAAATATGCTCTTGAAGGTTATACGGAGATGCCGCCCTTTGAACTCATCACAGGCGACGACTACGAACGCGAATCGGTCGGCAATCACTTGCGCGGTCTGCCTTCAATCATCGGCGACAATTACATCAACATTCTCGTCTTTAACGTCGAAAAGACCTTCAGCAACAAGAACGAGCAACGCCGCTTTCACGGCGGCAAGAGCGGCACGAGTGAAACACTAGGCGACAGTATGGCGAACCTGCTCGCCAAGCTTCCAGACCTCGTGCTGCTCATGGATGAATCGCACCGCTACCGCGCAGACGCTTCCATGCAAGCAGTCAACGCGCTCAAGCCTCTACTAGGTTTAGAGTTCACTGCCACACCTATCGGCAAGAACATCATCTACCGCTACGACTTGGGGCAAGCAATCCGCGACGCTTCAACACACTTGGCAGACCCGTCAAAGCCTTCAGGCTTCATCAAGATTCCGGTCATCTTAGGTCGCCGCGACATGCACGCCGGAGAATTTGAGCGGGCGCAACTACAAGACGGCGTGGCTCGCCATCGTCGCAAGAAGACTCTGCTCGAAGCCTACTGCGAAAACTATCAACTGCCGCGCCTGTTGCCTATCGTCCTCGTCAGCACGAAGGACATCAACCACGCCGGAGAAGTGCGCACATATATCGAATCCGAGCAATTTTTTGGAGGCGAGTACAAAGGCAAAACTATCGTCACACACTCACGTACCGGCGAACTAAGTGAAGGTGATATAACCGGCTTGCTCAAACTCGAAGACCCGACGAACGATAAAGAGATAGTGATTCACGTTAACAAGCTCAAAGAGGGCTGGGACGTGAAGAACGTCTACACGATCATCCCGTTGCGCGCCGCAAAATCCGACATCCTGACCGAGCAGACCATAGGGCGCGGAATGCGTCTTCCCTTCGGCGTGCAGACTGGCGATGAGGATTTAGACACGCTTGAAATCGCTGCACATGACCATTTCGCCGCTATCGTCCGTGACGCGCAGGCCAACGCTGCAAAGTTCGGTGTCCCGATTCGCACGAAAGAGATTAAGGAAAGGGACAAGGCCGAAACAGAAAAGCGCACAATCGAGCCGTTGACAGATTCGCCCTATCTTATCAAAATTCCGAAACTTGCTACTCACTACAATACTACCGGACGCCTGAAAGATTTTGAGATTGAGCCAAGTCGCGCGTTCGGCGAAGTGGCGCAAACACTCGTCGGCACAATTCTCGGCGGCACGGAGCAACGCACCTTCGACGTTCCAGCTTACGAAATGAGCGAAGACCCTTTGCGTTATCTCAACCGCACAGTCTTTGACGAAGCGGACAGCATCAGTTCCAGCGACGAAAGCGATATGAAACTCGTGCCGAAATTGATTCAACGCTACATGAAAAAGCTCAGCGCAGACTCGACTAAATGGAAAAACATCGTGCAGGCGCACGCGCTGGAGATTGTCGCTGACCTTGTGGATCAGATTGACGAGAACGTCGTCGCTGAAACGCACATCATCTATCAGCCAACCGGCGAAACCCTAGCGTGGCGTTCATGGACGAAGAGCGTGCCGAAAGGTTATGTTGCGCCGCACTACAAGGACGCGCCCGACGATAGTTGCAAGAAATGTTTGTTGACGGGATATGAAAAGACCATCTACCCTGAAGCAGAGTTTGATTCAAAACAGGAGAAATGGCTCGCAGACATCCTCGAACGTGAGCCGAAGATCAAGCGCTGGGCGCGCATTCCCATCGGGCAAATGCCAATCTTCTATGCTGCGGGCGACTATAACCCTGACTTCATTGCCGACGACGGCAAAACGCTTTACCTTCTGGAAGTGAAAAGCGCCGACGAACTAAAAGATGAAACAGTACAGCGCAAGGCGAAAGCGGCCCAAGCGTGGTGCAAAGCTGCACCGCTTATCGGTAAGCGTAAGTGGATATACAAACTCCTTCCGCATGACTCCATTCACCAGACAGACAGTTTTGACGGCATAATAAGTAAGGAATACAAGTTAGAGATTTAAATCCGATGCGAAGCCTCACATTCTTGATGTTGAAGTTCGTATCTGCGGCACGGAAAATATACATTCCCATCGCGTCAATTCACTCTGGCTTGGCAGCCTTAATCTTGTCTTCCGCTTTGCTTCCCTTGAACTCTAACTTATACATTCTGCCACCCGCTTAGCGGCACGGGTCGTACCGTTCAGCTTGGCGAGTGACTTCGCCGCCATTGCGATTCCTGGAGCTTAAGCTAAAGCGATGAAGGCTCATAGGTGATGCTTTGTATAGTGTTCCACCCGGCCAGTCTTTTGAAGAAATCCTCCTTCGAGACACCCAGAGTCTGGAACAGATCGTCCGTCAGCGTTGTAGTCGGGTATATCCAGGAACCGGATTTGGATGCATCATCGCTCCCGCCGAAAATAACGTAAATATTCCATTCATTGTGCCCAACGCTCTCCGTGTAGACAGCCTGCGAGGGCACATTTATGTAATAGGTTTCCCACCCGATACGATTTCCACCCGCCAAGTAGTAAGGCCTGGAATCATCTGCACTGTTCCACACCATAATCTTGAAGCGCGCCGGGATAATCATCTTGTAGAAGTCTAGCCTGTAGGCATTCTGCGTAGCTGTAAGATCAAGCAGAGCCGACGGGTCGGAATCACCAGATGCGCTGTTTGTGAATTCCGGCGGCCACGTCCATGCAGCGTTGGCAAGGCTGTTGACGAATGGAAGTTTGAACGCGTCTTGCAGCACGATCACCTCGTTCTGATTATTATTGGCGATGCTGGTTTCGTATTCGTGCTCTATAGTTGGCTCGTACTCGGTGAGCATCACCTCTTGAGGCGGCGTGTTAGCGCTAGTTGAAGAGAGCGCAGTTCCGAATAGCGACGCAGTCATTGCCAGCGCCCCCTGTGCCTCTTTCTCCTCCGGTATTACGGAAGCACCGCAAATCAATGAGTCTGCTATCTCGCCAATCCAGAAAAGGGCGGCGGAACTCTGCTGGCTTTGGACATCGCTGTCAACGTTATTGATGACAGTAGACACTTCACCCGTCTGCAAATCTTCAAGGTCTTGAGCGAACGTGTTCATGTTGTGAATCAGATTCATAACATCGTCAACGCAGCCGCACTCTTCTGCGAGCGCCGCTTTCATCGCAGCCCAATCCGAAGCCGGAGCGCCCGGCATGGGCGGGATGGAATCGCCGTTGGCCTCGTTCAGTATAGTTTGATAGTTTGCAAAATCGCCTGCCTTGTTCAGATTCAGAAACTCCGCCCTGATGTCTCCCTGAGACGCCGAATCAAGACAGTAGCTAGCGTAGGCGTACATGAAATCTTGCGTGAGCGCTGCGGTGACCGTAGACCAATCCGTAGCAGAGTAGTCTGGATCAACCGTCAGCCCCTGCAACTGTTTCAGGAGCGCTACGAAATCATCGTTGTCAAGGCACTTGTAGCAGCTCCTAATATCATTCTGCGAGCAAGGCGATTGGTCGTTACACCACACGCAATCTGAAACCTTCGCTTGAATCGTCTGGTAGAGTTCATTGCTGATGAATTGATAAATTGCCGGTTGGTCACCCGTGGTGAACGATTCTTGAGCGTACGGGAAAGGCGTCGCAGGCGCGTCGGCAATAAGGTTCAACCCCCAGCCGTTCACAACAGTAGAAACCTGCCAAACGCACAGAAGCTCTGAGCCATTCCACTTGAACACGCCCATTGCCGCGCCGGACGCAGCCAGAGCTATGATCTCATCATCACCGTCGCCATCCACATCCGCACAGAAAAACTGGTCGCTGTTTTTGAGCGTCCAAGAGCTACTATTCTCGCCAGCGGCTACTGCGTTTACGCTGTAGCCTTGATCTAAGGCCAGATGGTTATCGCTATCCCACTGAAAGACAGATATGCGAGGCTCCTGTGTGCCGCCTAGGAATCCTTCAGGATTAAAGATAACTATATGGTTAGAACTTTGCCCTCCATCTGTGAAGCGCGGAAAAAGAGGAGTGTTGACTGCGCCCGGCAATCCTTGAGTGCCTATACATTCAATCTCACTGTTACTCCACCTGAACACACCTATCACTCCGCCCACAGGAATGGTAGCGTCAGTCACTGTAACGACAGCAACGATCTCATCTGCGCCATCTCCGTCAACGTCCGCGCAATAGAACCTATCGCCCGCGCCGAGCGTCCATGTGACCGCGCCGTTCACGCTCCCGCCCCCAGACCAGACCACTTCAAGTTTCCCTATCCATTGCAGCGCCGCAAAAAGCGCCATAGAAGGATTCCATCTCATAACAGAATGCGAAAGGCCTGTCATGTTCACACCGAAATATTGATCGTCCGGTACGAGTTCCATAGGTGATAGCCCTTCAAAAACCTCTCCCGTCGCCTGCCATATGCAACAGAGATTACCGGAAGTCGTAGCGTCTTCCATCCAATCCAGCACTCCGATTCTCCTAAATAGCCGATCAAAAATAACGAAGCCCGTCTCGCCACCAACAGCAAGTGATATGGGCGTAAGGCTGGTAGCGCCGGGCGTCATGACCCAACTGGACGCCGACCCGTAGCCCGGAATTTCCTGTGTGCTAAACCATACGCACTGCAACTCTGTGCCTGTCCACTTCAGCACACCCAAGCTAGAGGTGTTCGGATTGAATATGACGACCTCGCTCCCCGAGCTACTCAAATCTATGTTCGCGACGAAAATTTGATCGTCTGCGCTCAGCGTCCAGCTAGAAGTTGGGCCACTCACAACGTTCTTGCTCGTCCACATGGTGACGACTTGCCCCCACGTCGTGTCGCTAAGTGATGAAGAGAGATCACCGTATTTGAAATATGAAAAGATGAGCAGAAATGTGCCGTCGTCACTGAGCGTGATGATCTCTTCGCGCTCGTCGCCGTCAATATCACCAACCGCATAGTTATTAATTAGAGTGGACTTGAGCAACTGCCAAGGTATACTGGCTGGCATGGTCTGATAGTTTTTCATCGCTTCTCCTTTGTATGAGAAATGTAAGAGTAGCCCGCGTAAAGTTAAGGAATTTTATCTGGATACAAACGGCTGGCGCAACTCTTATAGAGCTAAAGCAGCGCTATTTTTAAGTTGAAAGATTTGGTAATGCAAGAAATTTAAGGCAAGCCTTCGCCGCAAGTATATAATCTCTATTACGGCTAGCGCACTCTCGCTTCAATTGCCATCCCAGCGCCGGGCTACTTCAAGGTCATCAATGCAGATGCTTTTCAGTGTGAGGCGGTCTGCGGGCGGACAGCAATCCTTCTCCCACAAATATGTAGCTAAGGATCGCTCGGCGCATTCCACCCAGAACAAGCTTTCGGGCGAGAGGCGACGCCGCATCCTTTGTTCAACTATCTTCACTGCCTCTGCGGTGAATTCGACAACTACCAAATGCTCCACGTCCGAAGGCTCATACACGATGAAGTGATAATCTCCCGGCGCGCTTAAGTTAATCTCCTCTAAATCGGACGAGCGAACGATGCAATACCCATTCTCCGTTATAACTTCGACGGGAATGCGTAGGGCGCTGTTGGCTTCATACATCTCAACACGCGCCACCGTCCTCACCTTCCTTCTTTTCCGCACGGCTTCGCTTGCCGACCAGAGTGCGCATGCGGTCAAGCATCTCTTTGCGCCCTTTCCCTTTCATCTCTTCGGCAAGACGCTCAAGCGCCACAGTGACAACCTCTCTGTGATGAAAGTCCTCAACGTCCTTCTCTTTCGTAGCGTCCAGCCAGAGATTGTGAACGAGATTGATGTCGTCTTCTGTGAGTTGCGGCGCGTGCACACCTATGTTGAATTCGTGAAGGTGGCCGTCCGTGTCAACGACGTGAAAGCAGACCTGATGCCTGGGCTTGTTCTGTAGCCGCTCCCAAGCTTCGCCCAAACGCCGCGCCTGCTCTTCAGGCTCCATCACGCTTGAGCGGCCTGCCCAGATGTCCGCAGAATCAAGATGCGCAGCAGTCTGAGCTATGGCGTCGAAGATATTCGATGCGGGCACTACTAGAAGATCAACATGCTTGCCAGCTTTTTCGGCGAGCGCGATGACGCGGCTGAAAAGCAGTTGTTCGTAATTTGTGAAAAGGTGCTGCTCGCCAATGTGCTCATATCCTGTGTCTGGCCCCTTCATCACCTGCACAGTCATCACTACGAGGTCGCGCTTACCCGTGTGCGTCATCTCAAGAGCCTTCTTCACATGATCCAGCGTGTTGTAATCGCGCACGACTACGAGCGCGTTGCCGGGTCGCACCTCTACAGTCTCGTTCGAGATGATCTCTTGTTGTTGCAGACGAAACTGATCCACTTCGACGTGCGCAGCCGCGCCGCGCTTTCTTTCATTTATGCGCTCGGAGATGAGGAAGATGCTGAAGAAGATGAGCGTGAAGGCAATGCCGCTAATGG
>Ga0209027_1000134_pt1 | contig 22046 bp, 18 predicted proteins | sample GraSoi013_1_20cm_3_FD_185821 | JGI IMG/M metagenome (GOLD analysis project Ga0209027, IMG submission 185821) | Grasslands soil microbial communities from the Angelo Coastal Reserve, California, USA - Sample 09_27_2013_1_20cm (SPAdes) (version 2) | ecosystem: Environmental > Terrestrial > Soil >...
CAGATTGCGAAAGGAAGAATACTATATGACAGAGAATGAAAAAAAGGTAAACGATCAGCATAGCGACGACGACGAGCGTGGAAATAAACAGGATTATAATAAGATGGTTGGTCAGCAGCCAGCCGGTACCACAGCAGGTGACGCGATAGCCAGCAGCCGTGATTTGGGAAGCATAGGCGGTGGCTCTGTACCTGAGCCACGTAATCCGAGCATGGGAAGCGGTAAATCTCCAGGCGGCATGAATACTACCAATAGCACTGCGGACAGTGGTAGCACTACCGGTAGAGGCATGCCAGGCGCTGAACAGACGACGGATCGTGGTAGCGAGACGATGAACGATATGGCGGGTGGGCGTGCTAATACAATTGACCGCCATGCTCAGGGGAATATAGGAGGGCGCCACCCTTCAGAACCGGAAACTCCGTTGGGCGATCGAGATACACGCAGTGGTAGAGAAGAGTATGGCGAGTCAGACATATCTGACCCGATGACTTCACGTCATCCGAGTAAGGTAAACCAGGATACCTCCGCCCATTCAAATCAGGACCAGCAGCCGCAAAAGTGAGTGCGATAGGTTGCTCGCCTGGAAAGTACTTCGTCGCATTGGCTGTCCCTGGTTTCGTCAGGGGCGGCCAATGCATGTTATTGCTTCACGATCCCTTGCATCACCAGGACGATCAGCAGCGCTCCAAGACCATTGTTGATAAAGTGCAGAATCATACCGGGCCAGATCGAGTTCGTGCGCCAGCGCAGGAAGGCGAGAGCCAGTCCAATGATGAAGAGTACCGCGAACGAGCCGGGATCAGCATGAGCGACGGCGAAGAAGAACGAACTGAGAACAATAGCCCAGCCCACTGGCATGGATTGGCGAAGACCCGGAAAGAAAAAGCCTCGAAAAAAGACTTCTTCGCAAAATGGGGCGACAAAAACGGCGGCAAGCAGCGTCGCGTATGTGGTGATAGGTGCAATTTTGCTGCGTTGAAGGAGCACCTGGTCGTTGGTCTGCAGGTTTAGATGCAGCACAGTGATCACATATTGATAGAGATTATCTACGGCGAGAATAGCGAACAGCAGGAGTACGATCATGGCCGCTGCTCTCCGCACGTTAAACTTCCTGAACCCCAGTGCTTGCAGCGCGAGGCGAAAATGAGGCGTAATTGAGTGATAGGCGCGGTTGGCAATGTAAAGTGGCGCGATGAGAAAAGCCCCTTCAATGATACAGGAAAATATGAAAACAAAGATGGCATTTCCGAGGTCAGCCTGGAACGAGAGCGGAGTTTTCGGAGTAGATTTTCCCTGACCTAACTGGGAGAGAGCTGTTACAAATACAACCCAGGGGATGAAGGTGAGAATAAAGCCGAGAAATGTTTGTTGGATTGTCCATGGAACTGCGTCTGACTTGTGTTCGACCAATGGGTCCTCCGAATTCTGCATAATCCATTATACCATAGATCGGACCATTTTGTCTGTGATATATGCACGCCGTGTTTCTCGGAAATATGTGTTATACTACCTGAAACAGAAAGAACACCAGGCAATTATCTTAGGAAGGACGCTTGATTGGCAAGCACTATAGAAACAAATCCAGCTGAAAATTCTAATTGGCGCAAGCATAAAAACGCCTGTCCATTTTACCGTGAGCGTTGGTTCCCCGCGAGTGATGTTATGAAAGGGGAGCCGATGTATCAAGTTTTTTGTATGAAAAACACTCCTCCAGTCACTTCGGAGGAGCAAGATCGTTGTTTACGTAGTAAAACATGTTGTTGGCGCCTCGCGGAAAAAAAGAGAGCCGCTGCTGAACAGCGGTCCTCCGCCGAAGCTCCCCTGCATACCTCATAGCAGGTAATGAGGGGGAGTAAGAGACATCTATAGTCCAAAATAAGACTATATTCTTCAGCAAAGAGCCCTGTTTGCCCTTACAACCCCATTTCCGATTTGTGTGCTATTGTTCGTATACCCACTTTGAGATAAGCAACGTATAGTCGAGCAATTCCTCAGGTCTGAAGAAGAGGTTGATCTCCTGCTTTGCGGTCTCTGGTCCATCTGAACCGTGAACGATGTTGAAACCAATCTCCAGTGCGTAATCACCGCGAATAGTGCCTGGAAGAGCTTCTGCGGCGTTGGTCGCTCCCATCGTCGTACGTACTACACTGATAGCCTTGGGGCCTTCCAGGACGCCAACAACGACTGGACCAGATGTTATATGTTTCACCAGGCCGTCGTAGAAGGGTTTCCCCTTGTGGACGCCGTAATGTTTCTCAGCCAGTTCAGGGGTGATGTGTATCAGTTTAAGGCCGACAATCGTAAGGCCACGTCGTTCGAAACGCGTAAGAACGTTTCCGATGAGCCCTCGCTGTACGCCTTCTGGTTTTACGATAATTAACGTTCGCTCCATGTAGCTCATCCATCTCCTTGACTTTTAGTAGCTGGCCACCAGTTGTAAAATTTGCCGGCAAGCTTTTTTCATCTCTATGCGGACTCGTCCAAGATTGCTTCCCTTGTTAGTGGTGACCACGAGAATGAGGTCACCTACCTCTTCAAATTGAATCGTACCGTCTTTCGTTTCAATGATGACATGGTGCATCTCACCACTGCTCATTTGATCTATGAAATTGGTAATAGAGCCAAATGCCGCGGCCGACATGGCGCCAATTACTTCTTCATCCTCGCTGTGTAGCGTTCCAGTAACGATCAGGCCATCCTTGCCGACAAGAATAGCTCCAGACACATCGTCAAGGTCGGTCAGCCGTTGTAAGATAGTTTCCAAAATCTCACTCCTTTAGCAGCGGCACTAGTTTCTTGCCTTTTTGGCCATCGTCAACGCCTTGTTGTAGGCCTCCATGGCCTGCAAGTACTCTCCCTGCCGCATATATGCATCTCCCAAAACGCGATATCCTGCTGAATATTTGGGGGCTATCTTCAGCAGGGCGCGCATATTGCTGACAACCTCGCCCAGGAGTTCGGGGGCGATGCGTATAATGACACGATATTCTTGCATCGCTTCATCGTAGGATCCCGCGAGTTGGTATTGATAGCCTTTGATCAATCGCTCCTTGTTGCTTAATGTACCCTCCGCTGCTTTGTTCGTCGGGGCATATTCTGCTGGGCGGTTCCTGGATGAAGCCTGGTACTGCTGTGCCGCTGGCCGCTGTTGCACTGGTTGCAAGCGTACTACCGGACGCTTCATTGTCGTCTCTAGCTCGAAATCTATTGCTGTATTCGACTGTGTATTGGCAGCCGCAGCAGCAGGTGACTGGATGTTCGGCGGAGTACTGGCTACTTGCTTGGGAACAGGAACTGGCTCTGGCTGAACTGGTTGGGGCGAAAAACGGCTGATTTCCTGCTCTTCCGCACGGGAGGAGATAAGGCTCGACAGTGCATCCAGGTGGGAAGATGCCACAGGAGTCTGTTCCGGTGCGTTGAGGTCAGCTGGTTCTATACTCGTTTGAGCAAAGGGCTCAAGTGTAACTGGCCACAAAAGCTCATCGGAGGAAGGATCTGCTGGTGTGATCACCGGTTGAGAAGATTGCTGCGGTTCAACTTCATTTGTGTCTTGTATTTGGAAATTGCCAAATTCTGCCAGCGCGGATGAAAGCGATGGTTCTTTAGCCAGGGCCGCGAGCGTTCCAGGCTCCAGAGGTCTAAAGCCTTGAAAGCGTAAATCATTTTCCAGTTCTTCCAGAGTCGTCATCATATTCTGCTCTGGTCTGGTCAGTTTTTGTGCCGCCTGTTCCAGCCAATTCTCAAGCGTAATTTCCTGTTCTGTTGCTGGTGCGACGATTGGATTGTCTTCAGCAGTCCACTGCTGAGAGTCAGGATTTGCGGCTGGTATTGTCCAATCCATGGCGGCTTCCGGAACCTCTGCCGGTTCATCAGGTACAGGAGGCTCTGGTTCTACTGAAAGCACAGGTGGTGCAACTGGTTCGGTCTCCTGGGGGGCTGTGCTCTCGATTGGAGTGGCGCCGAGAGACTTTAGCCACTCTGGCCCAAAGGAGAATCCTTCTTCTTCCGAAGACTCCGACGAGGGAGTACTGACCTGAACATGATCTTGCCATGTCGCCCATATTTCAGGGGCCGGTGCTGACTCTTCTGGCCCTGTTGGTCCTGCTGGTTCTTCAGTATTGACGGGTGGCGCAGCGGATTGTTGGGCAGCAGGAGCTTCTTGTTTCACTGCTGGCGCTGCATGGGGAACTTGCTGGATAGGACCGCTTGCCTGGCGGCGGTCTCCTTTGGTAAGCATGTCAAGCCATGCTGGTGGTGCGGGCAGATCGGAATCTGCTTCCTCTAATTCCCATGAGGATGAGGACAAAATCGGGTCGATATCGCTCGTACCGCTCCAGGAGTCAGCGCTTGATTCTGGAAAAGCTTCCATGTGGTACCACGCAGGCTGCTGATCGGCCGGTGGCTGGTCGTTGTCCTGGGCGGGATCATGTACCTCGATGGGTTCCGGTTGTGTCTGCCAGGTTTCTAGCCCTGATTCCTGCTGCGTATCGCTATGTTGACCAAACGCATTCCAGTCATCCAGGTGGGGAGTAATACTGCCTGCCTGGGCGCCATTCTTTGGTTGACCAGGGGCGGAATCCTGCCGCCCTATGGTACTCAAGGAACTAACGTCTGACGCATTATTGCCGACCCAGTTGCCATACGGGGAGGCTCCATGTAAGGTCTGGTAATCTTGTTGAGGTTCGATAATGTTATCCAGGCTGCTCCATCGCACAAGAGGATCGGAGACGGTGGAAGGGGTGCTCGCGCTTGTTGTCTCATTGGGCTCAAGAGAGAGTTTCTCCAACTCAGCTGCCGTTGAGGTTGGTTTCTTCCCATTTGAGGTTTCCGAGACAACAGTCGGTGATTTTTTCAACAGTTTCAGGAAAGGGTCTTTGGGCTGGCGAGCGATAAAATCACTAAAAAGTTCCTGGGCCATCATCTGGTCAGGGTCTAGCTCTTCAACCTGGCGCATCAGGTCCTGTGCCTGAAGTGCATCTTGAGCAAACGTTACGTGCGCGAGGAGTAGCAGCGCTTTCAAACAATGAGGAACGTCGCGAAGAATTTCTTTCGCGAGTTGCTCGACCTTTTCATAGACGCCCTCACGCCAGTATGTTTCGAGGAGACCGGTACGGGCATCGAGGCGATCAGGACTGGCTGAAAGGATAGTGTCCCATTCCTGGACAGCTTGCGGCAGGAGGTCACCGCGCATATAGAGGCGTGCCAGGCCCGCGCGTGAGAATACGAATCCTTGTTGTCCGATTTTTTGGCTCAGTTGATTAAATATCTGGCGTATCTGGCCATTGCCCCGGCTGAGCTCGTAGGCTTGTTGATAGCAGTCTAATGCTGTATCATAGTCTGACATACGCTCGCTAATCAATGCGCGGTTACAGTAGGCCATAACATTCTCTGGATCGTTTGTCAGAACCCAGTCGAACGTTTGTAGAGCATCTTCCAGTTTCCCCTGTGCCAGGTAGATCTCGCCCAGGAGACGTTGAGCCTCCAGCGCTTCTGGATAATGATTGAGGATGTACTGACAGTTGGCTAGTGCGTCATCGACGCGTCCGGTACTGATAGCATCTTCAGTCGTCTGCAAATAATCGCGAAGCGTTGTTTGTGCCATAATCCTGATCTCCTCTTCCTGCTTTACACACTTTTAAGCAGCTTACCAAAGTACTCTGCCTGCTGTGGATCATCTGGTCCAATGACGGCCAGGCGTCGCCATGTGGGCGCAAAGCAGAACTGTGCCACGCGCTGAATATCCTGCGAGGTGACAGCATCGATATGCGCTACTATCTCATCAATGTCTATGATTTTGTTACGCAGGCACTCCTGGCTTCCAAGCCATGAAGCCACCTGTTGTGTGCCCTCCAATCCAAGCAGAACGCCTCCTCGTACATACGCTTTGACGCGGTCAAGTTCATCTCCTGGTACCGGTTTTTTACAAAGCTGATTAAGTTCGTGTATGATAGCTTCTATGGCTGGTTCGGTCTGCGAAGGGTCGACACCTGCACTTATCACCAGGCTGCCTGTCTCATAATAACTATTAAAATAGCTCCCAATGTCATAGGCTAATCCCTGCTCTTCTCGTATGGATTGAAAGAGCCTGGAACTCATACCATCACCTAAAATAGCATTGATTAACAATATTGGGAAATAATCGGGAGAAGAATAGGCAGCGCCAAGCGTTGCCAGGCAGATGTTAGTCTGTTCTGTCTCTTTGCGAATCATTCCTACAGGCAGTGTATCTCGCGGTGGGAAGCTCTCTTTCCAGCCAGGATGTTCGCGCGTTTCCCAATCGCTAAATATACGCTCAGCCTCTTTGATGACCTGCGCATGCTCAATATTTCCAGCAACGCTAATAACTAGCGAACTGGGTCGGTAGTGTTCGTCCATATAGTCCAGCATTTGCTGGCGCTGGATTTGTGCTACGGTCTCTACAAAACCTGCATCGTCACGTCCCAGAGGAAGACCGGGCCACATCACTTCATCGATTAACAGATTGGCCCATTCCTGTGGGTCGTCGTGTGTAGCGCTCAGCTCTTCAATAATGACGCCTCGTTCTTTTTCGATCTCGATGGGATCGAAAAGAGGATGGCGGATCATATCGGCCAGTACGTTCATTACAAGAGGCAACTGCTCTCCTGGGACACGGGCTGTATAACTGGTAATTTCTTTGCCAGTGCTCCCATTAAAAATGCCGCCGACTCCCTCAATGGCCTCGGAGAGGAGGCGGGCAGTAGGGTAGTGCCGAGAGCCTTTGAAGAGCATATGCTCGATGAAGTGTGATATACCCCCAATCGGGTCCGCCTCGTAGCGTGAGCCAACAGTGAAGAAGAAACCAATGCTCGCCGATCGCATGCCAGGCATATGGGTGGTAAGTAGGCGCAGGCCGTTTTGTAAGGTTGTTCGCTCGTAATTCATCCAACTACTTGGTGTGGCCTTCTCTGCATAAGTTGATATATGTGAAAGAATACCACTTCTCCTCGTGTTCCCAGGTAAAACATATAGACGTTAAGAGATGAACGGAAAAGACAGCTATTTTCTGCATAAAGCTATGCCGTGAGATAAACGGTTCGTCGTATATCCCACAGTATTATAGACGGTTTACTCAGGTGTCGCAACAGAATGGTGGAAGAATAGCAGGAAAGATAGCCAATTTGGATACTATCGAGACCATTCTCCTCGTTGTGCCTATTTGAACCTTGCCTGGCCAGCTGAACCCCTCGGACGTTATGCTTTACAACCCGAGGTCATTGGCTATTTCACCCAGGCCGCCAAGCAGTCCTTCATCGCGATGGTGATGACCTTCGCCATAGTATCCTTCGTCACGGCCTCCAAGGTTATTTTCGAGTCCATGCATGAGCATTTCGCCGCCAATCACTGCGGCTGCGCCACCCAGAGCACCCATTGCATATTTCCCGCCGTCGCCTTGCATAAAGCCGCCTAATCCTCCCATCATACCTCCCTGTTGCTGTGCGTTAGCTGCCGTAGGCACGATCCCTGCAAGGCTGGTGTGACAACTGGCACAGTTTGTTGTACCCAACGGGGCCATAGCCATACAGACGGGGCAGCGCAAGACCATGGGTTGCTGGCCCATCATAGGTTGTGGTTGATACCCCATGCCTGGTTGTCCCTGCGGAGGGTACTGTGGTGGATATTGAGGTTGTTGTGGGTACTGAGGCTGGCCATAGGGTTGCTGGTACTGGGGCTCGTTTTGCTGAGCATAGGGTTGCTGGCCATATGCTGTCTGGTATGATTGTTGTGGCGGGGGATACTGTCCCGGTGATGGCGTATAGCCGGCCTGTACTGGTTGTACTGGTGCAGCTGGCATACCGAGCTGATTGCCACAACTGGCGCAGAAACGCACGCCAGGAGCGTTTTTCTGCCCGCAATTGGTACAGAAGGCACTTACTGGTGCAGCGCTCGCTGCTTGCAGGTTCTGTCCACAGTTGTTACAGAAAGCATTGCTGGCTGGTACTTCTGCCTGGCAGGCGGGACAGTGGCGGGTTAAAGGTTGTGCAGGTGTCGCGGAAACTGCTACGGTTTGTAGTGCTGAGCCACAATGATTACAGAACGCTGCCCCTGGATTGACCTTTTCATTACAACGTGGGCAGGTGTTACTTACTGGCGTGGCCAGACTACTCGGAGCCGGTACTCCTGTGGGTTGTACAGGCGTTCCGCACTGCTGACAAAACTTTTTGCCGGTCACATCATAACCACAAGAAGTACAGGTTGCCATACGTCTAGACTCTCCTTATATATAAAAAAACTCTATGCACTGCTCTCAATTCCTAAGCAGCAGTTTAGCATAGATTTCCAAATTAGTCGAGTCTTGAAGACACTGTATAGACATTTGGAGATGATACATGTCATCCCTCGCTGCGCGAAGGATCTCTCCGACCTTCGAGCCAGATCCTTCGCTGCGCTCAGGATGACATGCAGGACACCGCTGGAGGCCGCTCACGGGAAATCTTCTCTCCAAATGTCTAGACACTGTATACAAAAAGGGATCGCTCACCGTGCCACAAGGGCACGAAAAGCGATCCTATGCATCACCCAGAAGGTTATGTAGTATAGTTATACGCATTCTCGCAAGGCAACGTTGCCGCTGATTCCTCGCAATTTCATCAGTGCCACTACCTCTAACTGGCGTACTCGCTCGCGCGATATGCCTAATTCTTTGCCTACTTCGAGCAATGTGCGACTACGACCATCACCAATGCCGTAGCGAAGTGTAATTACTGAGCGTTCGCGTGGTGTGAGCAGGGCGAGTGCACGATGGAGCTCTTCCCCAAGCAGGTGTTGAGAGGCTGTTTCAGCGGGGGCAGGCGTTGTGCTATCTTCCAATGTGTCAGCCAGAGAATAGCGAGCTTCGTCATCAACGGGGGCATCTAGAGAAACTGGTTGTTCGATAACGCCGAGCAAATCTATGACTTCGTCCACATCAAGATTGCATGCCTCAGCTATCTGCTCTGGCAGAGGATCAAGGCCATTCTCCTGCGAGAGTTGTGCCGCGACCCGGCGTACCTTGCGCAACCGCGTTGCCACGTGCTCTGGCAGGTGAATGAGCCGGGATTGCTCACCCGCAGCGCGGCTAACAGCCTGGCGAATCCACCAGGTCGCGTAGGTTCCAAAGTGACAGCCACGCTGGTAATCAAACTTCTCTGCGGCACGCATCAGGCCCAGATTGCCCTCTTGAATAAGGTCGATCAAGGGCACGCCCGTACTTGTATAGCGACGTGCAATAGCGATAACGAGCCGGAGATTGGACTCAATGAGCTTACGTCGTGCCAGTTCTTCGCCAGCCGCGGCGCGCTTCGCCAGGTCAATTTCCTCAGCATGGGTAAGCAGTCCCAGGCCACGTATGTCACGCAGGTAACTCTGAAAAGCATCTTCAGCGCCTGACGCCTGGCGAGGAGTGGCCCCTTGAGAACGACGGGGGTGGCTCGTCCCCTCTTCAATAACGTCGACTTCACTGCTTTCATCAACATCAGCGTCATCAGAAAGTAATGTGTCGCTTACCTCGTCTGAAGGAGTATCTAGCTCCGTAAGTGGTTCCGTAATACGCGTTGGCATGTCCTTAACAAAAGGTGTATCCAGATCCATTTCAAACTCTTGAGAAATGGAGGGGGAAAACATTGCCGCAGTCGTAGTACGAGATGTCAGCACAGTCCTATGAACATCGCTGACAGGATGAACAATCGCCATAATTCCACGCTCCCTTCGGGAAACTTGCCGACAAAATCAGCTGCCGGACTCCGCCTGGCCTCGTGGTCAGCACTAACTAGCCGACTGGTGCTGTTTGTGTACGTATCCATTCTTTGCTAATTTTTCTATCTTCTCCATTTTAGAAGAATAGCGAAAGGCGTCACATCGGGTAATTACCTTAAATCAAGTCAGGTTCTAACCTTATCTTCATTTGATAATGATGCTATCCTTTCTTGGATATGACATTGTTTCAGTCCAGCTTATGCCCATAATAACAGGCTGAATACCATCACCTCAGCTTCCAGCTACATAAAAAAATGTTGTCTATATTTATATACGTTTATATGGTAACAAATGGCTACCTTTCCTATAGTGTAAAATTATGACGCCCGCAGTACCATCAAGCGGGTATTTCACGTGCGGTCGGGATTCTCTTCATCGAAAGGATCAGAGACGCCGTGCCCTCTATCATAGAAGAGCTGCGTAGGATCTCCTTCGTGCTCTTCATAATTGGGCCGCTTCTCCCATTCTTTCTGTTTGGCTTCATCCGCTGACATGGAAAGCACTACCCGGTCGTCTTCGACCGCTTTGATGGCGCTGTAGGGAATGTAGCGGTCCTTGGGAAAAAAAAAGCCTTTGTGTACGAGAAAAGAATCTGGATAGACCTCTGCAATATGTCCCAGGTTCTGGTTGTCTGCAGAGTAGACCTGCATGTGTGGATGTAGGTCGTGTTGAGTCCAGTCTGGCATAGGTTTCTCACTCTCCCGGTTGAGTAGTCGCCTTTATCAAGTTCACGTTCACTTCTACACAGAAGTTTCAGAAGATTATCGAAAACGCCTCAAATGGCAGTGGCGGACTCCTCAATCCCATTGACAAATCGCATTATGAACGTGTATAGTTCTACTATTATATACCATAAAAAACTATGACGGACTTGGAACGAGCGGAGTAGAGGGAAGCGAACTGCCAGAGAGTGGAGGTCACCGGGTGCGAGCCTCCTTCAGTAACGACCCTTGAACGTGGCTCGTGAGTTGAGTGCTCGAAGTTGCACAGTGGTGCAGCGGTAGGGCATTCCGGGTACAGCCCGTTAGCGCTGCGTAGAGGAGAGTTGAACCCACGATTGGTTGGGCGGTTCAACTTTCGAAACAAGGTGGTACCACGAGCGCTGCCCTCGTCCTTGCGAGATGGCAGTGTTTTTTATACCGTAAAGGAGTACTACGATTATGTTGCCCAACCGTTACGACTTCCGCGAGGCTGAGCCGCGCCTGGCTCGCTTCTGGGAGCTAAACAATGTCTACGGGTATGATCCCGCTGGCTTGGGCCAGCACTTCACGATCGATACCCCACCGCTGACCGTCTCAGGTCAATTGCACATTGGCCACTGCTATTCCTACACACAGGCGGATGCCATCGCACGTTACCGCAGGATGCGTGGTGGTCACGTCTACTACCCCATGGGCTTTGACGACAATGGACTGGCAACCGAACGTTTCGTCGAAAAGAGCATCAAACACAAGGCAACGGAGATAGGACGTGACGCTTTCATTAACGCTTGTCTTGAGCTAACGCAGCAGACGGAGGGTCGCTTCGAGACCCTCTGGCGCAGATTGAGCCTGAGTGTTGACTGGCGCTATCGCTATTCTTCCATTTCGCATGAAGCACGGCGTGTTTCACAGTGGTCTTTTATCCAGTTGTACCAGCAAGGTTTGACCTATACACAGTTTGCACCGACGCTCTGGTGCCCGGAATGCCAGACGGCGATTGCGCAGGCCGAGGTCAACGACGCGTCGCTGCCGACGCGCTTCTCAACAATAGCCTTTCGCTTGCCCGGTGGTGGTATCCTACCTATTGCTACAACTCGTCCAGAGCTGTTACCTGCCTGTGTCGCCATCTTTGTTCATCCTAATGACCCGCGCTATAGACACCTGATAGGCAAAACGGCCCGTATAGATAGCGGCGCTTTCTCCGGGTCACCTGAACTGGCGGTTCCTATCCTGGCGGATGAACTGGCCGACCCCAGCAGGGGCAGCGGAGCCGTTATGTGCTGCACCTTTGGCGATTCAACCGATGTTCGCTGGTGGCACACGCACCATCTTCCACTGCGGGCAGCCATTGGACGAGATGGACATATGACGGATTTAGCGGGTTCCTATGCAGGCCTGACAGTTCAGCAGGCCCGTAGGCGCATCCTCACCTACCTTGAAGAGACCGGACAGATAATCAGCGAGGAAACGATAGAACACGATGTCGGAACACACGAGCGCTGCGGCACCCCCATCGAGTACCTGCACACGAGGCAATGGTTTATTCGTGTCCTGGACCAAAAGGAGCGATTGCTCGAGGCCGGACGCAAGATACGCTGGCACCCTGAGCATATGCGTATCCGCTATGAGCACTGGGTTGAACACCTGCAGTGGGATTGGTGCATTTCGCGCCAACGTTACTTTGGTATTCCATTCCCGGCCTGGATATGTCGCGCGTGCGGAGAGACCATGCTGGCATCTCTAGAGCAACTACCAGTTGACCCGCAAACCACGCAGCCCCTGGTTGCTTGCGCCTGTGGTTCAACTGATTTTGAGCCAGAACCAGATGTCATGGACACGTGGGCTACGTCGTCCTGCACGCCAATGATCATCGGACGCTGGATCGATGATCCCGCCTGGTTTGCTCAGCACTTCCCGGCCAGCCTGCGTCCCCAGGCGCACGACATCATTCGCACATGGGCATTTTATACCATCGTCAAGTCGCTTTATCATACGAACGACATCCCCTGGCGGGAGGTCATGATTTCAGGACATGGCCTCTCTGCTGACCGGCGGAAACTCTCCAAGTCGAAGGAGCATAACGAGGTTGGACCGATGGAAATCATGGAGAAGGAATCGGCTGACGCCCTGCGCTATTGGGCGACAACGGGTCGCACTGGGGCGGATAGTCCCCTTAGTCCAGAAAACATCGCTACGGGGCGCCGCCTGGTCACGAAATTGTGGAATGCCAGCCGTTTCGCTGAGAGCCGCCTGGAACGTTTCACCAATGGAGCTCGCCCCGCCGCTTTGTTGCCCACAGATCGTTGGCTGCTTTCTCGCCTTGCGAGAACGATTGCTGGCGCAACGGCAGAGTTGGATAGGTATGAATATGCCGCCGCTCGCGCGGAAATTGATCGCTTCTTCTGGTCGGATCTTTGTGATAACTACCTGGAACTGGCGAAAGCACGCCTTTATAGTGAGGCAGGAGCAGCACAATACGCTGCGCAGTGGACGCTCTACCAGGCGCTCCTCGCTGTGCTGAAATTGCTGGCTCCCTTCCTGCCGTATATCACGGAAGAGATCTATCAGGGACTGTTTCGCCAGTGGGATGGTGCTTCATCCATTCACCTGGCAAGCTGGCCATCGGAACAACCAGAGTGGATAGATACGGAGGCCGAAGCTATAGGCGAAACGCTTTTAGAGCTTCTGCGCCAGGTTCGTCGCTACAAAGCCGAACGGGGGCAATCCGTCGGCGCCGAACTGGCATCTCTGCGCATAAGTGGCCATTTGCAGCCTGCTCAACGGGCCTCTTTAGAGATGGCGATGGTCGATTTAAAGAGCGCCACGCGGGCGAAACAAATTGTTCTTGAAGAAGGAGCGGAAGATGGCGGTAGTCAAATGCTCAAAGATAATGAGCTCTTGATAGAGGTATGAGCGAAGGCGAGGGTTTCTACTGAACAGAAACCCTCGCCTCTCTAATGCTACCAGATGGCGATTGCAGCCAGGCCGAGGCCATAGAACAACTGAACGAAAGCCGTAAAATACTGCGTCAGCAGGCCGTGTGGGGAGACAATTGCTTCCAAGATGAGCGCCAGCGCCGCGATCAGCGTTGCTCCTATGATCCAAACGATACGCTGCCACCAGCGTAGAGTGGGCGCTCGCCTGCGCAGGCGAACAAAAAAGACGATACTGAGTATCAAGACTACCAGCGCGAGGAGTAACCCGGTGAGACCGATTACTGTTCCCGAGCCAGGGGTTGTTAACGCCCCTAGCAGGCCAAAGATGGCAATAACGGTGCCTATAAAGTAGAGTATACCGCTGAATACACCGACGCGCGGGCGAGCGATGCTTTCTGGATGCGCAAGGAGTGTGGGTGTCACCTCGTCATCCTCTAAATTGGGTGGTGGTGACAGGGGTGGATGTGGCAACTGTAGAGGCAGTACCTTGTGTCCGTTGAGGGGTGGTGGTGGGGGTACTTTGTATTCTACTTGCACCGATGTTCCCTCTGTACCGTTCAGGGGCGTACCACATTGTTCGCAGTAGGCACGTGAGCCTGCATTCTCATGGCCGCAGCGAGGGCATTGCATGTTCTCTTCCTCTCGACAAAATTAACGGAAGCTTCCGTCCCGTAATATAGCACGGCATCGTGAATGTTGGCAACCGCCCAAAGATCCTTATATCCGCGAAAAATTTGACAATAACTGCACTAACAAGTACCATGTTTAGAGATAATGGTAAGTGGAGGGATCAAATGATTGCGGACGTCTTAATGAGCGATGCGTTTGAACAGTCATTCAGCCGGCTTCCATTCCCCATGCGAGATATCGTCAAACGCAAGATCCGTTTACTATCGGAGAATCCTGGTCACCCCTCGCTGAATTCCCACCGGTTACACAACGTGAAGGCAAACATATGGGATTGTTACATTTCCGAGAGTATGCGCCTGCTCTACGAGATCAAAGATAACAATTTACAACTCTGGGATATCGGCCCACACTCTTTGGTAGACAATGTTCATTTGCGAGGTTTTGCCGCGAATACGCGCTTCAGTCGTATGGATCAACCAGCAGGACCAACAACTCCGCAGCCTTCTCTGGACGAGCCAAAGAAACCGGCCTTTGCTCCTTCTGTCTTCAAAAATGCTGGACCTGTGTCCATACCTTCGGCGGCAATGCAGATAGGTACACCGAATGCCTTTGCGTATTTCCAGAATGCTCATCTGCGCATCCTGGGCGTACCATCACACCTGGTGGGGCCACTCAAGAGAGCCGCGTCGCTGGAGTCCGCCTTTGAACTTTCCGGGCTTCCGGAATTGACACGCCTTTGGTTGGAGGAACTGAGTACCTCCACCGATCTCGAAGACGTCATGTTTGACTCCTCGCGCCTGCTCTATCGCTCAACGCTTAATCGCTTCGAGGGTTATTGTGAGGGAAAAATCAAGCGTCTGATGCTCAATCTCCAGCGCCCTGAACAGCAACAGTATGTAGACATGGAGCGATCGCCATTGATCTTGCTGAAGGGTTCTGCCGGCTCAGGAAAGACGACGGTAGGTATCTACCGGGCGATTCGTCTGGCTGAGCAGGGCAGGCGCGTGCTTGTACTGACCTTTAACCGTACACTTTCATCCGTTACCAAAGCCCTGATTGAAGAACTGATCGGCCCCTTGCCTAAGAATTTACAGGTTATGACACTACACAGTCTGATGATTCAATTTCTGCGCACGCGCTCTATTGAACTGCATATAGCAGACGACGGGATGACGCGTAAATTTCTTTATGATGCGCTGCATGAAATACGATTAAAAGATAACGCAATGGTATTACAGCGTGACCAGATATTTTTTGAGGAAGAGATCAAGCGTGTCATCAAAGGGCTGGGCATGAAAAGCCTGGAAGAGTATAAGGCAGTTGAACGCTATGGGCGTAAGACGGCCTTAAGTCCAAAGCAGCGCGAGGCGGTGTGGAAGGTTTATGAAGCGTACCAGCGGCGTATGCTCCATGCCAGGCTTCACGATTGGGCAGATTATGCCGCCGTCACGCTGGAGACGCTGCAGGACCAGCCGGTTGCCAGTGACTTTGACGATATCATTGTCGATGAGGCCCAGGATCTAAGACCGGTAGACCTGCGCGTCATACAGCAGTTTGTTGCTCCATCCCCAGCAAAACCGGAAGGGGCGGTGCATAGTGTTATGATTCTTGCCGATGCCGCCCAGACATTATACTCCCGTGGCTTTTCCTGGAAACAGGCCGGTATACAGGCCAGGGGACATACCGTCATTCTGCGGAAAAATTACCGTAATACGCGCCAGGTGGCAGAGGCAGCAGCCCATCTGCTGCGGAACAATATACTGATGCTGGCTGCGCAAGAATACGTCGATCCTGAATGGACGCAGCGCCAGGGACCATCCCCCGTACTGGTTAAGGCAGCCAATGCGCATGCTCAGTTTGAGTTGGTGAGGGAACGTATCCTTGATCTTGTCAGCGACCAGGTATTTCGCCTCTCCGATTTCGTGGTGCTCTGTCCCACCAATCAGATGTGCGAGCAGTGCCAGCGCGAGTTGGATCACAGCGGTTTACGCACCGTACTGCATAAAGATAGCGACTTTGACCTGCTTGAGGAGCGCATCAAGATAATGACGATCCACTCTGCGAAGGGGCTAGAATTCCCGGTCGTTTTCCTGGTAGGGCTGACGATGGGAGTGCTCCCATCCAACCAGGGCCTGCAACATAGTGAGCCCGAAGAGGTGCAATTGTACCTTGAGCAGCAGCGCATGCTCTGTTACGTAGGGATGACGCGGGCCGCCGAAGCCCTCTACCTGCTGACCATCAAGGGAAGTGAGTCGCGCTTTGTCAAAGAACTCACGGAGAAAGTAGTTATGTGGGAGTAATCCAATCTCCGATGAAGGCAAGAAACGTTTCTTGCCTTCATCAGCACTTCCTATAGCCGTATGACTATTTTCCCCTGACCCGCCTTTACGCTCTTCATCAGCGTTTTGCTGCCCACCTTTACAATCACTACGTACGTTTCGCGCTGTGGGCGATACGCGTTGAAGTGTTCGTCGATCTCCACTGTAGTAACGTCTGGCGTTACACTGCAACTGATCGTCGTTTCGGCGAACGTGCCGCTTTGATAAGCGAGTGTAGAACCATCATCCTCGTATAGTGTATAGCTGGCCTCTCCATCGGTCGTCATGTAGCAGGTAAACGTCAATGGATCGGTTGGATATTGATCAACGTATTGCATTGCTGGTCCCGTGGGAAGGATGCTGTTACCACGAATGAGTAGTGGCCAGTTCCCCAGAGGGGCCTCGATGTCGCTCCAGCCTTCACCCGGGTATTCGTTACCATTCCAGAAATCGATCCATGTCCCTGCCGGGAGATAGACCCTGCGGCTGGTTGCGCCCTGTTCATACACTGGCGCTGAGAGTAGCCTTTCACCAACGAGGAACGCGTCCTCCACTTCACATGCCTGCTCGTCCCGTGCATAGTGGAAGTAGAGCGGGCGTATGATCGGCGCTCCACTACGTGCTGCCTGCTCGAAGAGGGTATACAGGTAAGGCATGAGGTGGTAGCGGGTTTCGATAGCCGTGCGATAGGCACTTTCAAAAGGTTCGCCAAAGGACCAGGGCTCCTGGTCCACGTTGCCGATTGCATTGTGGTTGCGGCAGAACGGGAGGAGCGCTCCCACCTGAGCATAACGCACAAGCAATTCACCGTTGGAGGAATCCCAGAAGCCGCCGATATCAATGCCGACGAAGGACACGCCACTCATAGCGATATTCAAGCACATAGTAATCGCCATCGGAATATGCGTCCAGTGACTGGTGTTATCTCCTGTCCATATCGCAGCGTAGCGCTGCACACCAGCTGTGCCGGAGCGTGTCAGAACAAATGGGCGCTGTCCTGGGTGCAGGCGCAGTAAGCCCTCGTACGTTGAACGTGCCATTTCCATGCCGTAGGCATTATGGAAAAACTTGTGCAGCGTCGGCCCTCCATCTGGCCCCGTGGGGTGGTCTCCATCACCAAGGTGAAGGACGTCATCGGCCATCGTGTTCGACTTTACCGGTGGCGAGAGTTTGGTCTGATCATCCAATCCCGGCATATCTGCCGGCGTGGGATTTTCCAATACCATCATATCCGTTAGTGCGGGTTCGTTCATATCATTCCAGAAGGCATCAACACCTTGATCGAGCAATATTTTATACAGATCTCCCCACCACTCGCGTACTTCGCTCCGCGAGTAATCGGGAAAGACGCAGGCTCCAGGCCACACGTTGCCGACGAAGATTGCTCCATTCACAAAGCGGCAGAAGTAGTCTTGCTCCATGCCTTGCTGGTAGACAAAGTAGTGCTCATCAATTTTCGTACCAGGATCGACAATGGTCACCAGGTGTAGACCCTGTTGATGGAGGTCGCGCGTCATCGTTTCAGGCTCGGGGAATGCCTCGCGATTCCAGGTAAAGTTGCGATAACCATCCATATAATCAATGTCGAGCCAGATGCCGTCGCAGGGATGGTAGCGAGCGCGCATCTGCGAGGCTACCTGTTCTACCTGTTGCTGTGAGGCATAACTCCAGCGGCTCTGGTGATGCCCAATCGCCCAGCGCGGCGGGAGTGGCATGTGGCCGGTGAGTTCCGTGTATTGGCGCATCACATCCCGTGGCTTTGGCCCGACCAGGAAATAGACGACCAGGTTATCTCCTTCAATCGTCATTTGTACCGATGTCCTGTCTGTTTTCCCGATATCCATTTCAGTACGCCCTGTATGGTCGATCAATACGCCATAGGCGGTGCCCTCCGCGTTTGAAACCCCGAGGTAGAAGGGGATGGAGGTGTACATGTTCTCTGTCTTTGGATTATGTCCCTTGTGCGGGTCAATATTCCAGATTGGAAATGCCTGGCCGCGTTTATTCATCGAACCGGTGCGTTCGCCCAACCCGTAGACGCGATCTTCGCTAGCGAGCGGGCGTTTCAACCGCAGAGATGAGTCAGAGAAGGCAAATCCCTGCAGGTATGGTTCAATAGTGCTGAGCGCCTGGGCCTGGCTAAGTGAGCCTGTCCACTCTTCATCACCCATGGCAACGATCCACGAGTGATAGGGTAATGTTCCGGGACCTCCATCGGCAAGCTGGTAGCGAAGCAGGCTCGCGCTATTGTCTTGTAGGGCATGCAGTACCTGAGTTACTTCATTCCCACGGAGCAGGCGTACTCGGATGATCTCGCCACCTAGCAGCGCCCCTGAGAGAAGAAGATTGGCATCCTCTTTGGCCTGCCAGATATTTTCTCTTCCCTTTGCGCCCAGGTATTCTCGTTGTGTAACCTCAGTAAACAAAACTATCGCCTTTCTTTCTGCTTGAAAAACAAGCTTGTTCTTCTTAACCCGATAGATACGTTTTAAGGCAAATCTTCATGATTTCTCAACAGGATGTCAACCGCATTATCACCTGAAGATATTATTATACACGTGGGGGATGAAGAAATGTTCCAGGGAAGGATATCTTGGGGGAGATATCCAGTAGCTATATATGATCCTTTCTAGTATATAGCATGGAACATGTACCGCATGTTCGTTCTGCGGGAATCAACGCTTGTGGACAGAATGGGGTGCCTGAGTAAGTGCAATCAGGCGATTCTGGATGAAGCAGGAACTTAACCAGAGCCTCACAGGCTCTGGTTAAAGAGAACGGCATATGTAGTAACTCAGCACGTGGACCCTTCCTAAAGGGAACAGCAGGGGGAGCAGCAATGCTCCCCCTGTTGCGTGTTAATCCTCACTGACGCCCATTTGCTCCAGGGCTCGTTTGAGATGAAGCAGTCCGAGGCGCATGCGAGCCTTGACGGTGCCAAGAGGAAGCTGGTATCCTTCGGCGACCTCCATGTGCGTCCAACCGTATACCTTTTCAATCAGTCAGAGAGCTATTGTCTTGAGCAAGCCTATTCTGCTACTATCTAGATCAAGGTGAGCGCGTAGCAGAAAGGAAAGAGCAATACCTCTATGAGCGATAATTTTCCTTGCTGGTATCCAGTACAAATTCGATTTCGCGATCTTGATCCACTAGCGCACGTGAATAATACCGTCTACTTAACCTATTTCGAGGAAGCAAGAAGTTACTATTTTGATAAGTTAAAGCCCTGGTTGGAGCAGTGGCCTTCTGGCGAGGAACATCAAGAAGTAGAAAGCATTGTCTCGCACCCCCCGCACAATCCGCGTATTCAGACACGAACCAGTGGGAGTCACTATGGGCTGCTGGTCAAAGAAGTTACCTGTACCTATATGTTGCCGTTGGTGCGTTCTGATACCGTAGAGGTTGGCGTGCGTGTTGTCCGAGTCGGGCGCACAAGCTTCAATATGGAACACCAGATACGCGATGTGAACGAGCCTGAGCGTATCTTTGCGACTGGCAAGACGGCCATGGTGTGGAGCAATTATCTCACCGGCCGCCCCTCTCCCGTTCCACCCTCGCTGCGCTTTGCCTTTGAACAGATGGAGGGGCGAGAGTTTCCAATGGTAGAGAGATAGCGTAGTAGTTGGTTGTGCTGTTGCTTTTTCACGAGTTTTTGGAACTTGTATAGCTATAAGCACGTATTCAAGGTGTGATATATTCTAAAAGAAGTTCTAAAAATAGAGGCAACAAACGGTTAAAAGTTAGAGAACCGTTATAGCAAGGGGCCCTGAACATGAAAATCGCGCATATCGCTCCCCCATGGTTAGCCATACCTCCTAAAAACTACGGAGGAACGGAGATCGTTATATACAACCTTGTTGAGGAACAGGTCGCGCGGGGACACCAGGTGACGCTGTTTGCGCCCGGCAACACCAAAACCTCTGCAAAGCTTGTCTCGTTTTTCCCAAAGCCTCTCATTGAAGAGGGCATACCATGGCATGGTCACCTCAAAGCCTACTACCATTTACATAAATCGGTCGAATATGTCAAGCAACACAAGTTTGATATCCTGCATACGCACCTCTCCTCAAGCTCGGACATGTATATCTTCCCCCTCACTGCTCCACTGGCCACACCGCATGTTACCACACTGCATAGCCGTTTTCCTTTTGACCGTATCCAATCCTGGATCGGCACGGCGGACGAGCTGTACATGGAGTGGGCGCCCTCACTGCCCATGGTTGCCATTAGCGAGAGCGCTCGTGAAGAGGTACCGTACCCCCTCAACTTTGTAGGAGTTGTCCACCATGGGCTGCCAATGCAACAATTTGTCCCAACCGCTAAGAGACGGGGGGATTTTTTTGTGTGGCTAGGACGGTTTGTCGCGGATAAAGGGACGCACCTGGCGATTGAGGCAGCGAAGCGAGCCGGGGTAAAGATTGTGCTTGCCGGTACCATCGATCGTCACCAACATGAATCGGTCGGCTACTTCAATGATATGATCAAGCCGATGATTGATAATGATCAGGTGAAGTACGTCGGGCCAGTCAATATGAAAGAGAAGATCAGGTTGCTCAGCCGCGCTCAGGGCTTTCTGAATCCCATTCAATGGGAGGAGCCGTTCGGTATGGTGATGATCGAGGCAATGGCATTGGGTTGTCCTGTCATTTCTTTCGCGCGTGGAGCTGCATCGGAGATTGTCGTCCATCGTAAAACAGGTTTCCTGGTACAGAACGTCAATGAAATGGTGCGTTTCATTCCTCGCATCGATGAGATCGACCGGGAAGTCGTGCGTCAGTATGTAGAGCGCAATTTCTCGGTCCGAGTCATGTCTGAGAAGTACGTGAAAATCTATAGCCAGGTGATCAAGACGGCGAAATGCGTGCCGGATCGTCCGTATTCGAACGGCACAATGGGCAAGTCAGGCAAACCACAACCCAAAACATCCGTTATCAAAAAAGCCGGGCCTGCTCAGGTTGCTGCGGCTGCGAAGGCAGAGAAGGAAGTGAATGCAAGGAGCTGACGCGCCGGTAGAGCTCCTGGCATATCTCGGGAGAATGGACCTGGAAGGGACAGTGGCAAAAGGCAAAGATGGTCACGCCCTGTTGTAACCATCGAGCCATGTGCTGCGCCCAGAAATCGAGCAGTGGTTCGTTCACCTCCATGCGTGGATGGCCGATGTAGCGTACAAAGGCGAAGTCCGCCGTGGCAACCACTTCAACGGGTAAATCGGGCTTGTGTTCGCGTGCCTGGAGCACCTGTTTCTCTTCAAGAGAACCGATTCTGATCGACCGGCTATCCATGATCACTCGTCCTACATTATGCCGTCGCAACAGCGTATTCAGTTCATTTGTATATGGCTCCGTGAAAAATTTCGGGTGTCGTACTTCGACCGCTAGCCGCAGTCCTCGTGGCCATAAATCCAGGAAAGCCTGGAGCTGTGTCATTTGAGCTGGCGAAAAGCCGGGAGGGAGCTGGAGAAACATGGGTCCAAGCCGCTCGGCTAGCCCGCTCATCCGCTGCGTAAAAACCTCTGTTTCCTTCTTTCGCGTATCTAAAGCAGCGCTGTGGCTGATATCGCGCGAAATCTTAGGGCAGAAGCGGAAGTACGAGGGCGTTTCCTGGCTCCAGTGCGCGATCGTCTCCGCAGAAGGTAGCGCGTAGAAGGTTGTGTTTCCCTCCACTGTGGTGAGTTTCTGACTGTAGAGGCGCAAGAAGTCGCCTGG
>Ga0209027_1000135_pt1 | contig 21977 bp, 23 predicted proteins | sample GraSoi013_1_20cm_3_FD_185821 | JGI IMG/M metagenome (GOLD analysis project Ga0209027, IMG submission 185821) | Grasslands soil microbial communities from the Angelo Coastal Reserve, California, USA - Sample 09_27_2013_1_20cm (SPAdes) (version 2) | ecosystem: Environmental > Terrestrial > Soil >...
CGTCCGTCGAGATCGTGCCGCCGCGCGGCGTCGATGCGGCGAAGATGATTCGCGACACCGCCGCGCTGCGCGACGCCGGCGTGGATGCGGTGAACGTCCCTGATGGGCCGCGCGCGCAATCACGTATGGGCGCCCTCCTCTGCAGCATTCTCATCGAGCAGCAAGTGGGAATCGAAACCGTCATCCATTACTGCTGCCGCGATCGCAACCTGCTCGGGATGCTGAGCGACTTGCTCGGCGCGTCGGCTGTCGGCTTGCGCAATCTGCTCCTGATCACGGGCGACCCGCCGAAGATGGGGCCATACCCGAACGCGACCGCGGTTTTCGACATCGATGCGATCGGCCTTACGAATCTCGTCAGCAACCTCAATCACGGGCTCGATCCCGGCGGCAACGCGATCGGTCAACCGACGAAGTTTACTGTCGGCGTCGGCGTGAATCCGGCGGCGATCGATCCAGCGCAGGAGCTGAAACGCTTCGAGTGGAAGGTCGAAGCCGGCGCTGAGTACGCGATCACTCAACCGGTGTTCGACGTGCAGCAGCTGGAGAAATTCCTGTCGACGATCGATCACGTGCGCATCCCGATCGTGGCCGGCATCTGGCCGCTGGTTTCTCTGCGCAACGCCGAGTTCCTGGCGAACGAAGTGCCGGGCGTCGTCGTGCCGGCGAAGATTATCGAGCGGATGCGCGTTGCCAGCGCGAAATCAAAAGAGCACGGCGTCGCCGAGGGAATCGCAATCGCGCGAGAGATGCTCGAGCGCGTACGTCCTCACGTGCAGGGAGTCCAGGTCTCAGCACCGTTCGGCAAAGTGGAGCTCGCGCTCGAAGTGTTCCGCGACACTTTGAGCCGAGCGAACCTGCGCGCGCCCACTGCGGCGCAGCCAGCCTGATGTCGGTCGCCGAGAATTTCCTGGCGCGCTCGCGGTACTGGCTTGCCAAGGAGTATCCGATCAAGCTGCGCCATTGCGTGGAAGCGTTGCCACGCAACGCAGTCTGGTCGCGGCCGAATCCAGACTCGAACAGCGTCGGGAATCTCCTCATTCACCTCACCGGCAATGTGACTGAGTGGATCCTCGGCGGAGTCGGTCGTCGCCAAATCAGTCGCTATCGTGCCGGCGAATTCGCCCAGAGCGAAGGCGCCGAGGCGAAAAAGCTGCTCGACAATTTGGAGAATGTGTTGCGCGAGGCGGATACAGTCCTTGGCGGACTAACCGAACGGGATCTGCAGCGCAGCCTTGTCATCCAGAATCGCGAAACGACCGTCCTCGCCGCTATCTACCACGTAGTCGAGCATTTCTCGATGCACACAGGGCAGATCATCTTCCTTACGAAGATGTATGCGCCAGGTAAAATCCATTTCTATGAGGATGCCGACGGGCTCGCCGTGCCGACCTGGCACCGCGGCACCAGCCTGGACGAAGCTGCGCACTAGTCCTGCGGCTCGCTCAACCCCATTTTGCAAATATGAAAGGGATTTTGATCGTCGATCACGGTTCGGTCCGCGACGAGGCGAACGACATGATGCGCTGCATGGCCAACCTGCTCCAGGTAATGACGGGGCCTGACGTTGCCGTCAGCTTCGCGCACATGGACCTGGCCGTGCCAGACATCGCCGCCGGTTTCGCGGATTGCGTCCAGCGTGGCGCCACTGACGTGATCGTATTTCCGTACATGCTTTCGCCTGGTCGACATTCGACGACCGACATTCCACGGATGGTCGCCGCCGCAGCGCGACCGTTTCCGCACGTGACGTTCAGCGTAACGCCGGCATTCGGAGTCCACGAGAGACTCGGCGAATTGATCCTCGAGCGCGCGGGGATCGAGCCGGTGAAGGCGTTCGCAGGCGCGGAGGCCGACCGCTGCTGGGATCCTGACTGCTCGGAAACACTTTGTGGCGATGCGTGTCGAGTGAAGACTGCGCGCACCAATGCAATCGGTGGTACCAATGCAAGCTGAGTCGACGTCGCCGACCGCGCTGACCGAGCTCTCCGAAGAGGAGATCATGTTTCGCGACGCGGTCGCCGCTTTCGCGCAGGAAGAAGTGCGGCCGCGTGTAATGGAGATGGAAAAGGCCGGGAAGATCGATCCGACTTTGTTGCCGAAATACTTCGAGCTCGGCCTGATGGGAATCGAGGTGGGCGAGCAGTATGGAGGCGCCGGCGGGAATCTCTTCATGGTAACGCTCGCCGTCGAAGAGATCAGCAAGATTGACGCGGCGGCGGCAATCGTGTGCGATGTGCAGAATACGCTGGTGAATTTCCCTATTCACAAGTACGGCAGCGATGCGCAGAAGTCGAAGTATCTGCCGCAGCTGACGTCAGAGATCGTTGGTGCATACGCGCTGTCCGAATCCGGCTCGGGCTCCGACGCATTCGGCCTCGCGACACGCGCGGAGAGGCGCGGCAACCGCTGGATACTAAATGGTCAGAAATTGTGGATCACCAACGGCGCTGAAGCCGGAATTTTCGTCGTGTTCGCAAACGCCGATCCGTCGGCGGGCTATCGGGGCATCACCGCGTTCATCATCGAGCGCGACTTTAGCGGGTTCAGGGTCGGCAAGAAAGAGGACAAGCTGGGTATTCGCGCGTCAAGCACCACTGAGCTGCTGCTCGACAATTGTGAGGTTCCCGACGAGAACGTTCTTGGCCCGGTTGGTCAGGGTTACAAGATCGCGATCAACACGTTGAACGGTGGGCGGATCGGCATTGGCGCGCAGATGATCGGCGTGGCGCAGGGTGCGCTGAACGCGGCGATTGCCTACGTGAACGAGCGAAGGCAGTTCGGGAAACCGCTCGCCGACTTCCAGGCCGTTCAATTCCAGCTGGCGCAGGCTGCGACGGAGCTCGAGGCTGCACGTCTGATGGTCTACAACGCCGCGCGTCTCAAGGATGCCGGCAAAGACATCGCGCGCGAAGGCGCGATGGCGAAGCTGTTTTCGTCGCAGGTTTGCGAGCGTGTCACCTCGTTGTGCGTCGAGCTCTTCGGCGGCTACGGCTACACCAAGGATTATCCCGTCGAGAAGTTCTATCGTGACGCGAAGATCGGAACGATCTACGAGGGGACGTCGAACATGCAGCTGCAGACGATCGCGAAGGCGATACTCAAAGGTTAACTACAACAACCACAACGGCGCTGGCGCCGTTTCAGTTAGTAGTTCCTGTCAGAAGTCCCGATCGAATCCGCTTCGCTTTCGCCGACGCCCTCGAATCCTCAACTACCTTCGATTGAATACGGAGCACGAAGTGCAGATGCGCGGTTAGCGTCTGCTGCACGCCGTCGCGTTTGATCACGACCGCCAGCTCGGTTCCCTCGGCTTCCCGTGAATAGCGCGCGCGGAAACGGTCCGTCCAGTTCGAATCCTCGGCTTTGAAACCGGCGACTGAGATAAGCTGATCACCTGCCTGCACTCCGGCGGCAGCGGCGGCGCTTCCGGCAAGAACCTCCGTCACGCGGAGTCCGGCGGAATCCTGCAAACTCGCGATGCCCAGTTGCGGCACTCGCGTCGTGTCGCCAGCTAGACGCAAACCGGCCAAAGGCAGCACTCGATCGTACGGAAACGGCTCGCGCCCATCGATGTAGCGAGAGTAAAAATCGGCGAACGATTTGCCGTTCGCCGCCTGACTCACCGCCGCCCACCACTCATCGTTAGTGAACCCGCGGCCATTCTTGTAATCAGCGTTGTACATCTTGCGCATCACGTCATCGAGCGACGCGTGATTGTTGCTGGCGTCGCGAATAATGATGTCTATCAGCAATCCGGCAAGCGATCCCTTCGGATAGTAGATGTACTCCGTTCCGTCACGCGGATGAACCCACGTCGACAACGATGCATCCTCGAGTGAGGTCGGCGGCAATTGATCGACCTGCGAGATCTTGTCGCTCGTTGCCTCATAGAATCCCTTCGCATTGATGATTCCGCCGCGCACTTCGGCGAGATCAGCGTAGTAATCGGTGATTCCTTCGCTGATCCAGAGCAGCGCCGTCGGTTGCTCGATGTCGTAGCGGTACGGCCACAGGTCCGCCGGACGCAACCGCTTCACGTTCCAGGCGTGGAAGATCTCGTGGGCGTAGAGCGACGGGAGCGACGGCGTGCCGAGCATTCCCGGGCCAAGCACATCGACGTGGGAGTTCTGGTGCTCCAGACCGGATCCTCCCCCGTAACCGGGATCGGCGATTTGCAGCACGCTATAGGTGGTCCAGGGCACTTCGCTGAAAACTTTCACCTCGGCAGGGATCACGCGTTTCAGCGCTTCCCACACCGCGATGCGCGCGCCGCCCGTGACACTGCCAGACGGATAAGTCGCAAATCTCACCCACGTTCCGGAGATCTGCGTGCTATCGACGTCGAATTGCCCGACGAAGAACGGGAAATCGACGAGATCGTGATAGTTCGATGCGGTGTACCGTCGCGCGCCGACGGAGGTCATGCCCGTGACGACCTTCCATCCTGCTTCGGTGTTCACCGATACAGAAGCCGGAAAATCGAATTCCCTTCCCTCGGGATACAGGAAGAGATTCGTCCCGTTGAATAGCAGAAAGTCTGTGCGCGACCACGTGTTGGCGTTGTCCAGACTGTCGGCGAGGTAGTCGAAGCGGACGGTAATTTCGCCGACGCCACGCGGCCGTACCCGCCACGTATCGGCATCGAGCTTGTCCCATGTCAACGATGACCCCGCCTGCTCGGCGGCAAAGTTCGAGACGTCGCGCGAGAAATTTGAGATCTCGTAGGCACCGGGCGTCCACTTTGGAAGCGAGAGAATCACCGGATCCGTGCCGCCGACGGTAAACGTCATCGCAGATCCAACCTGCCGGCGCTCCCCATTGGCGCGCGTGAAGGTGACTTCGTAGCGCACGTCGGTGACTGGCGCGGAAGTCGCCACAGCCTGCGCCGCTACCGGCGAAGTTTGCGCGAGCATAGCGCAGAACGATGCGAGGAGCGGAATAAAAGGTTGTCTCATGACCCTCAGGTGCGGTACAAGTGGATGACACGGCCGTGGGTTGCAAGACTCGTTCGCGAGCGTACACAGGCTGCAAACAGAAGGATGGGAGCGACCGTGCTTTTTGTTTCGGTTGCTATACATTTTGAATCTCGCCCCGCGCTATTCGCCCGACGCCTGGTGGCGCCAACCTGAAATCGCACAGCATGATCTCCGCCGAATCACTCAGCTTCCTCAAGACACTTCTCGATACGCCAGGTCCCTCAGGATTCGAAGCAGCACCCGCCAAAGTCTGGCGCGAACAGGCCAAAAAATTTGCCAAAGTCAGTGGCGACGTAGCCGGCAATAGCCTCGCGGAGGTCAATAGCGAAGGCAAGCCAACCATCATGCTCGCCGGTCACATCGACGAAATCGGCGTCATTGTCAATTACATCGACGACAACGGCTACGCTTACATCCAGCCGATCGGTGGCTGGGATCCGCAGGTGCTGATCGGTCAGCGTTTGCGCTTCACCGGTCGCGATGGCGACGTGTTCGGCGTAGTCGGCAAGAAACCGATCCATCTGATCAAGCAGGAGGAGCGGGATAAGGCAGCCAAATTTCAGGACCTCTGGGTTGACCTCGGCTTCAAGACCAAGAAGGAAGCCGAGCAAGCCATTCTCGTCGGCGACGCGGGCGTCATCGACTCGCGAACGATGGAGTTCCCGAATGGCCGTCTCGTTTCGCGCTCGATCGACGATCGCATCGGCGCCTTCGTGGTGCTCGAAGCATTGCGCAGATACGCCGATAAGCCGGGTGCGGCGCGCGTCGTTGCAGTCGCGACAACCCAGGAAGAAATCGGTTACCGCGGCGGCGGAGCCGGCGTTTGCGCGACCTGCATCGGACCGCAGATGGCAATCGTTGTAGATGTCACTTTCGCCATCGACCATCCAGGCGTCGAGAAAAAGGAGTATGGAGAGGCGGCGATCGACGCTGGACCAGTCCTGACGCGCGGATCTATCATCTCGCCGGTCGTATTCGGGCTGCTTCGCGCGACGGCCGAGAAGCGGAAAATTCCCATCTCGTTACACGCCGCGGGGCGCGAGACCAGCACCGATGCGGACGCGATTCACATCGCACGGGAGGGCGTCGCAACCGCGCTGGTCTCAGTGCCGAACCGCTACATGCATTCGCCTAACGAGCTGGTGAGCATTCAGGATCTGGATCATGCTGCCGAGTTGATCGCGGAGACGTGCAAACAGGTTACGGCGAGTACGGATTTCACGGCGCGTTGAGCGTCGCCCCGCTCTCGCCTCTCGCCTCTCGCCAATGCCCAAGCCCATCCCCGCGCCGCGCGAGGAAGGTTACACCACGAGCACGGAAGTCCCGCTGTACTGGGCGAGGTACGGCCAGGAGCGCGCGCCACAACTGGTAGTGCTCCACGGGGGACCCGGCGCGGACCATTGCTACCTCTTGCCCCAGATGTTGCGGCTGGGCGAGAAGTACGATCTGCTTTTTTACGATCAGCGGAGTGGTGGTCGGTCGAAATCAGACGCGCGGTCGCCGGTGACGTGGCAGACTCACGTTGAAGATCTGGGTCGCATTGCTGCCGAACATCGTCTCGAGCCGCTTTCTATCGTCGGATACTCCTGGGGGGCGATGCTGGCGTTGTTGTATGCCATTGAACAAAGCAGAAACCCCCACCTCATTCCGCCGGCGCGACTGGCGCTCATCAATCCGGCGCCGCTGACTCGCGAGTACCGGCAACAATTCGAGACGGAGTTTGCGAGTCGCCAGGCAAGCCCTGAGGTCCAGCGCTTGCGCGAGGAGCTGAACGCCTCCGGATTGCGCGAGCGCGATCCCGAAGCTTACCGGCAACGTGCGTTCGAGCTGAGCGTAGCCGGCTACTTCTCCGATCCGCGCCGGTCAACCGATCTGACGCCATTCCGAGTGATTGGCCGAATTCAACAGTCCGTTTGGCAAAGCCTCGGCGATTTCAACCTGATCCGGGACGTTGAGGGGATCAGAATTCCCTCGATTATCATTCATGGCCGTGACGATCCGATTCCATTAGCGTCTTCCAGTGAAGCTGCCCGTGCGCTCGGAACCACCGTGGTGGTTCTGGACGACTGTGGGCATGTGCCGTACGTTGAACAACCGGACCGGCTCTTCGCGGCACTCGAACCATTCCTGGATGAAACAAATCCGCCCGTACGAAGCTGAAATTCAGCAATGACATCAGATTCCGGCGTAACACAGCACGCGATCAGCTCGATCACGGTTGACGGCAAGGAATACAGGGTAGCGCTCCGTCTCGCTTACGACGGCGTCGAGTACATCGGCAGACTCTGGTTCAGCGATCCCAACAGCGACCAAATGGGCATTCCGGACCACGGAGCGGTGCCCGGTCGGACTATTGCCGAAGCCGTCGAAGTCGCGCGGAAGCTTACACCGCAGGACCTCGAGCGCCGCTGTCACCGCGCATTGGCTGACAAGCGACGTTACATCCGACTTCGGCGTGCCACCGAAGAGATCATCACCAAGATCAAGTACATGAATCGGGTGGCGGTAACGATGCGGCACGGCATGCTCGACAGCGAAGGCGCCAGCCAGGAGCTCGAGCTGATTCAGAAGCAGATCGAGGAGATCGTAAAAACCCTGCCGTTTCATGCCGGGGTGGAAGAAGCCACCTGACTTCGCTTAACTACAAAGAAAAACTACCAGCCCGCTGGCGGCAGCCCGAAGCCTGCTGCCCCGAGCTAAGACAACCACAAACGGCCAGCACTGCTGGCCGTTTTTCTTGCTCAGGGCCGCGGGTTATTGGCTGCGGGCTGCCGGCTGGTAGTTTTTCTTTTGTAGGTAAAACTAGATTGCGAGATGGACTCCAGATCTGCCGCCCACGTACTCTCTCAAATCGGGGCGCTGCTCCGGCTAAAAGGGGAACAGAGGTTCAAAGCTCGCGCATACCAGGGCGCTGCTCGCGCCCTTATCGCGCTCGACACTGACGACCTCGGCCCACTGCTTCGCTCCGGCGAGCTGGCCGATACACCTGGGATTGGTCCCGCGACGTTATCGGTCGTCCGCGATCTCGTTGAGACAGGCGAGTCGCGATACCTGAAGCAACTAAGCGAAGGGATGCCCTCGGGGATGGTGGATCTCATGCGCGTCCCGACGCTCAACGCGGAGAAGATCCAGCTGATTCACGACGAGCTTGGCGTGGAGACACTGGAAGATCTGGAGCGTGTCGCGCAGAATGGCGAGCTGGAGAAGCTTCCCAAGTTCGGCAAGAAAACCGCAGAAAAAGTCCTGCGTGGTATCGAGATCGTGCGTCGCGACGCCCATCTCCAGCGCTTCCCTGCCGCAATCGTACAGGCACACATGCTGGCGACGAACGTCGATCGACATCCTGATGTCGGGCACGCCGAGATCGCCGGCTCCATAAGAAGACACAACGAGCTGGTCTCGGACGTCGACATCGTGGCGGAGTGCAAGGATCCGATCAAAGTCGCCGAGTCATTCGCGCGATCGCCCGGAGTTAGTGACGCGAAGACCAGGGACGATGAGCCCGCGTCGGTCCAGATCCGATTCGTGGACGGCACACATCTCGACATGTACTGTGTCACCAAAGCTGATTATCCGGTCGCGTTGTGGCGAGCGACTGGAAATTCCGCGCACGTCGAGGAAATGGTCGAGCTGGCGCGAAGCCGAGGTTTCGAGTTTCGCGGCAACGCGCTGATTGGCCCGAATGGAAAGCGTGTCGCGCTAGCGGACGAAGACGCTCTCTTCACGGCGCTGGATCTCGTACCGATTCCCGCGGAAATGCGCGAAGGCATGGGCGAGATCGAGGTATCGGCTCGGGGACAGATGCCCAATCTCGTGGTATACGAGGATCTGCGTGGCATTCTGCACTGTCACTCGGACTATTCTGACGGCGTCGCGACAATGGAGGAGCTTGCCCAGGGCGCGATGGAGCGCGGTTGGGATTACATCGGCATCTCGGATCACTCCGAGTCGGCGTTCTATGCGCGTGGTCTCAAGCGTGATCGACTCCTGCGACAGCATGAGGAAATCGACGAGCTGAATTCTCGTCTTAAGGGCTTCAGAATTCTCAAGGGAATCGAGGCTGACATTCTCGCCGACGGCCGCGTCGATTACGACGCGGACGTACTGGATACCTTCGACTACGTAATCGGGTCGATTCATTCCCGCTTCAGCATGGACGGCGACGCGATGACCAAGCGCGTGCTGGCGGCGCTCGATGACCCGCATCTGACAATCCTTGCGCATCCGACTGGTAGGCTGCTACTGTCGCGTGAACCATACGCGCTCGACGTCGAGGCGGTACTCGAGAAAGCCTCGGAAGTTGGTGTGTCAGTCGAATTGAACGCCGATCCCCACCGTCTCGATCTCGACTGGCGTTATTGTCGTCAGGCAAAGGAGCTTGGCGTGATAATCGAGATCGGACCTGATGCTCATTCCGTCGCCGGCCTCGACAACGTGCATTTCGGGATTGGTCTGGCTCGCAAAGCGTGGCTAGAGGCAGGAGAGATTCTCAACACCCGCAGCGCCGATGACGTCATCGCGTTCGCTCGCAAGCGAAGGAATAAGTGAAGAAGAGAACCATCAGACTCAAGAAGCGCGAATTGCCTGGTCACACTCGGCAGCTATACGCCCGACTGAGAACGCAGTATCCAGACGCACACGTCGAGCTCGATCACGAGACGCCGCTGCAGCTATTGATTGCGACGATCCTCAGCGCGCAGTGCACCGACAAGCGCGTGAACGTGGTCACGCCGCTCGTGTTCGAGACCTTTCCGACTGCGCAGTCACTCGCTGACGCGAATCCCGCGCTGCTCGAGGAAATGATCAAAAGCACCGGCTTCTTCCGCAACAAAACCAAGAGTCTGATCGCGCTAGGCAAAGCGCTTGTCGAGCGACACAATGGTGAGGTTCCGGACTCAATGGACGCGCTGGTCAAACTGCCGGGCGTCGGCCGCAAAACTGCCAACGTCATTCTCGGTAACGCGTTCAACAAGAACGAGGGCGTGGTCGTTGATACTCACGTCGGAAGACTGTCGATACGTCTTGGCCTTACACGGCAAACGGACCCGGTAAAGGTCGAGCAGGAATTGATGAAGCTCGTTGAGCGCGACGATTGGACAATGCTGGCGCATGTGCTGATCTTCCACGGAAGAAGGGTCTGTTTTGCGCGCTCTCCGAAATGCGCGCTTTGCACGCTGGCCGAGATTTGTCCTTCGAGCACTGTCTAGGAGGTTTTATGAGGATCGGAATCATTGGCGCCGGCAACATTGGCGGCACGCTCGCGCGGCGGTTTACTGAAGCAGGCCACGAGGTCTATGTGGCAAACTCTCGAGGGCCGGAAACGCTCGCGGATCTCGCGCGCGAAACCGGGGCGAAAGCTGTGACACCGCGAGAAGCAGCACGCCAAGGCGAGGTCGTCATCGTCACGATTCCCGAAAAGAACATTCCCAGGCTGCCCGGCGATTTGTTCGCCGACACGCGCAAAGATGCCGTTGTCGTCGACACCGGTAATTACTACCCGCGCCGCGATGGTCGCATCGCCGAGATCGAATCGGGAACGACGGAGAGTCGGTGGGTGGCAGATCAGCTCGGCCGGCCGGTTATCAAGGCGTTCAACAACATCTACGCGAAGCATCTACTCGAGGGTGGTAAACCACGCGGTAATTCCGGTCGCATCGCGCTGCCGGTAGCTGGTGATGATAAGCGGGCGAAGGACGTTGTCATGAAGCTGCTCGACGACATCGGGTTCGATGGGGTCGATGCAGGCGTGCTCGACGACTCGTGGAAGCAACAACCTGGCACACCTGTGTACGCAACTGACTTTGACGCAGACGGAGTACGACGCGCGTTGGCAGAAGCAAGTTCAGAACGGCCAGCGGACTTCCGCGCCGGGTAGATTACTTTTCACGCTTCACTCTCAACGCCGATGACAAAATTCGCAACAATCGAAACCAATAAAGGAACGATGCGCGCCGAGCTGTTCGAGAAGGACGCGCCGAACACCGTGGCCAATTTCGAGAAGCTGGCGAACTCCGGCTTCTACGACGGCACCAAGTTCCACCGCGTGATCAAGGATTTCATGGTACAAGGTGGCGATCCATATTCGAAGGGTGGCGAGTCCGCCAAAGGTCCGGTCGGCACCGGAGGGCCGGGTTACAAGATCGATTGCGAGACCAACGGCAATCCCAACAAGCATCAGGTAGGATCGCTGTCGATGGCGCACGCCGGGAAGAACACCGGTGGCAGCCAGTTCTTCATCGTTCTGAACGAGGCGAACACTCGACACCTGAACGGCGTGCACACAGTTTTTGGTCGCGTGGTGGAAGGGCTCGAGGTGATTCCGAAGATCAACCAGAACGACAGCCTGTCGAAGGCCCGCGTGACGACCGAGCCGGGAGCGAAGTGATGGCGGTCAAAAAGAAGACGGATCTCGGTGCCGGTCTTACCGGCCTTATTCTGGGAGCCGTGACGCTCTTTCTGCTCCTGACCTCGATTGTTCTCCTGACGAACGCGAAATACCGGCACAAGGAAGCGGCCGAGGCGGCGCAGAGCCACTAAAGAGGGTTCCTCCCTTTACTGGTTTGGCAACCGACACTATCTTACTGACCAGTCAGTTACTATTTGTTACCCTGAATGACTGCCGCGCCCGCAAAACCAGCCAAACCGCCCAAGTGGCGCCGAAGACCCAAGCATAGGCCGCAGCAAATCATCGAGGCCGCGCTCGAGACTTTCGGCGAGTGCGGTCTCGCCAAAGCCAGGCTCGATGACATCGCCAAACGCGCCGGAGTCTCCAAAGGCACCATCTACCTCTACTTCCCCAACAAGGAAGAGCTCTTCCGCGAGGTAGTCCGACAGACCGCGATCGCCGCGATTGAATCCGGCGAGCGCACTGTCACCCAAGGCAGTCCGACCGATCAGCTGTTCGCCGCAATGCGCGGCTACTGGGCGTTCGTCCGGTCGCCAATCTTCAACACGCTCCATCGCCTCGTACTCGGCGAGCTGCATCAATTCCCGGAGCTCGCCCGCTTCTACGCTGACGAAGTCGTCTCACGTGGCCTCAAGCTCCTCAGCGGAATCATCCGCCGCGGCGTCGAGACCGGCGAATTCCGCGACGTGGATCCCGTGATCGCCGCCCGCATGCTCGTCGCAATGACGGTCATGAACGCTATCTGGCGCGACGAGCGCACCGGCGTTCCGCTCCTTTGTCACAAGACTGACGATGAAGTTTTTCGCGAGCTGGCCCGTTTTTATCTCGAGTCACTCACCGCATCCAACGGCGCACGTGAGCAGGCTGATGGCGCCCCTGCAAGCCCGTTTTTCCCCTTTCACAATGACTGAGATTTTTTCCAGCGTTCGGCGCAGTCTCGCTGTCGCCACAACGATTGCAGTCCTTTCGTCTCCACTCCCCGCGCAAAACCCGGATTCGCTTCCGCGTCCCGTCGGTGGCGCAATCTCGCTCAGCCTCGGCGATGCGGCGCGGCTAGGCGCGCAACAGAGCGCGGTCGCGCAAAGCGCCAGACTTCGTGCTGATGAAGCGGAGGCGCGTGTGCGTCAGCGTCGCGCCGAGTTGCTCCCGAATCTGACCGGCTACGCCCAGCAGTCGGGCCACACTTTTAATACCGCTACATTCGGCATCGATTTTCCCGCGCCGCCTGGCCAACCGCCGCTGTTCGATCCGCGCGGTCAGGTCGAGGGGCCGGTTAACCTGGTCGACATTCGCGGTCGCGTGCAGCAGAACCTGCTCGACTTCAGCGCGATTGGTCGCATCAAGTCGGCGCAGGCACAAGCTCGTTCGTCGAACGCTGACGCCGATGCGAGTGCGGAGCTTGCGGCGACGACCGCGACAACGGCATACGTGCGGGCGATGCGGGCTGATGCAGATCTGCGCGCGCGGCAGGCGGACACCGTGCTCGCCACCGAGCTGCTTCGCATTGCGCAGTCCCAGTTGCAGGCGGGAACGGGTGTCGGGCTCGACGTCACTCGGGCGCGAGCACAGCTCGCTGCTACCCGCGCCAGTCTGATCAGCTCGCGGAATGCGCGCGATCACGCGCATCTGGATTTGCTGCGCTCGCTCGCCCTGCCCGTCGGAACTAACGTCACGCTTACCGATTCGCTTTCACCCGCCGGGCCACGGGAGAGCCTGGCCGACGAGGCAACGCTCGTCGATCAGGCGATTCGAAACCGCCCGGATCTAATCGCGGAGGAAGAGCGGGTTCGCGCCGCTAAGCAGGGACTGTCGGCAATCAAGGCCGAACGCTTGCCTACTTTGGGCCTCGTTGCCGATGATGGTGTAATTGGAAAGACCGGCGGCGTCCTGCTGAACACTTACACCTGGGGACTGCAGGTCACACTGCCGATCTTCGATGGTTTTCGCCGGGAGGCGCGGGTCCAGGAACAGCGATCCATGGTGAAAGAAGCCGAGATTCGTCAGCGCGACCTCGCGCAACAGGCACAAGCCGACGTTCGCGGCGCCTTGCTCGACCTCGCCAATGCGCAGGAGCAGGTAGCGGCGACGACCGAAAGACTGCGTCTCGCGGAGCAGGAGCTGTCGCAGGCGCGCGACCGCTTCAACGCTGGCGTGGCAGGAAACGCAGACGTGGTAAATGCATCGCTCGCGCTAACGGCATCGCGCACACTGGTGAACGATGCCGAGACTGCTTATCAGCTCGCACGTGTCTCGTTGGCTCGCGCAACTGGCAGTGTTACGACTTTGAGATAACCGGCAGCAACCCAGAACTACCTTCAGACATCAGATAGACAGGAAACGTCAATGGCTACCGCAATCGAAACCGAAACGCCCAACGCCCCCGGCGGCAACGGATCGCGCACCTCGCAGACTCGAACTGAAGAAGTCACCGAGGTAACGACGCCGTCGAGGAAAAAGAAAATCGTGTTACCAATCGTCGGCGTTGTCGCGCTGCTCGTTCTCTTCTGGGGTTTTCAGAAGTGGAACTACGGCCGCACCCACCAGTCTACCGACAACGCGCAGGTAGACGGACACATTGTTCCGGTGCTGGCCAAAGTCGGTGGCTATGTGAAAAGCGTTTCTGTCAGCGAGAACGATCACGTGAACGTCGGCCAGCCGCTGGTGCAATTGAATGACGAAGACTACGTCGTGAGATTGCAGCAGGCACAGGCTGATCTTGCCGCGGCCGAGGCAACTGCTGGTGGCTCCGGTTTCGCCGGACAGGCGCAGGCGCAGGTTCAAAGCGCCGCGGGTCAGCGCTCTGCGCTTGATGCGCAGATCGGTGCGGCCCGCGCCAATGCCAACAAGGCTGATGCGGATCTCGCTCGCGCCAGGGAGCTCGCCACCAAGCAGATCATCTCCAAGCAAATGCTCGACGCCGCACAGGCGCAGGCCGATGTCGCGCGCGCCAATCTCCTGGCCGCGGAGCGTCAGGCAGGCGCCGCCGGCGGAACTGTCAACACCGCTGAAGCAGGTGTTCGCGTTGCGAGCGCGCGCAGTCTGGCGGCACGTGCTGCAGCAGCGAATGCGCAGCTGCAGCTCGATTACACCAAAATCACGGCACCGGCTTCGGGCGAAGTATCGCGCAAGCAGGTCGAGGTCGGGCAACTTGTTAATCCCGGCCAGCCTTTGATGAGCATCGTCGCAGACACCGGCGTCTGGGTAACCGCGAACTTCAAGGAAACCCAGCTGGCCAGGATTCATCCCGGCCAGCCTGTGGAGTTTTCCGTCGATGCATACGGCGGTTGCGTCGCCGAGGGCAAAGTTGAAAGCGTGAGCGGCGCGACTGGTGCCAAGTTCGCCCTGCTGCCGCCCGATAACGCCACCGGCAACTTTACCAAGGTCGTGCAGCGCGTGCCGGTGAGAATCGCTGTCACCAAACCCTGTGGCGGCAATCGTCCGCTACGTCCCGGTTTGTCGGTCGACGTTCACGTGGATACTTCCCGGTGAGTACCGCCGTACTGCGCCCGGCGGTTGTCTCAACATCCGTCGAGGATAAGTACGCCCACAAATACATCATCGCCGCCACGGTAACGATGGCGGCGATGTTGGAGTTGATCGACACCTCCATCGTCAACGTCGCCATCCCACACATGATGGGCAACCTCGGTGCGACACTCGACGAGATTGCGTGGGTATCGACGTCCTATATCATTGCAAACGTCATCGTCATTCCGATGTCCGGCTGGCTCTCAGCCTATTTCGGCCGGAAGCGTTATTTCACGGGATCGATCGGGCTGTTTACGATCGCGTCGTTCTTCTGTGGCGCGTCGCACTCTTTGCTGGCGCTCATTTTCTGGCGCGTTGTGCAGGGAATCGGCGGCGGCGCACTGCTGTCTACCGCGCAGGCGACGCTCTACGAGTCCTTCCCACCCGAGGAAGCTGGTACCGGCATGGCGATTTTCGGCGTCGGAGTGATGGTTGGGCCAACGCTCGGCCCTACACTCGGCGGCTGGATCACGGACAATTACAACTGGCCGTGGATCTTCTATATCAACGTCCCACTCGGTATCATCGCTGCGATTTTGACGATGACTTACGTGCACGACGCAGAGCACCAGGAGCGCGCGGACAAAATCGATTACCTGGGAATCGTGTTGCTCGCGCTCTGCGTGGGATCGCTGCAGTGGATGCTCGAACGCGGTGAACGTTACGACTGGTGGGAGTCGCGGTCGGTGACGCTGCTTGGGATCACGGCACTCCTTTCCGGAATCGGGTTGATCTGGCGTGAGCTGACCACCGACGAGCCCGTCATCAACTTCCGAATTCTCAAGAGTCGTCAGCTCACCGCGGGGGTGAGCATGGGACTATTACTCGGGTTCGCCCTTTACGGGTCAGTCTTCATTCTGCCCGTCTTCCTGCAGGGTCTGTTGAACATGACCGCGTGGCAAACCGGAAAGATCATTTTGCCTGGTGCCATTGCGTCAGCGATCACGATGGCGGTCGTCGGCAGAAACGCGATGCGATTGGACGCGCGCTATACGGTGGTTGCGGGCGCCTTCCTGTTTTTCTGGTCGATGCTCAAGCTCTCGCACCTGACGTCTGCCAGCGGCCAGCAGGACCTGTTCTGGCCGTTGGTTTTGCGCGGCGTCGGACTCGGATTGATCTTCGTGCCGCTGACAAATGCGACGATGGCCGATCTCAAGATGAAAGACCTCGCTCAGGGCACCGGCATGTTCAACCTGATGCGACAGCTGGGTGGCTCGCTCGGCATCGCGGTGATGGCGACGCTGCTGGCGCGCTTCGTGGCAGCTGAGAAAGCAGTGCTGATCGAGCACGTTGGAAGCAACGACCCCGAGACGCTCGGACGGATCTCGCTGCTCACCCGTGGGCTGATCTCGCGCGGAATGAATCCAATGGTCGCCCAGCAGCAGGCGCTGGCGATTCTGGATCGACAGGTCAGCATTCAATCCAGCATGCTCGCGTTCTCGAAGATCTACTTTTACAGCGGTCTCGTCCTGATTTGCGCCCTGCCCCTGCTCTTGCTGTTCCGAACGGGTCGCGCGCGCGGGGCGATGGGACCGGTTCACTAGGGGTAGCCGTGGCCCGCATTGAACCAGGCAACGCTGGGGAACGAGCTCCCGTAGCTTACGACGAGAGTCCGCTGGAGACCCCTCTCGCCCAACAGTCGAACCCGGCCATCCGTATTTCTGATGAGGAAAAAGAGCTCGTTCGCCTTGCCAAGGCGGGTGATGATCGGGGTTTCGCCGGACTTGTCAGGCTACATCAGCGAAGGGCGTACGCGGTAGCACGTTCGATCGTGCTGTCGCACGAAGATGCCGAAGACGCGGTGCAGGACGGATTTCTGCGCGCACATCAGGCGTTGGACCGCTTCGATCCAGCGCAAGCCTTCGGGGCCTGGCTGAATCGGATCGTCGCCAACGCAGCTCTCGACCTCGCTCGCCGCCGCAAGGTGCGGAACGCGGAGGAGCTCTCGGATACAATGCCGAGCCCCTTCCACGATCCCGCAGAAGGCGGTGAGCTGCGGGAGCGATTGGAAGCGGCGCTCGCCAAGCTTTCCGATCGTGCGCGGGCGGTGATAGTTCTCCATGATATCGAAGGCTTTACGCACGCAGAAATTGGCGAGATGTTGGGTATACCGGGCGGCACCGCTCGGTCGGATTTGCACCACGCACGACAGAAGCTTCGGGTTCTGCTGGGAAACTTGAGGGATTGAAGATGGACGAAAGGATCGATCTGCGGCTCGATACCGAAGACAAAGGCGACGCCGATCTGACGAACGCTCTTCGTGAGATCTATGCTGTGCCGAAGAAAGAGTCTTATTGGGACGAGCTGGAATTGCGGATCCTGTCATATGTCAGGAGTCACGGTGAAGCCGTGATTCCGGTGAATTGGTGGTCGGACCTCGCCAGCTGGTCTGGTCCGGGTCTCGCCGCTGCCGCGCTGCTGTTCGTTGCTGCCGGCTTGCTTTGGTCGAGGCAGGCTGATGAGGATCTGCGCGTCAGCTACGAGGCAGTCACGGATACGCTCGCGCTGGAGTTTCTTCCAGGCGCAGTGCAGGTAGTTCAGGCACCACACGACGGAACCTCGCAGCGCGAAGCGACGTTCCGCTATGTCTTGTCACACTGAGGTTTCGATGCAACGCTCCAAAGGATACGCTCTGATGTTTCTGCTCGGCGCTTTCATCGCCGGTGGCGCGCTGGGATTTAGCGCTGATCGTGTGATGGATGCGAAGCGGGAGCACGGGCGTGGACCACGCGCTTATCGTCAGCGAATGGCTGAAGAACTCAAGCTGACGACCACGCAGCAAGCTTCCATGGACTCATTGATCGAGCAGAAACACCGCCAGATCGTGGCCTTGTACAAGCCTGTACAGCCCCAGCTTGATTCGATAGCCAAGGTCGCGCGCGTTGTCAGTGACAGCACTCACGAACAGATCAAGCGCTTACTTAGTCCGGAGCAGGCGGCGAAACTGGACAAAATGCGCGCAGCTGCACGCAAGGAGCTGGCTGAGCGTCGCGGCGGCGATACCGCCGGTCGCCCCGGTGGTCCGAGACCAGGCGATCGCTACTAACGAACATGATGCAAAAAAGCCGGCGCAATGCGCCGGCTTTTTTTGTTCTGAGTTGTCAGGAGGACCTAGATATCGTCCGCATCAACGTCGCGCTCGCCTTTGCCGAAGTTCTTCTGAACTTTGCCCTTCAGCTCTTCAGCGCGACCTTTGATGTGCTCGCTGGCGTTGTCGGTGGCGTCGCCAAGGTCGCCGCGGATTTGTCCCTTCATTTCCTTGGCTGTTCCTTTAACCTGATTCTCGACGCCTCTTTCGTTTAGATCCTTCATTTATCCTCCATGAGGTCAGGTGCTTTTCTGAGTGACTTAAACGCAAGCGACATGCCCTGTTAAGTGCATGTTTCCGACGCGACAGGGTACCGACCTTGCAAAGGGTCCAGCGCTTACGGAAATTCCGAGGTGAAAGCCATTAGCTGTACAGTGGCCTGAACAACCTCCATAGGTCGCGCAAATCAGCACTAACCTCGAAGCTCGTCCGAGCGGCCGCCGTCTCGCAAAACTTACCCTCCTCGCGCTCGGCGTCGTCTACGGCGACATCGGCACCAGTCCCCTTTACGCTCTGCGTGAGTGCTTCAAGGTCGAGCATGGCCTGAACCCGGTTCCCACCAACGTTTACGGTGTGCTGTCGCTGATCGTTTGGTCGCTGATCGTCATCGTCAGTATCAAGTACATCGTCTTCATAATGCGCGCAGATAATAACGGCGAAGGCGGTATTCTCGCGTTGCTAGCCCTGATCCTGCAAAAGCAGCGACGCGACGCAGATTCGATGCGTCGCAAAGCGATCATCGCGCTGGGCCTGATTGGCGCTGCGCTCCTTTACGGCGATGGTGTTATCACACCGGCAATCTCGGTATTGAGCGCCGTCGAAGGTTTAGAGGTGGTAGCGCCTCAGTCGCAGTATCTGGTTATCCCGCTGACGGTCGCCATTCTGGCCGTTCTCTTTTTCTTCCAGCGCCACGGCACTGCCAGCGTCGGCAAGATCTTTGGTCCGGTGATGGCGTTGTGGTTTCTCACCATTGCTCTGTTTGGCTTGCACGAGATTGTGTTGGCGCCGCAGATTCTCGCCGCCGCAAATCCCGTGTATGGTGTCATGTTCTTCGTACATCACGGACGTGCAGCATTCGTTCTTCTCGGCGCCGTCGTGCTGGCAGTGACAGGAGCGGAAGCGCTCTACGCCGACATGGGACACTTTGGCAAGCGACCAATTCGTCTTGCCTGGTTTCTGCTCGTGCTGCCGGCGCTACTGGCCAACTACTTTGGACAGGGCGCCCTGATCCTGCGTGATCCGGCAGCGTCGATTAACCCGTTCTACCTGTTGGCGCCACTGTCGTTGCAACTGCCATTGGTTGCGCTGGCGACGATCGCGGCAGTTATCGCATCACAGGCGTTGATCTCGGGAGCGTTCTCGCTCACTCAGCAGTCGGTGCAGTTGGGCTACAGCCCGCGGGTCCAGATCATTCACACGTCGCATCAGGACACCGGCCAGATCTTCGTACCTGAAGTGAACCTCGCGTTAGGTGTGGGTTGCGTGTTGGTCGTATTCTGGTTCGGATCGTCCAGTGCATTGGCGGCGGCCTACGGCATTGCCGTCACCGGCACGATGGCTATTACCAGCATTCTGTTCTACGTCCTTGCGCGAACCCATTGGCAGTGGAGCGTGTTGCGCGCGGGAGCGTTGAGCGGGGTCTTCTTGATCATTGACCTGGCTTTCTTCTTCGCGAATACGCTCAAGATCATGCAGGGCGGTTGGGTACCGCTTGCAATTGCGCTTGGAATCTTCACGCTGATGACAACGTGGCAACGCGGGCGCATGATCGTGCGCGATTTGCTGCGCGACGCCTCGATTCCGCTGGACACCTTGCTCAAGGACCTCGGCACCGAGAACCCGGACAAGCGCTTCAAGCCGGCGCGCGTGCCGGGGACAGCGGTATTCCTGACTTCGGAATCGAAGGATGCGCCGCTAGTCCTGCTGCATCACCTGAAACACAACAAGGTGCTGCACGAGAATGTAGTGTTGCTATCGATCGTCGCGGCTCAGGTTCCCGAAATACCGATCACGGAGCGTCTGGAAGTGACATCCTTCCCGCACAATTTCGGGCGCGTCAAAGCAAGATACGGTTTTATGCAGACGCCCAACGTCCCCGAGATTCTCTCACTCGCAACCGAGCGCGGCATCATCGCCAAGCCCACCGAGACCACGTACTACCTTGGCCGAGAGAACCTGATTCCGACTGGAACGAAGCCGCTCGCGCGCTGGCGCAAGCGGCTTTTCATTTTCATGCAACGCAACTCGCGCCCGGCCACTGAATTCTTCGGAATTCCGCCGAATAGGGTAGTGGAGCTCGGCGCACAGATGGAGTTTTGAGCACGGGTTGCGTGCTGCGAGCGAACAAATTAGTACGAGCTGCGAGCTAAGTCCGAGATGCGAGCCTGCTGCGAGATGCGAGCGCTGCGGGCTTTGCTGCGGACCAGCTATAAATGGCGGCTAGCCCGCAGCTCGTAATTAGCCCGCAGCCCGCAACTAGATCGCAGCTCGTAGTGATTAGTTGGCTCGCAGTACGCAGCCCACCCTCACTAGCTGTCCCGGCGACGCAATCTTTCTATATCACGACGATCCTTTTTGCTGGGGCGTCCCCGGTCGTACCCCGGCACTGCTTGCGCTGCGCGCAACTGGATTTGCATTGCTTCGCGCGCCTTTCGGCTCTCTTCGCTTTCCTCGAATAGTGTAGCGGCAACGGCCGGCGGCCCCCGGCGCTCGGAAAGCGCGCGCACTTTCACCAAGTGATGATACGGACCCAGGCGAATCCGCAGCTCATCGCCGGTCTGTAGCTGTTTGGCGCGTTTGGCACGCTCGCCATTTACTTCGACCTTGCCCGTTTCAATCGCTTGCGCGGCGACGGCGCGCGTTTTAAAAAAACGGGCGGCCCACAGCCATTTGTCGAGCCGGACTCGCGTTATCTCATCGGAACTCATGCGTATCGTTGCCCAAAAAGGGCTCTCGGAGTCTTGAAGATACTAGGGGTTATTGCCGGGAGACGTGGTGGCCCAGGACGACTGGTCAGTACAACTCAAAAAACTCGAGCGCGAATTCGAGGGTTTGCCGCCGGAGCCTTCGCCTGCATACAAGAAATTGCAGAGCGAAGAAGAACGTCGCGCGCAGGAGCGCGCGCGCCAGCGTGTTGCCCTCATTGGAGTTTTTGCCAGACTCATTCTCGTTGCCGCGGTATTAGTCGCCCTCGCATTCTGGCCTTACGACAACACCTGCGGTGTCGGATTGTTTGGTTTCCTGGGCGCCGAAGCGGTGATCGTGGTGGGCGGCGTGTGGGTGGCAATTACCACCTGGCGAGCGCGCCTGCCGCGCATGCACCTCGTATCACTGGCAATCACTCTCGGTGGCTTGGTGTTGATCGCTGCCGAGGTTTTGCCGCGCATTGGTTACGCAGCAGCCGATCCGAAAAATCCGCCGCACTTCTCCTGTCCTGATTCTCCCGATACGCCCGGGACACAAGCGACGCCGATTCGAACCGGCTCGATAGAAAACGCGCCGCCCACCACGTCAGCGGCAGAGCAGCGCGTTCAGTCGGCGGCCAACGAGCTTGGATCCCGCTGGCACTCCCGAATCGGTGAGCTATCTAAACAACTCCAGCCGCAGAAAGCTGCTTTAGCGCGACTCGAGCGTCCTGAACTGCTCTCGCGGCAAGCTCCCTGATCACATCCGGAGGAACGGGTTCCAGCCCTTCCTCAATGTCGGTCATGTCGTCGTAGAACTCCGGCGAAGGAAGCTCGTCGAAGTCGAGCATTTCGTCGGAATCGAAAATGATGTCGTCCGGATCAAGCTGAATGTATCCCGGCTCTGACGACGCGCGCAGCTCCTCTGCCCGGCGATCCGCGCGGTCGGTGCGGGGTGAAATCCGCATGGTCCGAATACGTGACGGTGTGCGCAACTGAATGCGCTGCGGTAAGTCGCGCAGCCGCTCGCGCAACCTCGGCTCGATCTGGTCAAGCAGCATCGGCATCTCAGG
>Ga0209027_1000136_pt1 | contig 21976 bp, 20 predicted proteins | sample GraSoi013_1_20cm_3_FD_185821 | JGI IMG/M metagenome (GOLD analysis project Ga0209027, IMG submission 185821) | Grasslands soil microbial communities from the Angelo Coastal Reserve, California, USA - Sample 09_27_2013_1_20cm (SPAdes) (version 2) | ecosystem: Environmental > Terrestrial > Soil >...
GGCGGCTTCAATTGCGCGCGGTTGGCATCGATCCATTGCCGGAAATTGAACGCTTGCAGGGATTGCATGTCTCCTCCGTGCCGTTCGCGTATGTTACGCGCAGCACGGCTGGAGCGAGGAGCGCGCGATGCGGTCAGGGTCCGGAGGAGCGAGCGCGGGGCGCGCCGGCGCTGCGGCGCTGGTGCTGTTGGCGGGCGGCTGCGGCCACCTGCCGGCCATGCACTGGCCCTGGCATCAGCGGCCGGCGCCCGCCGCCGCGCCCGTGCATGAGCTCGACATCAGCGCCGCCACGGGCGCCGCGGACTCCTTCCGGCAGTACTGGAAGCGCAATACCCTGGTGGTGGACCTCACGGCCGCCAGCGGTTCGGGCAGCATCACCCTGAAGCCGGCTTCAGGGGCCGCCTGGCCGGTGCGGCTCGCCTTGCGGGTCACACCGGGGGCGATCGGGGTCCTGGAGGTACGCGCGGATCAGCGCCTCATCCTGCCGATCACGCCGGCCGGCAAGCCGGCCGACCTGGAGCTCACGCCGCGTCTGTACACCTCCGGAACGAAGCAGATGAGCGTCACCTGGGGGCCGGTCAGCTCGCCCGCCCCCTAGCCGATGACCTGACTGCGGCGCACGGCACGCACACCGGCGCCCGCTCGGCATCCAGGTCCACGGCGCTGAGCGCGCCGCCCCACACACAACCGGTATCGAGGCCGATGACGCCGTGCTCGCGCACCAGGCCGAGCGCCGACCAGTGGCCGAAGATGATGCGCGCGTCGCGGCTCTCGCGCTGTCGGTGCGCGAACCAGGGACGCAGCGGCGAGGGGGGCGGCGGCGGCTCACCCTTCATGGTGAAGTCCACCCGTCCGTCGGCGGTGCACACGCGCAGGCGCGTCAGCACGTTGATGACGAAGCGCAGTCGCTGCATGCCGGCAAGCAGCGGGTGCCAGCGGTCCGGCTCATTGCCATACATGCGATCAAACAGCGCGCGCGGATCGCGCCGCAGCGCGCTGCCGACTTCCAGCGCCAGACTCAGGGTCAAGGCGACGGTCCATTGCGGCACCAGCCCCGCGTGCACCATGAGATCCGGCCCTTCCGCGTGCGCCAGGGGGCGCGTCAGGAGCCACTCGAGCAGCGCGTCCCGGTCCGGCGCCGCCAGCACCTCGTCCAGGGTGTCGGACTCGCGGCGGCGGTGAGCACCGTGCGCGAGCGCCAGCAGATGCAGATCGTGATTTCCCAGCACCACGACCGCGTTGTCGCCGAGTGCGCGCACCCGCCGCAGCGTCGCGAGCGATGCGGGGCCGCGGTTGACCAGATCCCCGACGAACCACAAGCGGTCGCGATCGGGCGAGAATCTCAGCCGCGTGAGCAGCGCGCCCAGCTCCGCGTCACAGCCTTGTACGTCGCCGATGGCATAGCGGGTCACTGCAGAATTCCGGGCATCGCGAGCCGGAACGGCTGGATGGGCGCATCGAAGTGCGCCCCGTTGTCGGCGAGCATCTGGTAGCTGCCCTGCATGGAACCGACCGGAGTCTCCAGCACAGCGCCACTGGAGTAGCGGAACCCCTGGCCGGGCTTCAGGTACGGCTGCTCGCCCACCACGCCGTCGCCGCGCACCTCCTCCACCTTGCCGTTGGCGTCCGTGATGACCCAATGACGGGTCAGCAGTCGCGCCGGCACCTGGCCCTCGTTGCGGATGGTGATGGTGTAGGAGAAGACGTAGCGGCTCTCGCGCGGGTCGGACTGCTCGTCCAGGTAACTGGTCTCGACGTCGACGCGGATCTTGTGATCGAGGGAGCTCATGGGCGTGATTCTACCGGAGTGCCCGGCCCACTAGCTGCGGCCGGCGCGCATCGCGAGCACATCGCACGGCGCGGCGTGCAGCACGGTGTCCGCGGTGAGATTCACCAGAATCGAGAGCCCGTGACGTTCGCGACTGCCGAGAATGATCAGGTCGGCCCGGCGCTCCCGCGCCACGCGCACGATCTCGGATTTGACATTGCCACTCTCGACCCGGCAGGAAGCGCCGCTCAAGCCGAGCTCGGCCGCGAGTCCCGCCAGGCGCTGCCGGGCGCGCTCGAGCAGCTCCTCCTCGATCTGCACCGAGGGCATGAGGGTCTCGCCCATGGGCTCGACCGGCACGAATTCCACCACGTGCAGCAGCTCGACTTCGGCGCCGAGCGCCGCGGCGAGCCCCTGTGCCTTGCGCCCGATCGCGACGCTGTCCTCCGTCAGGTCAACGACCAGCAGGATGCGACGGTAAACTGGCATGACGAGTCCCCCATGCACCGCTGCCGGGAAGACTAACGTCACGGACGCGCGCGGTCGAGGGCCCGTGCCAGGGTGTTGAATGCCTGCGGCGCGAGCGTCTCCGCGCGGGCACCGGGATCGACCGCGCAGGCCTCGATCTGCTCGCGGGTGAGCAGCGGCTTGAGGGCGTTGCGCAGGGTTTTGCGGCGCTGCATGAAGGCCGCGGCCACCACGGCCGGGTAGTGCGCACTGACCGCAAACAGCGGCTGCGCCCGCACGGTGAGGCGCACCAGCGCGGACCACACCTTCGGGGCGGGCTGGAAGGCCCCGGGACCGACCTCGAACAGCTGCTCCACCCGGACCTGGGGAGCGAGCATGACGCCCAGGCGCCCGTAGTCCGCATCCCCGGGCTGCGCGGCGAGGCGCGCCGCCACCTCCCGCTGCAACATGAGGTGCAGGTCGAGGATCGCCGGCGCGTGCGCCAGCAGCCGGAACAGCAGCGGCGTGGAGATGTTGTAGGGCAGGTTGCCGACGATGCGCAGCCGCCCGCCGCGCTCACGGGCCAGGGCGGTGAAGTCGAACTGCAGCGCGTCCGCATCGTGCAGCACGCAGCGCGGCGGGTTGAAGCGCTCACGCAGCAGCGCCGCGAGATCGCGGTCGATCTCGATGGCATCGAGCGTGCAGCCCTGGCACGCGAGCAGCTCGCCGGTGAGCGCACCGTGTCCCGGTCCGATCTCCACCAGGCGCTCGCCGGCGCGCGGGCCAAGCGAGCGCATGATGCGGGCGATCACCGCCGGGTCGTGCAGGAAATGCTGGCCGAAGCGCTTGCGGCGCGGCGCCTGGCGCGCTCTCGCGACGCCGGGCATCAGCGCCGCTGCACGGCGAGACGGCTTGCCAGGCGCACCGCGGCGGCGAGACTGCGGCAGTCCGCCCGGCCGGTGCCTGCCAGATCGAGCGCGGTGCCGTGATCCGGCGAGGTGCGCACGATCGGCAGGCCGAGCGTCACGTTGACCGCGTGCTCGAAGCCCGCGTGCTTGACGACCGGCAGCCCCTGGTCGTGATACATGGCGAGCACGGCATCGAAGCCCGCGAGCACCCGCGGCACGAACACGGTGTCCGCCGGCAACGGCCCCTCGGCGCGGATGCCGCTCGCCTGCATCCGCGCGATCGCGGGAGCGATCACGCGCAGCTCCTCGTCCCCGAGGTAGCCGCCTTCCCCCGCGTGAGGGTTCAGGCCGCACACGGCGATGCGCGGCGCGGGAATCGCCCACCAGCGCGCCAGATCGCGCGCCAGGATCGTCGCCGACTCGTACAGCGAGTCGGCGCTGAGGGCATCGCTCACGGCCCTGAGCGGCAGGTGGGTGGTGGCGAGCGCCACGCGCAGCTCGCCTGCGGTCAGCATCATCACCACGCGCGCGCTGCGCGTGCGTTGGGCAAGAAATTCAGTGTGGCCGCTGAAAGGCACGCCGGCGTCGTTGATCACGCTCTTGTGCACCGGGGCGGTGACGAGGGCGTCGAACTCGCCGCTGAGGGCGCCCGCGACGGCGCGCTCCAGCAGCGCGAGCACGTAGGGCACGTTGGCCGTGTCGGGGCGTCCCGGCACGCTCGGGCACGCGAGCGGGTGGTGCTCGACGCCGAGGCTGCCGCCGCGGTGCGCCGCGGCAGCCGCTCCGGCCCGGTAGGCGTAGGAGCGCAGCGTGACCGCCAGGCTCAGCTGGGCGGCGCGCTCACTCAACAGCGCGCGGTCGGCGAGGCACACCAGCTCACAGGGCAGTTCCTCGCGGGCGAGCGCCAGGCACAACTCCGGCCCGATGCCGGCCGGCTCCCCACTCGTCAGCGCGATACGTGGAGTCATATCGACGGTGCGTGCAGAGTGAGCGCGTGAGGAGAGCTTCCGGGGCCGTGAAAAACAGGGGCTCGGCGCAGCGCGCCGAGCGGGGTTTGCCGGGACGGCAAACCCCAGGCTTTGCGCGCGAAGCAGGGACAGCGGAAGCGCGCAAAGTTTTTCCCGGAGCCTCCAGGGACGGATCCACGGCGTCCCCGGAAGCTCTCCTCATGCGCTCGCACCTGCATCTCTCACGACTTGAACTCCACGAAGGCCTCATCGCGCATGCGCCGCAGCCACAGCTCCGTCTCCTCGTCCGCCTTGCCGGCGCGGATCGCCTCCATGGCCTGCCGGCGCTTGAGCTCGTCGGTGTTGTCGAAGCGGCGGTGCCCGAGCACCTGCGCGATATGCCAGCCGAACTGCGTGTGGAACGGCTCGCTGATCTCGTTGTCCTTCAGACCCGCGATCGCCTGCTCGAACTCGGGGGCGAAGGTTCCCGGCCCCGCCCAACCCAGGTCCCCGCCCTCGGCGGCGGACCCCGGGTCCTCGGAAGTGGTCTGGGCGAGGCCGGCGAAGTCCTCGCCCTTGAGAATGCGCTCGCGCAGCGCCGTGAGCTTGCCCCGCACGGTCGCATCGTCGGCGAGCTCGGTGGTCTTCATGAGGATGTGCCGCACGTGGACCTGATTCTCCACCGCCTTCTCGCTGGCGCCGCGCAGCTCATTCAGCCTGATGATGTGGTATCCGGTCGGGGTGCGCAGCGGCTCGCTCACCTCGCCCGGCTTGAGTCCGGCGATCACGTCGGTGAGGAACGTGGGCAGCTCGCCGCCCTTGCGCCAGCCCAGCGCGCCGCCCTCGAGGGCGGTCTGGCTGTTCGAATAGGCTACCGCGAGCTTGGCGAAATCCTCGCCGCCCTTGGCGCGCTGATAAACGTCCGCGGCGCGCTTGGCGGCCTGCTCGAGCTGCGCGGGGCTCGCATCCTGGGCCACGGCGATCAGGATGTGAGACACGTTGTACTCGTTGCGCTCGGAGGGGGTCTTGGTCTGCTTCTCGAGGAACTGATCGATCTCGCGCGGCGTGACGCTGATGTGCTGCAGCACATCGCGCTGGCGCAGGAGCGACAGCGTGATCTCCTTGCGCAGATCATCGCGGTAGGAGGCGTAGTCTTCGCCCTGCTTGGCGAGGGCGTCGGGCAGCTGCGAGAGCGTCATGCCATTGCGCTTCGCCACGTCCTGCAGCGCTGCGTTCACGGTCTCGTCCGACACCTTGACGCCGGCGCGATTGGCGCGCTGCATCTGGATCTCCTGCAGCACCAGGCGCTCGAGCACCTGCTGGCGCAGGACGTTCTGCGGCGGCAGCTCGAGCTTCTGCTGGCGCAGCCGCCCACTCACGGCCTCCACCTGCGCGTCGAGCTCGCTGTTGAGCACGACGCCGTCATTGACGATGGCCGCCACGCGGTCGAGCAGTTCACCCTTGGTGGCCAGCTCGCGGGTTTGCGCCTGCGCCGCCTGCTGCAGGGTGAGGGCCGCCGCGATCAGCGCGAGCCGCATCAGGGCTGAAGCCAATATCCGCTGCATGTGATTCCCGTTCCTCTACCAGGCGCTCTTCAGCGGGCCCTGACTCTTCGAAGGTATCGCTTCGGGGGGCGTGTAGCCCCGGATCGCCTCGCTGAGGGAGGCGTCCGACGCCGATCCGACACTGGCGAGGCCGGCAAGTTCCAGCTGCAGCCAGACGCCGGTCTCCTGGCTGGCCGTTGGGTCGTGACTGTTCACGAACCGGCGCGCGCCCAGCCTCACCCGCCAGCAGCACGCACGGTACTCGAAGCCGGCGAAACGCTCCAGTGGGGTGTGATCGCGCAGCGAGTAGACGTCCCGCGTGAACACGTTCCACTGGCGCCGGATGGGCCAGGCCGCCGAGAACTCGACCTGGTCGAACCCCTGCTGAAACGGCTGCGCGACCCCCTGCACCAGCTGCTGTACCAGCACGAAGCGCTCGTAGCGGTAGGCGAGGTTGAGCACCGCATCGCTGGCGCGCTTGTACTGCAGGTTGACCGTAGTGCGTTCGCTGCGCTCATTCTGTGGATCCCATTGCACCCCGGCGTCCGCGCTCCAGGCCCGAAAGGCGGTGAGCGTGAGCTGCGCCACGAAATCCGAGCGCTTGCCGCTCCTCGGAGCTTCCCCGGGCAGGATCACACGCGGGGTCTCGAAGGTGTAGGACTGCCCGAAGGTGGCGGCCAGGAACTGGCGGCCGTTGTGCGCATCCAGCATGCGGCTGGTGAGGCCGGCACTGACCTGGTTGGCATCGCTGACGCGGTCGGCGCCGACATAGCGGTTGGTGCGAAACAGCTCCACGGGATTGAGGTCCGGAAGCGCGCTGTCGAACACCGGCAGCCGGTCCTGGTTGCGATAGGGGACGTCGAGGTACTGGATGCGTGGCTCGAGCGTCAGCTTGTGCTGCTTGCGCGAGCCGCTGTCGCGCTCGAACACAAGGCCGGTGTCGAAGCTCGCGATCGGCAGCGTCCGCGAGGGCGAGCGCGGCTCACCCGGGGCGGTGTTGTCGAGCTGGTAGCCGGTCGCGCGCCAGGCGAGCGCGGGGCGCAGGAAATATCCCGGGCCGGTGAGGTCCAGCAAAACCCCGGGCATGACATCCGCCCGCCAGCCGGTGACCCCGGTGGCGCCGGCCGGGCGCTGGAAGTCGACCAGCTCGGAATCGAAACCGTAGCGCAGCAGTCCGGCCGCACCCAGGCCGTAGTCGGCGCTCACCCCGATGCGCGGCACCCGCGCGTAGGGGCGATCGTTCACCGCCAGCGTGTAGTCGATGGTCTGGTATTGCTGTGCTTCGCCATCGACGCTCCAGTGCTCGCCGCGGTACGAGAGCGTGGCGCGCCGCTCGATGAAGGCGGTGCTGGTGCCTTCGGGTCCCTGGGAGAAGTCCTCGAAGTAGAACGGATCGCTGACGTTCTCCGCCTTCACGCTCAGGCGGAAATCATCCGGCAGCTCGGCCACGTCGGACAGTCGTACGCGGCTGCGGCTGCCGTGGAAAGCGCCGTCGTAGGGCAGATAATTCCAGTCCACCTCGCCGCGCTGGTGCTGCGTGAGAAAGCGCAGGTCACCGCCGAGATCGGGCCCGCTGCGGCTGTACTCGATGGGCTGGAAGGTGAAGTCGGCGTTCGGCGCGATGTTCCAGTAGTACGGCACCGACAGCTGCAGGCCGGCGTAGGAAGTGTTGCCAATGCCCGGAAACAGGAAGCCGCTCTTGCGCTCGGCGCCCAGTGGAAATGACACCCACGGCAGGTAGACGAGCGGCACGCCCATGAAGTCGACCCGTGCGTCGCGACCGCTGCCGACCCGGTTGCGCGTATCGAGCAAGATGCTGTCGGCCTTCAGCTGCCAGGAGGCATCCTTCGCCGGGCAGGTCGTGAACATGACTTTGCGCAACCGGATCACGCCCTGGGGCGTGAGCGTCATGTCCTGCGCGGCGCCGCGTGCGGCGCGCTGGCGCAGCGCGAACTCGGCCGACTTGAAGTCCGCGCCGGCCGCCGTCGAGTAGCTGCCGCCCGCGCCCGTCACGCTCACGAGGGGATCGCTGTAGTGAATGTGGCCCGGCGCACTGAGCGAGCTGTCCTGCGGGTTGTAGTGGACCTCGTTGGCGCGGATCTCGCGCTCGCCCTGACGTACCAGCACGTTCCCCTCGAGCGTCATGCTGTTGTCGGCGCCGAGCGTTGCCTTGTCACTGTCGAGGGAGATGTTGCCCTCACCCCGCAACGGCTTCGCCTCTGGCGCCGCGCCCGCCGCCGCGGGCGGTGCGCCCGCCGGAACCACTTGTGTCGGGCAGGGTGGATCCGCGGCCCGGGCCGCCGGCAACATGCCGCCAAGCGAGACGACGATCACGATCCAGAATGGGCTCGAACGCGGCATCAAGAGCGGCATTATAATGGCGCGCCACGCCCGAGCGGCCTGAGAAACCCGCAACGCTCACATGCTTGAGACCGACGCGCGAGTCGCGCTGATTGGAGACTGGTTGGCGCGCGAGCTGCGCCGGCCCGCGGCGCGCATCGAGCCGGCCTCGAGCGACGCGAGTTTCCGGCGCTACTTCCGCGTGTTCTGCAGCGGTGCCACCTACGTCGTGATGGATGCGCCTCCGGGCAAGGAGGACGTGCGTCCGTATCTGAAGGTGTCGCGCCTGCTCGAGTCGCTCGGCGCGCACGTGCCGCACGTCCATGCCAGCGATGCCGAGCGCGGCCTGCTGTTGCTCGAGGATCTGGGTGCGACGCTGTATCTGGAGCGGCTCGAGGCCGGCGACGACCCCGAGCCGCTGTACGCCGATGCGCTCGGGGTGCTCGCGACCATCCAGGCGCGCGGCGGCGCGGCTTGCGCGCAGCTCGCGTCCTACGGCCGCGCGGAGCTGTTGCGCGAGATGGCGCTGATGCCGCCATGGTTCCTCGACCGACACCTGGCGCTGACGCCCGCGGCCGATGACGCGCGGCTCATCGAGGCCGCGTTCGAGTTTCTGATCGCGGAAGCGCTCGCGCAACCGGTGGTGTTCGTGCACCGCGACTATCACGCCCGCAATCTCATGGTGCTCGAGGAGCGCAATCCCGGGATCATCGACTTCCAGGACGCGCTCGCCGGGCCGGTGGCTTACGACCTGGTGTCGCTGCTGAAGGACTGCTACATCGCCTGGCCGCGCGCGCGGGTGGTGGAATGGGTGAATGGCTACCGCGAGCTGCTGCGCTCGCAGGGCGGCCCCGCGGGCGAGAGCGAGCAGCAGTTCCTGCGCTGGTTCGATCTCATCGGCGTGCAGCGGCACCTCAAGGTGCTCGGGATCTTCTGCCGCCTGTGGTATCGCGACGGCAAGCCCGGCTACCTGCCCGACCTGCCGCGCACGCTCGAATATGTGCGTGATACCTGCGCGCGCTACCCAGAGCTCGCCGCGCTCGGACGCTTTCTCGAGCAGCGCGTCGTCGCGCAGCTGCCGCGCGCCAACGCGCGGGTCGCCGCGGGCCCGAAGCACTCGCGGGACGCGCGCGCATGAAGGCGATGCTGCTGGCGGCGGGCCGCGGGGAGCGCATGCGCCCGATCACCGACTCGCTCCCCAAGCCCCTGGTGAGGGTGGGCGGCAAACCGCTCATTGCCTGGCACCTCGCGGCACTGGCGCGCGCCGGCATTCGCGAGGTGGTCATCAACCTCTCGTGGCTCGGCGACCAGGTGCCGGCGACGCTCGGCGACGGCCGCGACCACGGCGTGTCGATCACCTACAGCGACGAGGGGCCGGTGCCGCTCGAGACCGGCGGCGGCATCTTCAAGGCGGTGCCGCTGCTCGGGCCGGGGCCGTTCCTGGTGGTGAACGCCGACATCTGGACCGATGTCGATTTTTCGACCCTCGAGCTCGAGGACGGGGCGCACGCGCACCTGGTGCTGATCCCCAACCCGCCGCATCATCCGCGCGGGGACTTCGGGCTCCAGGGGGGGCGCGTGGTCAGCCGCGAGAGCGACCGCTTCACCTACTCCGGGGTCGGCGTGTACCGGCCGGAGTTCTTCGGCGGCTGCACCGCGGAGAGGTTTCCGCTGCTGCCGCTGCTGAATCGCGCCATCGCCGCAGGGCTGGTGCGCGGGCACGTGCATCGCGGCGAGTGGAGCGATGTCGGCACCGCAGAGCGCCTGGCGAGCCTGGATGCACGCGTGCGTGCGGTACAATGACGGGGTGTCAGATCTCAAGGACATTCCGGTAGTCGTGGCCGAGCCCGCCCGCCCGGGCAGTGGCGAAAAATACCTGACCCCCCAGGGGTTTACCGCCATCCGTGACGGCATCAAGCGCGGCGCCGACGCCGGGCGTGCGACCACGCCCATGCCGCCGTGGCTCAAGGCGAAGGCGCCGACCGGCGCGGCCTTCGCCCGCGTCAGGGCGCTGGTCAGGGAGCACCGCCTCGCCACGGTCTGCGAGGAGGCGAAGTGTCCCAACATCGGTGAGTGCTGGAACGCGGGCACCGCGACCATCATGCTGATGGGCGCGGTGTGTACGCGTGCCTGCCGGTTCTGTGCGGTGGACACGGGCAATCCACACGGCTGGCTCGACGCCGACGAGCCCGAGAACGCCGCGCATACCGTGGAGCTGATGAGGCTCAGCTACGTGGTGCTCACCTCGGTCGATCGTGACGACCTCCCCGACGGCGGCGCGGCGCACTATGCCGCCTGCGTACGCGCCATCAAACGCCGCAATCCGCACACCGCGGTCGAGGCTCTGACGCCGGACTTCCAGGGAGTGCGGGCGGACGTCGAGACGGTGGTTGACTCCGGAATCGAGGTGTTCGCGCAGAACATCGAGACCGTGCGGCGCCTGACGCATCCGGTGCGCGATCCGCGCGCCGGCTACCAACAGACTCTGCAGGTCCTCGCGGCCGCCAAGCAGCGCCGGCCTGCGGTTCTGACCAAGAGCAGTCTCATGCTGGGCCTGGGGGAGAGCGACACGGAGATCGACGCGACGCTCACCGACCTGCGCGCCGCCGGCGTCGACATCGTGACCCTCGGGCAGTACCTGCGCCCGACGGTCAATCACCTGCCGGTGCAGCGCTTCGTGACACCCCGGGAGTTCGATCGCTATCGCGAGCTGGCTCTGGCGCGCGGCTTCCTCGAATGCGTGTCCGGGCCTCTGGTGCGCTCGAGCTATCGAGCCGAGCAGGCGCTCAACCGCAACAACGCCGGCCTCGACAACCGGCGCCTGGCGACATGAGCCTCGCCGGCACGGCGGCGGCCTGCACACCGCGTGCGGGCGCGGCGCTCGCCGCCGTGCCCGCACCCGTGATCCGGCGCCTGGGACGGGTGCAGTACGAGCCCACCTGGCGCGCGATGCAGCGCTTCACCGCGGAGCGCGGCGCGGCGACCCCGGATGAGATCTGGTTTCTCGAGCACCCGCCGGTGTTCACCCTGGGGGTGAACGCGAGCCGCGCGCACCTGCTCTCGCCCGGCGATATCCCGGTGGTGCAGGTCGATCGCGGCGGTGAGGTGACCTATCACGGCCCGGGACAGCTGGTGGTGTACCCGCTGGTGGATCTCAAGCGTGCGGGGGTTGCGATCCGTGACTTCGTCACGGCGCTGGAGCGCGCCGTCATCGATCTGGCGGCGCAGTTTGGCATCCGCGCCGAGGGCCGGCGCAGCGCCCCCGGTGTGTACGTCGACGGGCGCAAGCTCGCGAGCCTCGGCGTGCGCGTGCGCCGCGGCGGCAGCTATCACGGCCTCGCCGTGAACGTGGCCCTGGACCTGACGCCCTTCCGCCGCATCAATCCCTGCGGCTACCAGGGCCTCGAGATGACGCAGCTCACCGAGCTCGGCGGACCCCGCAGTGTCGGCGCCTGCGCGCGTGCGCTCGAGCCGCACCTGCTGCGCGCGCTGGGCTACTCGCCAAGCATGCCCTGATGGCGGCAGCATTCAGGTGGCGGCGCGCGGCCCTCGGTGCCGCGCTGTGCGCGCTCGCGCTGCCCGTCCTGCTCGCGTCCTGCCAGGGCGGGTCCGGGTCTGCGCACGCGGCTCGCGTGACGCTGCTGAATGTGTCCTACGACCCCACACGCGAGCTGTACGTGGATTTCAACGCGGCCTTTGCCAGGTACTGGAAAGCGCACCGCGGCCAGGACGTGCGTGTCGATCAGTCACACGGCGGCTCGGGCAAGCAGGCGCGCTCGGTGATCGACGGGCTGGCCGCCGACGTGGTGACGCTCGCGCTGGCGGCCGACATCGATGCGATCGCCGCTGACGCGAAGCTCCTGCCGCTGAACTGGCAGACGCTGCTGCCGGATAACAGCTCACCCTATACCTCCACCATCGTCTTCCTGGTCCGCAACGGCAACCCGAAGGCAATTCACGACTGGAGCGATCTCGTGCGCCCCGGCATGTCGGTCATCATGCCCAACCCCAAGACTTCCGGCGGCGCCCGTTGGAACTATCTGGCCGCCTGGGCGTGGGCCCGCGCGCAGCCGGGGGGCGACGAGGCGAGCGCGCGGCAGTTCGTGCGCCGGCTCTACCAGAACGTGCCGGTGCTCGACACCGGCGCTCGCGGCTCCACGACCACGTTCGTGCAGCGCGGACTCGGGGATGTGCTGGTGACCTGGGAGAACGAGGCGCTGCTCGCGGTGCGCGAGCTCGGTGCGGACCAGCTGCAGATCGTGATGCCCTCGGTGAGCATTCTCGCCGAGCCGCCGGTGGCGGTGGTGGACAAGGTGGCCTTGCGGCGCGGCACGCGCGAGGTGGCGATGGCCTACCTCAGGTACCTCTACAGCCAGGAAGGGCAGGAGATCATCGCGCGCCACGGCTACCGGCCGCGCGATCCCGAGGTCGCCGCGCGCTATGCGGCGCGCTTCCCGCCCCTGAAGCTCGCCACGATCGCCGACTTTGGCGGCTGGGCGCAGGTGCAGCGCACGCACTTCAGCGATGGCGGCGCGTTCGATCAGATCTCGGCGCGCTGAGCAGCCGCGCTGCGGCGGTCAGTCCACCGGCAGCTTGTAGCCCGCCGCGGCCGTTTCGTCGCGGATCACCTGCACCTGCAGCTCCTCCACCTGAGCGGAGCTGGTGATCACCGCGGTGCGCGGCTCGCCCGGCTGCGCACCGAGGTGCTCGACGGCCTTGGCGCTGCCGGCAGTGCGCGCCTGCAGGATCGGGCAGCGGAAATCACAGGGACGCCGGCCGTCCTCGCTGCGCGGCTGCAGGACGTCGCCGCAGAAACGGCCCACCGCCTGGCTTGGCGTCACACCCAGCAGTCGCGCAGCCTGCGGATTGAGGTAACGGATGATCCGGTTCCTGTCCACCGCGTACACCCCTTCGACGATGCCGCTGAGCACCGCCTGGGCCTCGGCTTCGCGCCGCCGCAGCGTCGTGGTGAGATCGATGAGGTTGCGCCGCATGGTTTCCATGGTGCGCGCCAGGGCGCCGACCTCCGCAGCCCCACCCGGCGGTATCGAGGCGGAGAAGTCCCCCGCGCCGAGGCGGGTGGCGGCGGCGGTCAGCGCGCGCACCGGGCCGGCGACCAGCTCACCCAGGATCAGGCCGGCGAACACCGCGACCACGCCCAGGATCAGCGCGGTCACCAGGAGCTTGTGTACCAGGTGACGAGTGGGCGCGTCGACCGCGCCGGTCGGCAGCAGCGCCTCGATGAGCGCGATTGCCTCGCCGCTGGAGGCGAACACCGGCACGGCGCAGGCATACGCGTCCTGCACGTCGATGCGCTGCACCGCGGAGTGTCCGTCGGCGAGCGCCGCGGCGTACAGCGGCGTGAACGCGGTCACCGGGCCGCTGGTGTAGACGCGGTAGTCGATGAGCCTGATCTCCGCTCCCACCTGGGCGCTGAGCGCCCGCGCCAGCTTGCCGTCCAGGCGCCGCACCACGTACACCTGCATGCCCGCCTCACCGAGCGCGGCGCGGGCGCCGAGCAGCGGCACGCGCTCGGTCGCGGGCAGCGCCATGAAAGTGGCGCTCTGCTCGGCGCTCGCGGTGAGAATCTGCTGCCAGTCGAGCGCCGGGCCCGAGACGGCGAGCACGCTCTTGCCGGAGAGCACCGCGCAGCCATCCACGCCACCCGCCTGGCACGCGCGATGCAGGAACGGCGGCAGCGCGTCGCTCTGTCCTTCGGCCGTCAGGCGCTGCAGCGTCGGACGGTCGGCAAGCGCGCGCGCCGCGGCGAGCGCGTCCTCGCCCATGCGCCGCAGGTCTTCGCGCGCGGTCGTGGCCGCGAGCTGCACGCGCGCCTTGCCCTGCTCGTCCGCCAGGTCGCGCAGCATGCCGCTCGCGTACCAGGCAATGCCGCCGCCCACCAGCAGCACCAGGCCCAGATGGATCACTACCAGCCACCAGCCGAGGCTGGTGCTCGCCGGGTCCGGCCACAGCGAGCTCCACAGGTGTGCCAGGCGCGCGCGCATGGGCGTCAGCGGCGCCGGTAACCGGTGCGCTCGACCAGGGTCTTGACCACGAGCGTCAGGGCTGCGAGCAGGGTGAGGAGCGAGGCGACGGCGAACGCGCCGACGAAGTTATATTCGTTGTAGAGGATCTCGATGTGCAGCGGCATGGTGTTGGTCAGGCCGCGGATGTGTCCGGACACCACCGACACCGCGCCGAACTCGCCCATGGCGCGCGCGTTGCACAGCACCACACCGTACAGCAGGCCCCAGCGGATCTTCGGTAGCGTCACGTGATAGAAGGTCATCCAGCCACCCGCTCCGAGCGTGATGGCGGCTTCTTCCTCGTCGTTACCCTGCTGCTGCATGAGCGGGATCAGCTCGCGCGCCACATAGGGGAAGGTCACGAACATGGTGGCCAGCATGATGCCCGGCAGCGCGAAGATGATGCTGAGGTCGTGCTCGCGCAGCCACACGCCGAACCAGCCGTGCAGGCCGAACAGCAGCACGAAGATCATGCCCGAGATCACCGGCGAGACCGCCAGCGGCAGGTCGATCAGCGTGATGAGAATGCTCTTGCCGCGGAACTCGAACTTGGCGATGGCCCAGGCGGCGGCGAGTCCGAACAGGGTGTTGATCGGCACCACCACCAGCGCCGTGGTGAGCGTCAGGCGCACGGCCGCCGCGGTATCCGGGTCGGCGAAGCTGTGCAGGTAGGCCTGCAGCCCCCGCTCGAGCGCCATGACGAACACGGTCGCGAGCGGCGCGAGCAGTACCGCCGCCAGGAACGTGAGCGACACCGCGATGAACAGCCAGCGCACCAGGGAGTGCAGCCAGGTGTGCTGTCCGGGTCGCGTGGCGTCGCCGGCGAGGGCGGAGGGGAGCGCGGCGGACATCAGTGAGCCGCCCTGACGTGCCGGCGGCGCCCCCAGGCCTGCAGCAGGTTGATGGCGAGCAGCACGACGAAGGAGATGCCGAGCATCACCACCCCCAGGGCGGCGGCGCCGTGGTAGTCGAACTCCTCGAGATGGATGACGATGAGGAGCGGGGTGATCTCGGTCTTCATCGGCAGGTTGCCGGCGATGAAAATGACCGAGCCGTACTCCCCGAGGGCGCGCGCGAACGCCAGCGTGAAGCCGGTCAGGAGCGCGGGCAGCACCGCCGGCAGGATGATGCGGCGGAAGACGTAGATACGGCCCGCACCCAGGGTCTCCGCCGCCTCCTCCAGATCACGCTGCACCTCAAGCAGCGCCGGCTGCACGGCGCGCACCGCGAACGGCATGCTGATCAGGGTCAGCGCGAGGGTCACGCCCAGCCAGGTGTACGCGACTTTCACGCCCCAGGGCTCCAGGTAGCGCCCGATCCAGCCGTTGTGCGCAAACACCGTGGTGAGCGCAATACCTGAGACCGCCGTGGGCAGCGCGAAGGGCATGTCGATGAGCGCGTCGATGAGCCCTCTGCCCGGGAACTCGTAGCGCACCAGCGTCCAGGCGATGATGAGGCCGAACACCAGATTGATCGCCGCGGCGAGGAACGAGGCGCCGAAGGACAGGCGGAAGGAGCCGAGCGCCCGCGGACTCAGGACCACGTGCACGAAGTCGCTCCAGTGCATGGAGGCGGCGGCCAGCGCCAGCGCGGCAAGTGGCAGCAGCACGATGGCGCTGAGGAAGAACGTGGTGAAGCCGAGAGTCAGGCCGAACCCGGGCAGCACGCTGGGCTGGCGCAAGCTCATGGGGAACCGCGGTACACGATCAGCATCGGCCACTGCCCGGCGTCGAGCAGTCCGCGGAAGCGCTCGGCGAAGCGTGTGAGCTCGGTGACGCCCACGATCAGCATCTGTGCGGGAGCCTCCGCCAGCCGCAGGGCCAGCTCCTGCGCGACATCGCCGAAGCGCAGCTCGGTGCGCATCTCCAGGCCGTGGGCCGCCCGCGCCTCCGAGCGCGCATCGAGCAGTTCGCGCATGCCGTGCTGCGCGCGGACGCGGGCGCTCTGCTCGGGGAAGATACCCACGTAGACCGCTTCGGCGGAGAGGTGGCGCAGCATGCTCGCCGACACCGCGAGTGTGGCGCTGCGCGAGCCTTCACCCATCCAGTGAATCAGCACGCGCTGCGGTACCGCCGCCTGCTCCGGCAGCACCAGCAGATCCTGCGCGCCGCGCCGCAACAGCCACTCGGCCCGGTGCGCGCAGTCCGTTTGCGAGGCGAGCGCGGTGGTGCCCACGAACGGGCCCTCCGCCGCGCACGCCGCCTCCGGCACGCCCAGCTGCGGCTCGGCACGCATGGCGATGCGCGTCTTCATGCGCACGGCCAGCTCCGCGAGCAGCGGCTGGCGGCTGAGCGCATCCGCGAGCGCGGGGCTCGCGGCACAGGCGGTGAAGCTCGACAGCGGTGTAGGCAGAACGTGCACGCGGCGCACGCCGATGGCGACGTCCTGACCGGGGTGGATCTCGAAGCCGCGCTGCTCGTGCTGCGTGCGCGTCACCAGGAGCGACGCGCCGGCAGCGCCGTCCGGCTGCGCGAGCAGCGGGGCCTGCACACCATTCTCGAGGCGCACGCGCAGGCTCTCGAGCGCCCCCGTGAATACCACCTCGTCCACCACCCCGCGCGCGAGGTACCCGGAGCTCAGGGCGTCGCGCGACGCGGCGACCTCCACTTCCTCCGGGCGCACGACCGCGACCACCTCGCGCTCGTCGACGTCGGGGGAGCGCTCGGCGGCGGCCACCGTGTTGGCGCCCATCTGGATGCCAGCGGGCGTGCGCCGCGCCAGGATCAGGTTGGCCGCGCCGAGGAAGGTGGCCACGAAACGCGTGGCCGGGCGCGAGTACAGGTCGTGCGGTGCACCCATCTCCAGCAGCCGCCCGAGATTCATGACCCCGATGCGGTCCGCCATCGCGAAGGCCTCCTCCTGGTCGTGGGTCACGAGCACCGTCGTGATCCCGAGCTCGCGCTGCACCTGGCGGATGGTGCGGCGCAGTTCCTCGCGGATCTTGGCGTCCAGGGCGCCGAAGGGCTCATCGAGCAGCAGCACCTCGGGCTTGTGCGCCAGCGCACGCGCCACCGCCACGCGCTGCTGCTGCCCGCCGGAGAGTTGCGCCGGCAGCCGCTGATCCATGCCCTCGAGCGCCACCAGGCGCAGCAGCTCCTGGCGGCGCTGCCGGCGCGCCCCGGCGCGCATGTGTCGCACGCGCAGCGCGAACTCGATGTTCTCCGCCACCGTCATATGACGGAACAGCGCGTAGTTCTGAAACACCAGCCCCACGCCGCGCTCGCGGGCGGCGACGTGCGTGACGTCGCGGCCGTGCAGCGCGATGCGGCCATGGTCGACACCGGATAGACCGGCGATGGCGCGCAGCAGCGTGCTCTTGCCGCTGCCGCTGGGGCCCAGCAGCACGAAAAACTCCCCGTCACCGATGTCGAGCGAGACGTCGTTGACCACCGGCGCGCCGGCGTAGTGCTTGGTGACCTGATCCAGGGTGATGGACATTCCGGCGATGCTACCGGGGGCGTGACCGGGCCGTCAGTGGCGTGCTACGGCGGCAGCGGCGGCTCCTCACCACGGGGTGCCGGCGAGCTCGCGCTTGTAGTCCTGCAGTACCTGGTAGACGCGCCGCCACAGCGGGCCGGGCCTGCCGGTGCCGACGGGGTGGCCGTCGAGAGCGGTCACCGGCTGCACCTCGCGCGTGGCGGCCGAGATCCACACCTCATCGGCGCAGCGCAGCTGCGCCTCGCTGATCGGCACGACGCGGCTGTGCAGGGCGGCGCGCGCCGCCAGTTCCTCCACCACCCCGCGGGTGGTGCCCGGCAGAATGCGGCGCGAGTGCGGCGGCATCAGCAGCTCGCCGCCGAGCACCACGTGCACGGCGGAAGCGGAGGCTTCGGTGAGCTCGCCGTCGCGCAGCAGGATGGTCTCGGACGCTCCCGCGTCCACCGACAGCTGGCGCAGCAGCACGTTCGCCAGCAGCGCCGTCGACTTGACGTCGCAGCGCGCCCAGCGGCTGTCGTCGGCGGTCACGCACGCGACGCCGCGCTCGAGGATGTCCGGGCCGTTCACCGGCAGGGGCGCGCAGAACGCGAATACGGTGCGCGGGATCTGCGGCAGCGGCGCGTGGGTGCGGCCGTGCTGCGCGCCGCGTGTCACCTGCCAGTACACGTAACAGTCGCCGCCGCCGTTGCGCTCGATCAGCGTGCCGAGGATCGCGCGCCATTCCTCGCGCGTGTGCGGATCCGCCATGCCGATGCCGGCGAGGCTGCGCGTGAGGCGCTCGCCGTGGGCGGTGAAGCGGAACCCTCGCCCGCCGTATACCGGCATGAGCTCGTAGACGGCGTCCGCGTACAGGAAGCCGCGATCGAGCGGGGAGACACGCGCCTCGGTGAGCGGCAGGTATGCGCCGTTCAGGTAGCACAGGGGCAGGGGCCCGGCCATGTGCTTCAGGGGCTCAATGCAACCACAACGCCACGCTGTCCAGCGCGCGCGTCCACAGCCCGCCCGCCGCTACCGGCGCGAGCGCCGCGAGGGGTGCGCGCGCGATCACCTCGCCCGTGGCATCCGCCACGGTCAGCTCGCCCACGGGCTTGCCGGCCGCGAGCGGTGCAATCAGCGGCTCGCCGCTCAAGCGCGCACTGGTGCGCAGCGCCGCGCCCTGCCCGCGGCCGACGGTCGCGTAGACATCGTACGGCACGCCGACCGCGACGAACTCGCTCGCCGACTTGTAGACGCGCGGCTTCAGCACCGTCGCGCGCGCCGCCTTGACGCGCACGGTTTCGTAAAAGGTGTAGCCGTAGTTCAGCAGGGCGGCGCTGGCATCCTCGCGCGCCCTGACGCTCGGGGCACCCAGAACTACCGACACCAGCCGCATGCCGTTGCGGTTGGCGGAGGTCGCGAGGCAGAAACCGGCGCTGTCGGTGTGCCCGGTCTTGAGCCCGTCGACCGACGGATCCTTGCCGAGCAGGCCGTTGCGATTGTCCTGGCGGATGTTGTTCCACATGAATTCGCGCAGGCTGAACAGCGGATAGAACTGCGGGAACTCGCCGATGAGCGCATTGGCCAGCGTCACCGTGTCGCGCGCCGTGATGTAGTGATTGGGGGAGGGCAGGCCGTCGGCGTTCTCGAAGTGGCTCGATCTCATGCCGAGGCGCCGGGCGTACTCGTTCATCATCTGGGCGAAGGCGGCCTCGGTGCCGCCGACCTTCTCGGCGAGCGCGATGCTGGCGTCGTTCCCGGACTGCACGATCATGCCCTTGATGAGAATGTCGACCGGGATCTGCATGCCGACCTGCACGAAACTGCGCGAGCCCCCCGTGCGCCAGGCGTGCTCGCTGATGGTGACCGGGTCGGTGAGTTTCAGCCGGCCTTCCGCGAGCGCCTTGAAGACCGCGTACGCCGTCATCAGCTTGGTGAGGCTCGCAGGCTCGGCGCGCTCGTCGGCGTGCCTCTCGGCCAGCACGCGGCCGCTGAAGTGATCGACCAGCAGATAGGAGCGCGCGTTGACCTCGGGGGGCGCGGGTATGGGGGATGCGGCCTGCGCCGGCCGCGTCGCGGCGGCGAGCGCCAGCGCGACCCAGGCGAGGACGGTGAACAGGGTGCGGACCACGGGTGCGGATCTTAACCCAAGCGCGACGCGCTCGAGCGCCGCTGGTGTGCGGCGCGCTCCAGGCGGCGCGCGCTTCAGTCGAGGGCCAGCCGGGCGTCGGGGATGCCGAGCGCTGCGAGGCGCGCGGCGAGTGAGTCGAATTGCGCGACGCCGCTCACGGGCCCGAGGCGCACGCGGTACAGGCGTGATCTGCCTTCCAGGGGCGAGAGGATGAAGGCGCTGGCCAGTCCCGCGGCGTGCAGCCGCTCGAGCAGGCGCTGCGCGTTGTGCGCATCGGCGAATGCGCCCGCCTGCACATACAGCGAGGGTGGCGGGGACTGCGCGCTGCGCGTCAGCTCATCGGGCGCGCCCGGCGTCAGCGCCCGCACCTCCACGAGCGTGGTCCCTTCGCGGATCATGTCGAGCCTTGCGGCCGCCGTGTAGGACAGATCGATGAGGCGGTTGGCCACGAACGGGCCGCGGTCGTTGATGCGCACCACGACGCTCCTGCCGTTGCGCAGATTGGTGACGCGCGCATAGGTCGGCAGCGGCAGGGTCTTGTGAGCCGCGCTCATGCCGTACATGTCGTAGGGCTCGCCGCTCGAGGTGTTGCCGCCGTGGAAGGTCGGGCCGTACCAGGAGGCCACGCCACGTTCCAGGTAGCCGTCGGCGGCGCCGAGCACGAAGTAACGCCGGCCCAACACGTCGTAGAAGGGCGGATTGCCGTGGGCGCTGCGCGGCTCGGGGCGCGGCACGGCATCGGGGATCGATTCGACGACTCCCGGGGGAGGTGCCGGCGGAGGCGGCGGTGGCGCCGGCCGCGGCCGGTGCGCCACGGTTGCGCACCCGGCGAGCAGCAGGCACAGCGCCACGGCGGCCGGGCGCAGCACCGATCGCGGCGCGCGGTGCACGACTCTCACGACGCGCTGTCGTGTACGCGCTGCGCGAGCGCCTGGGCCAGCTCGTGCACCGCCATGGCGTAGCGCGCGCTGGCGTTGTAGCGCGTGATCACGTAAAAATTATGGAATCCGACCCGGTAGGCCGGACCATCGCGCTGCTCGGCGGAGATCAGCACCACCGGCGTCTCCGGCGGCGCGTCTACCTCGACCTTCACTCCCTTCGCACCGAGGCTCTCGATCGTCTCGTTGAGCTCGTGGTTATGCGGGTCGATCTGGAAGCTCGGATCGGGGTCGAGCCGCGTCTCGGCCAGCACCGGACCGTCCGGCGTCCAGCCGTACTCGTGCAGGTAGTTCGCGACGCTCGCGATGATCGCGTCCCAGTCGCTCCACAGGTCGGGGCGCTTTGCGGTGTTGGAATCCGTCACCGCGTAGCGCCGGTACTGCGAGGGCATGAACTGCGGCGCGCCGAGCGCACCCGCGTAGGAGCCGGTGACCGTGAGCGGGTCGAGCTTGTTCTCACGCACGAGCAGCAGGAACTGCTCGAGCTCCTCGCGGAAGTAGCTGTGGCGCGGCGGATAGTCGAACGCCAGCGTCGCGAGCGCATCGAGCACGCGGTAGTGACCGGTGACCCGCCCGTACTTGGTCTCGACGCCGAGAATCGCCACCAGGTACTCGGGGGGCACGTTGTACTTGCCGGAGATCTCCTCGAGCGTGTTCTTGTGATCGAGCCAGAAATGCACACCCTCGCTGATGCGCTCCTCGGTGAGGAAGTGCTCGCGGTACTCCCACCACGGCGCCACCTTTTCGATGGGGCGAGTCATGATCTCGATGATCTTCGGCTGTGGTTGCGCCTCCTTCAGCAGGGCGCGCACGTCCTTGCGGCTGAGGCCGTCGCGGCTCACCACGTCGTTGACGAATTCGATGATCTCGGGGCGCTGCAGGTCGAAGCCACCCGCGACCGCATCCTGCGGCTGCGCGCCCGCCGGAGTGCAGGCGAGCGCGGCGAGCAGCAAGTAACGGCACCTGTCCAAGGCCACGTGTTCGACTACGACCCCACGAGCTTACGCCGTGAATACAGCGCCATGAGAATACCGAAGCCGGCGAGGAGCGTCACGACCGAGCTGCCTCCGTAGCTCACCAGGGGCAGCGGCACGCCGACCACCGGCAGGAGCCCCGTGACCATGCCCGCGTTGATGGACACGTACACGAAGAAGGTGAGCGCGAGACTGCCGGCCAGCAGGCGGGCGAAGGTCTCCTGGGTCTGGGTGGCGAGATAGATGGCGCGGCCGACGACGAACGCGTACAGCAAGAGCAGCAACATGAGGCCGAGCAGGCCGAACTCCTCGCCGATGACGGCGAAGATGAAGTCGGTGGAGCGCTCGGGGAGGAATTCGAGCTGCGCCTGGCTGCCGTTCATCCAGCCCTTGCCGAACACGCCGCCCGAGCCGATCGCGATCTGCGACTGGATGATGTGGTAGCCGGCGCCGAGTGGATCGGCCTGCGGGTTGAGAAACATGAGCACGCGCTTGCGCTGGTAGTCGTGCATGAAGCTCCAGCCGAACCAGGCCCCGAG
>Ga0209027_1000137_pt1 | contig 21894 bp, 20 predicted proteins | sample GraSoi013_1_20cm_3_FD_185821 | JGI IMG/M metagenome (GOLD analysis project Ga0209027, IMG submission 185821) | Grasslands soil microbial communities from the Angelo Coastal Reserve, California, USA - Sample 09_27_2013_1_20cm (SPAdes) (version 2) | ecosystem: Environmental > Terrestrial > Soil >...
GCCGCGCTTTGGTCGGCGCTGGCGACAGCGCTCTCGGGCGACGGGGATCGCGCATTCGAGCTCTTCCAAATGCTGAATCCGATTACGCACTCGGATACTCCGGAAGGCGTGGATGTCTACAAGGTCGAGCCGTACGTTGTCGCCGCCGACGTGTACACCGCGAAGGGACACCTCGGCCGAGGTGGCTGGACATGGTACACCGGATCGGCGAGCTGGATGTACCGCATCGCTCTCGAAGCGATTCTCGGATTTCACCAGCGCGGTGAGAAGCTCTACATCGAGCCATGTATACCCAAAACCTGGAATCAATTCAGCATCGATTACCGATTCCGTTCTGCGACGTATCGGATTCTGGTCGAGAATCCCGAGAGTCTGCAACGGGGCTCAGTGGAGCTGAGCGTCGACGGCCAGTCAAAAGATGGCGTGATCGAGCTCGTCGACGATGGCAAGGAGCACCTCGTTAGCGTTCTGCTGCGGTCTTCTGCTTCTTCCGTTCAGGAAAAGCCGGAGAAAGCTCGGTTATAGCGGGCCCGTTGACGACGTGACCGTAGGGATCGAAGCGTGACCCATGGCACGGGCAATCCCAGGTTTTCTCGGTTTGGTTCCAACCGACGATGCAGTACAAATGCGTGCAGACAGCCGAGCGCTGGTGTAGCGTGCCGCGGTCATCGCGATAGACGGCGATTTTTCCCCTGCCTCGACCAACGACGGCTCCTTCGCCGGATTTGATCGCTGCAATGTCGTCGAGCTCGCCTTTCGTGAAATAATCCTTGTACTGCTCGGCGACATTGATGTTTTCCTTGATGTACTCCGGAGCAGCGCGAAGCTTGACGCGCGATGGATCATAGAGTCGCGCCCACTGGTGCTTCCGGCCCTGAACCAACTCGTTGAGGATGATGCCGGCGACGGTGCCATGAGTCATACCGTTCCCGGAATCGCCAGTGGCAATCCAAATGTGCTGATCGCCGCCAGGGTTCTTTCCAATGTAAGCCATGTAGTCGACCGGCTCGATGATCTGACCTGACCAGCGATAATCAATACTCTGAATCATTGGGAATCGCTCTCGTGTCCACTGCTCGAGACACGAGAAATTCTCGTCGGTGTTTTTTCCCTGTCCGGTCTTGTGATCTTCGCCCCCAACAATCAGGTACTCGTAATCGAGCTCGCGACCCGATTTGTCCTCGGCAGTCTGCAGGCGAATGTAGTGGTACGGATCCGGGGTGTCCCAGTACAATCCTCGTGGCACTGATCCTTTGGGAATGCGTGCCCCGATGACGTACGTTCGATAGGCTGCCTGCTTACTGTGGATGATGAGCCAATCGTTCACCGGTGTGTTGGTGCAAACGACGACGTTGTCGGCGCTGATCACCTGACCACCGGCTGTCGTTACGCGTGCAGGCTCTCCATCTTCGATTTTTTCCGCGTGAACCCCGGTGTAGATACGACCGCCATCGCGGAGAAACGCGCGGACGAGTCCTTTCAGATACTTGAGCGGATGGAAAGTAGCCTGTCGCGGGAAGCGGAGCGCCGGTCCACTGTTCCAGAAGCTGAAGGGAATTCGATCGACGAGTTGAGTGTCGGTCAGTCCGGCGCGGTGCGTTGCTTCGAGCTCCTTCTCGAGATCTTTGCGGGATTCCTGTCCGCCCAAAAAGAGATAACCCTCGACCCGCTCGAAATCGCAATCGATGTCTTCCATCGACGCGATGCTCTCGATTCGATGAATCGCGGACATGTGGCTCTCGGCCGCGATGCGAGCACCCTCCGCGCCGTGGAGATGCGCGATGTTGAAATATCGATCGTCGAGTGCGGCGGTGAGGTGAGCCGTCGTGCGACCAGTCTCGCCGCCTCCGATTGGGCCATCGTCAATGACGATGACTGCGCGTCCAGCGCGCGCCAACAAGTAAGCCGTGGTCATGCCGGCGATGCCAGCGCCGACGACGCAAACGTTGGTTCGCAGATCCTGCGTCAGTGGCTGGAATTGCGGCATGTCGGTCGTGCCCATCCAGATCGACGTCGTGCTGCCAGAATCGCTTTGCATGGATTATCGTATGCGGATTAAACAGGTGAGCTAAGATTGCAGAGCCAGCCGTTGGCGCATAGGACATGCCATGTATTACTCTGGAATTCGGTCAAACTTGCGCGGCAGAGGAGCATCCAATGGCGAAGCCTTCAAGTCACACCTGGATTATCGACGTGATCGAAGATGGATCAGCGTCGATTGAAGTTGATGGACGCAGCGTTACTCCGATCCCGCAGTGGATGCTGCCTGTTGGCGTGAGGGAAGGAGATGTTCTAGCCGTTACTCACGAACGAGAGGAAGGCAAATCGATTCTTGAAATTCGCGTCGATGCGGAAGCAAGGAAGAAGGCAATAGATAGATCAGTGCGACAAGTCTCGCGGAAGGCGAAGAAGGATAAAGGAGGAGACATCCAACTTTAAGACTGTGTGTTGCGAGCTAACTGCGAGGTGCGGGCTGGCCTTTATTGAGATCTTCGGTGCAGTCAAACTGGTGTGATATGCGGTCGCTGGGCCCGCTGAGATCGGTGCCGGATCTGACGGGCACGATCGTGTAACCCCCATTCTCAATTCCCGGTGAGCGAATCGTAATTGCCCCGTTCTGATCGGTGCGGTACCACGGGATGCCGGCAGCACGATAGATATCCTTTGCCTGAGCGTGCATATGCCCGTATTCATTGCGCGCACCGACTGATGTGACGAGCCACTGCGGCTGAATGAGCGAGAGATAGTGTTGCGTAACGCCGTTGCAGCTGCCGTGATGGTCTGCTTTCAGGACGTTGACGTGCATTCCCGGATTCTCCGTGTAACCCGCCTGCTCGAACCAGCTGATCTCCTCCTGCTCGGCATCGCCAGCGAGCCACATCGTGAACGAGGCCGAATCGCGGCCAATCAGCTTTACTGCTGCCGATCGATTGTTCGGCCCATCACCATCCGGTTTCGGCGCGAGTATGTGAAGCTTGGCGCCGCCAGTCATTGTGATGGTGCATATACGGCGGCCATCGCTGCACGGATCGTCGGTATCCCGGTAAACGAGCCCATCGTGGTCCATGCGTGACAGAATCGAATCGCGTAGATGGGCGAGAGTCAGCGCGGGGGCCGGGTCTTTGTTCTCGAAGAAGTAACGCACGTGAATGTGTCGCTTCGTTTTGAACAGCTCTTGCAAGCCGCTGTAGTGATCCAGGTGCTGGTGGGTGAGAATCACCGCGTCGATGGTGCTGCTGTTCAGTCGAAGCGAATCGAGATAGCGACCAAGTGTTGCTTCCTGTGGGCCCCCGTCGATGAGGACTTTGCTGTTGCCATTTCTAATGTAGATGGCGTCGCCCTGGCCAACGTCGAGAATGCGTACGATCAGCTCCGGGCCACCGGTGTCCGTTGCGAACGTGGTTACGGGCGGCGGCTTCCGTTTCGCGCGCTGCGCAGTAGTCGAAGATCTTCTTGATTTTCGCGACCGACTGGCTTGCTGGCTCTCGATCAAAAAGGCGAGAGAGACGAGGACAACCGAAATGGCAAATGTGCGTTTGAGCATGCGGTCGCGGGAATCGTTAGCGGGAATGTCGCCGTCGCCGTCGTCGTCGCACTACTCGATTCCACACGCCCGACATCACTTCAGGCGACGATCTGTCGAAGGACAGCGCGCACCGGCGCGGCATCGAGTGCCATCAGCTTGAGCGGAAACGCGATTAACTCATACATCGTCGGGGATACGCGCCGCAGATCCAGATTCTCCAGAATGGCAGCGTTTCCCTGAAACAGCATGTGGTGAACGGGCAGGTTCTTGCTCTCACGTTGATCGACTGATGGTGTGTCGACGCCGAGCAGTTTCAAACCGCGACCAAGAAGCGTGCGCACGCACGACTCGGAGAGAGTTGGCCAATCTTCCGGAAACGCCCCGGTAGCGATAGTGCGGCCTGTGCGCAGCAACAATCGCTCGACGAAAGGCAACGACTGAATGCGCTCGAGATCGTCGATGCTGATCTCCTTTTCGAGACTCGATACGTCGACAACGATCGCCGGACCATAGAAAGCATCAAGCGAAAGCTCGTGAGACCCGGACCATCCCTCACGCACGTGGAGTGGCGCATCGGCATGGGTGCCAACATGCGGGCTGGCAGTAAAGGAGGAAACGTTGACGCTCGCGCCGGCGCCCATTAGCGACGACCAACCGCAGGTGAAAGGCGTGTCACCCGGCCACTCTGGAGTGTCGGGATTGAGAGTTACACTGATGTCCTTTAGGAGCGGTTCCTTACCGTTCATCGAATCAAGGCCGCTACTTCTTACCTATGATTTGCTTAGCGGTTTGCACGATGTGGTCTACTGTAATTCCGAGGTGCTCGTAAATAGTGGGCCCGGGAGCCGACGCGCCGAAACGCTCGAGGCCAAGAATGACTCCGTCGTCGCCGACCCATTTGTACCACGACATGGGATGCGCTGCCTCCATCGCGATTCGCTTGATCCCTTTCGGCAGGATGCTGTCGCGGTATGTCTGATCCTGTCGGGCGAAGATCTCGTGACTGGGCATGCTGACCGCGCGCGCACGAATTCCGTTGGCCTCGAGCTTCTTTTGCGCGTCGAGTATCAACGCGACTTCTGATCCGCTCGAAATCAAAACGATCTCCGGAGCGCCGCCCGGAGCATCGGCGAGCACGTAGGCGCCGCGCGCGAGTCCGCTTGCTGGTCCGTACTTCGACCGATCGATGAACGATAGCTTCTGTCGAGTGAGTACGAGCGCGATGGGTCCTTTCTTATGGTTGAGCGCAAAGCGCCATGCCTCAGTCGTCTCGGATGCATCGGCGGGGCGGATGAGCGTCATGTCCGGGATCGCCCGTAAGGCGCTCAGCTGCTCGATCGGCTGGTGCGTCGGCCCGTCTTCGCCGAGTCCAATCGAGTCATGGGTGTACACGTAGATAACGTGCCGCTCCATGATGCAGGCCAGTCGGACAGGCGGGCGCATGTAATCGGAGAAAATCAGGAACGTCGCGCCGTAGGGAATGATTCCGCCCCAAAGCGACATCCCATTCATGATCGATCCCATTCCGTGTTCGCGAATTCCGAAATGGAAGTTGCGACCGGCATAATTCTCGGCGCTGAAACTCGGCTCGCCCTTGATGATCGTGTTAGTCGAGCTGGCCAGGTCAGCCGATCCGCCCATCAGCTCGGGGAGTTTCTTGGCAATCGCATTGATGACCACGCCAGATGCGGCGCGACTCGCGACGTTGCCGTCCTTCGCCGTGAAAACGGGAAGCGCATCTTCCCAACCAGCAGGCAACTCGCCGCGGAAACGCCGCTGCAGCTCTTTCTCGAGGTCGGGATGGGCCTTCTTGTACCCATCGTAATCCTTCTGCCAATCGTCCTGTGCTTTTGCGTGGCGCTTGCCGGCCTCGCGCCAAAAACGCAGTGCCTCCGGCGCAACCCAGAACGGCTCTTCAGAGGGATAATTCAGCGCTTTCTTTGTCAGCGCGATTTCCTCTTTGCCCAGGGGTGAGCCATGGGCCTCTGCGGTGTCGTGCTTGTGCGGACTGCCGTAGCCGATGTGTGAACGAACAACGATCAACGAAGGTCGCGACGTCTCTGCCTTTGCGGCGTCGATGGCGCGATTCAATGCGGCCAGATCATTGACGTCAGCGACGTGCTGCACGTGCCAGCCGTAGCCCTCGAAGCGAAGGCCGGTGTCGTCGCCGAAGGTGAGTGCCGTATCGCCTTCGATAGTGATGTGGTTGTCGTCGTAAAAGCCGATCAATTTGCCAAGCTTGACGTGACCCGCGAACGACCCTGCCTCGTGAGAGACACCTTCCATCATGTCGCCATCGCTGGCGATGAAGTAAACGTGATGGTCGATGATCTTCTGATCGCGGTTGAACACGGCACTCATGTGCGCTTCAGCTACCGCCATTCCAACCGCGTTGCCCATGCCCTGACCGAGGGGTCCGGTGGTTGTCTCGACGCCCGGCGTGTAGCGGTACTCAGGATGACCGGGAGTTTTGCTCTCCCACTGCCTGAACTGCTTGATGTCGTCGAGCGTGAGGTCGTAGCCGGTTAGATATAGGACGCTGTAGAGAAGCATCGAGGCGTGGCCCGCCGACAACACGAAGCGATCACGATTAAGCCAGTGTGGATCATTCGGGTTGTAGCGCAGGTGCTGTGTCCACAGTACGTAAGCGAGTGGAGCAAGCGCCATTGGTGTACCGGGGTGGCCTGAATCTGCTTTCTGCACTGCATCCATCGCGAGAACCCGAATGGCATTGATGCACAGATCTTCCAACGACTGACCCGACGGTGATGAAGGGGCGGATGAAGATGCTGACCGCGGAGCGGTCGCGGTCTCGGCGGAGTCAACCATAATGTTGAAAGTAGCTCATACACGCGCACGTTGTAGGGCGAACCACTCTGCCGCTTCGCGAACTTCGCTCGGTACGAGATTGTGGGCTGCAAGCTGCCATTTGAGTGTCACGTCGGCGTTAGCCGAGCGAAACAGGTGGGCCAATTGCTCAACGCTGACTGTCGGAACGATTGGATCCATTCTGCCGGCGGAAATAAATACTGACGATCCGCTGAGATCGGGTTTCTCAGCCGGCTCGTAGACGACCATCGGTCTTAACAGAATCGATGCCTGAATGGTGCCCGGCTCGATCAGCATTACTGTCGAAGCGATGTTGGCGCCATTGGAATAACCCAGCGCGAAGATCCGCGAAGGGTCGAGGCCATAGGTGATCGCCGCAGCGCGAATAAAGCGCGCCAACTCTTCTCCGCGCGAGCGCACTTCATTCGGATCGAAAACACCCTCGGCGATTCGCTTGAAGAACCTGGGAGCGCCACTTTCCAGAACATTGCCACGCGGGCTCAGAATCGCCGCGCCGGGCGCGATTGCCTGGCCGATTCCTATAAGATCGTTTTCGTTTCCACCGGTGCCGTGGAGTACGAGCAACGTTCCGACTGAAGGCTCGTCGCCGGGAACGAAGCGATGGATGAAGCCGAAATCGTCATTCACGCGTTGGGACCTTTCAGCTCGAGCGGAACGTGGATGTTCGGAAGCAGCGCCTCGATCTCGAAACGCCGCGGCTCGAGCCAATCGGGCAGCCTCAGCGATTGACCGAGCGCGTCGACCTGCTCATCGACTGCAAACCCGGGCGCATCGGTGGCGATCTCGAACAGCACACCGCCGGGCTCACGGAAATAGATCGACTTGAAATAATCGCGATCGAGCTGAGGCGTCACGTTGTATCCCAAAGATGTGAGCTCGCTCCGCACATCCATCTGCTCGGATTCGCTCGAGCACCTGAAGGCCACGTGGTGCACAGTGCCGGCTCCCATGACGCCACGCCAGATGCCGGGAACGCAGCGGAGATCGACAACCGCTCCGGAACTGCCGTTGTCTGTTGAATAGCGGAAGATGCTGCCTTGCTCCCGGACCAGGTTGAAGCCGAGTGTGTTGGTGAGCAGCTGGCCGGTGAGCTCGTTGGCGTCGAGCCAGAGGGTAACGGAGTAGAGACCACGGATCGCGTGCTCGGCGGGTACTCCGGCGGCTGACCAGCCCGCATGCGAATCAGCCGCTGAGTGAGCGACCAGCTCGCCCATGAAGCCCTCGTGATCCTTGAACGCGATGATGCGCTCGTCTTCGTAACGTGCAACCGGTTGCTCGAACTCGACGCGCTTCTTGATGAAGCGCTCGATCCAGAATCCGAGCGAAGCGGGTCGGATGGCAAACGACGTGACAGCAACCTGGCCGCCGCCCTGACGGCCGCGACGCGCGTGCGGCCAGGGAAAGAACGTCAGAATTGTACCAGGACTGCCGGTCTCGTTGCCGAAATAGAAGTGATAGGTCGTCGGGTCGTCGAAGTTGACGGTGCGTTTGACGAGCCTGAGGCCGAGAATTCCGGCGTAGAAATCGAGATTTCGCTGCGGGTCGCTGGCGATACCGGTGACGTGATGGATACCCGCAGTCCGGAAAGTCATCGTATTGTAGTACGCGCTCGATGCTTTGGCCGAAGGTAGGCGCTATTAGCGTCCTTTTTGCGTCTCGCGCTGGTCGGTGCTGGTGCGCGGCAGGCCGTGCTCGCCCCCGTAGCCGCTTTTATGCTCTTCGGGATGGGAGGGAACATCTTCGGGATTTGGGCGACCGGATCGCGTCCCCTGATCCACCTCGCGATCGTTGGACGGCGTTTTACCTGTCTGTTCCTGGTGCTTTCTGGGTGTCATAATATCTCCACTTCCTTTCCTTCGATTGAAGCAACGGATATGCCGTTTGCGGAGGCACTGATGTGAGTCGTCTCCAGCCTGCCAGAAAACCGAAACCCAAAAAAAGGAGACGATTTCGCAGTCTGAGTGATCCACGAACACTCAGCGAGCTTGCTCTGCGTCTGAAAGAGGGAATCTACATTACGACGCTGGATGGGGAGATCATCGATGCCAACCCAGCCTTTATGGAGATGTTTGGCGTCGACTCTCTGAGCGATCTCAAGGGTTACCGTACCGGAGACTTTGTGAGGCCGGAAATCCGTGCACGCGAAATGGCGCAGCTCGAGCGCGAAGGATCGGTGCGAGATTTCGAGTTTCAGCTTACGCGTCGCGATGGACAGATCAGAACCGTCGTCGACAGTGCGTTTTTGTCGATCGATCCGCAAACCGGCGAGAAATACTGCCACGGTGTGCTCGTCGACATCACGCAGCGGAAGGAGCTGCAGACTCAGCTGCTGGAGCTAAGCATCCGCGATCCGCTAACGGGGTGCTACAATCGCCGGTATCTCAACACGGTTACGCGGCAATGCGAGGCGCAGCCGAAGGGCGAGTGGGGCTGCATTTATCTCGACATCGATCACTTCAAGCAGTACAACGATAGCAATGGCCACGCTGAAGGCGACGCGGTGCTCGTGAAGATGGCGCGTTTCCTAATGCGGCACGTGCGTGCTGAAGAAGCGGTAGTGCGAGTGGGTGGCGACGAATTTCTCGTTGTACTGTGCGACTCGGACGAGGATCAAACCGAGCACGTGGTGACGCGATTGCGCACAGCAGCCCCAACCTCGGCGCCAGTTCCCTTTTCGATGGGCTGGGCGGCGCGACGCCACAATGAGAATTTCGAGAGCACGATGATTCGTGCGGACCATCAGCTGTTAGCGGTGAGGGTGGACGAGAGGCGGGATCTGCAGAAGCGAAGAAAAAAGCCTAAGCGGTAGCGGGTAGCGGGTAGCGGGTAGCGGGTAGCGGGTAGCGAGAGGCGAGAGGCGAGCGGCGAGAGGCGAGAGGCGGGGAAGCGAGCGGTAACCAGGCGAACACAAACCGGCAGGTCACGCTTAGCGTTGTAAGCGCCTCCCGCCTCCCGCCTCCCGCCGTTCCGCCCCTGTGCAAAGGTTTGAGCCAGAGACGTCCCATAGTAGAACCTTTTCTACTGGTGTCTCATGCGCTCAATCCTTTCGACCCTCGTTTTCCTCGTTGCTGCCGTGACTTCGACAGCTGCATCCCAGATCATAGACGACATCCCGCGGCCTTTGCCGTGTCCGGTGCCACCGCCATGTCGTCCGGGACAACCGTGCGTGATGCGCTCATGCGGCATCACTTCGCCCGACGTATTCCGACAAAGCAGCGATGTGCGGGTCGATCTGGTCGATCGAGTGCTGCGTTATGAAATAACCGAAACGTTCGTGAATCGCGGCGGAAGAGTCGGAGAAGCCGATTTCATGTTTCCGCTTCCCAAGGGCGCGGCGTTCCAGGATCTCAAGCTCTCGATCAACGGCGAAATGGTATCAGGCGAGACGATGAGCGCTGACCGTGCCCGACAGATCTATGAGGAGATCGTGCGCAGACAGCGTGACCCGGCATTGCTGGAGTGGATGGGATACGGGTTGCTACGCGCTCGGATTTTCCCGATAGCACCCGGCGAAGTAAAGAAGGTGGTAGTGCGCTTCCAAACTGTGGCAGAGCGCGAAGGCGACGCGTTGCGTGTCGACTACTTCCGCGGCCTGCGTTCGAACCAGTACGCGAACGGAAGGCCTGAAGGTCGAGTTTCGTTCGCGTTGTCGTATCCAAACGATCCGATGTACGGCACCGCGTACTCGCCGACCCACTCGATCTACGAAGATCGTTACGCCGGCAACGAGTACGACGCGGGCCCGTCGGACAGCGATCGTTTTGCGAGCAGCAACCGCGGGTCGATGCGCCACTTCGAGGTAAGAGACGCGCGCGGAGAGGTCACGGTTCTTATTCCGATCCGGCGCTCGACCAGCGCTGCAATCACGCTGCTCGCGAACGCGCCCGGTAATGATGACGGCTTTGCGTTGATTACAATCTCGCCGCCGGCAGTGCGTCCGCGCGCAGTGCCGCGCGACGTGACGTTTGTGATCGATGTCTCCGGCTCCATGAATGGTCAGAAAATCGAGCAAGCTCGCTCGGCCGGTAAGCAGCTGTTGCGCACATTATCGTCCGACGATCGTTTCCGACTGATTGACTTCTCGAGTGACGTGCGGACTTTCCGCGACGACTTCTCGTACGCTACACGAGAGAACGTCCGCGCGGCGGAACGCTACCTGGACGATCTGGATGCGCAGGGATCGACGAACATTTCCGGGGCATTGGACGAAGCGTTGTCTGCGCCAATGCAGTCTGGCCGGCTGCCGATCATACTATTTCTGACGGACGGTCAGCCGACGGTGGGCGAGCGTGACGGGTCGGTGATTGCCGGCAATGTCGCGCGGCGTCGTGGCGCGCGTCGACTGTTCACGTTTGGTGTCGGTGCAGATCTCAACGTCTCACTGATCGAACAGTTGGCGCTTGAGGGCAGAGGCACAGCGAGCTTCGTTCGGCCTGACGAGTCAGTGGAACGCGCGGTTAGTATCGTTGCAAGCAGATTGACGAGTCCGTTGGTAACTGACGTGCGTGTTCATGCCGACGGCGTGCGTCTGCGCAAAATGCATCTGGGAGGACCGGTTGACATATTTGCCGGTGAGGACCTGGTGCTGCTTGCGCGTTACGATGGAAGCGGGAATGCAATCATTCGCGTCGATGGTCAGACAACCAACGGTCCAGTGAGCTGGGCTACGAGAGTGTTTTTCCCTGATCGCTCGCGCGAAAATCCATTTGTCGCGCGACTCTGGGCGACTCAACGTGTGGGTTACCTGAGCGCGGAAAAGCGCAAGAACGGTGGTTCGCGTGAAATCGACGACGAGATCCGCGAACTCGGCGAGCGCTTCGGGATTCCGACAGAGTTTTCGTCTTACCTCGTCGTCGAGCCCGGAATGAATCGCGTGCAGCTCGGTCGGCGCGCGGACCTAAGCGGCGTAGTAGTGGCGAACGGTGCTGCAACTCGGTCGGCACCTGCTGCGGCTCCGACTGTTCAGTTCGAGGCCGCCAAAGCCGCGGCAGCACAACGCGCGGTGACGACCATGGCTGCCGCAGACTCGGCTGCCGGGGTTGTGGACGACGCACGGGTGAAGCGCGCGGGGAATGTGACGTTCGTCCTGCGCGACGGCATTTGGACGGATGTGCGCTACAAAGGATCCCGCAGCGTGCTGCGCATCAAACCGTACTCCGATGCGTATTTCAAGGTCATTGAGCTGCAGCCTGATCTACGTGAAGCGTTCTCGGCCGGCGACCGTGTCATCGTGGCCGGGCGCAGCATGGCGATCGAGCTGTCGCCGAATGGTGTAGAGCAGCTGTCGGATGGTGACCAGGCAATGTTGCGAGACCGCTGGTGAGCTGGTGACGGACGTCGACCGACTCTTCCGAACGTACAACGCCGCGTTGGTGAGATATCTGACGCGGCGTTTGGGAGATCGCGACTGGGCGGAGGAAGTTGCGCAGGAGACCTTCGTCCGTGCACTGAGACAAACCTCTATACAGAACGAGCGCGCTTGGTTATTTGCGGTGGCGACGAATCTGGTGCGAGACGAAGCAAGAAAAGACACGCGACGGCGGAAGCACCTGGCATTGCTCGCGGAGCAGGAGCGTGAGTCGGTGGTCGAGACCGCCGAGACCACGATGGAGCGGGCGCAGGAAGCGGTGATGGCGCGGAAAGCGGTAGACGCGCTCGCGGAACGAGATCGTTTGGCGCTGCTAATGCGCGAAGAGGGACTGGATTACAACGAGATTGCCGAAGCCCTGCAACTTTCGCCGGGCTCGGTTGGAACGACATTGTCGCGTGCACGGCGTCGATTGGTTGAGAGTTACGAGGCGTTGCAGAAGGACAGAGAAGAGAGAGAGAAGCATGCAGCATCCTGACGAAGGAACAATTCACGCGTGGCTGGACGGAGCACTGACCGCAGACGAAGCGACGCGCGTCGATGCGCACGTCAAGGAATGCGCGCAGTGTCAGGCAGGCGTGGCGGAAGCGCGTGGTTTCATCGCAGCGTCGTCGAGGATTCTGACGGCGCTGGATAATGTTCCGCGCGGGGTGATTCCAGCCGTGGCGGCGCAGAGACGTGTGCAATCGTGGGTGTGGAGAGTTGCGGCCACGGTGCTGGTTGTTGCCGGCGGGACATTGGTCCTTGTCGAGCGAAAGGACGTCACTACGGACCGCGAAACGAGCGCTCGCATTCCAGCAAGTGTGATGCAGGCATCGTCTCCTACGGCGGCTGACAGCGCTGCGCTCTCGCTGGCCATTCCATCTGTCGGCGCTGTGAATGGACCCGCGCCGGCCAGGCCGATTAGTCCGCAAGGCGCGCCGAGTCTACCCCATGCAACTGGAAAACGCGTTCTACAGCCGCTGCCGCAGTCGATGAAAGCGGCGACAGCCAACAGGCCAGCTGAAGCCAGTGACGCGCTGGGCCGTGAGCGTGCGGCGGCGTCGGATCAACGAAGAACCGGAGCAATCGAGCAGAATCGCTTAGAAGCGAAGGCGCAAAACGCTGCGCCTTCGCGGGCGGTATCGCCGCCAACGGTAGCAATGGATATTGCCGAGGCAGCTCCACGCGTCGTCGACACAAAGCGAACGATCGGTAAGGCCCAAACGTTCTACGAGCTGGCTCCCGGCGACACCGTCGTGCTCGAGGAGCAGTTCAATGTACAGCTGGATGGAGTTGTGGCAAGTCGTGCGGCGGTCAAACGCACTCAAGCGCTGTCAGGACGTGCGGCGGGCCAGGCAGGGGCGGCTCCTGAGACGCAGCAGAAAGCGGAGCCATCACCGGCACCACCACCGCCGCCGGTCGCACTACAGCATGCGCAGAACCCCGAGATTCATCGAATCAGCTGGCTGGATCGCTCAAGCGGCCGCGTGCTGGTGTTGTCGGGTCGCCACTCGCAGGAAGACCTGCAACAGATTCGACAGAGGATTCAGGAATTGCGCGACGCGGCGCAATCGAAAAAGAACCCGGAATAATCAGGCGCCGGGCGCGGATTCCTGCAGCGCCATCCCCATCGAGTGGTAACCCTTGTCAACGTAGACGATGCTACCGGTGATGCCCGCCGCGAGCGGACTCGATAGAAAAGCAGCTGCGGTTCCGACTTCCTCGGCCTGCAACGGGTCGGGGAGCGGTGAGTTATCGGCGCAGTATTGCACCATTCTTTCGATGATGCCAATGGCGCTCGCTGCACGGGAGGCAAATGGACCGGCGGAAATGGTATTGACGCGTACACCGTATCTACGTCCAGCCTCGAAAGCGAGAACGCGCGTGTCACTCTCCAGTGCAGCCTTGGCTGACGACATCCCGCCACCGTAGCCGGGAATCACTCTTTCGCTAGCCATGTAGGTGAGCGAGAGAAACGAACCGCCCTTTCGCATCAGCGGCCCCATGTGCGCAACCATTGAAATCAGCGAGTAGGCGCTGACGCTGACCGCAGTGAGATAGCCGGCGCGACTGGTCTCGAGCAAAGGCTTCTTCACTTCGGGTCCATTCGCCAGCGAATGGATCACGATGTCGAGCGAGTTGCTACCGAAGTCCGATTCAATGCGGCGCGCCAGGCCATCGATGCTGAAGTCGCCAGTGTCCCTGTAGCGTTTATTGGTGCGAATATCTTCGGGCGCGTCAGCGACTGTGTCATAAGCTGCATCAAGCGGGTAGATCTTCTCGAACTTGAGCAGTTCTCCGTTCGACATCTTGCGCGATTCATCCATCTTCCCGCGCTCGAGCAGGTTCATAAAGATGTTCAATGCCGGTGGCCAGGTGCCGACGGAAACGCTCGCGCCGGCCTCGGCCAGAGCTTTGGCGATGGCAAACCCGAATCCGGCATCGTCGGCAACTCCGGCAACCAGTGCGCGCTTTCCTGTGAGATCGATCTTCAACATTTGGGTGATATCGCGATTACAAGGATCATTTACAAGGGGTCGCAGATTCCGCTCAACCCGGTTTTATTTTCAATTCACCTCTGATGGCAGGCTGATTTAACGACGAGCGATGCTTGATCAATGGCATCTTTATTCTGGCGGAGCTACCTGACACAGTCGGGGAGCCGATCCGCGCAATCAACGAGCGCTACGATCCGAAGCTCGCCCGCTATAAGCCGCCGCACATAACGCTGACCGGTTCCTCAGGGGTTGGTCCGATACCGCCTGCGGTGAGCATCGAAGAGCTGCGCGCCGCGATCGAGCCAATTGCCAACACGACCGAGCCCCTGACGTTGTCGTTTCAGCCGCCCCAGCGGTTCATGCAGACGAACATCATCGTTCTCCCGATCGAACCACACGGGTCGATTCGAGTGCTGCATGACAGGCTAATTACCACTGGTCTGCCATTTACGCGGTCGCGGTACACTTTTAGCCCACATGCAACCCTGAGCCTCTACCCGTCGCGGGATCCAACGTCGTTGCGGGAGCTACTCGAGGTGAGAATTCCGGAATCGTTCGTGATAGATGCCTTGCAGCTCTATCACACGCGAGACCCGCAACCTTCACGCAAGCTGTTGGAGTTTCAGCTGACTGGTGGATCTAAGAAAGATTGAGATTGCCTGGCGCGCGCTCTGGATGCGCGTTTTGGATTGGATGCTGCCCGGACCCGACCAGACCACACTTCCACCACCCACCAATCCGGACTATCGCGTTCTTTTTATGCGATACGAGCGCATCGGTGACATGATCATGGCGACATCGCTGATCCGGAACATCGCGCGCGCTTTGCCAAGTGGGAAAGTGGATGTTCTGGGGACTCCAAGCACTGCGCCGGTGCTCGAGCGCAATCCGTACGTCAGCAGCGTTCTGGTGCTCGACCGGAAATCCTGGCGCAGCTACAAGGAGCTCATGAAACGGCTGCGACAGGAGAAGTACACGGTCATGGTCGACGGTCGCATCAACAATCCGCCGATCTTCACGTCGACGCCTCTACTCATGTACGCTGGAAGGGCACGCTTCCGCGTCGGCGCGCGTGGAGAGCGCAAACCGCGCATCTACAACGTCTGTGTGCCGGAATGGAACCGTGTCGATCACTACATCGAGGGATCGAAACATCTCGCCGTCCCATTTGGTGTCGATCCAAATGCTGCCGATTGGCAACCGGAGCTGTTTCTTGGCGACGAGGAACGCGCACAGGCAGAGACACAGTGGACGGAAGCGGGCGATCTCGTGACTGCATCCGAGGGTGGTCGAGGGTCGACAAAACGACTGCTGGTGAATTTGTCCGCGTCGGAGCCGAAGCGGCGGTGGCCGGACGGTAAATTCATTGCCACGCTGCAGGAAGTACGGTCACGGCACCCAAAAATGCCGATGATCGTGATTGGTCTACCCGCGGAGTGGGAGAGCGTGAGCAAGGTTGCGACTGCCGCTCGAGCGCTGGCTGTAAAAACTCCGCAGCTGCGTGACGCCTTCGCGTTGGTCGGCACGGCGGACCTGGTATTCACTCCGGACACCAGCATTTCACACGCTGCATCCGCATTTCGGCGTCCATCTCTCGTACTGCTTAAGCGCGAACACAAACCGTATGCGCCGTGGAATACCCCGGGCGAAATCATTGCGTGGAACGAAGACGAGATTCGGCAGCTGCCCCACGAGCGTGTCAAGGATGCGCTGATCAAGTTGATTGGCACCTACGGGGGTTAACCGCGCAGCTCTGCAATCGTCTAACAGGGGTATAAGAAGTTGTTGTGCGTACCTCTAATGGCGGTGGAAATGGATCATTCCCGGGTTGTCAGTCTGCTGCGCTTGTGCACACTCGCGATGATTGTTGCACCCGGCGTGGCCTTCGCGCAGCACACGCACTCACATTCAGATACGACCACGATGGCGCACGACATGAGCAACATGCCCATGGACGCCTCCGGCGATTGGAAGGCGGAGGCGATGGCGAAGCACATGGCGTACTCGAGCCCGCGCCCCCTCACTCCCGCCGACTCAGTTCGCGCCGCCCACGTCATAAACGATCTGCGGCAAGCGATTGCGAAGTATCAGGACGTCAAAGTTGCCGAAGCCGACGGCTACAAGATGTTCGCGCCGCAGTTGAAGAATCAGCCACAGTATCACTTCACCAAGGGCTGGAACGCGCTGCGCAATCAGTGGGGATTTGATCCGGCGCGTCCGACCTCACTTCTTTACAGCAGGGACGCACAAGGTCAGTTCCACTTGATTGGTGCGATGTACACGGCCTCGCGCAGAACTTCGGAAGACGACCTCAATGAGCGCGTACCACTGAGCGTTGGTAGATGGCACCGTCACGTCAACTGGTGCGTGCCGAAGCGGAACGCGAAAGAGCGCTGGTACGAGACCAAGGATAGCCGGCCGATTTTTGGGCCACTGGGCGTGGCGACGAAGGAAGAGTGCGACGCGGCTGACGGCCGTTTTATTCCGCAGGCGTTCGGCTGGATGCTGCATGCCAAGACTTTCGCGGGGAATGATCTGAAATCGATCTGGCACGACGATCACATGGATCACGACCAGCATGCGATGATCGGAGATCCTAACAACCCCGATTGAGGTTTTCGGACCCAAGGCATTGCTAATTGCTGACTAATTGAGGACTGAGGACCACCCTAGAGCTTGTTCTGTGGTCCTTGTTGCCCTCGGTAAATTGTCGGCATGCCTCCACAATTCATTTATGTAATGAAGGATCTGCGCAAAGTCGTCCCGCCTTCGCGGGAGATTCTGCGCGGCATCTGGTTGTCTTTTTATCCCGGCGCCAAGATTGGCGTCCTCGGCGCGAACGGCGCCGGCAAATCTTCCCTGCTGCGGATCATGGCAGGTGTCGATCATGATTTTCAGGGCGAAGCGTGGCCGCACGAGGGCACGCGCATCGGCTATCTGTCGCAGGAGCCGCAGTTAGACCCGACGAAAAACGTCAAGGAAAACGTCGACATTGCCGTAAAGCCCGTCAAAGATCTGCTGAAGAAGTTCGAGGACATCTCGAACAAATTCGCAGAGCCAATGTCGGACGACGAAATGACGAAGCTGCTAGACCAGCAGTCGAAGGTACAGGAGAGAATCGACGCGCTCAACGCATGGGACATCGATCGCAAGATCGAGATCGCGATGGATGCGCTGCGACTCCCGGTCGCTGACGCCGATGTTGGAAAACTCTCTGGCGGTGAACGGCGCCGAGTGGCGCTATGCCGGACATTGCTGGAAGAGCCTGACATGCTGTTGCTCGACGAACCGACCAATCACCTTGATGCCGAATCAGTGGCATGGCTGGAACGATACCTCGCCGAATTTCCCGGAACGGTGGTAGCGGTGACGCACGATCGATATTTCCTGGACAACGTTGCCGGCTGGATTCTCGAGCTCGATCGCGGCGCAGGCATTCCCTACGAGGGCAACTACAGCTCGTGGCTCGACCAGAAGCGCACGCGACTGGCGCAGGAGGAAAAGCAGGCTTCGGCGAGGCAGCGGACTCTGGAGCGCGAGCTGGAATGGGTGCGCATGTCGCCGCGAGCGCGTCAGACGAAGAGCAAGGCGCGCATCCAGAAATACGACGAGCTGGCCAATGCGGCTGAAGGCGAGAAGGTCATGCAGAACGAGATCGTCATTCCGCCGCCGGCGAGGCTCGGGAACGATGTCGTGATCGCCAAGGGGTTGAAGAAGGCGTACGGCGACAACGTGCTGTTCGATGATCTCTCGTTCGCCCTGCCACGCGGTGGAATTGTCGGAATCATCGGACCCAACGGCGCCGGTAAAACGACTCTGTTCCGCATGATCGTAGGTCGCGACAATGCGGACGATGGGTCACTGACGATCGGTGACACGGTGAAGGTCGCTTACGTCGATCAGGCGCGTGAGCTGAACGATGCCAACACCGTGTACAAGGAAGTCAGCGAAGGCAACGATGTCATCATGGTTGGCAAGCGCGAGATGCAGGCGAGGGCTTATCTGGCGCAGTTCAACTTCAAGGGACCGGATCAGCAGAAGAAGGTGAAGGATCTCTCCGGTGGAGAGCGCAACAGGCTTCACCTGGCGAAGCTGCTCAAGTCGGGTGGCAACCTGCTACTGCTCGACGAGCCGACGAACGATCTCGATGTCGATACGTTGCGCGCGCTGGAAGAGGCGCTGGTGGATTTTCCCGGCTGTGCCGTAGTCATCTCGCACGATCGCTGGTTTCTCGATCGGATTGCCACGCATATTCTGGCCTTCGAGGGCAACTCGGAAACGGTGTGGTTCGAGGGGAATTATCAGAGCTACATCGAGGATCTGAAGCGGAGGAAGGGACCGGATGCTGACCAACCGCACCGCATCGGTTACAAGAAACTGGTCCGCGCTTAGACGTGGAGCATTGGTGCGGTTCTGTTGCCCAGCCCCGAGCATGAGAGGGATGCAACCGTGTGGCCGCGACAGGCGCTCTTGCATCTGAAAAGATCGGGACTGACGCAGGGAAGAGCATACCAGACGGCGGTGCGGGAAGGTATTCTCCCGTAATGTTCCTGGCGATTGTAGCGGCTGCCAGTCTGTGCCAGGACTCGACGACGTACGATGGTCGAGCAAAGCGAGTGAATGTCCAGATCCCGCGAATCGACACTGTCGTCGCGATCGATGGCGTGCTCGACGAGCCAGTGTGGCGAAGAGCTGCTCGACTTGCCGGCTTCTCGCAGTATCAGCCAGTTGACGGACTGCCGGCTGTCGAGCCAACCGAAGTTCTGACCTGGTATGCGCCGGATGCCATCTACTTTGGGATCAAGGCGCGAGAAATCCACGGCAATGTCGTACGCGCGACACATGCAAATCGCGACAACATTGATAGCGAAGATCAGATCCAGATCCTGCTCGACACTGACAACTCGCGACAGATCGCGTTTCTATTCGGCGTGAATCCCTATGGTGTCCAGCAGGATGGAACGCGCAGCGCGCAATTCGCGGGCGGCGCTGGCGGCCCACAGGCCAGCGGCGGCGGTTTCCGGAACATCAATCCGCTCGAAGGGAGTGTCGACCTCAACCCCGACTACTACTTCGAATCGAAGGGCAGGGTAGTCGACGGCGGTTACGAGGTCGAAGTGCGCATTCCATTCAAGAGTCTTCGGTATCAGGATGCGAGGGTTCAAAGCTGGGGACTGCACATACTTCGCCGAGTTCAGCATTCCGGATTTCAGGACACCTGGGCGCCGGCGGTTCGAGCCAACGCAAACTTCCTGGCCCAGTCGGGGACGCTCGACGGATTGCACGACCTGAGGCGCGGGCTCGTCCTGGAAACGACCCCGACGATGACGGCTCGTGCCGATCGCGCGACCACCATCGGCAATGGGCGCGACTATCAGCAGAAGGGAGAGCTCGGTGGCGACGTGCGCTGGGGAATTCGCCAGAATCTCACACTCAACGGCACCATCAACCCTGATTTCTCACAGGTAGAGGCCGATGTCGGGCAGGTTTTGCTCAACGAACGGTTCGCTCTGTTCTATCCGGAGAAGCGTCCGTTCTTCCTCGATGGCCTGGAGCTGTTCGATTCACCGAATCAACTGATCTATACCAGGCAGATCGCTGCGCCGAAGGCAGGAGCAAAACTCACGGGCAAGATCGGTGGCTTGAACATCGCCTCCATAATCGCGGCTGACGACAGACTTTATTCGTGGACAGGAGCGCACTCACCACTGTTCGGAGTGTCACGGCTCAGATACGACTTTGGTTCAGCCAACACGCTCGGCGCGGTGCTGACAGCGCGCGAGGACGGGAATGACTATTCGCGCGTCGCGGCAGCGGACTACCGGTTCTATCACTCGAAACTGTACTGGGCGCAGTTCCAGGCGGCGCATTCCTGGACTGATAGTCTCGGAGCTCAACGGACTGGGTCGATTCTTCAGGGAGATTGGGATCGCACTGGACGTGCATGGGGATTCCACTACACGCTGCGTTCACTGGATCCGGGATTCAAAGCAGTAGCCGGATTCGTAAATCGCACCGCCATCATCGAGACGCGAGCGTTCAATCGAATCAGTTTCTACGGCGCCCCAAACGCTTTGGTGCAGACGTACGGCAGCTTTTTCGGCCTCGATCGGATTTGGAACAACAACGGTTCGCATCACGGCCTCGAAGAGAGTAATGAGTCGATAACTCCCAGCGCCACAATTCGCGGTGGATGGCTGGTGAGTGGCGCGCTCACACACGGTTATTTCGCGTTCGACCCATCACTCTATTCAGGATTGACGGTCACCCAACCGGTACCGGCCGTGCCCGTGGGCTCTAGTGCTGTTCTCGATACAGTGCCCTTCAGGGTGCCGGGTCCGCAAAAGAATCAGTGGGGCGGATCGCTCAGCCTCACTACACCCACATTCCGCACTTTCTCCGGAACCGCGGCAACGACGATCGGTGAAGTTCCCGTCTTCCGAGAAGCTGCTCCGGGGCGAAGCTCGCGCATCGACGCGGTTCTGGCATTCCGACCCACCACTGCGGTACGCAGTACGCTGCAGCTCTCTCGTCTCACCATCGATCGCCGAGCTGACGGTTCGCCTTTTTCATCGGAGACTATCCCCCGACTGAAAGTGGAGTACCAGGTGAGCCCGCCGATCTTCCTTCGCTTCGTCGGTCAGTACGCGGCTCGTTCGCGCACCTCGCTGAGAGATCGCGACGGTAATCCCATCCTAGTGAACGGAGTAGTCGATTCCGGTGAAACCTCCAATCAGTTCTCCACTGATTGGTTATTCAGCTACCGGCCTGTACCCGGCACGCTCGTCTACCTCGGCTATGGGTCCACACTCGAGGAGCCGCGCGAATTCCGGTTTCAGAACCTGCGTCGCACGCGGGACGGATTCTTCGGAAAGATCAGTTACCTCTTCCGGTTTTAAGCCCCAAAGTTTTCTCGTTTGCGTTCGGCCGGTGGAACGGCTCTCGCATTGGAAGCCCTTCACCGGAGGAGGCTTAATGTCGAGAACACCGAGAGGAATGCCAAAACCAATTTCGCCGCGCGTACACGGCATGATCGATTATGGGACGTCAGCTGCGGTCGCCGCAGCACCCGCTGTCCTGGATATTCCGAGAGCCGCGCGAAACCTGTTCGAGGGATTGGCAACAGGATACACCGGGCTATCGTCGCTTACAGATTATCCGCTTAGCCTGAAACGTCTCGTGCCGTTCAAAGTGCACGGCGCGGCGGAGCTCGCGGTTGCTGCCATTCTGCCGGCAATGCCGTGGCTGCTAGGCTTCGCGAATGATCGAGCGGCGCGCAACATGTGCTTTGGCCTCAGCGCGCTGACGGTCGTCGTCTCCGCGCTAACGGACTGGGATCAGCGCAATCGAAGCCGGAAACGCGCTAGCCGTTGATTGCTCGCATCGCCCCCTCAGGATAGCGATCGCCTGCAGTGACGCCTTTGGGAGCTGCGGTGTCGATCCGGCGAAGATCGTTCTCGGATAGTACGATGTCGAGCGCGCCCACATTCTCCTCGAGACGTTGCGGGTGCCTTGTGCCGGGAATGGGAACAATGTCGTCCCCCTGAGCGAGCACCCAAGCCAGCGCGAGTTGAGCGGGCGTGCAGTTGTGCTCTTTGGCAATCTCCTCGACCCGTCCGACCAGATCCAGATTCTTCTGAAAGTTCTCGCCCTGAAAGCGCGGGTGCTGT